>Ga0302177_10000016_pt1 | contig 163792 bp, 139 predicted proteins | sample I_Palsa_E1_2_FD_198780 | JGI IMG/M metagenome (GOLD analysis project Ga0302177, IMG submission 198780) | Peat permafrost microbial communities from Stordalen Mire near Abisko, Sweden - I_Palsa_E1_2 | ecosystem: Environmental > Terrestrial > Soil > Palsa > Peat permafrost | place: Sweden... | reverse complement strand
TTCTGTAGAACTTGCCTGCGGCGGGTTTTGCGACGATTTGAATCGTCAGCGTCCTGGGCTTGATAAGCAGCAGGGAATGCCGCTGAGTGGCCGCTTCGCCTCTGCTGACACAGTTGAAACGACCAGTGGTGGTACGGTCGCTGTTGATCCACAGAGTTCGCGGGCGGTCCTCGAGAAGCTGCAGAGAGGGCCAGTGAAGTTCACCGGTTTTTACCCATTCGCGCGTGTGTCGATGACGTGGTTTTCGGTTTGGTGATGGTGTGGAGCGGGGTTTAGCAAGGGGATTTCGATAATATCGAGAAGCTTGGGCTGATCGTTATTGGGATAGATGCATTCCCAGAGTTGCAATTCGGTGGTGGGGCGCTTGCTGACGGGCCGGATCCAATCGCCGAACGTGCCGTCTTCCAAGATTTCGCGGCCAGCGACACAACGCCCGGTAATTTTGAAGGAGTTTGCGAGGCAGGCGATCTTTTTGACATAGGGCACGAGGCGCACTCCTTTCTGCTGCGGCCCGCGAGCGGCGATAGTGGCAACGTTGGACTAATAGATACTTCAGCGGTATATAACTCTAGCTTAATCATTTATGAAAAGATACGAATTTCTCAGTGCGGTCGCGGGCACAAATGGACGGTCCTAGCCTTCGGCCCTTTGCGTGCTGTAACACATGACGCGATGCCCAGTTTACGGACGTGCGGAGAAAGAGGATCTCGCAATGACGCCGGGATGCAGGCTTTTTCTGGCATTAGTGTCGGCGAAGTCTTGCGCTGCTTCGTGCGCGAGCCACGGAAATATCTGCTGGCGCGATGGAACTGGAAGTCGGCGGTGCTCAGCTCGCTGTTTCGCGCGGCCATATTTTTCTTCGCGAATATATCCGCCGGATTATTTGCGGCCATCGCGGCCATGAGCACAGAGTTGATATTTCGAGGCATAACTTCGGGGTTTTACGGGGCACTGACAGAGGGTTTCCAGGAGGCCGAGCCGCCGTGGGCGGCAGCCGCGGGCCTCTTAGTGGTGTTGCCGTTCGCCAACCATGCCTTGGAATTTGTGGTGCATTGGATGCTCGGGACGCAGAACCTCGTCCCGAGCATCGCCGCTTCGGTGGTGTTCACAGCGCTCTCAACACTGTTCAATCTCTTCGCAATGCGGCGAGGCGCGCTGATCGTGGGCGCTGGGCACGGTTCACTGCTGGAAGATTTGAGGCGCATGCCGGGATTGCTTATGGATTTTGTGATGTTGCTGCCGCGGGGATTATGGATGGCGCTGCGAATCAAATTTTCAGGACATGAGGAAGGCGGCTTATGACGGCCAGTCCGCGCGTCGCATTATTTTGCGAAACGTTCCAAGAGATCAATGGCGTGGCGCTGACCGCGCGGCAACTGGTGGCGTTCGCGCAACGGCACGGCAGGCCATTTTTGGCAGTGCATGGCGGGCCGGGTGTGGCGAAGATTGTGGCAAGATTTCAGCAAGGATCCGTGACACGCCTGGAACTACCGCGCGGCCCGGTGAGTTTCCCGATTGAGAGCGATCTGCGCTATGACCTATGGCTCTGGCGCCACGCGAGAGAAGCACGGCGCGCGCTAAAGGCGTTCCGCCCCGACGTCATTCATGTAACCAGTCCAGGAGAATTTGGGCAGCTGGGCGCGTACCTGGCACACGCGTTGAAAATTCCTTTGGTAGCTTCCTGGCATACCAATTTGCACCAATTCGCTGCGCGACGACTACGGAAAATGCTGTCGTTTTTGCCCTCTAGATGGTCGGCATTTTGTTGCACGCAGGCGGAGCGCATGGCGCTAATGGGCATTCTGCGCTTTTACCAGCTCGCGCGCGTGACGCTGGCGCCCACACCGCAGCAAGTGAGCTGGCTTGAGCAAGTAACCGGCAAGCGTGCCTTTTTGATGGCGCGTGGGGTGGATACGCAGAAATTTCATCCTGCGCATCGCACCGCACAGGACGATACGGCTCGGCTGGGCTACGTTGGGCGCGTGACGCCAGAAAAGCGCGTGGGTTTTCTAGTGGAGGTGGAGCAGGCCTTGCTGGCGGCAGGGCATACAAATTTTTCGTTTCTGGTGGTGGGTGAGGGCAGCGATCGCCGCGGGCTGGAACGTAAACTGACGCACGGACTTTTTACCGGCGTGCTGCGCGAAGAAAAACTTGCGGAAGCGTACGCCAACATGGATGTGTTTCTTTTTCCTTCGCGGACGGATACGTACGGGAACGTGGTTCAGGAGGCGGCCGCTTCTGGCGTGCCCGCGATCGTGACCAGCGAGGGCGGGCCGAAAAACCAGGTACTGCCAGGCGTCACGGGGTTCGTCGCCAGGGATGATCAGGATTTTATCCGGCGCGCGCTGCAGTTGGTGACCAACAAGCCGACAAGGCAAGCAATGGGAACCGCGGCGCGAGAAAATATGAAAGGCGTTTCGTGGGACGCGGCATTTGAGATGACGTATGTGGCGTATCGTTGGGCCCAAGAAACGGCAGCAAGTGCGCCGAAGGCGGCGCTTAATCCCGCACTGGCTTCGCGCCAAATTCCGCAGCGGAAGGCCGACGCGGTTTCGAGTTAAGCTGGCGCGAACTGTTTTTCCCGGCAACAATTTCGCGATACTGTTCATCGTATCTCTACGGGAGTGCGCCGAACACCAAATTTCGGCGAAGCTCAGCCAAAGGAGACGAAGATGCTCGCGGAACCTGCTCCGCAACAAAAATCACCTCTGAAGAACCCGTTGTTGTATTCGTCGACGGTGATTTTGATTGTCCTGCTGTACGTGGGCTACATTCTTATTTCGCGCTGGCAGGAAAATCGCGGAATCGAACGGCGCGCAGCAGAACAGCAGGCGGCTGCCCAGCAAAGACAGGATCGCGCCACGATTGAGGAGATGGGCGGAAAAGAACTGGCGATTCAGAACTTTTATGGAAGCCCCAGCGAAGTACACAAAGGCGAGACGGTGCAACTGTGCTACGGCGTTGCGAACGCGAAAGCCGTGAAGCTGGAGCCGCAGGATAACCCGGTGTGGCCGTCTTATGGCCGCTGCGTGGATGTGAAGCCGACGAAGACGACGACGTACACGTTGACGGCGGAAGATGGGACGGGGCATAGCGTCACCCAGACGCTGGAGATTAAGGTGCGCTGAGTCTTCGCGCGCTGCTACTACGAGGTGCAATCAGACGGGCAGTTTTTCGGCAGTGGGATAGTGGTGCTGTTCGCGGCCTACTTTGCCGTCGTATTTTTTGGTGGTCTTGAAGAGTTCATAGCGGCCATCGGAGGCTATGAAACGGACACGGTCGCGGAGTTCTTGCATTTCGTCCGCGGACATGGGTTTGAAATTACGCACGATGGCGAGATTTTGCTCGAACACTTCCAGCGAGTCCATGCCGCTGATGGTACTGGCTACTGGAAGACTCATGGCGTAACGCAGCGCTTCTTCCGGCGTGGCGACCCCATTTGAGACAAGTTCGCCGCTTCCGCCCAGGCTCTTCATCCCAAGGACCGCGATTCCAAGGCGCGTGGCTTCCGGCAAAACGTTTTGCTCAAAACTTTGAAAAGTGGCGTCGAGACAGTTCAGCGGCATTTGCACGGTGTCGAAGGCGAAATCGTGAGACAACACTTTCAGATGGATCGCTGGACTCTTGTGTCCGGTGAAACCCACGAAACGTACCTTGCCTTGCTGTTTCGCGGCGAGCAACGCTTCGGCGACCCCGTTTGGAGCAAAGATCAGATCTGGATCGTTGTAATAAATCACCTCATGAATCTGCCAGAGGTCGAGATGATCGGTGCGCAACCGGCGCATAGATTCCTCCAGTTGCTTCATGGCCACGTCTTTGCCGCGGCCATGGGTGCAGACTTTGGTCATCACAAAAGCTTGATCGCGCTTGCCCTGTAGCGCAGCCCCAAGACGCTCTTCGCTCAGTCCGTCATGGTAGTCCCAGCAATTGTCGAAAAAATCGATGCCGGCATCCAAAGCGCGGGAGACGAGTTCATTGGCCTCGACTTGGTCTTTGGTGGAACCAAGGTGGTAGCCTCCGACACCGATCATCGAGATGTTTGCACCCGTCTTGCCTAACGGGCGGTGCGCGATGGAAGCGGTCGAAGATTGCGGTGTCATGGGTGCCTCACTTTTTGCGGCTGCAAGTTGTGAATTGGCGATCAGCGCGGCCGGGACCGCCGCGGAGCCCTTCACAAAATTTCTGCGCAAGACTGTCGTTTCGTGGCTCATGAGAACACTTGGATGGCTACTTGACGCTGGGGAATGGATGACCGTCATTCTCGGTCACCTTCAACATTTCTTTTACTTCTTCCGAGTGCTGGTCGAGAGGAAAGTCGTGTGCCATGCGGGCTTGGGGATTATCAAATTTCAGCGACACCTTGTAGAGCTCGAAGCGACCGTCTCCGGCAGCCTGACGGATGCGGGCTTCGAGCGCGTGCATCTCCGTGGCGGCCATGGGCCGGAAATTCTGAGCGATCTTGAGGTTTTGCTGCAGGATTTCGAGTTTGTCCATCCCGGTGATGGTGGTGGCGACGGGTAGGCTCATGGCATAGCGCAAGGCTTCTTCGGCGCTGAGTTCACCGGCGGTGATGGGCTCGCCGTGTCCGCTTAGAGGCTTCATGCCGAGCGGGGCTATGCCGCGTTTGATCAGCTCAGGCAACACAACGCTTTGAAAGCTGAGCGCGAAACTAGCGTCGAAGGCATTCAGCGGCATCTGTACGGAGTCGAAGGGAAATCCCGTGTCGAGCATTTTCTTGTGGACATTCGGATCTTTATGGCCCGTAAAGCCTACAAAGCGAACCTTGCCCTGCTCCTTGGCTTTGCGCAGCGCCTCGGCAGCGCCCCCGGGACGGATAAAAAGGTCGGGGTCATTCTCCCAGCTGACGCCGTGGATCTGCCAGAGGTCCAAGTGGTCGGTTTGCAGCCGGCGCAGAGATTGTTCGAGCATTTGCGAGGCTAACGATCCGTCGCGCCCGTGGGTACAGACCTTGGTCATCAGGAAAACTTTTTCGCGGCGGCCTTTCAGCGCGCCCCCCATCCACACTTCGGATTTCCCGTTGTGATATTCCCAGCAGTTGTCGAAAAAAGTGATGCCGCCGTCCACTGCTTCGTGGATGATGCGCTTCGCGGTGGGTTGATCTGCGGCGTCGCCGAGGTGGTGACCGCCGAGATTTGCACGTCGTGCCGACCAAATTTGCGGAGGGGAATGCCGTTGGAATTTGCAGAGCCGGAGTCTTGCCTGGAACCACTTGAGCCTTTCGGGCTCGACAGCACTGCTGCCGGTGGAATTTTCCCCGTCGCCGCGGTGGAAGAGTAGCTTTCGGTGGGATGCATCTTTGTATCTCAATAACAACGCCAGGATGACAACACCAGGCCTGCGACGAACGTGTCATGCAGTCCGTCACATAACTTCCAGCCTCCCTTCGATGACGATTTGAGCAAAAAAGAGTGCTCGACGCTACTTTTTGCCGGCCGACAATCGTCTCTTGTGGCTGTGAAACGTAGCCATCTATAATGTTCGTTTACTTGGCGGCCGCTGAACCATACGGTATTCGCGGGATGCTGCGGGAGACTGGTGCTGACGAAATGTCTGAAGCAATGAACGATCCGCTGGCGAAAATCAAACACAAGCTGCAAGAGGAGATTGAGACGCTTTCACACGAGCTCAATGTCGAGCTGCCTAAGGAGATTGCCGTGGCGCGCGCGCACGGCGACCTCTCCGAAAACGCGGAATACAAGTATGCGAAAGAACGGCAGGGTTACGTAAACGCCCGGATCGGCCAACTCAAGAAGCGAATGGGCGACCTGGGGATGTTGAACCTCACGAACATCCCGAAGGACCGTTCCGGCTACGGCTCGCGAATCGTAGTTCTGGATACTCAGAAGGACGTCAAGATCGAATACAAACTGGTGAGTAGCGAGGAAGGCGACGTAGAAAAGGGCCTGATTTCCACAACTTCGCCGATCGGTAAGGCGCTGTTGAACCGCAAAGTGGGCGATGAAATTGAAGTGACTACCCCCGCGGGGAAGAAAGAGTTCGAAGTGCTGAAGCTGGTGACCATTCACGACGACGTTTAGCACAGGTTTTGGCTGCACTGGCACTCTTGCCTGTGCAGGTGGTCTCCGAGCTTCGCGCAAACCCGCACACGCAAGAGTGCCAGTGCTGCCTATCTCCTGATGAAACCTGCTCTTATCGTTCACGGTGGCGCCTGGGACATACCGGACGAAGGCGTGGAGGCTTGCCTGGCGGGATGTAAACGTGCGCTGGCAGCGGCTTGGCCAGTTTTGGCCAGCGGGGGCTCGGCGCTCGATGCGGTGGAGGCGGCGATTGTGGTGTTGGAAGACGATCCGGTTTTCGATGCGGGATACGGCTCGCATTTGAATCTGGACGGGCACGTGGAGTGCGACGCGATCGTAATGGACGGGCAGACCTTACGCGCGGGTGCGGCGGCCAATTTGCGCCACGTGAAAAATCCGATTCGCGCGGCGCGGGCGGTCCTGGAGCGTTGTCCGCACATGATGTTGGTGGCAGACGGCGCCGAGAGCTTCGCGAAAGAAAATGGCGTGACGCTGTGCAAGGCGGAGGAATTGGTAAGCGAAGCAGAGTGGGAAGCGTGGCTGAAGTGCAAGAAGGATGCACACGCTGCGGAGCATCATCGCGGCCACGAACAGGGCACCGTCGGGGCGGTGGCGATGGATCGCGATGGGCGATTGTTTGCCGCGACTTCCACGGGAGGGACTTGCTGTAAACTGCCGGGACGCGTGGGCGACTCCCCGTTGATTGGCTGTGGCTGCTATGCGGATGCCCAGGCCGGCGGGGTTTCTTGTACGGGCTACGGCGAAGCAATCATGAAAGTGGTGATGGCGAAAAGCGCTACGGATTTCTTGCGTACGCAAAATCCGGCACCCAACGTTTCGGGAATCAGTGACGCGATGCTGGCGGCCGAGAAGTCCGTGGAATTGCTGGCGGCGCGCACTAAGGGTACCGGCGGTTTGATTTTACTGGATCGCGACGGTCAGCCGGGGTTTGCATTTAACACGCCTCGGATGGCGTATGGGTATGTGCAGCGCGACGGAACGTTCGTTGCGGCGGTGTAAGCGAAAGCAGATCCCTCCTCCGCCACGGCGGACTCGGGATGGCCGGACTTAGTATTTTCTTGAGTGATATTTGGGGGTGATATGAAGTATCGGCCATTCGGCAGAACGGGTTGGGACGTCAGCGAGATTGGCTACGGCATGTGGGGCATGGCGGGGTGGAGTGGCTCCGATGACGCGGAATCTCTCGCGGCGTTGCAACGGTCGGTGGATCTCGGTTGCAATTTTTTTGATACCGCGTGGGCCTACGGGGAGGGCCACAGCGAAGAATTGCTGGGCAAGGTTGTGCGCGCGAATCCCGGCAAGCGTCTTTTTGTGGCGACGAAAATTCCACCCAAGAACCGCAAGTGGCCGAGCCGTGCGGAGTATACGGTTGACGACTGTTTTCCTCCCGCGTACATCAACGAATATGTGGAGAAGAGCCTGAACAATATTGGCGTCGAAACGCTGGACTTGATGCAATTTCACGTCTGGGAAGACGCCTGGCTGCAGGACGAACGGCTGGCGGCTTCGATTGACAAAATGCGCAGCAGTGGAAAAGTACGCGCTGTAGGCATCAGCAGCAACCGCTGGGAACCAGCAAACGGAATTCGCGCAATACGCGCAGGTCTGATCGACTCGGTACAGGTGATCTACAACATTTTCGATCAGAATCCCGAGGATGAATTATTTCCGGCATGCCGCGAGCATGGCGTGGCCGTAATCGCGCGCGTGCCGTTTGATGAAGGAACGCTAACCGGAACCTTGACGCTGGAAAGTACGTGGCCGGCGAGCGATTGGCGCAGCACGTATTTCGTTCCGGAGAACTTGCGAGCCAGCGTGGGCCGCGCTGAAGCGCTAAAACCCTTGCTGACGCCAGAGATGAATATGCCGGAGATGGCGCTGCGCTTTATTTTGAACAACCGCGACGTGAGCACGATCATTCCGGGAATGCGCAAGATTCGCAACGTGGAAGCGAACGCCTCCGCCAGCGACCGGGGCCCTTTGCCGGAGCCGCTGCATACGGAATTGCGCAAGCATCGATGGGTTCGTCGACCAACGAAGTGGTCGCAGTAATCGGCCGCAAGTTCAAGCTATGCGCGCTATTCGTGGCACCAAGGGCCCGCAAGCTGTGATCCAAACAACCTTGGTACACAGCACGAGGGGTGGCCTCACTTTAGGCGGTTTGTTTCAGCGCACGTTCGACCAGCGTCAGGCAGCGGTCGGCTTGTTCGCGCAATAATTCTTCGCGTTCGCCGCGATCGTTTTGCGCGTTGTGCAGTTCGTCGGCTATCGCCAAAGCAGCCAACACCGCTATTTTTTGTGTGTCCACGGTGGCCGTGGCGGCGGCGATGGCGCACATTTTTTTATCCACGTAAGCGGCCAGATTTTGCACGTAGGTTTCGTCGAGCTCGCCACGGATGGTGTAGGGTTGGCCGAAGATTTGAACCTTTACTGGCGTCGTCATGGGACCCTCGCGCGAAGTTTGAAATAGCATATCGCCGCCTAGATCGGCCGGCGGATGTTCAGTTTGCGCATGCGAGCTTGCAGCGTGGTGCGCTTCATACCAAGTACGGCGGCCGCACCGCGGGGTCCGGCGATGCGCCATTCGGTTTGACGCAGGGCTCGCAGGATGTGCTGGCGTTCAGCTTCTTCGAGCGTGGTGACCGGTGCATTGGGAGCGGCAAATGGTTGCGGAGTTTCGCCGAACGGTGCTTCCGCGAACGCATCCGCGTTGACGGCCGCGGCGGCCTTTAGCTCCGAAACAGGGACGCGCAGTTCTTTGCCGGGAGAGAGAATTACCGCGCGTTCCACCAGATTTTCCAGTTCACGCACATTTCCGGGCCAGGAGTAATGGATGAGTGCGTCCATGGCCTGCGCGGGAACGTATTCGACGGTTTTGTTCAAGCGGCGGCTGAACTTCTGGACAAAGTAACGGACGAGCAGGGCCACATCTTCGGGTCGTTCGCGAAGAGCAGGAATGGTAATCGGAAAAACGTTCAGCCGGTAGTAGAGATCGCTGCGGAAGGAGCGATCGGCGACCAGCTTGGACAGATCCTGATTGGTGGCGGCGACGACGCGAACGTCCACACGTTGCGTGCGGTTGCTGCCGAGACGCTCGAATTCCTGCTCTTGCAGAACACGCAGCAATTTTGGCTGCAGCTCCAGAGGCAGATCGCCAACTTCATCGAGGAATAGCGTTCCACGATCGGCCAGCTCGAAGCGGCCGATCTTCTGATTGATGGCGCCAGTGAAGGCGCCGCGTTCGTGTCCGAACAGTTCGGATTCCAGCAGGCCGGAAGGAATGGCGGCGCAGTTTACCTTCACGAAAGTGCGCTCGCGGCGGGGGCTGAGATTGTGAATGGCACGCGCGATTAATTCCTTGCCGGTGCCGGTTTCTCCGAGAACCAAAGCGGTGGTACTGGCGGGGGCGACGAGTTCCAGTTGCGCCAGCGCTTGTTTCAACAGCGGGCTGTCCCCGATGATTTCCTCAAAATTGAATTCCGTGCGAATTTCTTCTTCAAGATAAAGCTTCTCTTCCGCAAGTTTGTCCTTCAGGGCATCGATTTCCTTGAACGCCAGAGCGTTTTCGACGGCGATGGCGATCTGGCCGCCGACTTGCTGCAACAGCTCAACGTCTTGAGGCGCGAAGGCATCCATGCGGCGGCTGGCCAGATTGAGCGTGCCGAAGGCGCGCCCATGGTTGATGAGTGGCACGCAACAAATGGTTTGGATCCCTTCGCTCCTTAGCAGACGCACGATTTCGCCGGGATATTGATCGAGCTCCGCACCACGCACTAAGAGCGGCTTGCCGGTGGCGATGGCGTGACCAGCAGGCGAGGCATCGCGAGGGATGCTTACTTCATGTTTGATGAACTGCCGGCGGCCGGGAAAATCGAGGGCGTATATTTTCAGCAATCCGGAAGAAGGGTCGAGCAGCGCGAGGCTGGTGTAATCGAGCTGGATGACGCGCTCGATGGTGGAAACGATCCCGCGGAAGAGTTCAGGAAGCTCTCGCGTGGTGACCAGAACGTTGTTGATCTCCAGAAGCACTTGCAAGCGATCACGCTCGCGGGCGAGCTGCTGCTGATAGGCTTGCGAGCTTTCGATATTCAAGGCATTGTCCACGGCGACGGCTACCTGGCTGGCGACCCGCTGCATGAACTGCACTTCCGTGTCGGTGATGCCTTGCGGAATAAGGCGCCCGAAGCCCATAGCTCCCAAACGGCGCTGCGCGGTAGTTAACGGAAGGAGCGCGAAGGAGCGTACGCCACCGTCGCGAAGCTGGCGCAGAAAATCCGGAAAGCGCGTTTCCGTTTCCGTATCGGAGACAACGAAACACCTTTGCGTTTGCCAAACCCAGCCCGAAGGATGACCGTCGATGGAGCTTTCGGCACCGACGCGCTTCTCGTGCGGGTGACGCAACTCGAGGACGTGCAAACGCATTACATTGCGAACCTGGTCGTGGAGCGTGAGTGCGAGAAAGTCGAAATCGACGACCGAATGCAGTCGCTCGGAAAGGTCGTGGAACAATGCGGGCAAATCGCGCTGCTGCGCGATGGCTTCGCTGACTTCGAGCAAGGCTTCCAGTTGCCGCCGGGAATGATCGACTGGCGTGGTGAGCGCCAGCTCCGGCGGGAAAGTGACGGGGTCCGCCATAGCTGAGGATAACATTGGGGTTGCGGCAGGCTCAACCGCGAGAATTCGGCGAGCGTGGCAGGACGGCGAAGGCATTTTTGTATACTGCCAAGGGTCAGCGACGATGGATTGCGGGTGCGGGCCCAAGAGACTTTGCTCAAAAATGCCATGGCATAGATACCTTCTGAACCTATTTTTGTCGGCCTTTTGCTTGTCGACGCCCTCGCTTGCGCGAGCGCAGGGAGGCCCGCCGTTACTAACGAACGATCCCGGAACGCCGGGATCGAATAACTGGGAAATCAACCTAGCGGTGATGCCCATACTCGCGCAGCACCAGCGCGATTTTCAGATGCCGCAACTGGATTTCAACTACGGCGTGGGTGCGGTGATTCAACTGACGTTTGAAGTTCCCTACGTGCTGCAAACGGCTCCGCAACCCTTCAGCAACGGCTGGGGAAACGCCTTTCCCGGCGTGAAGTGGCGCTTTATCGACAACAAGAAAGGTTGGAACGTTTCCATTTTTCCGCAGTTTGAACTGAACGGAACGATGGGCGCAATACGAAACGGCATCGCGCAAAGCGGAACGCGATTCCTGATGCCCATGGAAATTCAGCGGAACGTGGGTCCGTTGGAACTTGATTTCGAGGTCGGCTACTACTTCCCGATTCACGGACACCAGGAACGCATCATCGGATTTGCCGCAGGACATAACTTTACAAAAAGGCTGGAGGCCATCGGCGAAATCTACAACGACCGGGCGATGGGTGCCGAACCCCACGATACGACCTGGGATCTTGGAACGCGCTACGGATTTCACGAGGGTCTAATTCTTCTGTTCATGGCCGGGCGCAGTTTTAGCGGAAACGCGAGCGGACAGTCCAATTTCCTCGCATATTTGGGTGTGCAGATTCTGCTGGAGAAGCATGGACTGGCACAGCACGCGCAAGAGTGAACTCGCGGGCAGTGCAAATATTTTGTTTCATGTCGTGGTGTTTTGCAGCTAGATCGGGCAGCGTCGCGGCAGGCAAGCCAGGATTGTCGCAACGTCGATCTCGCGGGAGATCAGAATCTTGACTCCGGGATAATAGTGGAAGATGCAACGGTAAGGCGTCTCGAGGGTCTTCTGATCCGGAGCATGGAGAATCACCTGCTTGCCCAACGCGAGGGCAGCGCCAATTTCAACGTGTGTTCCGAAGCCGCCGGGCAGAAGCACGATGAGAACGTCGGCGTCACGCACGCCGGCGATCTCTTTCAGCGCGACTTCGGCGAAACCATCGGTGTTCGCCGGATCCAAAGCCGCCCAGGTATACGTGCGTTCCCAACCGTGGGCGGTAAGCGCCTGCGACAAGCGATCTGCTTCTGTGCTGCGGTCTTTTCTGGTGGCTAGATAGAAACGACTGGGCATGGGCAATTTCAGTCTAGCCGATGGAGAGGAAGCCTTGCACCAGCAAGTTCAGTGACCAACTAAAACGTCGCGCCGGGCAGGGGCGCGCGCAATCCCACATTCCTCGACTTAAGAAGGCGATCTAGCGTGGAAACGGGGGTCTAAAACTATCTTTTTTCTCGATTAAATTGCAATTAAAACGGTGTGGACAGCGGTACGAGATTTTTTCCCGTATTCTGCGAGTGTTGCTGAAAAGATGGTAGGCCCGTGGAGACTCGAACTCCAGACCTCTACCGTGTCAAGGTAGCGCTCTAACCAACTGAGCTACGGGCCTAACGAGGATATAATTTTAGCACGAGGCACGACGGGATGGTCACGATTGACGAGGGTTTGCGGCAGAAATGCCCACGCGTGGCGCTGGGTTGCGTGACCGGCGCAGTGAAGGCGCACGCGGCGCCTGAGGCGCTGACCGCGGAACTTGCCGCGACGGCGCAGAAGATTACAGGATTACCTGATCCTAAGACAGTGCTGGAGTCGGCCCCGATCGTCGTCACGCGGCGCGGTTACAAGGCGCTCGGGAAAGATCCGGCACGGTATCGCGGATCGGCAGAGGCGTTATTGCGGCGGGTGATTTCAGGGAAGGGATTGCCGCAGATCAATGCCGTGGTAGATGTGATCAATTTGGTGTCGCTGGAAAGCAGGTTGCCCATTGGGCTTTATGATTTGGCGCATGTACGCGGCGACGTGGTATTTCGCGCGGGGCGTCCGGGGGAAACGTACAAAGGAATCGGTAAGTATGATTTGAATCTGGAAAGCTTGCCACTGTTTGCGGATGCGGATGGTCCTCACGGGAGCGCGACGAGCGACTCGGAACGCACCATGGTCACGGCGGAAACAAGCAAAGTGTTGGCAATTATCGTTTCATTTGGTGGAAGCGAGACGCTGGATACTTGGGCGCAGCGGATGATCGCGCTGCTGGAACGTTACGCCGATGCTACAGCTTTCACGACTACTATTGTTTGAACGCCCGGTTAGCGGGAAACCGGCTCGGCCAACTGGACTTCCTTCCCGGCGTTCACCCGTCGACTGAAGAGACCGCGCGCGGCGAGCACTTCGGCGTTGAGCATGGCGGCGCCCGCGGCTCCGCGGACCAAGTTGTGCGAGAGCAAGGTTAGCTTTACGTCCAGGATCGGGCATTCGCGCACACGACCGACTACGGTGGCCATTCCACCGCCAGTGTGCACATCGCGGCGCGGCTGCGGCCGCGCTTCTTCATCCAGCACAACGACCGGATGACGAATGGCCGACGGCAGACCTGCAAGCGCGGCATCCACTTCGAAATTGCGCAGGACTTCACGGACCTCGTGGAGCGAGGCGACTTTTTTCAGCGAGAGGCTGACGCATTCCATGTGACCATCGACGACCGGGACTCGATTGCAGTGCGCGCTTAGGCTCAGGCCGGCGTCAATAAATCGTTTGCCGTCCCATTTACCTAGAAGCTTTTGCGGCTCGCTCTCCATTTTTTCTTCTTCGCCGCTAATGAAGGGCACTACGTTTCCCTGAATGTCCATCGAGGCGACACCGGGATAGCCCGCGCCGGAGACCGCTTGCATGGTTACCACGAAAACCTTTTCGAGGCCGAAAGCGTCCGCGAGAGGTTTCAGGACCAGGACCAGTCCTGCGGTGGAACAGTTGGGATTCGTGACAATGAAGCCGCTGCTGTAGCCGCGATTTTTCTGTTGCACCGGAATGGCGTCAAGATGTGCGGCATTGACCTCGGGAATAAGCAACGGAACGTCGGCGGCCATGCGGTGATTCTTGCAATTGCTCACCACCGGATAACCGGCGCGGGCGAATTGCTCTTCGGCGGGGCCCGCGACAGAAGAATCCAGCGCGGAAAAAACGAAATCGCAATCGAGCCCGGGGTCGAGGGACTTAACGATCAAATCGCGGGCGCCTTCTGGGATGGGCGCGTCTAGATGCCAATGCACCGCATCGGCGTAACGCTTGTTGGCGGAACGTTCTGAGGCGGCGACCTCCGTAAGCTCAAACCACGGATGATTTGCCAGGAGATTGACAAGGCGCTGGCCGACCAGGCCCGTCGCGCCCAGAACGCCGGCTTTGAATCTCTTTCCGTCCGAGGTGTCGGGGCGAAACTGTCCGGCAGTTCCGTTCGCGTTCGAGCTGGCACTCATTGCTTACCTCCGTCTTTCGACGAAGGTGAGGCATCCGGGCGCGGACCGATGCGCGTTCCGCGACCTGCGGGGTTGAACGTATTGCGTACCCAGACGACCATTTCTGTTTCCGCAGCCAAGGGAAGAACCTTAGCGTGCAAAACCTGTGCACCGCTCTTGGCCAACGTGTGTGCGTCATCGTAGCTCAGTTCATGCAGTAGCTGAGCTTCCTGATTTTCGCGTGGATTCGCGGTAAAAATGCCGTCGACGTCGGTCCAGATGACCAGCTCGTCCGCGTCCACTACATGGGCGATGATCGCGCCGGAAAAATCGGAGCTGTTACGGCCAAGCGTGGTGATGCGACCGTCGGGTGTCGCACCGATAAAGCCGGTGACCACGGGAACGAGGCCGTCGGCGAGAAGCGGAAGGAGAACCTTTCGCCCGCGCTGGCATGTCTCGGGTAAGTCGGGGCGCGCATCACGAAACGTTTCGCAGGTGCGCACAAAATCGGAAGAGGCCACCGGAACAGAAGCAACATCCGATTTTTCAAGCGCTGCGGCAAAGAGGCGTGCGCTTAGGCGTTCACCGTACGAAGCCAAGCGGTCGAGCAACTCTGCGACCGCCAGGGGCCGCAAATTATTGCTCACGTCGTGTAGCAGGTCGCGACCGAGTGACTGCAATTCGCGGCGCATGCGAAGATCGTCATCTTCTTCCAGTTGCAGATCGCTGAGGACGCCGAGGTGCATGCTGATGACGCCTTCGGCCTCTTCACGAGCGGCGGCCATGTTGCCGTTGATCAGTGCGCTGCCAATGGCCAATAAATGATCGGTGACGCCTTTCATGGCGGAGACAATCACCACCACGTTGGACGTTTGCGCCGAGGACCGGACGATCTGCGCCGCGTGCAACATGCGCTCCGCGCCGAGCAGGGAAGTGCCTCCGAACTTAAATGCGATTACATCGCCGGGACATTCGGAGTGGGACCGCACATGAAGTTGACTGGCAAACTTCTTGGCGGCCTGATCGCCCTCGGCCTCGCCGGCTAGATTTATTTCGTCTGCTTGTGCGTTCTCGGAAGTCATCACCGCTCCTGGGTTTTTCCGCCGGAGCGCCTTAGGAGGTAGGGTGAAACGAAAAAACCCACCGCCTGGGTCGCTTCTGGCGGTGGGTTGGAAACTTTTCTTAGCTTGCTAGTTTCTCCACGCACCGGAAGCGAAGGTAGTCGAAGTGGTAATCGACGTAGTCGTAGTCTTAATCGACGTGGCCGAGATCGACGACGGGGTGGTCATTCGCTTAGTGGAGAGAGACATCATTCCACTCAAAATGTACCACAGCACCGATGCGGTTAAAAGTAATATTTCGCATGGCCCCTTTCGAGTGTCCGAAGGGTTACTAATCGTCCGTAGGTGCCGCGCTTCAGACTTCCAGTGATCGTCAGGTCGAAATGGACGACCGCGTCCTAGTACTACCATGATAAAAGTAACATAAATATAGACTTAGGTCTCGCAACTTTTGCCGGAACAGCGTGTTTAGAAGCGCAAGGGTTTGCAGGTGCGAACGCACCTCCGGGATACATCAACTCGAAAGCAAAAGGGACCTATGAACCTCAAAAAGTGGTTAATCGGTATTGGTATGTCTGGTCTGGTGGCATTCGGAAACGGGTGCGGCGGTGGAAGCTCCGTCACGGGGCCCCTGCAACCACAACAACAGACTGGCAGCGCCTTCGTTATCGGCACGGATGCACCGCTGCCCAGCGTCGTATCCTTTCAGGTGGATATCACTGGCATTTCGGTTTCGGATGGAGTGGATGCCCCCGTCCCCATTCTCGCGAACATGGCGTCCGTGGATTTTGCCCGCTTGAACGGCCTGAAGGCCTTGCTGGACATCAATACCATTCCGGCAGGAACCTACACCACCGCAGTTGTGACGCTGGCAAATCCTCAAATTGGCTATTTGAGCGTTACGAATCCGCAGACCAATCCGCCAACGCCTCCAACGGTCAGCACCTTGAACTCGACCACCACGCCGCCGGTGAGCCTCACGACTTCTACCGTGACCATCACGCTGGCTAGCCCTCTGGTCGTGAATCCCGGCGACATTGACGGGTTGAAGTTCGACTTTGATTTGCGGCATTCCATTCAAGTGGACCCAAACGGCCAAATCACCGGCGTCGTGAATCCCAACCTGAGTTTGGAAGTCGTCACGCCGAGTGACGCCGATGCCTACATCGACGAATTCGACGCCGGCGTCGTCAGTGTCGATGCCGGCGGAAATTCCTTTGTGGTGCAAGGGCCGCATGGTCATCAGTTCACCGTGACCGTAAACAGCCAGACGGAATGGGAGAATGGCGAATCGCTGGCGAATCTGACCACCAATTCCATCGTGGAAATTTCCGGGACGCTAGCTCAAACTTCGGGAGCGATACTCGCGGATACCGTAGCCATTCTTTCGCAGAATAGTTTTTACGCCGGCGGCTTGGTGACTTACGTGGATCCTCCGACGGGCCAGGCTAGCGACTTCGATTTGTATGTGCGCAACACGCTGCCGTCTGGCACGGGCTTCCAATCCGGGCAAATTTCCAACATTACTTTGACCGGCAACGAGAACTTCTTCATTTACTGGTGGCACCTGAGGTTCCCGAGCTTCCTGTTCAACTCCAGCTTGATGGTGCCGGGTCAGCGCGTAACCGTCGGCGGACCGTTCAGCAACGGAGCGGTCACCGTGAAGCGTGTGGTGTTGCGCCACGAAGGCCATACCGGAGCCTGGGTCGTCGGCAGCACCGATGCCGGCGCTGGGACATTCCAATTCGATTCGAACGGCTTGGCCGGAGTGCTGTTCAACGGTCCCGTCGTTGTGTACTGCACGCCGTTTACGGTGTTTAAGGGCGGCCTCACAGGGCTCGGCGGCCTTACCGGAAGCACGGCAATTCCGTTGCGCGTCGTCGGCCTGGTGTTGAAAGATCCCATCAGCAGCCAGCCGGTGTTTGTGGCGCATAGCGTGGAGTTGCTCACGAACTAACCGCGTTCATTTATATCGCCATCGCACCAAAGGCCAGCCGCAGTGCTCGGCTGGCCTTTGTGCATTTCTCGGCCGAACGTGTTGGTGAATCCGCCTTACTTCAGCGTACCAAAAATCAAACTCGAGCACGTCAATCCAGATTCGGCCTTCTGAAGCTCCGAGATATCGATGGCCATGACGCGGAAACCGTCGGCTTCCAGGCGGGCTCGCGTGCTTGGAAAGGATGCCGGAAAGATAATTTGTTCGCTCATGGCCAGAGCGTTCGCGGCGTGCGGTTCGTCGAGGGCAACATCAATCCATCTGTAACCAATGAACCCGGAGGTGTCGAAGCAAGAGCGATTCGCAAGCAACGTATTGCGGCCGAGAAAAGTGACGGCAGATTTAAGATGCAGGCAGCCGGCGACCGGCACAGCAATCACTTCGTAAGCGAAGGGTGCAACCAAATTGCGGAGCTGGCGAATACCTTCTTCATTGGTCCGGTGCGAGAGACCGGCATATAGTTTTCGGCCGATGCGCAGAACGTCGCCGCCCTCCATGGTGCCCGGAAGCGTGACGTAGCCGAGCCGGCGATAAGGAGCCAGCGCCCGCCTCAGGGATTCAGCCTCGGGGCGCCGCGATGGCGTGCCAAGGGGCAGGATTACCGCAATCTCGTCTAAAACGATGGCGGGATTTTCCACAAACATGGAATCTGGCAGATCTGGCTCGCCGGGGAGCGAAATCACCCTCGCGCCCAGCGTTCTAAGAAGTTCCTCGTACGATTGGTGTTGCGCTTCGGCGATTTTCAAATCAATGGGCTGGCGCGCAATGAAGGACAGCTCGCAATTTACCAGGGCGGGGCTGACCGCGCGAGTAATGGCCGTAAGCATGGAAAACAAGCTTACCCGAGAACGATGGAAGCCTCATCCATAGGCTAGTGGGTGGCCCTAGGCGCATACGCGCGGGTCTGATAAACTAGAGTTTGCTCGACCGCACCTGACAAACCATTTGCACAGGCGCCTGCATTAGGCGTCTGACATTAAGGAGAACCGTCCGGGCTGCTGGTTGTTACGGCAGCTATTTTTGTATCTAGACGCTACGCACATGACCCAGGATATTCGCAACATTGCAATTATCGCGCACGTGGACCACGGCAAAACTACGCTGGTCGACGCCATGCTGCGGCAAAGTGGCATCTTTCGCGCCAACGAAGCGCTCGTCGAACGCGTGATGGATTCCAATGACCTGGAACGCGAGCGCGGCATCACCATTCTAGCCAAAAACACCGCGCTATTTTTTCACGATACCAAGATTAACATTGTGGATACGCCCGGTCACAGCGACTTTGGCGGAGAAGTGGAACGCGCGCTGCGTATGGTCGATGGCGTGGTGGTCCTGGTGGACGCCAGCGAAGGACCTCTGCCGCAGACCCGCTACGTTTTGCAGAAGGCGCTGGCGGCGAAGCTTCCTCCTGTGATTGTGCTGAACAAGATTGACCGCGTGGACGCGCGGGCCAAAGAAGTGCTCGACGAAATCTACGACCTGTTTATCGATCTCGACGCCACCGAGGACCAACTGGATTTCCCCGTGATCTACACGAACGCGCGCGATGGCGTGGCGTATAACAAGTTAGGCGATGACTCGAAGGACCTGCTACCGCTTTTTGAAGCCATTGTGAAATCCATTCCGAAGCCTCCGGGCGATCCCGAAGGCGTGTTGCAAATTCAGGTGATGAACCTGGATTACAGCGAATTCCTGGGGCGCATCGCCATCGGCCGCGTTTTTAACGGCACGCTCAATCGCGGGCAAGAAGTGGGCATCAGCCGCCTGGACGGCAAAATCACCACGACAAAGATCACCAAGCTATACACCTTTCGCGGCCTTGAGCGCGACGAGGCCGATAGCGTTCCCGCTGGCGATTTGGTCGCGATTGCCGGCGTCGAAGGCATTCAGATCGGCGAAAGCCTCATAGACCTTGCCAATCCAATGCCGCTAGAGCCGCTGATTATCGACGAGCCGACGCTGGCCATGATTTTCACCGTGAATAGCAGCCCGCTGTCCGGCAAGGAAGGCAGCTACCTGACCTCGCGCGATTTGCGCGACCGTCTGCAGCGCGAATTGCTGACCAACGTTTCGATCCGTGTGGAAGACACCGATACACCCGAATCGTTCCGCGTCCTGGGACGCGGCGAACTGCAGTTGGCCATTTTGATCGAAACCATGCGGCGGGAAGGCTTTGAACTGATGGTCGGCAAACCTGAAATTGTGACGCGCATGGAGGGCGGGAAAAAACTGGAACCGCTGGAGCGGCTGGTGATCGACGTCCCAGAGAACTTCATCGGCATCATCATGGAAACGGTGGGCAGCCGCCGCGGCGAAATGTCCAAAATGAGCAATCACGGCTCCGGCCGCGTGCGCATGGATTTCAAAATCCCCTCCCGCGGACTGATCGGCTTGCGCAGCCAACTCTTGACCGACACGCGCGGCACCGCGCTGATTCATTCCATTTTTGAAGGCTGGATGGATTATTCCGGCGAAATGGCGCTGCGGCCAACCGGCGCGCTGGTGGCGGATCGCAGCGGACCATCCACGGCATTCGCCCTATGGAATATTCAGGAGCGCGGCGAACTGTTCATCGGCCCGGCGATCGAAGTTTATGAAGGCATGATCGTGGGCGAAAATTCCCGCGAGCAGGACATGGACGTCAACGTCTGCAAAGAAAAAAAGCAGACCAACATGCGCTCCTCCAGCGCCGACGAAGCCATCCGGCTCATCCCACACCGCGAATTGAGCCTCGAACAAGCCATTGAATTCATCGCCGACGATGAGTTCGTCGAAATCACGCCGAAATCCATCCGTCTGCGTAAAAAGGTGCTGCAAGCTAACCGCCGCCCGCGCCGTTGGCAGGAAATCCGCGCCAGTCAGGTATAGCCGGGAATCGCACAGGGTGACCGCATCCCACGTGCAATGTCGCAACCTAGCGTGATATACAGGGTTGTCATAAGGCGTGCCTAGGCGCTGTATTCAATGGACTTGCCCGACGGATTTAGATAATCTCCGGGATTCGCACGGACCAGACAGGGGAACCTTTGGCTACCAGCCTTGAAGCAGCCAGCGCCGCTGCAACGCAGTGCACGATTGTCGCCACCGCGACCGCGCTGCCGCCGCACAAAATCACGCGCGACGACGTGAAATATTACATGGGCCGCGTCTTCGACATCCCGGAGCGGCGCCTGGATGCCATGATGGCCATCGTCGATAACGCGCAGGTGCGCGAGCGACGTGCCATTTTCCCCATCGAATACACCGTCGAGCCCCGCGCTCTTTCCAAAACCAACGAAGAGTACATGGAGCATGCGATTAAGCTCGGCCGCGAAGCTGCCGAAGAAGCACTCAAACGCGCCAACCTCACGCCACGCGACATCGACCTAATCATCACCGTTTCCTGCACGGGCTTCATGATTCCTTCGCTGGACGCGCACCTGATCGAACTGATGGACTTTCGCTCTGACGTCCGCCGCATGCCTTTCACCGAACTAGGCTGCGCGGCCGGCGCCATGGCTATCGCGCGCGGCGCGGATTATTTGAAGGCCTATCCCGGTGGAAATGTTTTGATCATCGCGGTGGAACTGCCCTCGCTAACTTTCCAACGTAAGGACATTTCGCAGGCCAACCTGATTTCGTCCATTTTGTTTGGCGACGGCGCGGCTGCCGTAATCGTCAGCGGCAAAAAAATGCCGGGACCCAAAATTTTAGTGTCGGAGACCTACACATTTCCGGATTCACTGGGCGCGATGGGATTCGATCTGCGCGATTCTGGCTTTCACATCCTTCTGGATAAAGGCGTTCCGGAAATGATCGGCGCCAAAATCAAAGGGTTGGTTGAAGGATTTCTGGAACGCCAGAAGCTCAAGCAGGAAGACATCAAGGGCTGGATTCTCCATCCTGGCGGCGCGCGTCTGCTGGGCAATGTGGAAGAGGCGCTGGGACTGACGAAATGCGACACTACGCCGTCCTGGGACGTACTCGCGACGGTTGGCAACCTTTCGAGCGCCACCATCTTGTTCATTTTGCAGCAGTGGCTGGAAAAACGCCCCCTGCAACCGGGGGATTACGCGATGATGGCGGCCTTCGGCCCCGGTTTCAGCGCGGAATTTATTCTTCTGCAATGGACATAACGGTTATCGCATTCTTGGCGTTGCTGGTGGCTGTCGCAGCGTTGCGGCTGGTCGAGCTGCGGATCTCGACGCAACACCAGCGAGAGATGCTGGGCCGCGGTGCTGCCAAGGTCGAAGAGCCGCGATTCCGCTGGATGGTGCTGCTGCATACTGCTGTACTAATCGGGGCCGCAGTTGAGGTCGTTTTCTTGCATCGCCCGTTCATTCCCATTCTCGCTGCAGTGATGTTCGCTATTTTTCTTGCCGCCAATGCCGTGCGCTGGTGGGTCATCCGCACTTTGGGGGAGCACTGGAACGTGCAGGTGGTTGATTCGACACGCCTCGGCGTGGTCTCTTCCGGTCCATTTCGCTTTGTGCGGCATCCTAACTATGCGGCGGTGTTCGCGGAGATGATCGCATTGCCGTTGATTCACACCGCATGGATTACAGCGGTAGCTGGAGCGTTGGCGCATGCCGTGGTTTTGCGTCAGCGCCTTTCGACGGAAGAGCGTGTGCTTGCCGCGAATCCTGACTATCGCGCGGCGATGGCCGGGAAACCGCGCTTCTTGCCCGGACTGTTCTAACGCTTTTATTTGTTCAAGGTTGCGGGTTGCTCCAGTGTATGGCTGACGGAATTGTTGTCTTGTGTGGAGACCGGATTTTATGCGCAGAACGATAAGCACCATGCTCGTGTCGGTTTTATTCCTCGCAGTTCCGCATGGGGCTTTCGCGACTTCGGCCCAGAAACATTCCAAGAATAAGGCTCCGGCCGCGGCCGGCGCGGCGTCGGCTGTTAAAGAAGGTCCCGCTTTTACCCTCGATCCCCTGTTGATGGACGGCTATCGCGCTCTGTACGAGCAGGACTTTCCATCAGCGCGCGCGAAGTTTGCGGAGTGGTCCGCGGCGCATCCGGAAGAAGCGTTTGGGCAGGTTTCGCTGGCCGCCGGATATCTTTTTGACGAATTCAACCGGCACGGCGTACTGACCAGCGAATTTTTCATGAACGACGATAAATTCCTTCATGGCATTGAAGGCGAAGCCGATCCGGGGCGGATGAAGGGTTTCCACGAGGCCATTGACAAGGCGCGCAGCATAGCAGCAGAGAAATTGAAAAGCGCTCCTGGCGACCCGAACGCTCTTTTCGCGCTGACCTTGGCCGCCGGCATGGAGTCCAATGATTTTACGATCGTCGAAAAGAAGCATCTCGACGGGCTGAAGCGCATGAAGGAAGCCAATGACTACGCCAAGCAAGTGCTTACCGGGTACCCGGAAGTGACCGACGTATATGTGGCTCCGGGCTCGGCGAATTATATTATCGGCTGTCTTTCCGGCACGGCGCGCTTCTTCCTCTGGTTTGGCGGCATTAAGGGCGACAAAAAACTGGGAATGGAAGAAGTGGGCAAAACCGCGGAAAATGGCCGCTATTTGAAAGGCTTTGCGCAGATATTGCTGGCGCTTTCCTCGCGCCGGGAGAAACAGAACGCCCGCGCGGAAGCATTGCTCAAGAGCCTAACCGAAGAATTTCCCGCAAGTCCGCTCTTCGCGGCGGAGTACGCCAAGGTGCAGGGACGCCCGGTCCCGGCGGAGTTGGTTCCGGCGCATTAAGGAACAGAACAAGCGCATCGTGCCGTTTTCCGTGGTTCGCGGGAGGTCTTTTCTTGTTCGAGAAAAATCTACTGAAGGGTCGCGCCATTTTTTTGACTGGCGGCGGCTCCGGTTTGGGGCGCTCGATGGCGCTGCATTTTGCGTCGCTCGGCGCGCGCGTATTCATTGCCGGGCGGCGCGACGAACCCCTCAAGCACGCTTGCGAGGAAATCCGGAACTCCGGCGGCGAGGCCGCGTACGCCACTTGTGATGTGCGCGATTATGCGGCCGTCGAAGCGGCTGCCGGCAAAGCGTTTCAACAATTTGGCCGCATCGACTCGCTCGTGAACAATGCGGCCGGCAATTTTATCGCGCGCACGGAAACGCTCTCCACGAATGCATTCAATGCGGTGATCGGGATCGTCTTGAATGGCTCGTTTCACTGCACGCAGGTGTTTGGCAAACGCTGGATTGCGCAAAAGACCGGTGGCAATATCCTAAGTATTGTCACCACGTATGCTTCCGCGAATTGCGGCTCGGCGTTTGTGGTCCCCTCGGCATGCGCCAAAGCGGGCGTGCTGGCCATGACCACTTCATTGGCGGTGGAATGGGCCAGATATCACATTCGGTTGAACGCCATCGCCCCAGGTCCGTTCCCGACGGAGGGCGCGTGGTCACGGCTGATGACCTCCAAACAGTTTGAAGAGGCCGCCAAAGAGAAGGTCCCCATGAAGCGTTTCGGGCGCCATGAGGAATTGACAAATCTCGCCGCATTTCTCCTGAGCGATATGTCCGAATATATCAACGGCGAATGCGTGGTAATCGACGGTGCGCAGTGGCTCCGCGGAGCCGGGGAATTTAACGACCTGCTAGCATTTCCGGACGCGACTTGGGAACAAATGGAAGCCGCCCGCCCAAAAAAATCGTAATTTTGCGTATCGTTCGTAACTTTGCGTCTCGACTGATAATCGCGAACTCGAACCGCAGGTATCATTTCCAGGTCGACCAATATTGTGTTTTACGATAGGTAGTTCGATTAGATATTGACATACCAAATGGGCATCGATATACTCTTCTCGGGAGATGGTCATGGAAACCGTAACAGTATCGCCAAAGTTCCAGGTCGTGATACCGAAGAAGATACGCGAACAGCTTGAGCTTCGCCCGGGCCAGGAACTGCAAGTTTTCGCGCTTGAAGGAACCATACACTTCAATAAGCCGTGCTCTATCAAGGAGCTGCGGGGCTTAGCGAAAGGTCTGACCTGGCTGGATGAGGACCGTGACCACACCGACCGGTTCTAAAAAGTTCGTCGTTGACTCGTCTGGATGGATCGAATATCTCGGGAATGCTCCCAAGGCGGGAAGCTTCGCTCCCTACCTCGAAGACACGGAAAACCTGTTGCTGCCGACCGTCGTAGTCTACGAAGTTTGCAAAAAACTGCTGCGCACCAGCGAGAACACTTTAGCAGAGCAGTTTTTGTCGCAGGCCTTTTCGTTTAACGCGCGAGAAATCTCAATCGACATACCGGTCGCGGCTCTGGCAGCGAAAATCAGCCTGGAGCTCAAACTGGTCACGGCCGACGCCATCATTTATGCCTGCGCGAAGAGTCGCCATGCCGAACTGGTGACCGCGGACACACATTTTCAAGGACTGCCCGGCGTCATACTCTTCTGAAGACGGTTCGACTTTCACGCGGCTGAAGGCCATGTCTTGACCGGGCGTGGTGTGGCCGCTAAGCTTGACTTCCTCCTTTCAGGTGAATGCGTTCATGGAATCGATACACGTTACATTGCCGGATGGCAGCGTTAAGGATGTCCCTAAAGGGACTACGCCGCTGGACATTGCCAATGGTATTTCGCCGCGACTCGGTAGCGCCGCGCTCGTGGCGCGAGTGTTTACAAAAGATGGGCCTTTCGCCGGCGAGCCGGATTTCGTTGTGGAGAGTGGCGTCAAGGAAGAGGGCGAGCTGATTGATCTGCGTCATCCGCTGGATCGCGACGTAAAGTTGCAGATTTTGACGGAGAAAGATCCCGATTCTCTCTACGTTTTCCGGCACTCCGCCGCCCATTTGATGGCCGCGGCGGTGATGGAACTTTATCCGAATGTGAAATTGGGAATCGGGCCGCCGGTGGAGAATGGGTTTTTCTACGAATTTTTGCGGGAACAGCCTTTTACGCCGGAAGATCTAGCGAAAATTGAAAAGAAGATGCACGATTTGTCTTCCGCGAATCTTGCCAACGAACGGAAATACATTCCGAAGCCGGAAGCGCTGGAAATGTACAAAAACTTCAACCAGCCGTTCAAATATGAGCTGGTGGAAGAAAAAGCCAATGAGCTACTGGTTTCCTTTTACACCACCGGCAAATTCGTGGACTTTTGCCGCGGACCACACATTCCTTCCACCAAGAAAATTACCGCGTTCAAACTGATGAGCGTGGCCGGCGCTTACTGGAAAGGCCAGGAGGGCAATCCGCAGCTTCAGCGGATTTACGCTGCGGCGTTTTTCAATCAGAAAGAGCTGGATGAATATCTGCATCGGCTGGAAGAAGCCAAGCGGCGCGACCATCGCAAGCTGGGCACGGAGCTGGATTTTTTCAGCATCCAGGAAGAAGCCGGGCCCGGGTTGATTTTCTGGCATCCCAAGGGCGGACTGGTCCGGACGCTGGTGGAAAATTGGCTGCGCGAAGAACTGCAAAAACGCGGCTACGACATGGTGTTTACTCCGCACATCATGCGGCGGGACTTGTGGAACACCAGCGGCCACACCGGATTTTACAAAGACAATATGTTCGGCGCGGTGGAAGTGGAGAAGGCCGAGTACCAGTTGAAGCCCATGAATTGCCCGGGACACATTTTGATTTACAAATCGAAGCTGCGCAGTTATCGCGATCTTCCGGTGCGCCTCGCGGAACTCGGCACGGTGTATCGTTACGAGCGGAGCGGCGTTTTGCACGGATTACTGCGCGTGCGCGGATTTACGCAGGACGATGCGCACATTTTCTGCACGCCTTCGCAGATCGAGGCGGAGGTGGAAGGCTGCGTGGATTTCGCGTTCGCGGTGATGAAAAATTTTGGCTTCGATAAGTTTGAGGTGGAGCTTTCGGACTGGGACGCAGCGCATCCGGAGAATTACGCCGGTAAGCCGGAAGACTGGAAGCGAGCCACCGCGGCGCTGGCGAATACCATGGACCGTATGAATATTCCCTACAAGAAGATTGAGGGGGAAGCTGCGTTTTACGGGCCAAAAATCGATATCAAACTGATCGATGCGATTGGCCGGCCGTGGCAGCTCGGTACGGTGCAGTTTGATTTCAACCTGCCGGCGCGCTTCAAGCTTGAATACATTGCCGACGACGGCGCGCGGCATCAGCCGCTGATGGTGCATCGCGCGCTGCTGGGTTCCGTGGAACGCTTTTTTGGCATTTTGATCGAGCACTACGCTGGAGCGTTTCCGCTGTGGCTGGCTCCGGTGCAGGTGGAAATCTGTCCGGTAAGCGAAAAGGTGATCGATTACGCGCACCAAGTCACCGAGCAGCTCAAGCGCGAAGGATTTCGCGTGCATCTTGACGACCGTAACGAAAAATTGCCGGCGAAGATTCGCGACGCTCAGATACAGAAAGTTCCGTACATGCTGGTGGTGGGCGCCAAGGAAGCGGAAGCGGGAACGGTTTCATTGCGGCACCGAACCAAGGGCGACCTGGGGCCGAAACCAATCGCGGAAGTGATCGCTTCGCTGCACGAAGAGGTTCGCGATCGGACGCATGCATAAGTGAATTTCGCGCCCGCCGCGGAAACCAAGTTTTTCAAATCGTGAGAGTGCTCCGTGGCGACAGCCGTAGCGGCGCGCGTAGTCCTAGACGAAGCGATCCTGGTGAGTGCGGTTAGCAAGCTTGTTTCGCTCGATGCAGATTTGGCGCGAGTTGTTGCGCTCTACGGTCCGCCGCCGCTGTGGGTACGCGAGCCAGGATTTCCCTCGCTGCTGTACATCATCCTGGAACAACAGGTTTCGCTGGCCTCCGCGCGGGCATTGTATCAACGCGTGCTGGGCGCGGTGCGGCCGCTCACGCCTGGACGGTTTCTCAAATTGACCGACGTGCAATTGCGCGAATTGGGATTCAGCCGCCAGAAAGCGCTGTATGCACGGCTGCTGGCGAAGGCGATACGCGGCCGCCAACTCGCGCTGCACAAGCTGCACGAACTTGAGGATCATCACGCACGCGCGCAACTGATGGCACTGAAAGGCATCGGCGTCTGGACGGCGGATATTTACTTAATGAGCGCGCTGCGCCGGCCAGATATTTGGCCCGTGGGCGATTCTGGCGCTGGCCACGGCGGTGCAGGAAGTGAAGGGACTGCGGCGGAGACCGTCACCGAAAAAGCTGGAGAGCCTGTCCCAGCCGTGGCGTCCCTGGCGCTCGGTGGCGGCCCGCATCTTTTGGCACGCATATCTCAGTAAACGCGGACAAACTACCGCGAACGTCAGCCTATAGTGTCACCGCAACTTTCAAAGCGCGGCAACGGACGATCGATTCGAATTTGCTTCTCGGTACTTGCCCTGTGTGATACCTTCGCGCTCATGTCACCTACCGGTCCCGCACCACAGTTCGGCACCGCCGAGTACGCATCCGGCGGGGAAACCTGCAAATCTTGCAAACAGCCGATCTCCGGAAGCTATTACCGCATCAATGGGATGCTGGCATGCGAGCGTTGTGCGCTACAGGTCCAGCAGCAGATTCCGAAGGATACGCATATCGCGTACGTTAGGGCGATTACTTTCGGGATTGGCGCGGCGATTTTGGGGTTTGCGTTGTTCGCAGGATTTGTGATCGTCACCGGCATTACGCTTGGTTATATTTCGCTGGCGGTCGGTTTCCTTATCGGTAAGGCAATGAAATTGGGTTCGGGCGGCATCGGCGGCCGAAGGTATCAGATCGCCGCCGCAGCTCTTACATATGCGGCGGTATCGATGGCTGCGGTGCCGATTTATTTTCACTATATCAACAAAGATAAGGAAGCGCGCTTGTCGCACATGGCGCCGAAACCGGCTGCGCCGCAAGCAGACTCGCAGGACGGGACAGTAGACAATCCGCCGCTTGCGCAGTCACCTCAAGCGCCGAAGATGAATCCATGGGCTGCTTTAGGGATGGTCGCGTTACTCGGACTGGCGTCGCCGTTTCTTGAGCTGCAGGATCTTTTTCATGGTCTGATTGGCCTTGTGATTCTATTTGTAGGCATACGCATTGCGTGGCAGCTTACTGCCGGGCCGAGACTCGAAATGCTGGGTCCGTTTCAGGATGGTTCGATCGGCGCTTTGCCATTCGCGGCGACCTGAGGCATGCTGCCTATCTGTGAGTTCTAGCGCTTTCCCCATCGAACCTATCCGCAATTGCCATGGCTGCGGCGCGCCGCTAGCGCTTGGCGCCATTGTTTGCCCGCAATGCCATGCGCTGGTGCACAGCGAAGAGCTGCTACGGATTTCCACCGCGGCTAAAGCGCTCGAAGAGCAAGGGGACCTGGCGAAGGCGCGTTCGTTGTGGCTCACGGCGCTGCCATTGCTGCCGGCCGATTCCACGCAAGCGGAATGGATCCGGGGCCAAGCCTACAAGCTGGAGATTGCGGAGAAGAATGCACCGCCTGCCGCGCCCAAATACGGGTGGGCGAAAAAACTGGGCCCTTTGGCGCCGATCGCCATCCTGTTGGCGAAAGGCAAGACCTTGCTGTTCGCGCTATTCAAATTGAAATTTCTTGTCAGTCTGTTCGCATTTATTTGGATTTATTGGCTTTTGTACGGGCCCGCGTTCGGAATCGGTTTTGCGCTGCTCATCCTGGCGCACGAAATGGGCCACTTCATCGACATCAAGAGACGCGGGTTGCCCGCCGAAATGCCGGTGTTTCTGCCGGGGCTGGGCGCTTATGTGAAATGGCAAGCTCTGGGCGTGACGCGGCAGACGCGCGCAGAAGTTAGTTTGGCCGGGCCGCTCGCGGGATTTATCGGCGCGGCGTTTTGTGCGGTGATGTGGTTTAACACGCACAGTGGAATCTGGGCTGCTTTGGCGCACGCGACGGCATGGCTTAATGTCCTGAACCTGACGCCCGTATGGATCCTCGACGGCAGCGGGGCGGCGAACGCTCTTGACAAGACGCAGAGATTTGTATTGCTGGTCGCTTGCTTGGCCCTGGCGGCGTGGACCCGCGACTGGAGCTTTGCGGTTGTAGCCACAGGCACTGTTTACCGACTGTTTACAAAGGACTTACCTCCGAAGGGAAGTTCGCGCGTGGCAGCTTATTTCGTCGGGGTTCTGGTAGCGCTGGGAGTGGTGATTTATGTGATACCAGGCAAAGGGTTTACGACTCATTAGTCACCGGATTGGACTAGTTGCCGACGGTCTAGTTGGTGATGCCCAATGGGTAGGAGCTTGTCAAGACTTATATCGAGTACTAAAACCTGCCAGGGTTCGAGCCTTTCTTTCCGGAGCCATCCATCAATATTGAAGAGCTGCCTTTTTGGTAGTGTCCTAATTTGAATTTCTCGTCAGCTGAGTGCGGCATTCAACGTGCTCCGTATCCACTCTGAAAGAGTCTGTTGCGTAGCCTTCGCCTTCGCTTCCATCGCGCGTAATGCCTCGCCAGTGAAACGCACAGGCACAATACGGCCCATCGCCTCGCCTTTGGGGAGCTTCGGCCTGCCCGGTTTCCTAGTTCGCTTCGCTTGTGCCAAGGTTTCTGAACTCCTGAACGATGAATGCTTGTACCGCAAGGACTGGTGACGTTACCGGATGAACGTGCAACACGGTCACATGGCGCTTAGGCTTTGCCGGGTCGTCCGTATCGTGCGCCCACGCATATGCTCTAGTCGCCTTGGGGTGGCCGTGCAACGCAAAAACTTCCACGACACCCTCCCATATTGTCTTGCCCTGAAAAGTCTCTTTTACGGGCACACTTTCAATATGAGTGGCGTCCCCACCGTGCAATTGACGGATAACTTCCCCTAGCTCTTGTATGTCGCTCACACAGCCGCCTCGACTAGTTCAGGCACGGTCCAGAATGTCCGCTCAATCCCCGCTGCCATAGCTGGCGTGGCGCGGAGCGTAATGTGCCGCTTAACGAAATTGTAATACGCAAAGTGCAAGCCGACAGCCGCCTCGAAGTTTTCTAGTTTCTTGCTGAACGCATACGTCAGGCGGGTCAGACGGCGCATGTGTAAGCGCGTCGTTCCGTTCAGTCGCTCAATGTGACTAGTGGACGCCAAGCGCAAATCAGGGAATCCGCTGACGGACTTCTTTTCAGTAATCACTATTTCGGGTGCGCTGAAACGGCGCTCAGGAACGGTGGATACATCGGTCACATAAGTCTTGATGATTTGCGCGAAGTCTACGTCCGCTCCAAAGTTCATTTCAATGGCGTCAACGTAGGCGCGGAGAGCATCGCTGGAGATTTGCACGCGGTTTCTGAGGCGTCCCGCCACATCGGAAACGAAGGCATTGGCAGTCGCCAAATCACGCTTCCCGCACTTGAATGCAGGAACTAGCTTTGTGTCCGCATCAATCGCGCAGAACGTCCAGACGTCGCCTAGCTCCGGGCTGTCGTCCGGGCGCATATGGCGTTCTTTTTTGCCAATGAATCCCCAAATTTCGTCGAACTGGAGATGCTGACAAGGCAGGTCGCGGAGCTTAGCGTCCATGAGCTTTTGGCACCCCTTACCGACGCGAACGCCAAGCCGCATGATTGTGTCGCGGTGAACGCCTGTGACACGCTCTATGGACCGAATGCTGGAGCCTTCCGCCAACAGGCCGATTATCGTCGCTTGCTTGTCCACGCTCAGAACGTTTGCCATGTGCGTTCTCCCCTATGCGTGATAATGTATTACAATAATCTAGCGCTGTCAAGAGTTTTTGTGTTACAGTATTTGTGCTTATGTCGAAAAAAAATAAGAAGCGCAAAAAGAAAGCAAAAACTAAACCCCAAAAAAAGGAGCAAAGCCGCGAGAACGAGAGCAGCGAAAAGGGGCATATGAATATCACCGAATTTCTCTTTGAATCCGTGTATCAAATTGTTACATGGGTATGCATTGCCTCCACAATCGCAGCTATTTTCTACTTCTTTGACAAAGAGAACTACCGGGGCGTCGTATGGAGTGCGGTTGGATTGGTATGCTCCATAGCGGTCATGGTAGGTATGATTGCCGTCCGTTATGTTCCAATCCGTAAAATTGTCCCGATTATTTCGCCAGAGCCGCGGGCTTACATTCATGTAGAACCTGGACCAATCAATAATTTCGACGTTGGATTCCGGCCTAGCATTACCGTCAAAATTAAAAATAGCGGACCTGCCACGGCATACGAAGTCATGTCCGATGTCTCCCTGGGAATCCTGCCCTATCCATTCCCACCCGAATACCCATTCCCCGAGGTCGCTCAGAAACATCAGGGAGTTTCCACGCTGGAACCAGAAGCCGAAGGAGTCGGAGGCGGTCAGTTCGATTTGCCGCTCACCAAGGAATTGGCTGAAGCCGTTTTGGACGGTAGCAAGCTGAGGTTGTATGTCGGGGGAACTATCAGCTACAGAAATGCCTCCGGTCCACGATGTAAAAAGAGGTTTTTGATGAGCGTCGGAGGTCCAGACTTCGTAGCGGCCGCTCAGGTCTACAAGGCACGGGGTTCCAGTGATCTGGTATGGCAGTATGCTGACCGCTACAACGACGTAAGCAAAGAATGTGAGTAGCAGAGTCCAAATTAGGACACTACCGCCTTTTTGCTACTTGCTGAGCGGGCAGCGCAGCGTGTTATACTTTGAAGCCCGTCCCAGGTGGATTTTGCTCTGTGGACGGTCGTGTGGTGTTGGGCCCGGATCTAGAGCGCTTGGACCAAGGCCTTTTGATGTTAGCGATTCGCGTGAACAACTTCGTCCCATCGCGAAGGTCACAAAACGGGGTCAAATAAGGGGGAGTCATCGCAGAGCGGAATTTTCGACAGGCCGACCGCATTCGCATCAATGAACGAATCCGGGCGCGCGAGGTCAGAGTAATCGACGAAGAAGGCGGCCAGCTTGGAGTGATGCAGCCGTTTGAAGCGCTTCGCATGGCGAAGGAAAAAGGCCTGGATCTGGTGGAAATTTCGCCGACCGCCGATCCGCCGGTTTGCAAAATCACGGATTACGGCAAATATCTTTACCAAGCGAACAAAAAAGCGCACGAACAGCGCAAGAGCAGCCGCGGATCGCAGCTAAAAGAAGTAAAGTTTCGGCCGAATACCGCGGAGCACGATTACCAGGTACGCAAAAACCAGATCCTGCGTTTTCTAGGGGATGGCCACAAGGTGCGCGCGATGATCTTTCATCGCGGACGCGAAATGGCGCACCAGGAAGTGGGCCGCGCAAAAATGTCGCGGCTGCTGGGGGAAATCGGGGAGAGCTGCCTGATCGAAACGCCGGCGCGGATGGAAGGCAACGTACTGGTGGCGCTGCTGGCGCCGAAAAAAGGCGCGGGAGTGACGAAGCCGGTGGGACAAACGACCAGCAGCGCGAGCCACGCTTCGTGAACCTCGCAATGCACAGTATTTCGCAATGTTCCAAGCAGTTGGGTGCGCATGGCATCATCAGCGGCGGCGAAGAGGCCGTGCGCTAAAGGAAAACGACGAGAGGAAGCAACGGAATGCCCAGGAATTCGACAAATCCGAAAAAGAAACTGAAGACACATCGCGGCGCGCGCAAGCGTTTTAAGATCACGGCCACGGGCAAGATCAAGCGGATGCACTCCGGCAAGCGGCATCTGCTGGGTACGAAGAAGCCCGGGCGGATGCGCAAGCTGAAAAAGCTGACGCTGGTGAGCGAGTCCGACGTGCGAACCTTGCGGCAAATGCTGCCGTATGGATGAAAGAATTTTGCCGCGAATATCTTTGAAGCGAAGGGTTTCGTCGCAAGCGGGCGGTCTAACCTGAGCTAAGGCCGGTTAGAACGCGCGATTTCGAAGGAAGAGCGGGGTGCAAGCCCTGCAACATCATTCTGCTTCAGGCGGAGTGATGATCGAGCCAGGCAGCGCTTCACGGGTGCCTGCCGGCCGATTCGCCGCACATGATAAAACCGCGCAGAAATGCGTGGTGAACTTCGCGGCAGCAGTACACCGGAGACAAACCCGTTGCAGCATGCACCGCAGCTGGGTGTGTGCGCGCACCTCGTTTGTCTCCTTAAAAAAGGAGAAAACCCCATGGCTCGCGTAAAGCGCGGCACAAAGCGCCGTGCGAAGCGGAAAAAGTATCTAAAGCGCACGAAAGGCTTTTTTCTAACCAAGAGCAAGCTGTATCAGTCCGCTCAGGAAGCGGCGAATCGCGCGGATCGTTATGCGTTCCGTGATCGTCGCGTGAAGAAGCGGCAGTACCGGCGGCTCTGGATTCAGCGCGTGGGAGCTGCGGCGCGTTTGAATGGATTGACGTATGGGCAGCTGATTCATGGATTGAAGGTAGCGGGGGTCACGCTGGATCGCAAGGTCTTGGCGGACATCGCGGTGAAGGATGCGCCGGGATTTGCGCTGCTGGCGGAGACGGCGCGGGCCGCGGCGCCACCGGTGAAGAAGGCCACGCGCAAGAGTGCCGCTGCTTAGTTTCGCTGCGGCGCTGTTTTCACGCTGAGTTAGAGAAGGCGCTCGCCTCGGGCGGCCGGTACAATGTCGAAGGCTCCGGACAGGGGCCTTCGATCTGTTCACTGTTTATGAATCAAATCGAGACTACCGTTTCCAAGAAGCTAGTGGAGCTTGGCGTTTCGTCCGCGGAGAACCTTGCGCCGCTGTTCGCCGAGGTACGCGCGCGCTTTGACGCAGAGGCTTCCGCCGCGGGCGATGAAGCCTCGTGGAAGGTGTTTCGCGATGCGTGGCTGGGGCGCAAGTCCGGCGTGCTGGCGCTGATTACCGACAATTGGCTGAAGCCTGCCTCGCCGGAGCTGAAGCGCGCGGTGGGTGCAGCGCTCAACGAGTTGCGCGGGCGCGTGGAAGGGAAGATCGAGGAGCGGCGGGCGGCGATTGAAGCGAGCACGTCGCAATCCGCGATGGTTCACGACGCAGTGGACCTTTCGCTACCCGGCGTGATGCGGCCCATCGGCTCGCGGCATTTGATCCGGCAAGTGTTTCAGGAAATTGAAGACATTTTTGTGTCGATCGGTTTTTCCGTCGTGGAAGGGCCGGAGATCGAGACGCCTTATTACAATTTCGAGGCGCTGAATATTCCGGAGCATCATCCCGTTCGCGACGACATGGACACGTTTTACCTGCAGCTTCCAAAAGGGGCGGCTTCGCCGCTGCTTTTGCGCACCCACACTTCACCGGTGCAGATTCGGACGATGGAAAAGCAACAGCCGCCCGTGCGGGTGATCGTGCCGGGGAAGGTGTACCGGCGGGACAATCCGGATGCGACGCATTCGTTCATGTTTCACCAGATCGAAGGCTTGGCCGTCGACTCGGACATTACCTTTTGCGATTTCACCGGAACCATCGATTATTTCGTGAAGCAATTTTTTGGCGCCGGAGTGAAGACGCGATTCCGGCCGAGCTATTTTCCGTTCACGGAGCCGAGTGTGGAGTTCGACGCATCCTGCCCGTTTTGCAACGGCAGCGGCACCGCGGTCGCGGGCGGCGCGTGCGCGAAATGCAAGGGTGCGGGATGGATCGAGTTGTTCGGGGCGGGAATGGTGGATCCGGCGGTATATGGTTTCGTGAATTACGATGCGAAAAGGGTGAGCGGATTCGCGTTTGGAATCGGCATCGACCGGCTGGCAATGCTGAAATACGGGGTCGACGACATTCAGATATTTTTTCAGAACGATGTGCGCTTTCTGCGGCAATTTCCGTGAGTGGACGGCCGAGCACGATGACTTTTTCAGACGCCAAACAGCGCTTTTCAAGCCGGGTAACGGATTACGTGCGTTACCGGCCGGGTTATCCCGCGGCGCTGCTGGATTTGCTGCGCGATGAATGCGGCTTGCGCGGCGGAGTCGAATGCGCGATCGCGGACATCGGCTCGGGCACGGGATTTCTGGCGCAATTATTTTTGCAGCAGGGCAATCGCGTTTTTGGCGTGGAGCCGAATCAGGAGATGCGTGAAGCCGGCGAAACGTTTTTGCAATCTTACACGACCTTCCGCAGCGTCGCGGGATCTGCGGAAGCCACGACACTTCCGGACGCCAGTGTAAATTTCGTAACGGCCGCCCAGGCGTTTCATTGGTTCGAACCGCTGGCGGCGCGGCAAGAATTTTTGCGCATACTGAAGCCCGGAGGATGGGTGGTGGTGGTGTGGAATGACCGGCGGATGGACACGCCATTTGCGCGGGACTACGAAGCGATGCTGACGCGCTATGGAACCGATTACACACGGGTACGCGATGCCTATCCACAAGCGGATACCATCAAGAACTTTTTCAGCGAGGTGCGATTCGCCGAGCGCAGCCTGAATAACAGCCAACTGTTCGACTGGGATGGGCTGGCGGGACGGCTGCGCAGCAGTTCCTATGCGCCGGCGGAGGATCATGCGAATTACGCGGTGATGATGGAGGAGTTGCAGAGGATTTTTCGCGCGCACCAAGAGAGCAGCAGCGTGCGCATGGAATACGTAACACGAGTTTATTTTGGACAGTTGAAGGCCGCCGGGGCGCGCGCATGAAAGTTGTTTACAACTGGCTGAAGGAGTTGGTGGAGGTTCCGGTTGCGGCGGAGGAGCTGGCATCGCGACTGGCGCTGACCGGGACGAATATCGGAGGAGTGCAGAGCGGGCCGCACGGCGCGGTGATTGATGCGGAAGTTTCTTCGAACCGGCCGGATTGCCTGGGGCACCTGGGAATTGCGCGGGAAGTTTCCGCAATTTACAAAGTACCGCTGAAATATGCGGCAGCGCGGCTTCCGGCCACCGGAGGTAACGGAGGCCGGATCAAAGTTGAAATTCAGGCGCCGGAACTTTGCGGACGATTTACGGCGCGGGTAATTCGCGGGGTAAAGATACAGCCTTCGCCCCAATGGCTGAAGGGCCGGCTTGAGGCGTGCGGCGTTGCAAGCATCAATAACGTGGTGGACGTGACGAATTACGTGATGCTGGAATTGGGGCATCCGCTGCACGCGTACGATTTCGATACGATTCGAGAGCATCGCCTGATGGTGCGGCGCGCGCGTTCGGGAGAAAAAACGCGCACTCTGGATGGGGTCGAGCGCACTCTGGATGCGAACAGCGGCGTGATTTGCGATGGGGACGGCTCACGGGCGGTGGGCATCGCGGGCATTATGGGCGGCGCGGATACGGAAATTTCTTTCGCAACGAAGAATGTGCTGATCGAATGCGCGTGGTTCGATCCGATTGCGGTACGCCGTTCCGCGCGTATTTTGCGACTGCACACGGAAGCTTCCACGCGGTTCGGCCGAGGAGCCGATCCGGAGATGGCGGATGCGGCTTCCCGGCGCTGCGCGGAGCTGATTTTGCGATTAGGCGGCGGCGAACTGCAGAGCGGCGCGGCGGACGAATATCCGGGGAGACCAGCGAGCAAAAAGATTCGTGTGACGCGCACGGAGTTTTTGCGCGTGATGGGCGCGGATGTTTCCGACAAGGAAGTGGAAGCTACGCTCGGAGCGCTGGGATTCGCTCCCGTGCGGGTCGATGAGCATCGCGGAGCTTCCGGATCGCTGCTAGCGTCTTGGGAGTGTACGCAACCATCGTGGCGAGCAGATGTGGAGCGTGAGATTGATTTGATCGAAGAGATTGCGCGGATTCATGGACTGGACAAATTTCCGCCGCGTTTGCCCACGGCGCGCATCGGGGCCGCGCGCCTGCCGCATTTTGAGGCGGAAGCGCGCTTGCGGGAGCGCTTGATTGGCCTTGGATACCGGGAAATTCTGACGATTCCGCATGTGGCGCAAGAGCGTGATGAGTTGTTTCGGCCTGCAGGTATTACGCCCGCGCGGCTGGCGAATCCACTGTCCGAGGAGGCCGGCGTACTGCGTTCGAACGGGATCGTAAGCATGGTGGGAGCGCTCGAGTGGAACCTCAATCACAGCCAGCGAAATGCTCGATTGTTCGAAATTACCCCGCATTATCGCCTGGCTGGCGACAAGCCGCTGGAAACTCGCGTGCTGACGATGGGAGCTACCGGCGAAGCGCGGGGACAAGGCGTACATGAAGGGGCGCGTGATTTTACGTTCGCGGACTTGAAAGGTGATGTGGACGCGATTGGTCTGCTGACCGGCGGAGTTCAGTGGGCGGCGAACAAAGGAACGGGCAATGACACGAGCTCCGAGCCAGAATGGCTAAATCCCGCAAAACGAGGTCACATTTTTTTGGGCAAGGAAGAGCTTGGCGTGGCTGGGCAACTTTCTCGCCGCGTGGCGGATCGATTGAAAGTGCGCCAGGACGTATTCCTTGCGGAGATAACTCTGGGGCCGTTCTACTGCGCTTATTATGGAGCGAAGAACGGACGCCGCTACGAACCGCTGCCGCGTTTTCCGGCGGTGGATCGAGATTTTTCGGTGCTGTTGCCAGAGGGAAGGCGTTTTTCGGACGTGCGAAAGGCGATCGAAGCTCTGGCCATTCGCGAGGTTAGCTGCATCGAAGCCGCGGATCTTTTTCGCGGGAAGAATGTGCCGGCGGGAAAATATTCGCTGCTGGTACGCGTGAAATTCCAAAGCCACGATCAAACGCTGACCGATGAGCGGATCGGTGATTATTCGCGGCGAATTGTCGACGCGCTTACAACACAATTGGGCGCGCAGCTTCGCGCGTGAAGTATCCCCGCAGTTTTTTTTGGGTGGGGATGCGGAATCAGGGTGCGCGACGAGCGCCGGCGTTGGTTGCCGGGTCACCTGGAATCGCGGGGCAGAAATTTGACGATGGTATAAACGCCCAGCATCAAGCCGACCGGCATCTCTGGTAAGGACAGGAATGCCGCGAACAGAGCGAGCATCCGTCCAGCCGAGCGATTGGCCAAAAGAGCGGCTCCCGCCAGGACTCCCAGCACGCCACAGACAAATGATAAGAGAATGGTCGCGGCGTAGAACAAGTGAAAGGTGTCCATGAGCGTGTAGGGGTTGGGAACGCGCGAAAGCATCGCACCGAACATCAGGGTCGCGGTGACTTGAAAGGCTAAAAGCCATACCGCTAGCAAAATTCGCGCGAGCCCATAAATAATCCAGCAAATCCCCAGGCCTTTGGGAGTTCCAACGAGCACCGGCGAATTAAAATTGTCTGTCATCTCGCTCCCCACTTAGTACATGCGCAGAGGCATCAGGCTGGCCGGACCCAGCAAAATTAGATTTCGAATCATATCGGGGAGTGAATTGAAGAGGAAGAGAAAAGGCGCCCCAGCCCTAGGACCTCGATTTCTCGAGGTGTCACGCCTTTCCTCTCCACTCTTCTATTGTGCGGAGGGTAAGCACCGCGGAGCAATCCTCGCAGAACCGGCAAAGGTGGTCCATACATTGTATACTGTATGCTAAATTACCGGGTACCGTACCTGGGTGTATACCGCTAAAATTCGTGCCGAACATCGTTTAATATCTTTTTGGAGTTGCGAGTGCTCCAACTCAGGACGATTTCGCGTGGCTCGTACCGGGAAAATACGCATAGGGATATCTGGATGGCGCTATGCGCCGTGGAGGGGGGATTTCTATCCGGAAAAGCTCGCGCAGAAATCGGAGCTGTCCTTTGCCTCCGGAAAATTCAATTCGATCGAGATCAACGGCACGTTCTACTCGATGCAGAGAGTTTCGAGTTTCGAAAGCTGGCGCGAGGATACTCCGGACGATTTCGTGTTCTCCGTGAAAGGGCCGCGGTTCATCACGCATATTCGGCGGTTGCGCGAGGTAGGAACTCCTTTGGCCAATTTCCTGGCGTCTGGCGTGTTGCTGCTCGGCCAGAAATTGGGGCCCTTTTTGTGGCAATTTCCCGCTAACTTTAAATACCAAAAAGAGCTGTTTGAAGATTTCTTCAAACTTTTGCCGGGGGATAGCGACTCCGCTGTGAAAGTTGCGTGTCAGCATGACGAACGCATCAAAACGGAAGACGGTCTTGAGGTGGGGGCGAAATTCCAAGTGCGGCATGCGATCGAGATTCGCAATAAAAGTTTTGTGCACCCTGAGTTCATTGGCCTATTGCGACAATACAATGTGGCGCTGGTGTGCGCGGATACCGTCGAGTGGCCGCGGCTGATGGATCTGACCAGCGATTTCGTATATTGCCGGTTGCACGGCTCGGAAGTTTTGTACGCCAGCGGTTACGATGCCAAAGCGCTTGACGACTGGGCGAGACGCGTGACGGATTGGGCGCAAGGCCGCGAACCCCATGACGCCGAACGGGTCATCGATGGCGCAGCAGTGAAAAGTGGTGCGCGGGATGTGTTTGTATATTTCGACAACGATATCAAGGTGCGCGCGCCCTTCGATGCGATGAAGCTTACCGAGCGTGTCAAGAAAATCCTGTCGAAGGCCGGTTCCTGAAGGCTTGGGTGCGCGTCGAGTTAGTCACAGAAACCACGGCGGCCCTTGGCTTGGCATCGCCGATGTGGTCTGCTAGTGAAGTGAGAATGCCTAGCATAGGACGTCATCGATTTGCGGCGGTGATTTGTCGCGCGGCGCTGCTGTTGGCGTTTTTCGCTTCCGGGCCGGCGCACGGCGTGCGCTTGTTGGCAGCCCCTGGCGGCGCAGGGCAGGATGGCCAACCTACCATAAAGTTCGTTCGCAACCCTGAAGCGGCGCCCGATTTTAAGCTGCAGACGCTGGATGGCAAAACATTGACGCTAAGCAGCTTCAGCGGCAAGGTGGTGCTGCTGAATTTTTGGGCCACCTGGTGCGGACCGTGCCGGATGGAAATTCCGGACTTGATCGAACTGCAGAAAGAATACAAAGACAGCCTGCAGATTGTCAGCTTGCTGGTGGACGTCGATGACATGGAGTATGCCAAAAAATTTGCGGCTGACGCCGGATTTAATTACCCCGTAGCGGTGGCGCCCCCGGAAGTTCGCATGGAATATGGCGGAATTTCGGCTTTGCCAACGCTTTTCGTGCTCGATCCGCAAGGCCGCATCGTGCAAAAGCACGTGGGGCTGTCGGATCCTCGTCTGTACGAGCTGGAGACTCGGGCGTTGCTCAACCTGGCAATTCCGTTCAAGGTGGAAACGTTTGAAGATACCGGCGAAATTTTCCTGAAGAATGCGAACCGAGCCACAGAGCTTCCCGGAGTCGATCTGACCGGCTTGACGGCGGAGCAAAAAATTGCGGCGTTGCACTCTTTGAACGCGGAGAGTTGCAGCTGCGGTTGCAAGCTGACCTTGGCGCAGTGCCGGATTTACGATTCGGCTTGCCGCACCAGCCAGGAGCGCGCGGCTAAGATCGTTGTGGACGCAGCTGTCAAACCCCCGGCCGGAATCGCGGCCCCGGCGCAAAACGCCCCTTCCGACCCCTCGGGAGTCACCGCCTCGCCGGATTCGTCGCCGTAAAAATCGCCCTTCAGGCACGGAATCACCTTCTTGCTCGCAGCTAGCCTTGATACTCTTTTTTCTGCCGCATGCTGCTCATTTCAAAAATACTTTTCTTCCTGTTTCTGGCGCTATCGTTCAGTGGCTGGCTGTCGCCGCCACTGGCGCTTAGCTTGGGAATTTTGTTCGGCCTGATCTTCCCACACCCCTACGCTGCGCAGAGCCCCTCTGCCGCCCGCATCCTGTTGCAAGTGTCCGTGGTGGGTTTGGGTTTTGGAATGAACCTCCAGGAAGTGCTGAAGGCCGGGCGCAGCGGTTTCTTGTACACCGCGGTCAGCATTTCCTTCGCGATTGCACTGGGATTGATTCTCGGCAAACTGCTGCAGGTACGCGGCAATTCTTCGTTTTTGATCACTACGGGAACGGCGATCTGCGGTGGCAGCGCGATCGCGGCCGTGGGACCTATCCTGAGAGCCACTGAGGAAGAGATGGCGGTCTCGCTCGGGGCGGTTTTTATACTAAATTCCGTCGCGCTTTTGATTTTCCCGCCGATCGGCGGCGCCCTGCATCTCTCGCAGACGCAATTCGGCTTGTGGGCGGCACTGGCTATTCACGACACCAGCTCCGTTGTGGGCGCCGCCAGCAAATACGGGCAGCAAGCGCTGGTAGTAGGAACGATCGTGAAGCTCGCGCGGGCATTGTGGATCGTGCCATTGGCGCTCGCCACGGCGGCCGTAAAACGTAGTAAATCACCTATACATTTTCCGTGGTTCATACTTTTTTTCTGCCTGGCCGCGGTGGTCAATACCTATCTTCCGAATTTGGCGCACTTCACTCATGCGCTCTCAGCTCTCGGGCGGCTCGGACTCACAGCAACACTTTTTCTGATTGGCACGGGCCTTTCGCGTGAGACGTTGCGTAACGTTGGCTGGCGGCCTCTACTGCAAGCGCTGTTGTTGTGGATCGTCGTGGGAGTCGGATCTCTGTACTTGATTTGTGAGGGTTTTATCTCGTTCTGACGGGGTCGCCGGCTTGCGTAGGCCGCTGCCATCGCCTGAGCGTCGCTCGAGCGGCGCGTGCGCTGCGGAACCTTGAACGAAGATGCGCCTCACGGTACACTCGCCAAACTATTTCATTCGTCAACTCCCTGGTTGTTCTTAGGAGGTCACCCACATGAATCGCAGAATCATCACGACGCTCGTAACTCTGCTCCTGTCCGGCTCGGCGGTCGTATTCGGCGCGTTCCCACAGGCGCCGTCAAATTTACAGCGCAAAGGGATCCACCTTCCCACCAGCAACCCGCAGTTGCCTTTCAGCGATGGAATAATGTTGGGAAACACTCTCTACCTGTCAGGTCGCATTGGTGTCGATCCTAAAACCGGTCAAGCTCCCGCTGACGTAGATGCTGAGGTGCACATGCTGCTCGATGGCGTCAAGGCCACGCTGGCTGCCGCGGGGATGACCATGGACGATCTGGTTTATGTACAGATCTCCTGCACGGACCTAGCACTGTACGACAAGTTCAATGCGACCTACCGCTCCTACTTCACAACCAAGGATTTGCCCGCTCGGCAGTTCGTCGGCGTGGCTGCTCTTTTGCGAGGTGGCCATTTTGAACTGCAATCCATCGCGGTTCGCAGCGGCCAGTAGCCTGGAGTCTGTCCTTCTAGTCCTTCTTAAAGTTGCGGCTTCCACCTAAAGATTGTCCTTCCGCGGTGGCCCATCTTCATGGCGAATTGCGAGCTCTCATAAGCCGTACCTCGATAACTAGCTTCAAGCGCTAGTGATTTCCACTCTCCTTCCGTGTGTCCTTGCGTCCGAGAATGCCCGGGCAGTCCGATCAAGCAAAGGGATGCATCCAAATCCTGCGAGTAAAATGCTCGGTGATTGGCTTCGCTGCGGCTCGTCCAAGACCTATGAAAAGTCCATATATGGGCATTTCATCCTGAACCATGTCTGGCATAATCCTGGCCTAGTGACCGTATATGGTCACGTTACCCTCATGAGTAGACGGCAGAACTCATATGCTAAGGCTAATAATTACAATTGTTTAAGCCTGTTTTTGCCTCTTACATTCCGTGGTGGGCAAATTGCTGACGTATAGGGGGATATACCATGCTCAGGATCACTACAGAACAAAAACGCGGAAAGCTCATTCTGAGCGTCGAAGGTCGCCTGGCCGGGCAGTGGGTCGGGACTCTCGAGCAGTGCTGGCGAGAATTGCGTGCTTCCTCACCGAACGGCGCCTTTAGCATAAATCTCTGCGGCGTGAGCTATATCGACGCTGCCGGCAAGGTGTTGCTGAAAGAGATTCACCGCCAGGGTGGCCACATTGTGGCTGAGGGTTGCTTGAACCAGGCCGTGGTGAGTGACATTGTGGGGCATGAAAGCGCCGACAACGCGGGGACAGAAAGCGGTCACGCACCCGGCAAGAAGAAAAAATCGCACATCATTTTCTACCTAGTCTTTCTAAGTTTGCTGCCGGGATCGATCGCGGTTCGTGCGCAAGACGCCGGGGCAAGCCGTCCCGGTTCTCGAAATGGTTTGAGCGCTGTCGTGCCGTCCGGAGTGTTGCCATTGACGCTGGATCAAGCCGTCAAACTGGCATTGAAGCAAAATCCCACCGCACAAATCGCGCTGATCCAAGAACTGGAGTCGGTGCAGGACAAGAACGTGGCACGAGCGGCGCTCCTGCCGGAAATCGACGCAAGCGTGAAAGAACAAGTGCAACGCGAGAATGTTTCGGCGCAGTTTGGCGGTGAGAAAATTTCTTCGCAGATTCCCACCGCCATCGGCCCCTTTCCGATATTTTCCGTCGGGCCATCGCTCGCGGCCCCGATCTTCGACCTGACGCTGTGGCGCCGCTATCAAGCCGCTCGAGAAACAGTTGGAGCCTCGAAGGCCAACACGCTTTCGACTCGCGAGCAGGTGGTTTTGCTGGTGGTTTCGCAGTATATCGGAACGCTGCGGGCGGTCGCCGACGTGCAGGCCTCGCGATCCCGGGTTGATCTTGCGCAAGCCTTGTTCGACCAAGCGGCCGATTTGCAAAAAGAGGGCGTGGGCACGGGCATCGATACATTGCGCGCCAATGTAGAGCTACAAAACGAAAAGCAGGGCTTCATTGAAGCGGAAGCAGATCGCGAGCGATCGCTATTTGGCTTGAGCCGGCTGCTTAATCTGGATCCGCGGCAAGTGATCGAATTGCAGGACTCGCTGGGTTTCTTTGACACCTCACAGCCGGAGACTGAACCCAGTATCGAACTGGCGCTCGACCAGCGCCAGGAATGGAAAGGGCTGAAATCACAGATCAAAGCCGCCGAGCTCGAGAAAAGGGAGGCGTGGGATTCGCGCCTGCCCAATCTGCGCGTTGACGGAAATTGGGCCTATCTCGGAACTCGTCCTGACGATGCGGTGCCGACCTACTCGTTCGTTGCGTCGCTGAATATGCCTGTCTTTACCGGCGGGCGGATTCATGCGGAGGTGGTGCGTTCCAATTTGGAGATCCAGCGGCTGCAACAGCAGCAGGACGACTTGCGGAACTCGATCGCACTGGATGTAAAGACCGCGCTGATCAATTTAACGTCAGCGCGCAACGAAGTGCAGGTCGCGGACCTGGGCATCAAGCTGTCCCAGGAAGAGGTGGGTCAAGCGCGTGACCGCTTCCGAGCGGGCGTAGCCAACAATATCGAAGTAATCCAAGCCCAGGATGCGCTGGCGCGAGCGGCGGACAATCAGATTGCCGCGCTATACCGTTTCAACCAGGCGCGTGCGGACTATGCACGCTCGATTGGGGAGATGGAAAAGCTGTACGCCAAGTGAGGAAACGATGAGCATCGAGATCGAGGTTGGACTGGAGAATGCTGCACGGATTTCCATTCCCCCCGAAGAACCAAAAAAGGAGACACCCGAGGGTCTCGCGAATCCGCAACCGCCGCTTGTGGCGGTGCACGAAATGCTGGACAAGTTTTCGCAGCGCGTCACGGGAGAGTGGCAATTCGAACGAAATGGGGGAGCATAACAATGGCGACACAAACGATAGCAGCAACGGCAGCGGCAATCCCGCTGAGCGAAGACGGTTTGATCCGCGCCGGCCAGCGCGGTGATCACGAGGCCATGGAAACGCTCTTCCGGCGCTACCAGCGGCCGCTGTTTCAGACGGCTCTTCGCGTATTGGGAAATGCCGAGGATGCGGAAGACGCCCTGCAAGACGGGTTGCTTTCTGCGTTTCGCAACCTGAAGCGCTTTGAGGGCCGCTCGCAATTCTCTACCTGGCTGACGCGCATCGTCATCAACGCCGCTTTGATGCGGAGGCGCAGCGCCAAGGCCCGGCCGGCGATTTCGCTGGACGAGACGCCACGCGAGGATGAATTGCCGGCGTCGGAGCGGTTTGCCGATGATGGCCCCAACCCCGAGCAGGTCTTCGCGAGCACGGAGTTGCGCGAAATCATCAGCGAAAATCTGGACGAACTTTCGCCTCTGCTGCGCATGGCGTTCGTGCTGCGCGAAGTGCAAGGCTATTCCACGGGCGAAGCCGCGAAGAAGCTCGGCGTTACGGAAAATACGCTGAAGGCCCGGCTGTGGCGTGCCCGGCACCAACTCGCCGAGCGGCTGGGGAGCCGTCTCCGGCGCATTCAAGACGACATGCGCAATGCTAACGGCATGGGCGACGAGGCCTGCAGTTATTGCTGAACGCGAGCATTCGTAAAGCTTCCGCGCGCTGCAACGTACAGCCCGAGCACTTGTATTTCGCTGGCGGCTGATCGCGCCGCCGCCAAGGCGGAGTGCAGCTCTGCGAGGGATTCAGCTTCAACATCGAGAAAAAACTGGTATTCCCAGGGACGTCCGTGTATCGGACGGCTTTCAATTTTCAGCAGGTTCACGCCGTGCGCGGCAAACGGCTCCAGCGAAGATAATAGCGCTCCAGGCCGGTGCGCAAGGCGCATGGCCAGCGACATTTTTCTTGCCTCCGGCAAAACTTCCTGCGGCGGCCGCAACAACACGAACCGCGTAAAGTTTTCCGCATTATCCTGGATGCTCTCAGCCAAAATCGCACCGCCATAGAACTCTGCGGCACGGCGACCGGCAATCGCGGCGGCAGATCGGTCGCCTTTTTCCAGTACCAGCCGCACACTCCCGGCGGTATCCTCCGCTGCGATGCGGCGCAACTCCGGATGGCTGGTGAAAAATCGTTCACACTGCGCCAAGGCCATGGGATGCGAGGCCACCGAACGAAGCTGTTCCAATGAAACTCCCGGAAAACCAATCAGATGATGCTCGATCGGCAAGATCGTCTCCGCGGTGATCGTCAATTTGCTCTCGAGCAGCAAATCGTAAACGCGCACAACCGAACCGGCTAGAGTATTTTCAATCGGCGCCATTAACGCGTCGGCGGATCCATCGTCGAGCGCGTGAAATGCGGAATCAAACGTAGCGCGTGGGACGGTGGTAATCGCCGTGCCTAGCAGTTGCCGTGCCGCAGCCTCGCTGAAAGCTCCCGGCTCACCTTGAAATGCCACGCGCATGGCGTTGTTCTCCGTCCTGCGGATGCTACCATTCTTTCTTGCAACCGTTGGCTCCTGGGTGCAACCTTGGCGTAGTGACAGGAAACTGCGGAAGCTTGCAAGAGTCGCGCTTCAGTAGCGTTGGTCCGCGATATAATGCGGACCAAAGGGCCTTCGCCAATGAGCGGAAAACCGGAAACTAGTGAATACGCGGCGTTTTACGAAAAGTATGTCGCGCTCGTCCCCAATACGGACATCGTGAGCGCCCTGGAAGCGCAGCGCCTGCAAATGTCCCAGCTCCTCGCGGCGTGCAGCGAACGCGACGGAAATTTCCGCTACGCTCCGGAGAAGTGGACCATGAAAGAGGTCGTCGGCCACGTCACCGACACGGAGCGCATCTTTGCGTACCGCGCCCTGCGCATCGCGCGGGGTGACGCCACGCCGCTGCCCGGCTTCGAGCAGGATGATTATGTGCGGACCGCGGGGTGCGCTCGCCGGCAATTACGCGAGGTGGCGGAAGAGTTTGCCGCGGTGCGCGGCGCGACCGTCGCGCTCTATCGATCGCTCGACGATGAAGCCTGGACGCGCCGCGGCGTGGCCAATAAAAACGAAGTTAGCGTCCGAGCGCTGGCTTTTATTACCGCCGGCCATGAACTGCATCACCGCCGCCTTCTGGAAGAGCGCTATCTCGCGGCGATTCCAAGAGCCTGAGGGTAAACTCGAACGGGGGTTGCGCCGCTGGCGCGCTCCGCGTTGCGCGTGGGGGTTCAAACGGCAACCGCCGTTGCACCCGTGCGAACGAATCACATAGAACACCATAATCGCGGCGAGCGCGATCAACACCGCCGCCCCGATGATTTCGGTCGATTGCCCTTCGAGGGGATGCGCAATGACCTCCGTCAGCTCGTAAGCACCAATGGCCAAGAGCACCACGGATAAGAAGGCCAAAATGTTTCGAAACGTGTGTGCCGCCCCGCCCCGCAGCGAAAGCGGTTTACGGGACCGTCCGGTCGTTTCAGCGCCACGATAGGTCAGGTGCACAGCCTCACCGGTCCCCGGACCGCTGCTGCATCTCGGCCGCTTCCTCGACGCGCAGGAAATCGAGATATTTGAACGCGGGAGGAATATAGTTGCGTTTCATCGGCCGCCCACAGGCACAACGCGGGTTTTCGCCGGAGACTTTTCCATCCGATTCGACTAACACTTCGCAGTTGCACGCGGGGTTTACGCAGTGCCACCGCTCCCCTGACTTCATAAGCATTGGCTGGGACCTCCGCAGATTTGTGTTTACCTATTTGCTACGGCTCCCATCTGGCATACAACACTGGGAGCGGACAGGGAATGTACACATTTGTTCTACGCAATGCAAGTGCCCTACTAATTAACAGTCGCCCGGCCGGCTGGGCGCTCTGCCGTGCGGACCGAAGTCCGCGCTCTTCACCACGCCGGGGAAGAGCAGCGGGCGGCACGGACGTGACGCGCCCTGTTTTCGCCGCCAGCAGCCCGCACCTGGCGTCGCCCCGGCCCGGTTGCGGGGGCGCTTCCTGACTGTTAAAATTTATGATTTGCAGGGAAGTCGCGGTTCGCGCAAGCAGGACGGACTTCCGAGCTGAGGAGCGTGCGGTGGCCAAGTACGACGTGGCAATCATAGGCAGCGGACCGGGAGGGTACGTCGCCGCCATTCGGGCGGGCGAACTCGGGCTGAAGACCGTGGTCGTCGAAAAAGATCCGTATCTGGGCGGCACATGCCTGCACGTCGGATGCATACCCACCAAAGTGCTGCTGCATCATGCCGAGGTTTACGATCACTTCAAGAATGGCGCGGAACTGGGCTTTGAAGTTAGCGGGCTCAAGGTCAATTGGGCCAACGTGCTGGCGCGCAAGGACAAGATCGTCAAAAAGCACGCCAAAGGCATCGAGTTTCTGTTCAAGAAAAATAAGGTGGAGTTCGTGCAGGGTTTGGGGCGCTATGAAGGGCCCGGCAAAGTCAGCGTTGAAAAGGACGGCAAGAAATCGATCATGGAAGCTTCCAATGTTTTGCTGGTGAGCGGATCGGAAGCGCGGTCGCTGCCGGGCATCGAGCCGGACCACACCACGATCCTGACGAACCGCTCGATCCTGGAATTGCCGGCGATCCCGAAGACCTTGATCGTGGTGGGCGCCGGGGCCGTGGGCGTGGAATTTGCGTCCATCTACAACTCCTTTGGGACCCAGGTGACCATCCTGGAAGCGCTAAACCGCGTCGTACCGGTGGAGGATGAAGAGATCTCCGCGGAGCTGGACAAAACCTACCGCAAGAAAAATATTCAGATTTTTACCGGCAGCAAAGTGGACGGCGTTAAGAAAGATGACCAAGGCGTGATCGTCAGCTTCAAGGACAAAGACGGGAAGGCCCAGACGCTGCAGGCCGAAAAATTGTTACTGGCCGTGGGCCGCAAGCCGATGACCGAAAATTGCGGCTTGGAAAAGTCCAAGGCGGTTGTCGACCGCGGCTTCGTCAACGTCGGACCCACGATGGAGACTGCTGAAAAGGGTTTATACGCGATTGGCGACATCGTCGCCGGCATGCCGCAGCTAGCGCATGCCGCGATGATGGAAGGCATCATCGCCGTGACCACCATCGCTGGAAAGCCCACCAAGCCGCTCCTGCGCACGCGCATCCCCAACGCCACCTACTGTGAACCGCAGATCGGCTCCATCGGCCTGACGGAAAAGGAAGCCGTCGCCGCGGGACACCAGGTGAAAATTGGCAAGTTCCCGTTCGTGGGTAACAGTAAGGCCACCATTCTTGGCAGCCACGGCGGTTTCGTCAAAGTGGTCTCCGATGAAAAATACGGCGAAGTGCTGGGCATCCACATCATTGGCCCGCTCGCGACCGAAATCCTCGCCGAAGCGGCCACGGTCCTCAATCTGGAAGGCACCATCGACGACATGATGCAGATGGTGCACGCGCACCCCACGGTCTGGGAAGCCATGGGCGATGCCTTCGCTTCCGTGCGCGGTTTGCAGATCAACGTCTAGCTCTTATCGGCCCACGACATATGCCTTTCAACCTCTTCTCGATGAACTTTCTCGCTGGCTCCAGGGTGGGCCGGTGAACTCGTGTTCCGTCGTGCAACTCGGCCTCATCGCCTGGGCCGATGCTTTTGCCTTGCAACAGCGCGTGGTTGCGGCGCGCAAGGCCGGCGCGATTGGCGATACGCTGCTGCTATGCGAGCATCCGCACACCATCACCTTGGGACGCAATGCCAAGTTGCAACACCTGCTCGTTAGCGAGAGCGTGCTGCGGCAGAAAAGCGTCGACCTGCATCACGCCAACCGCGGCGGCGATATCACCTATCACGGCCCGGGACAACTCGTGGGCTATCCCATCCTGCATCTGGCGGCTATCCGGCGCGATATTGGCTGGTACATGCGCATGCTGGAGGAAGCCATGATTCGCGCTTCCGCCGAATTCGGTGTCACTGCCGTGCGCGAGCCCGGCAAGACGGGGATCTGGGTCGCGGGCAAGGGTCCTGCGCCGGAAAAACTCGGGGCTCTCGGCGTGCATCTTAGCCGCTGGGTGACTTCACACGGCTTTGCATATAACGTCACCACCGACCTGCGCTATTTCGGCCTGATTGTGCCCTGCGGCATTGCGGAGAGGAGCGCCACTTCACTCGAGAAATTACTGGGTCGCAGCGTGGCCATTGCGGAAGCCGCCGAATGCGTCGGGCGGCATCTCGGCGCGGTGCTAAATCTCGAAATGCGCCTTCAGGCCAGAGTACAATTTATGAGCGGCCTGAAACGCGCGGAGCGGGCCGCGCATCTTTCCGCGCCCGCGCGGATTTTGTCAGCCACCCCGCGCCCGGCGATTCCGGGCCCAGCGATGGAAACCGTACGGAGCGACGCATGAAACCAGAGCTGACGCGCCAACAATACCTCGACCTGTACTACTTCATGCGCCTGAACCGCGCCGTCGAAGACACCATGGTAAAACTGTTCCGCCAGAACAAAATTGTTGGCGGACTCTATTCCAGTCTCGGCCAGGAAGCCATCTCCGTAGGCACGGCCTACGCGCTGGAAAAGAAAGACTGGCTGGCGCCCATGATCCGCAACATCGGTGCGCTGCTCGTCAAGGGCGTGCCGCCGCGCGATATTTTTACGCAGCATATGGCGAAGTACACCTCTCCGACACTCGGCAAAGACGGTACCAGCCACTTTGGAGATCTGGAAAATCTGCACATCGTTTCGCCCATCTCCATGCTGGGCGATTTGATTCCGGTAATGACCGGCGTCGCTATGGCCGGCCGCTATCTGGGACAGAAAATCGTGGCCATGACCTGGATCGGCGATGGCGGCTCTTCCACTGGTGTTTTCCACGAAGGCCTGAATTTCGCGGCGGTGCAAAAGGCCCCGTTTGTGCTCATCCTCGAAAATAATCAGTGGGCCTACTCGACGCCGGTGAAGCGCCAGGTACCTATCGAAAATTTGGCGGATCGCGCTAAGGCCTACGGCGTGGCGAGCTATATCGTCGACGGCAACGATGTCGTGGCCGTGTATCAAACCGCTAAAGAAGCCGTGGACCGCGCCCGCGCCGGGGAAGGCCCGGTGCTGATCGAAGCCAAGTCCATGCGCATGCGCGGGCACGCCCAGCACGACCCGGCGGAGTACGTCCCGAAGGAGATGTTCGAATACTGGAAGCAGCGCGATCCCATCGAACAATACGAAAGGTTCTTGCTGGGCAAGAAACTGCTCGACGCCGCCGGCAAGAAGGAAATGGACAACAAGATCGCCGCGCTGCTCGAAAAAGACCGCGATTTTGCCGAAGCTTCGCCCATGCCCCCGCCGGAGCTCGCGGAGCAGGGCGTGTACTGCACCGGCGACGACTGCCATAAGGTCGCCGCAAAATGGGCGCGCGATACCGCGGAAGTCACCCCGCCGAAATCCAGCGTGGCCGCGGTCTGGAGGGTGCGGGGTTTTGGCGAGGGTAAGGGTTCCGGAGGCAAAAACGCGCCGATTCATTTTGGGGACACGGCGGCGGCCTCCGAGGAACTGGCGAACCACGAAGCAAAACTCGCGCCGAAGATCCCGGCGAAAACCGTAGCCAACGGCGGCAAATCGCCGGCAAAATCCGCGGCCGTTCATGCCTCGAATTCCGGCGCGAAGAAGTCGTCGAAAGCGGTTGCCGGAAAGGCGCGGAGGTAGCGTGCCCGAAACGAAGACATTCTCGTCAACGAACGGCGCGGCTTCGGCGGGAAACCCCGTCACCTTTCTCGAGGCCATCAAACAGGCCATGTACGAGGAGATGGAGCGCGATCCTGCGGTGGTCCTGCTCGGCGAGGACGTGGGTGTATACGGCGGAGCGTTCAAGACCAGCGAGGGTTTGCTCGAACGCTTTGGATGGGAGCGCGTCATCGACACGCCCATCAGCGAAAGCGCCATCATCGGCGCGGCTTGTGGCATGAGTTACCTCGGCTTGCGCCCCATCGCGGAAATGCAATTCATCGATTTCATCGCCTGCTGTTTCAACCAGCTGACCAATTTTGTGGCCAAGGGACATTACCTGTGGGGTGCCCCGGCGCCCATGGTGGTGCGTGGCCCGTCCGGCGGCGGTGTGCACGGCGGCCCGTTTCACTCGGCGAATCCCGAAATGTATTTCGTGCATACTCCCGGCCTCAAGGTGGTCTATCCCTCGACACCCTACGACGCCAAGGGTTTGTTAAAATCCGCCATCCGCGATAACAACCCGGTGCTCTTCTTCGAGCACAAATATTTATATCGCCGCATCAAAGAAGAGTTGCCGGCTGGCGATTACACCGTGCCCCTCGGAAAGGCTATCGTGCGCCGTGAAGGAAAGCACCTCACCATCGTTTCTTATGCGGCCATGATGCACACTTCCCTCGAAGCCGCTGACGCGCTGGCGAAGGAAGGCATTGCAGCGGAGGTGATCGATTTGCGCACGCTGCAGCCGCTCGATGAAGAGACCATTCTGCAATCGGTGCGAAAAACCAATAAATGCCTGGTGGTTCACGAAGACACCAAGACCGGCGGAATTGCCGGAGAAATCGCCGCGATTCTGTGTGAAAAGGCCTTTGGCGAGCTGGATGGTCCGCTGGTGCGCGTGACCGCGTTGGACACTCCGGTGCCCTATGCACCGACGCTGGAAGAATATTTTCTGCCCAATGCCAAAAAGGTTTTTACTGCCGCCAAAGAACTCGCGCGCTATTAGCGGGGGCTCCAGAACGCGCGGGTAAAGGTTTGGAAGTTTTCTAGGAGAGCGATTATGGCCGTGGACATCGTAATGCCCCAAATGGGGGAGAGCATTTTCGAAGGCACCATCACCAAGTGGCTGAAAAAACCGGGAGACAAGGTCGAGCGCGACGAGCCGCTCTTTGAAATTTCCACCGATAAGGTGGATGCGGAAATTCCCTCGCCTTCCGCGGGCGTGCTGAAGGAAATCAAAGTCAACGAAGGCCAGACCGTGCCCATCCAGACCGTCGTCGGCGTGATCGATGGCGCTGGCGGAGCGTCCGCCGCAGCGCCGGCCCCCGCAAAGGTTGCGGTTCCCAAAGCGGCACCACCTCCTGCCGCGCAGCCGGCAAAGCCTGCCGCAGCTCCCGCGCCTTCAGCTCTACCAGCGGGCGCTCCAGCCGCGGGCGCTCCATCGGCGCCTGCGCCGGCGGCAGCCAAAGACGGTGCGCGCATTCATAGTTCGCCGCTGGTACGCCGGATGGCCAAGGAACATGGCATCGATCTCAGCACCGTGGCCGGCACGGGCGCCGGCGGACGCATCAGCAAGCAGGACATCGAAGCGGCCATTTCCGGCGCGGGGACCGGCGGGGGCGCCGGGACGCAGTACGAGCAAGAGACGGAAGAGCAACTCGAAGAGGCTTACGAAGCGCCAGCGGCTCCCGCGCGTCCTGCTGCACCGGGCCAGGCGCCGCTGCGTCCCGCTGCTCCGCCTCCTCCGCCGGCGAGTTCTGGCGGTCAGGCCCATGTGGCGTTTGAATCCGCCGTGCCGCGCGAGAAGCTTTATTTCGGCGATTACGAAGTCTCGCCCATGAGCGTGATGCGCCAGCGCATTGGCGAGCACATGGTGGCCTCCAAGCGCGTTTCCCCGCACGTGTACTCGGTCGACGAAATCGACATGACCAGGATCGCCGCGCTGCGCGCGAAAGCCAAAGACGAATTTGAAAAGCGCAACGGCACCAAGCTGACCTTCATGCCGTTTTTCGTCAAGGCCGCGGTGGCTGGCCTGCGCGCTTTCCCCACCCTGAACGCGTCACTCGACGGCACCAACGTGATCCTGCACAAGGAGATCAACATCGGCATTGCCGTGGCGCTCGACTGGGGTTTACTGGTGCCGGTGGTGAAAGGCGCCGACGAGAAAAATATCCTCGGCATTCAGCGCACCATGAACGATCTCGCGGAACGCGCGCGGTCGAAAAAGCTCAGGCCCGACGAAGTCCAGGAGAGCACCTTTTCGATCACCAACCCCGGTGTCTTTGGCGGCCTCTTCGGTCTGCCGGTGATCAGCCAGCCGAACGTGGGCATTTTGGGTCTGGGGGCCATCGAAAAGCGGCCGGTGGTCATTAACGATTCCATCGCCATCCGCTCCATGTGCTACGTGACGCTGAGCTACGACCACCGCGTGGTGGACGGCGCTATCGCGCACCAGTTTTTGCATAAAGTGAAGGAAACGCTGGAAAATTGGAGCGAGCCGCTGCTCTAGCCTAGCGCCCCCCACCCCCAAATAAAACCGCTCGCAAGAAAAGGGCTCGCTGGCTCGCCAGACCTTTTCGTCGTTTTGCGATTGCCGGCCGCGGCCCTACTGCACGCGCACCTGCGGGGCCAATTTGCTCACCCACACGGCGAAACCTTCCAGCGGCACGGACGCAATCCCCGCGGACTCCAGCGTTTCCTTTACGAATTTGTGGCGTTCGTTGGTCTTGGCATGCAGCTCCACGTCCGTAACCGCCGTGAATTCCGTACCCAGTTGCGATTTGGCCGTGATGCGCTCCACGGTGTACGCCAGCAGCTTGGCATCGGCGGGCGCGCGCGCAACCGACAGCGTCTGCACAAAACCTTGCGTGCCGTTGCGCCGGTAACCGTAGTCGATGCGCATGGGATCCCCGGTGAAGGTGTAGGGCGCGACGCGCACGGACTTTTCGAGCCGGTTCCAGATCTGCGCCTGGCGGAAAACTTGACCGCAATAGTGGCGCATACCCGCCCGCGAACCCGGCGCGCCCACACGGCTGGGAGCGCGCTCCGGAGCCACGTGGTCGGCATACAGACGTTCCAGCTCGGCGTCCAGGTCGCCGGCCAGCACCCCTTTTTGCGGCGCAAATTGCAGGGCGTTCGACAGCGTTTCGTCCCACTTTTCCAGTAGCTGCTGCCACGCCGTGGGCGTTTCGCCGGGTCCTCCGCGCGCCGTTTCCGCGCTGGCGAATTCCACAAACCGGTTCTCCAGATCCTCGCGCAGCGCCCGCAACAGATCTTCGTCGGCCTGCGGATGCAAGCGCCGCACCCGTCTAAACTCTTCCGGCTCCTCGATCAGCCGTAAACGGCGTTCCGACGTTAACGGGTCGTAGAGCAGCACGCCGATGTTGACCCACTCGTCGCGCACCAGGTTCGAGGTGTAGCGTAAGACGCGGTACGCCAAAGTCTTTTCTGTCGGTGCGAGACGGCTGCTGGCGGTTTCGTCGGCCATGGCTGGAAAATTCTATACCCAATTCGGAAACGGCTGCCGGCTGGATTTTTTTGCCTGCAAAATCAACTCCGGGACGCGCGGCCGGCGGCGATGCAGTTGTTCGAGCAGCCGCAGCAGGGCATCGTAATCGTCCGCATACCACTGCGGAGGAATCTCCCGGCTCAGTTCGTCGAGCACCCGTTCGTCAAGTCCTTTTTCCAGCCGCGCCAGCCACGGCGCGAACGACTCCATTCCCGTCACGCCCTGATACACGCGATTTCGCGTATACAGTCCTCGCAGCGGCGCATCCGGGAATGTCCACTCTCCGGCATTAAAACAAAACCCCTGATCGATCATCTTCGTTTCATATACACAATCGCGTGCCGCCAGGGGATCGCCGGCCATCCCGATTTCCTGGAGCACCGCCAAAGGCGCAGCGGGAAGAGGCGCAGGGGGACGAGGCGCGGCGGGAAGAGGCGCAGCGGGAAGAGGCGCCAGCGCGGCCGCGGAGACTAGATCCTCGCTATCCCGCAAGCCCTCGCGCACATAAAATAGCGTCTGCCGCCCGTTGGTGTTGCAGCTCCACTTATCGAACACCAGCATGCCCGCAAAATCGTGCAGATTGGCCACCGCGCGCAACTGTTCATCCGGCAGAAAATCGTGCAACGTCATGTGCCGCGGATCCCCGGGATACCGCGAACCGAACTGCAGCCCCGCCTGGCACGCTACGCGCGAATGCGGCAGTTCCATGCACAGTTCCGGCGTCAGCCGGATCAGTTCTTCGGAAACCTCCACGACCGCTACGGGAGTCGTCGGCAGCCCCATCCTCGCCGCCATCCTCGTTCCCAGCAATTCATTCACCAGCACCCGGCAGTGCTGCGGATTGTTTTGGAACTTCACGACATAGTAGTGCCCATCCGAACAGCGCATCAAATGCGACTGTGCCCCGCCACGCATCCGCCGTATCTGCTCGAGCGCACGCAACATCCCGCCGTTATGCTAATGGCACTTGCGGTTTAGAGCAAGGCAGCAGCCTGGGCCCCGGCCTTAATTCCCGATCCGAAATCGCCACCTGTGCTAATCGGGAAAATTTCCTCCGCCTCCTCATCTCGTTCTGAACCCGCTACCGCCCGAAACAGGTCAGGCCCCAAAACCTCTGGGGCCTGCAATTTCTCTGTTCGATTCCCAACGCCGCGGCGCCGTGCGTGCGAAAAAATGGCCCCTCGTTCAGCGGCGCTTCTTGCCCTTCTTCGCGGATTTCTTCCCGGACTTCTTCGCCTTGGTCTTGCCCGCAGGCTTTTTTGCTTTCTTGGCAGTTTTCTTTTTCGCCGTCTTTTTCGTCTTCTTCTTCGCCTTCTTCGCTGCTTTTTTTGCCGGACTGGCGGCTGCTACCCTCGCCACCGGCGGAGCGCTGACCCGCGGCGCGGATTTCGCGGCGTCTTTTACCGTCGTTTTCACCCGCGGCGCCGCGGCCTCGGACTCTTCCTCCGTTACATTCAGCTCTTCCTCTTCGGCGTCGCCGAGTTCCTCCGCCTCCACGCCCAGTTCCTCTTCATCTTCCAGCGGTACCAGCTCGCCATCTTCTTCGAAATTGTCTTTCTCGAAATCCATGCCATCCTCCCCAGGGGCAGATTAGGTCCAGCGCAAGTCGATCGTCTTATGCTGCCCGGCCGCTGGGAGAAGGTATACCCGAGCCGGCGCTCCACCAGCGATAAAGCCTTCCGCGTTGTTATAGCATTCGCGCGGTCTTTGTCAAGCATTCCGCGCGCGGCAAAAAGGCCTCTGCTGGCGTCACCTCGACGCCTCCTGTTTTAGAACCCTCGTTTGCTTGGACTCGCCGGATGCTCAGTTATGCGCGGGCGCCGTTACGCCCGCCTGCGCCGCCGCGGTACCCGCGTGCTGCGGCTTTTTCTTGCTTTTCGCCTGGCTGCGCGACGGCGCCGCTTCGGGAGCGCCACCAACCGTGTAGATCCGCAGCACCATCCCGCGGCTGACCCGATCGGCCTTCAGGCGGTTCCACTTCTTCAAATCCTCCGCGTCCACGCTGAAACGGTCCGCAATCCCCAGGAAGGTGTCGCCTTTCCTCACCCGGTAACTCACCAGCCGCCGCGCGGCTTCCGCTTGCGCTGGCCCCGCCGGGATGATCAGTTTGTCTCCCGGATCCAGCGTGCTGCCATGTTCCAGATTGTTGGCCTCGGCGATCGCCGCGGGCGTCACCCGGTATTTCTTGGCAATCGACGACAGTGTCTCGCCGGGCCCCACCCGGTGCCTCCGCCAGCTCACCCACTTGTCCGGCGGTATGTCCGCAATCTCCGATGAAAACTTCTCCGCCGTCCCCGGCGGCAAGTGCAGCTCAAACGCCGGATCGTCCGGGGTCGCCAGCCGCAGCAACGACGGATTCAGCGCGTGCAACGTGTCCACGTCCACATCGATGGTCTCCGCCACCAGCCGCAAATCAATCGCCCGCCCGGGCTTGATCACCTCAAAGGGCACCGGAGCATCGGGCTCCACGTGAATGCCATAATGCGGGGCATCCTTGGCAATCAAAGTGAGCGCCACAATGATGGGCACGTAGTTCTTGGTCTCCTTCGGCAGCACGTTGCGCCGGTACAACTCCCAAAAATCCGCGTAGCCCGTGCGTTCCACCGCCTTCTGCACGTTTCCCGGCCCGCAGTTGTACGCCGCCATGGCCAGGTACCAGTCGCCGAACATGCCATACAAATCCCGCAGATGGTGCGCCGCCGCCCGCGTGGCCTTCTCCGGATCCTGCCGGTCATCCACCCACCAGGTGTGCCGCAACCCATATTCATTCCCGCGCCACGCCACGAACTGCCAAATTCCCCGCGCCCCCGCTCGCGACAGCGCCAGCGGTTGAAACGCGCTCTCCGCCTGCGCCAGGTAGATCAAATCCTGCGGCACGCCTTCTTCGCGCAGCACCCGCGAAATCATCTCGCGGTAACGTCCGGCCCGCCGCAAGCCGGTCTCCACAATGGCCCTCCCGCGCGGGGTTTGAAAAAAATTCAAGAACGACAGCACTTCATCGTTCACCGTCAGCGGCAAGTCGTGCGAAATATTTTTCGCCGATTCCTCCGCGCGGTCCTTTAGTCGCGGGTCCACCGGAAACGTCATCTCCGCCACTTCGTCAATCGGCGCGGGCACCGCCGGCGGCTCGCTAAAACCATCCCCGGCGCGAAACGCCTGCAACTCATCGCTGTACACCGTATCCACCACCCGGTGAAACAGCTCGTTCAATCGCGCATCGCTCGCCGGGTCGTATCCGCTCTCCAGGATCCAATCCACCGCGTCATTAAAATCCTTGCGCGCCGCCTCCAGATGTCCGGCCTTGTAATTCTGCTCTCCGGAGGCGAATTTCGCTTCCACGCGCTGCGCCAGATACTCCTTGCTGCCGATAACCACCGGCAGCAGCGACGCCGCCGGTCGCGCCACCGGATTCGTCAGCGGTAAAGCAGCTCCACCTGGCAACGCCTGCCCCGAAGCCGCTGCGTTCTGCGTGTTGCCCGTCTCGGGGGGATCTATCGCTGAGGGCGCCAGCGCCGGCACACGCGCCTGCACCGGCCGTCTCGCGCCGTCATCGCAACCAAACGCCAAGAACGCCAGCGCCGCGGCGATCAGCATTCTATTTGGTCCTGGTCTGAATGCATGGCGCCGGGCTCGGTCCGTCATCCCTACATGGTAAGTACCGGCGCTACCCCGGTCAACGCTTTCCGCCACCCCGGGGTTGTCGCAAACACCACACCCTGCGCCGACCGCATCGACAGCGCCAAAGGAGAAATTTATATTGGCACCGGCGACGATCTGGAAGTTCGCGAACCGCTCGACCATTTCTTGCAATCCGCGCGTGGCGGATCACCGCGACGCGTTTCAGCGGACTGAAACGGCCGTGCCCCCGGCGATTTTTTGGGATGGGGAGAGATTGCGCCCAGGCGTTCCGCCGCCCCCGCCACAGTGATTGTAAACGGTTGATTATCAATAAGATGAAAATTTTGCTTGCGTTTCCTTACCCATCGTGGTACTTTTCTGGTGCGTTTGTTGCTCTTGTATCGCCTTTGGAATCGTAAAGGGGTCGCAAGGTCACACTTGCGGCTTTTTTTGTTTTGTACCGCTGTCCGGTCTCATAACGCGGCCAAGACGTACCGCAGCACCAAATAGCTTAATTCTTGAAAAGAGACACAGCAGTGAGCAAAGAACAAGGAACAGTGAAGTGGTTTAACGCCAGCAAGGGCTTTGGATTCATCCAGCGCCAGAGCGGTGAGGACGTATTTGTCCATTTCTCCGCGATTGTGGCTGATGGCTATAAGTCATTGAACGATGGCCAAGCGGTTGAATTCGAAGTCGTCCGCGGTCCCAAGGGCTTGCAGGCGTCGAACGTCCAGCCGCTGTAACCACTTCGACTGGAAAAAATTCGGGCGGTGCGCCGCAAGCGCCCCGCCCGTTTTTTATTTCCGCAGTCGTAGTGTCGGGCGTGGTGGCGGGTCTTCAGACCCGTTCCTTTTTTGCCTCTGCTCTCTTCTCTGCGCACTCCGCGCACTCTGCGTTTATATCACCCCAACGCCCACTCCAAATCCCCAATTAAATCTCCAACATCTTCAATCCCCACCGACATCCGCACCGTCCCCGGCGAAACTCCCACCCGCGCCAATTCCTTCAAGCTCATTCTGTAATGCGACGAATACACCGGCAAAATCACCAGCGACTCTACCCCTCCCAAACTAGCCGCCAGCAAAAAGATCCGCACGCGATCGCAAAACCGTCGCGCCGCCGCCAACCCACCCTTCAAATCAAACGCCAGCATCGACCCAAACCCGCTCATCTGCCTCTTCGCCAGCCCATGATCCGGATGCGATACCAGCCCGGGATAATAAACCCGCGCCACTTTCGGGTGCTTCTCCAGGTATTTCGCCACCGTCAGCGCGGTCGCGCATTGCCGCTCCACCCGCAGCCCCATGGTCTTCATCCCGCGAATCAGCAAATACGCCGCACCTGGATCCATCGATCCGCCCAGATAAATCACCATCTGCTGCACCCGCTCCATCCACTTCGCGCTCCCCGCCGCCGCACCCGCGATGATGTCTGAATGTCCGCCCATATATTTCGTCGCGCTATGCACCACCATGTCGAAGCCCATCGCCAGTGGTTGCTGCTGCCAGGGCGTGGCAAACGTATTGTCGATAATCGAAATCAGTTTATGCTTCTTGGCAAACGCCGCCACCCGCCGCAAATCCACCAAGCGCAGCGTTGGATTCGTCGGCGTCTCCACGTAAATCACTCTCGTCTTCGGCGAGAAAAGCTTCTCCATCCCCTCCAGGTCCGTCCCCACCAAATGCACCTTGATCCCCATGTCCGGGAACACATCGCGCATCAGCCGGTAACTCCCGCCATAAAGCTCCGCGGTTGAAATCACCTCATCGCCGGCTTTCAGCGCCCCCAGCAGCGCGCTCGAAATCGCCGCCATTCCCGAAGCTGTAACTACCGCCGCTTCCGCGCCCTCCAGCGCCGCGATCTTTTTCTCCGCCACCGCCAGCGTCGGATTCCCATACCTCGTATAGATGTACGCCTTGCTCTTCCCCTCCGCCCACTTCTTCATCTCCGCCGTGGAAGAAAACGTAAACGTGGAGCTATGACAAACCTGCGTAACCACCGGTCCACCCACCCCATGCCGGTTCGGCTCTCCGGCATGCACCGCCCGCGTCTGCAACCCGGTTTTTCTCGCTGTGCCGCCTCGCGGCGCGCGTACCCGGGCCTTGCCGCAAAGCAATCTATCGCCTCGCACTCCGCCTTTATTTTTCATAGCGCAGATTATTGGTCCTGCCACCCCTCCCCAGCAACCGCCAATTTGGCGCCGCCCAGTAGCACAGGCATTCTTGCCTGTGCCCTCTGCGCACTCTGTGTCTCTGCGTTTATATTTCCTCCGGCTCCGTTGCGCCGCCTCCAGTAGCACAGGCATTCTTGCCTGTGCGCTTTCCACCACCACCACTGCACGCCATCGCGCCTTCGTAACGCGTCCCTCAGCCCCCTCTCCGCGTTATCCTTCCTCTGCCCTCGCACCCACCTGTCCCAAAACTGTCCCCCAGTAGGCTTGACCGTACGTATCCCAGTGATACACTACTCCCGTAAAGAACCACGCCTCGCCGCGCGAGAATCCCCTCAAAAACCCAACGTAACCTCAATCAGGAGAACAACCATGTCCGCCACCCTAGCTGTGGATCGCTCTCGTTTGAGAGGAATTCTACATTGGGCGTTATTTTCAAAGGTGAAGGTGCACACCCCTACCTCTGCACCTTCCACGCCCGCAGAGAAGCCGAGGACCGCGCCGCCGATGAAGCGGCCCGCGATATCGCCTTTCCCCTCTCCGCCCGCTACGTCTCCTACTGCGATCTCAGCTCCGCCATCGCCCACACCATCACCGCCGTCGCTTACAATCGCATCTCCACGCGCGACGCCGCCACCATCGCCTATCTCACCCAGAACCTCGTCCAATCCCTCGCCGGCGCCGAACGCGAATTCAAAGAAGCCTTCGGCGCCCCAGCTTGGCGACAGACCATCGCCGACAACTTCAACACTCCCCGCCCCAGCGATTCCCGCGAGCAACCCGCCAACGCCCAATCCATCGCCCCGCACGATGATCACGATGATGATGATCATGATGATGATAAGGCAGAAGATCCGGAAGACGCCCTCGACCAATCTTCCCGCTCTCCGGAGCAAGCTCCAGCCGAGAACAAACCGGAGCCAAACCACTCAACTCCGGTTGCGCCAAATCCGGCGATCTTCGAACCCGCGTACTCCCCACAACTCGACCCACAACCAGCAGTCGCAGCGCTCCTAAACCGCCTGCGCATCGACCTTGAGGCGCGATAACCGGCACGCGCAGCCGCACACCATGCCGCGCCCACCCTAGTAACTACCTGTGTATCAAAAATCCCCGATAAACCAAGCTGAATCAACACTTGCTGAAGGTTGTGAAAACAAAGCCACTTAAACTCCCTTTAGAATCACAACCTTTCGCAATTCCGGGGGTCCCACATACCCTACTCAACCAGGTAGGGCATAGCATGCTGCGCCCCTCTGACGGACGATTTCGCTTCGATCTTCGACGGGTTCGTCGGCAATCGGCAATCTCTCGGACCGCGGTCTGATGTAACACAGGAGTGAATATGTCGTGAGCGGATTCCTGCTCGATACCAACATTCCTTCGGAATTAATTCGCAGTCGTCCTATGGCCGATATCCGTCGGAGCGCCACTTTGCCAGCAGCGCAAGCTGCTCCGCCGTCCAGTACGGACCTCCCGGAGGCATGTGTGGCGGCTTGTCGCCTTGCGGAGATAGCGACTGCAGCACGCTCGCGGCATGTCCGTAATCGTTGCTGGGGTCGGACATATAGCCATAGTCGTCCAGAAGAATGCCACCATGCTTCATATGCGCAACGTCGATTGCCCGAAACAGCGGTTTAATGTCGTTCGCGAAGGAAACAAAAGCCATTTTTTCGCCTTTCTAAGCAAAGACAGACACGTTGCCGGTTTACCTTCGCACTGCTCTCTCCGGCAATCCTTGCGCCACCTTCGATCTCTAAACCTCTTCTTCCACCAGTTGTTCGGCGTGCGTCGCCCGATGCGCCGCCACCACTTTATCTTCCACTTCCTTCGGCACGTAATCGTAGTGCGAAAATTCCATCGTGTACGTTGCGCGCCCTTGCGTCTTGGAAATTAAATCGTTCGCGTACGTCAGCATCTCCGCGAAGGGCACCTGCGCCTTGATGATCACGTTGTGCGCCCGCGCTTCGCTTCCCGCGATGCGTCCGCGGCGCGAGCTGATGTCGCCCATCAAATCGCCCGAATATTGATCCGGCGCATACACCTCCACGTGCATGATCGGCTCGAGCAGCGCCGGTTTGGCCAGCTTCATCGCTTCCTTGAACGCCAGCGAACCCGCAATGCGAAACGCCATGTCCGAGGAATCCACATCGTGATATTTTCCGTCATACAGGCTCACGCGAAAATCCACCACGGGAAATCCCGCCAGGTAGCCGCGCGCCGCGGCTTCGCGAAGCCCGCGCTCCACCGACGGAATCCAGTTCTTGGGAATCGCGCCGCCAAAAACGTCGTCGATAAATTCAATGCCCGTGCCGCGTTCCGCCGGCTCCATCTTGATGCGGCACACGCCATATTGCCCGTGCCCGCCGGATTGTTTCTTGTGCTTGCCCTCCACGTCCGCTTTGCCGCGGATCGTTTCGCGGTACGCCACCTTCGGCGGCTTCAGCGTCAGGTCCACGTGATAGCGCTTGTGCAGCTTGGCCACCACCACTTCAATGTGCTGCTGCCCCGTTCCCGCCAGCAAAAACTCTTTGGTCTGTGGATCGCGCGAAAAATGCAGCGCCGTATCTTCCTCCAATATTTTATGGATGGAGGTTCCAATCTTGTCCTCATCCGCTCGCGTTTTCGGCTCGATGGCAAACGTGATCGACGGCTCCGGCAAATGCGCCGCTTCATAAAAAATCGGCGCATTCTTATCGCCCAGCGTTTCGCCGGTCGCGCATTCCTTCAATTTCGCGATCGCCCCGATATCGCCCGCATGCAATTCGATCACTTCCGTCAGTTGTTTTCCTTGCGCCACCTGCAAGTGTTGAAACTTCTCGGCGTTCCCGCGATTGTAATCCAGCAGTGTCGCGTCGTTCTTCAGCACTCCGCTCTTCACCTTGAAATAGTTGATGCGCCCGGCAAAAGGATCCGCCAGCGTCTTGAATACGAACAGCGAAAGCGGCTGCCCATCGTCGTATTTCCGCTCCACGCGCTCGCCCTTGCCTTGCTTGTCCGTGAAGCCCACCTGCGCGTGCTCGTCCGGGTGCGGAAAGCAGTCCGCGATAAACGTCAGCAAACTCGCCGTCCCTATGTTGCGCAGCGAAGACACCATCAGCACCGGAATAATTTTCTCCCCCACGATGGCTTTCCGCACGCCCGGAATCAAATCGTGAATCGGAATCGTTCCTTCGCGGAAAAATTCCTCCATCATCTCGTCGTCGCCTTCGGCCACCATCTCCACGATTTTCTCGTGCGCCTCTTTCGCCTCGTCGATCAACGCATCGGGAATCTCTTCAATCTTCGGCTTGCCATCGCCATCCGCCGCATAAAAATGCGCCTTCATCGACACCAAATCGATCACTCCGCGGAACCCTCGCTCCGATCCAATCGGCAATTGCAGCGCGACCACTGTCCGTCCAAACACGTTCGTCAGCGACTCCATCGCGCGATCGAAGTCCGCCAGTTCGCGGTCCATCCACGTCAGCACAAACGCCCTCGGAATGTCGTACTCGCAGCAATAATCCCAGACTTTTTCCGTGGTCACTTGCGCGCCCACGTGCGCATCCACGGTAATCAACGCCGCATCCGCGGCAATCAGCGAAGCCTTGCTCTCGGTAATGAACGTGGAGTATCCCGGCAAATCGAGAAAATTGATCTTCACCTTGTTGTCGGGTCCGGGTCCGCAAAGGGTGCATGGCCACTCCGCATACGCCAGTCCGGTCTGAATCGAAATCTTTCGCGCCACCTCTTCTTCGTCCCAATCCGTTGTGGCCGTGCCTTCGGTCACTTTTCCCCAGCGCGGCGTCATGCCCGCGGTATACAACAACGACGACACCAGTTGCGTCTTCCCGGTGCCGCCGTGGCCGACAATGCCCACATTGCGAATGTCCTTGGTGAGATACGTTTTCATGACATCCTCCTATTTTCGTTAGTCGCTGCGACGTCGGCTCCGCAAGCGCTGCACCGCGGAAAGTACTGGCGTCACTTCGCGACCACAAACTCAGTTTGATAGGGGGAGAACGTGTCCCGTTTTACCGGGGCTTGTTACCTGGGTCCGGCAAGTGCCGGGCGAAGGACGAGCAAAACCCTGTGCGCTCTCCGACGTTGTGCGGCCCTCAGCGGAGGGCCGACGGGCGGATGCTAGCACACCGGCCCAGCCACGGCAATTGGCAACGATGTCTCAAGCTGTGCTTGGACTTCAGTTCGCCGGCGGTCCCGCGAATCCGCAAAATCTTCCGTGGCCGCGACGCACTAAAGTACCTGCTTCCAAAAACTCAACGCCCGATCCGCGCAAAGCGCATCCTTCCGCGCATTCCATCGCAAGTAGTGGTCCGTACGCGTGTGTGCGGTGTGCGCGTCGCGGGTCGCCCACACCTCATGAAGCAGGAATGCGCCGGCAGCATCCGCGGAGCGGTGCAAATCGTAAACCAAGCAGCCTTCTTCCTTTCGCGTGGGCGCCACCAACGCCCGCAGCTCCGCTTCCAGGAGCAATTCCTGTCCGTCGCGCGACCGCAAGTGCACCATCAGGGTCACCGCTTCTTTGGGAAGTTTGTCGTTTTTGGCGCCAGTTTTTCTTGCCGGCCGCGCCGTCTTCCTGGCTTTGCGCTTGACCTTTTTCGCCTTTGATTTCGCCATAACTGGCGCGCATTGTAACCTAACTCCGGCAAAGACGCATGGGCTTCGCGCCCAGCCGCGAATTATTTCGCTGGAACTGCTTCCACAGCTGGGGCCGCTTTCCCGGCGTCCAGACTGTCAAAATTCAAAATCGTGTTCAGCACCAGCGCATAAGTTCCGCGCGTTTCGCCGCGATATACGGGATTAATGGAGAAGAGCACTACGTGCCCCTTCCCTGACGGCGCATCCACCACCGCGGGCCGTTGCGCGATTTCGTCGCCGTGTTCCACTAATCCGGAAATCAGCAAATCCTTGGTATCCGCGTACCGGAAAATCACGCGCGGCCGCTGCGCGGCGGGGATGATGCGCAAGCCGTTGATTTTTTGCTCGTCGCTCACGATGGGAAATTCCCACAGTTCTGCCTTAGGCGGTTCTTCCGGCGCATCCGTTGCGGGGCGGCCCACGGTGAAATCCGGATCATCCGCGGTTCCTCGGCCGGTCGGACGCGCGTGCATCTCTTCGCCCAATTTCCGCCGATGTCGCTGGCCGGCGATACTGCTGAGCGAAAAAATCGGTCCGTTGTCGCAGTACGCCGGAAGCTTTTCGCTGTAGCCGTAAGCGATCGGGCTGGCGCCGTCGACCAACCGTGCGCCAACCACGGCTCCGACAATTTTCATACTCTCTGAGGAGTTTGCGCTGACGCCTTCCGCCAATCCGATGGAAAGCGCAAACGAAGAGGTGTCCGTGGCCGTCAGCAGCACCCCGCCTTTTTCCACGAACGACGCAAGGTGCGCGACTCCATCCCATCCGAGACCTGGGCGCATATCGTCTGTCGAATCCGTTTCCCCGACGAGGTTCGGCGTCTCCGGCGTATTCTTCCAGGGCAAGGGATTTCCCCATTCCGTCGGCAAACCATCCACGATCGTGCCGATTCCCGGGGAATAACCGATCGGCGGAAAGAGAATCACGTCATATTTCGCGTTTAGATCGCCGGTTTTCTCCACCGTTTGCGTGCTGATGTACTCGTAGGGAATTTTTAAATCGTCGAGCGCCAGCCGCCACCAGCCTTCCATCTGCGTGCTCAGCCAGGTATGCACGAAGGCTACGCGCGCGGCGCGCACGGGATGCGTTTTAACGCCGGGAGCCGCGCCCATGGCGATGGCCTGCAATCCCAAGTCCGCGGTGGCCTGATTCAGGTCCGCGCGAGTGACGTTGCGAATCAAAAATGTTCCGCGATTAAATTTCTTTCCGTCGTTTTCAAAACCCTCTTCCGCGGCCTCCATGTTCGCGTCCTTTAAGCGATAGCGCAGCGTGGCCATGGCCGGCTCGGCATTGTTGTTGATGGCAAAAATAATTCCGTCGCCCTTCGCGCCTCCGGCGGCGTGCACCGTCTCGGTCACATTCTTCATCGCGGCGTCCAGAACTTTCGCGTCCGTCACGCGCGCCACTTGCACGTCGAACAATTCGCCAAACGTCCATCCCGTATCGTCGTACGGTGTCTTCTGCGGATCCTCGGGACTCCAATACTGGTGATCGAGGAGCACATCCGCGATGCGGGAATACGGCTGATCCATGCGAATGATGTAGCTTCCTGCAGGAAATTCGCGTGAGGCCGGAGATTTCTCTTCTTTTTCGGAATCTTTTGCGTCTTTATCCTTTTCCTTGTCCGTGGACTTTTTAGCGGAGTCTTTCTTCGCCTTCTTCACGGGCAGCGCGACCGTAAACGCCGCGGTGGCCCGCGAAATCTCCACATCCTGCTTTTGCAGTACGCGCAAAAGCTCCGCCTGCAACTCCGGACGCGGGTCATCCGCGGGCAGAACGTAGGCTGCCGGGCCTTCGGCGGTGGGCTTGGTGATGGAGCGCTTGGCTTTCAGATAAAAATTCTTCAAAAAGAGGCGTTTGTTTTCGTTGAAAAAATGCAGCGAGGTCAACAGGCCGGTCTCTTCGTAATTATTATTGTCGCGCTGCGACCAGACCGCCTTTGGATACGGCGGATTCTGGCGGTACCAGGTGCGCGCGTATTCTTCCGGCTCCAGCGTGCGCGTTTCCGTATCCGCGCCGCCATTTCCAAATGTTTCATACAGCCGGCTGATGCCGTTGTGCATCGCGGCCATAAACATCAAATAGCCCGGTGACCAGGTATCAAAATCGCCGTGCGTGAAAACGCCCGGCATGCCCAGCTTGGTCATGTCCGCCACGTTGCGCGCGCCGATCATCTGCCATTCGTCCGCGAGAATCGGATCGATCCACGCGTTGTACGGCCCGTCTCCCACGGTGTTGTCATACAGATAAGGCACCGATTCGTGCAGATCGTGAATGACCTGCGCTTTCCATCCGATGTAGGTATTCAGTACGTTCTCCGAGAGCTTTAGCGTTAAGGCCATGGCGTCGCGATTGTTGTCGTGCGCCACGTACTTGCCCCAGTACATCAGCGGCGGATAAAAATCCTTGGGATGCGCCAGATGCCATTTGTAAATATCCACCATGCGATCCCGTCCATCCACCTCCACCACCGGGGTAATCAGCGTGATCATTCCGTCGCGCACTTCGCGAATGTACGGGCTTTCATCCACGGCCAGGCGATAGGCCAATTCCATCAGCGCGGTGGGCGCGCCGGTTTCCGGCGAATGAATCGTCCCGGTGATGTAGTAAACGGGCACCGCTTTGGCGACGATGCGGTCGGCCTCCGCGTCATCCATCTTGATGGTGCGGGGATCCGCCAGCTTCGCCAGCAGCGCGCGATTGGCCTCCAGATTTTTAAAATTCTCCGGCGAAGAAATGGCCACCGCGATCATCTCCCGGCCTTCTTCGGTCTTTCCGATGGAAAACACCTTCACGCGCGGGCTGGCTTTTTCGAGCAGCCGCATATATTTGTAAACATCTTCGGCGTACGGCAGAATCCCCGGCGCCCCGGCCACATCGCCCAGCACCACTTCCGGCGTGGGCACATTCTTCGACGCCGGCAAATAGTCCACCAGCGACGAAGTAAACTCCGGTAGCGTCGTATATTTCTTGATTTTCGCGGTATACGCCTCGTCCACGGCCTGCTTCGGGTCGCGCACCGGCGCGGTCTCGTCGGCCGCGCGGGCATTCGTCAACCCCAGGAACAAGAGCAGAATCGCGATGGCGCGAAAAAAATAAGTACATTTATGCATGGCTGCTTCCGGCATGAGCCGATTTCTCCCGAAGTCGAACAGTCTGAGTTTCAAGGTTGCGAGGAGGGATTGTAGCGCACTACTTGCCGGCTGTGGTGGATCGCGTGTGGCTTCCCCAGGTCTTCCTGAATGATTTGGGCCGGGAAATTTCCAAATTCTCCGCTAAATACTTTGCTAAATTCCTCGATAGATTCCTTACCATGGATTCATGCCGATCGTTCGTGCAGCCCGTCCCGGCGACTCCGACGCCATCTGGGCAATTCTTGAACCGGTGATTCGCGCGGGGGAGACGTATACCCTGCCGCGCGATATGGACCGCGTAGCCGCTCTTGCCTACTGGTTTTCAGCTGGCCACGAAGTGTTCGTGGCGGAGGATGGCGGCCGGCTGGTGGGCACTTATTTTCTTTGTGCCAATCAAAAGGGCGGCGGAGCTCATGTCGCTAACTGCGGCTATGTGACCGCCGTCGACGCGGCGCGGCGAGGCGTTGCCCGGACGATGTGCGCGCACTCTCTGGAGTACGCGAAACAGCGGGGGTTTCGGGCCATGCAATTTAATTTCGTCGTAAGTACCAACGAAAGAGCGGTGCGGCTCTGGGAAAGTTTCGGATTTGAGATTGTTGGGCGCCTGCCGGGCGCGTTTTTGCACCCTGTCGCGGGCTACGTGGACGCCTACGTGATGTTCCGCACTCTGTAACAGCGATCCGGGGGCTAGATGCCGCCGGCAAAGGTGATGTCGACGGGCGCCGGCACTTCCACGCGCTCGCCCGTGAAAGCCAGTTCTCCGCTGCTCGGATCGATGTGGAAAACCTCGATGTCGTTGGTACCCTGATTCGCTACCAGGAGGAAATGTCCGGACGGATCGATCACAAAGTTGCGCGGAGTTTTGCCGCGGGTAAGAAAATCGCCGATGGAGGTCAGGATTCCGGTCTTGGTATCGATGGCGAACACCGCGATACTGTCGCGGCCGCGGTTCGACACATATAAAAATTTCCCCGAAGGGTGCACGGCGATCTCCGCGGTATCGTTCGGGGCGTTGAAATCCGCCGGAAGCGTGCCAATCGTCTGCTTGGCGTCCAGCGTGCCGGCGGATGCATCATAGGCAAACACCGTCACCGTCGATCCCAGCTCATTCGTTACGTAAACAAATTTTCCGCTGGGACTGAATGCCAGATGCCGCGGTCCCGCTCCGGGTTCCACTTTTGCGAAGGGCGGGTCATTTGGCGCAAGGGTGCCGGTCGTAGCGTCGAATTTGTCCACCAAGACCTCATCGGTGCCGAGATCCGCAGAAAGCGCGTAGCGATTGTCCGGCGATGTGGCGATCCAGTGCGCGTGCGGACCTTCCTGGCGATCCTTCACCACGCTGTGGCCTTCGTGCTGCTCGAACGCGGAACGCGCGCCAAGTTTTCCGTCGGTGCCGACGGAAAAGACCGCCACGTTTCCACCGGTGTAATTGGCCACCAGCAGATATTTGCCGCTCTTGTCAAACGAAAGATAGCAAGGATCTGCGCCGCCGGAAGCCACCTGATTCAACAGCGTGAGCTTGCCAGAGGCGTGGTCAATGACAAACGCGCTGACCCCGCCGCCTTTGGAGCCGGCATTGCTTCCGACTTCGTTCACGGCATACAAAAATTTGCCGCCCGGGTCGACGGTCAGAAACGAGGGATCGGTGGACTCCACGCCAACGCCGATGAGGGACAATTTCCCGGTGCGATCGTCGAAACGCAGCGCGTAGATTCCTTTGCTGGCAGTTTTGTTGGTGTAGGTGCCCACAAAGACGAGCTCCGGTCCCTTGCTCTTTGCCGCTGGCGCTGCAGCAGCCGCCACGGAAAATAGCGACGCTGCCACCACGAATAGAACCGCGATGCGCTGCAAGCTGATGTTTTTCACGCGACGCTCCTTAGCGCGGCTGGCTCGCCCTCGCGTCAAGCCGGTTACTTCTTATCCTCTTCCGACTCTTCTTGCAGCACGGCCGCGGCGGCCACGCTGTCGTCATCGTCGAGCCGCAGCAGCCGCACGCCCTGCGTGGAGCGCCCGGCTTCGCGAATTTCACTGGCGTGCACGCGGATCACTTTGCCGTTGTGCGTGATGATCATCACGTCGGACTCTTCGGTCACCTGCAGCGTGGCGATCACCGAGCCGTTGCGGTCCGTGGTCTTCATGTTCACCACGCCCTTGCCGCCGCGCGAGGTGATGCGGTATTCGGCCAGCGGCGTGCGCTTGCCAAATCCCTTTTCCGCCACGGTGAGCATCAGCGTGGTGAGCGATTCCTTGATTTGCTCGTTTTCCAATTCTTCCAGATTCTGCGTTTCGATGTTGCGCTCTTTCTTGATGATCTCGAAGTCCGGCGTGACCGCGTCCATGCTGACGACGTAGTCGCCCTTGTCCAGATCCATGCCATTCACGCCGCCGGCATTCCGGCCCATGGCGCGCACTTCCGTTTCGCGGAACAGAATTGCCTGGCCTTCGTGGCTGGCGAGGAAAATCATTTTCTTTCCGTCGGTCAAGGTGGCGCCCACCAGTTCATCGGCGCCGTCCAGGTTAATCGCGATAATTCCACTGGATCGCGGATTGGAAAATTCCGCGATCGCGCATTTTTTAACCGTGCCGCTCTTGGTGGCCAGGAACACGAAGGTATCCGCGACTTCCAGATCGCGCGCCGCGACGAGCGCGGTAAGCTTCTCGTCCTCCTGGAACTTCACCAGGCTCGAAATAGCCTTGCCTCGCGTGGCCGCCGCCGCTTCCGGCAGCTCATAAACTTTCTGCCAGTACACGCGGCCCTTCGACGTGAACAGCAAAATATAGCTGTGCGCCGAAGCGATAAATAAATATTCAACGAAATCCTCTTCCTTGGTTTTCGCGCCGATTCGTCCTTTGCCCCCGCGCGACTGGTGCCGATAGGTATCCGCCGCGGTGCGCTTGATGTAGCCGGCGTGGCTCACGGTAATGAGCATCTCGGTATCGGCGATCAAATCCTCGAGCTTGATTTCGTCGACTTTGTCCACGATTTGCGTGCGCCGGTCGTCGCCGTAAGCTTTGTGCACCTCCCGCAATTCCGCGGTGATGACCTGCTTGAGCTTCTTCTCGCTGCTCAGGATTTCCTGCAACTCGGCGATTAGTTCCCGGATGGCCTTCAATTCCTTGAGAATATCGTCGATGGAGAGCTGCGTGAGGCGGTGCAACTGCAATTCGAGGATGGCGTCGATCTGCGCGTAGCTGAGGCCGAGGGTATTGTCGCGGCTGATGGCGGCCAGTTCCGGCGCCCCCTGGAAGCGGTATTTTCTGCCGTCGAGCTTTACGCCCTTTAGTTTACGGCTGGCGCCGTTTTCCGTGATGGTAACGTCCTGCTCGGTAAAATATTTGAAGAGGTTTTCCTTGGCATCGGCGCGGCTGGCGGACCCCCGGATGATGCGAATTACGTTATCGAGATGGTCCAGGGCGATCTGGTAGCCGACCAGGATGTGTTCGCGCTGTTCGGCCTTGTGCAGCTCGAAAATGGTGCGCCGGCGCACCACGTCGATGCGGTGTTCGAGGAAAAGTTTGATCAGCGGAATCAGGCCGAGCTCGCGCGGCTGCCCGCCGACGATGGCCAGCAGGATCATGCCGAAGGATTCCTGCATCTGCGTGTGCTTGAATAAATTGTTCAGGATGAGCTGCGATTCTTCGCCGCGTTTCAGCTCGATCACCACGCGCATGCCTTCGCGGGAAGATTCGTCGCGCACATCGGAAATGCCCTCGATTTTTTTATTTTGCACCAGCTCAGCGATGCGCTCGATGAGCCGCGATTTGTTCACCTGATAGGGAATTTCCGTGATGACGATATTTTCGCGGTCCTTGCTGGCCTCTTCGATGGCCGCTTTGGCGCGCATCATGAAGCTGCCGCGGCCGGTGCGATAGGCGGCTTCGATGCCTTCACGGCCGGCAATATAGGCGCCCGTGGGAAAGTCCGGACCGGGCACGATTTTCATGATTTCTCTCAGCGGCGTGTCCGGTTTTTCGATTAATACGATGGCGGCTTCCACAATTTCGCGCAGGTTGTGCGGCGGAATGTTGGTGGCCATGCCGACGGCGATGCCGCTGGCGCCGTTTACCAGCAGATTCGGGATGCGCGATGGCAGCACCACCGGCTCTTCGCGGGTCTGATCGAAGTTGGGAATGAAATCGACGGTCTCTTTTTCGAGATCGGCGAGAATGTCTTCGGTGATTTTGGCGAGGCGCGCTTCCGTGTACCGCATGGCCGCGGGAGGATCGCCGTCGACGGAGCCGAAATTTCCCTGCCCATCGATGAGCGGAGCGCGCATATTGAAATCCTGCGCCAGCCGCACCAATGCGGGATAAATCACCGCTTCGCCGTGCGGGTGATAGTTGCCGCTGGTGTCGCCGCAAATTTTTGCGCATTTGCGGTAGCCGCGATTGGAAGCCAGGCCCAGGTCGTTCATGGCCACCAGGATGCGGCGCTGCACGGGCTTTAGTCCGTCGCGGACGTCGGGCAACGCACGCGCGATGATCACGCTCATCGCGTAGTCGAGATAGGACTTCTTCATCTCGGCTTCAATGTCGATCGGCAGCAATATCGATGTGTTTTTCTCGTCCGCCATGTGTCCTTGGTCCCTCAGATCTTTGTAGACGTTTCGTTTCCCGCTAGCAACGTTTTGCCGCGTGTTCCAGCACGTAAGCTTTCACCGTGTCGAAAGCGTCCGCGGCATTCGTGAAGCGCCGCGATGCAAACTCCGCTTCCAGGCGACTGACGAGTACGTCGCGTTCCAGTTCATCCACCAGCTCGATGGCCACCCCGCGCTCGTTGTCGGGCTCGGTCGTGGACGTCGCGCGAAATTCGCTGCAGCTCAGTCCGCTCAGCCCGGGTAACGTCGTCCAGCCCAATTGATACAGCATGCCGATTTCACGCGCCAAGAAAATCTCTACAGCGAACAAAATTCCCTAGATATCCAGGTTCACGACTTCGAGGGCGTTGTCCTCGATAAATTTGCGGCGCGCCTCCACGTTTTCGCCCATCAGCGTGGTGAAAATGTCTTCGGCGGCGACGGCGTCTTCGAGTTTCACCTGCAGCAGCGTGCGTGTGTCCGCGTTCATGGTGGTGTCCCACAACTGCTCAGCGTTCATTTCGCCCAAGCCCTTGAAACGCGTGATGGTGAAATCTTTCTTGGCGTCCTCGACCACGTAGTTCAGCACGTCGGTGGCTTTTTCCTTGGAAACTTTGTCGCCATTGCGCGCCACGATGAACGGCGGGTGATTGAACTCCTCGATTTGCTTGGCCAGCGAACGCAGGCGTTTGAATTCCGCGGTGCTGGCTGCGGCCCAATTGATTTTCTGGCTGTGGGGCGGACCAAACTGAATTTCGTACAAGCTGTGTTCCTCGTCGAAAACGACTTTGCCTTCAAGTTTCAGCTTGGCTTTTTCGATTTCCTTCAACAACTTGTCCAGATTTTTCTTTTCTTCGAAATCGGTTTTCTTGTCGAGGCCGCTGTCGGACATCAGTTCGACGAGCGCAGGTTCGCGCAGGCGGCGGCCCAGCTTCAGCGCCGCGGCTTCGTACTCCTGGACGTTCAGCAGGAAATTCGTGAGTTTGGCGCCTTCGAGATTCACGCCTTCCTTGGCCTTCACGATGTGATCTTCCGTGGCGCGCTTCATCAATTCGTGCGCGAAGTCGCGCTCATCGCGAATATATTTTTCGGTTTTGCCGCGCTTCACGCGATACAGCGGGGGCTGGGCGATATAAATGTGCCCGCGCTCGATCAATTCCTTCATGTGGCGGAAGAAGAAGGTGAGCAGCAGGGTGCGAATGTGGCTGCCATCGACGTCGGCGTCAGTCATCAGAATAATTTTGTGATAGCGCAGCTTGCCGGCGTCGAAATCATCCTTGCCGATGCCGGTGCCGAGCGCGGTGATGATGGCGCGAATTTCTTCGTGGCCCAGCATTTTGTCGTAACGGGCTTTTTCAACGTTGAGGATTTTGCCCTTGAGCGGCAGGATGGCTTGGTATTTGCGGTCGCGCCCCATTTTCGCGGAGCCGCCGGCCGATTCGCCCTCAACCACGAACAGCTCGCAGCGCGCCGGATCGCGCTCCTGGCAATCCGCCAGCTTCCCGGGCAACCCGCTCGAATCCATGGCGGATTTGCGGCGCGTCAGTTCGCGGGCTTTGCGCGCGGCTTCGCGCGCGCGCGCGGCTTCGATGGTTTTGGCCACGATGCGGCGCGCCACCGTGGAATGTTTGTCAAACCAATCGCCAAGCTTCTCGTTGACCAGCTGCTCGACGTCGCCCTTGATGTCGCTGTTCAGCTTGCCCTTGGTTTGCCCTTCAAATTGCGGTTGCGGCAGGCGGACGCTGATGACGGCAACCAGGCCTTCGCGCACGTCGTCGCCGCTGATGGTGACTTCGTCTTTTTGCTCCTTGAGCATGCCGGCATTGGAGGCGAAAGTGTTGATCGTGCGCGTTAGCGAGGAACGGAATCCGGAAAGATGCGTGCCGCCATCGACGGTATTGATGGTGTTGGCAAAAGCGAAAACGTTTTCGCCATACGTGTCGTTGTATTGCAGCGCAATTTCGATCTCCACGTTGCCGCGTTTGCCTTCGATGTACACCGGCGAATCGTGCAGCGTGGTTTTTCCGCGGTTGAGGTGCTTGACAAATTCGGCGATGCCGCCGGTGAACTTGAATTCGGCGGTCTTTTCGCTGCGCTCGTCGGTCAGCGTGATTTTCAGGCCTTTATTGAGAAAGGCCAGCTCGCGCAAGCGCTGCGAAAGGGTGTCGAAGCTGTAGACGGTCTTATCGAAAATGGTGGGATCGGGATGAAAGGTGACCGTCGTGCCCGTTTTCCGGGTTTTCCCCGTAGACTTCAGTTTGGTCGTGGGCTTGCCTTTTTCGTAGCTCTGCTCCCAGACGGCGCCATCGCGAGAAATCTCCAGTTCCAAATGGTCGGACAGCGCGTTGACCACGGAAACGCCCACACCGTGCAAACCGCCGGAAACTTTATACGTCTCGCTGTCAAATTTTCCGCCGGCGTGAAGCATGGTCAAAACCACTTCCGCTGCCGGACGTTTTTCCGTGGCGTGCATATCCACGGGTATGCCACGTCCGTTGTCCGTGACGGTCACGGAATTGTCCGCGTGCACCGTGACCGTAATTTCATCGGCGTGCCCCGCCATCGCTTCGTCAACGGCGTTATCGACAACTTCCCAAACCAAATGATGCAAACCCATTTCGCCCGTGGAGCCAATGTACATCGCGGGACGCAAACGCACCGCTTCGAGACCGGCCAGCACTTTGATCGATTTTGCGTCGTACGATTTGCCAACCGGCTTTTCGATGTCGTTTTCTTTTTCAGCCATTCATTCTCCAGGTCCGCACTTTTGGTCGAATCAATTTGCCGTGCACGGTCACCGCACGCAGGCGTACCGCAAGCGAACAAATGAGCGCTTGCGCTCCAAAAATTCCGTTCAAATTTTCTCGAAGCGAGGAATGGCGGGCTTGCGGATTATCCCGTACGTCGCCTTTCCCTTTGGCCCCGAACGCATGCGCTCGGAACTCGTAGGGCTCCTGCTCCATCCCATCTCGCGCAGCGAGACGTGGCGAAGACTGTAATTCTCCAAGCGAACAGCAACTCGGCCCCTGACGCAGAGCCGGATTTCCGTGCTGATTTTACTTGGCCGACGTGCCGATTAAGAAGAAGCCGAACAGCGAATCGACAGCAACAATATTGTAACCGATCCGGGCCGATTTTCCAAACAAAAATACCGTGACAAATGTAAATAAGCCTAATATTTCCAGATATTTACAAATGCGATGGCAAGCAGGTCCAGTCCTCTTTTCTCGGCCCGTTTGTGGCCGTGAGCGCATCCAATTTGCACGGAAGAAAGCGCCACGGAGAAGAGCCGACCGATGAACAATTCCCGCCAAAACAGCACTGTTCAAATGAAGGAATACGAATTCCGCACCATTGATCCCAAAATTCTCTACTTTGGCACGCCAGTCGCGCTGGTCAGTTCCCTGAATGAAGACGGCACCACCGATCTCGCGCCGATTTCTTGTTTTTGGGCGTTGGGATGGACGCTGACCCTTGGACTGCTCACCGCAACCAAGACTGCGGACAATGTACGCCGTCATCAGCAATGCGTGGTGAATTTGCCAAGCCCAGAAATGTGGGAACACGTGGAAAAATTGGCGCCCTTGACGGGCAAAAATCCCGTGCCGGAGATCAAGGCGAAACAGTTCCACTTCGAGCCGTGCAAGTTTGCAGCCGCGGGACTGACGCCGCTTGCGAGCGAACTCGTGCAGCCAACGCGGGTGAAGGAATGTCCTGTGCACATAGAAGCGCGGGTGACGAAGGTTCATCTACTGGGTGGGGAAAAGCTTGAGCGCCTCGGCGGAGCCGTCGCGGCTGAAATAGAGGCGCTGCGGGTGCACGTCGCCACTGATTTCATTTTGAAGGACAACTACATCGACCCCGCGAAGTGGTCACCTCTAATTTACAATTTCAGGCACTACTTCCGGCTGGCGGATCGTGAGTTAGGAAAGACATTCCGCGCGGAAGCGTAGGGCGTAGCGCTGCGAACAGCGCGCATATCAGATGCGCATGGGCATGATGATGTAGCGGTAACGATAGGATTCGTCAGCGAGCGGACGCATTTGGCCGGCGGATTGTTCATCTTTCAATTCAATGCTGATGGGACCATCGGCGGCGGCGGCCAGGAAATCGAGCATATAACTTGAATTGAAGCCGATGGAAATGGGATCGCCCTTGTATTCTTTCTCGATATTTTCCTTGGCTTCGCCGTATTCCGGGCTGGAAGCGGAAATCTCGATGCCTTCGGGAGAGACCGCAAGCTTCACTGCGTGCGAGCGCTGGTCGGCAAGTTGCGAGACGCGGCGGACGGCATCGCTGAGTTCGGAGCGCTCGATGACCACGCTCTTATTGTTGTCGCGCGGGAGCACCGCTTCGTAATTCGGAAATTGCCCGGTAAGGATGCGCGAAATCAGCAGGCGATGGCCCACCTGAAAAAATAGGTGGCTTTCGTCCTTGGCGAAATCGATTTGCGCGTCGGAGCCGGCCGCGCTAGAAAGTTTTTCGACCTCGTCCATGGCTTTCTTAGGGATCAAAACTTTTACTTCGCCGTTGAGGCCGGCAAGTTTTTGATCCGTCTCCGCGAGCGCCAGGCGATGACCGTCGGTGGCAACCATGGCCAGCGTATCCGGCTTGAGAATCAGCAGTCCGCCATTGAGGGTATAGCGCGACTCCTCCATGGAGATGGCGAATTTCGTTTTAGCAATCAGGCTTTCCAGTGTGGCGGCGGGGATTTTTACCAGAACATGCGGCATCACCGGAAGCGCCGGGAAATTTTCCTTCGCCATGCCAACGAGCTTGTATTTCTTCTTGTCGCTGACGATTTCGACCCAATGATTATCGAGCAGCCTAATTTTGATTTCGCCTTCGGGAAGCAAGCGCACCAGTTCGAGTAATTTCTTGGCGGGGATGGTTCCGGCGCCCTCTTTTTTTACTTTGGCCTCGCAGGACGTGCGAATACTCAGTTCCAGATCGGTAGCGGTAATGGTGAGTTGCGAGCCTTTGGCTTCAACCAGGAGATTCGAGAGGATGGGGATAGTGGTCTTCCGTTCGACGACGCCTTGGGTGGTGTTGAGTTCGTTTACGAGTGCGGACTTTGAGACGCTGAATTCCATCGATTGGTGATCCTCGCGTGCGGTTCCAGGTGCGGTCATTCGTTTACCTCATTGGACTTACCGCTGCTGACGTACTTTACTCGCTTTTCATCAAGTAAGAAAGGCTCGGCACTGGCTGAGCGTTGTGGAAATGAGTGAAAAAAGGGGAATGGGTGATTTCGGGACTGCTGGCTATTTGTGTCAAGACTCTTTTCCACAACACTAACAAACCGCAAAACGCTCTTAGTTATTGCACCGAATAATTCAATGAGGAGATTGTTGTTGTGATGATGCTTGTGAAGTTGTGGAAAGCGAGACAACTGCAATGGTTGCCGTAACCGTAAGACGTGAGTTGCAGGTGGCGGATTGTGGGAAGCGAGGGAAACTTTTTACTTCACAGAATGATTCGCGCAAAACAAATTTTTGGCGCACAGGACTGAACAGAATTTCCGCAGGTTATGCGGACGTTGTCCACACGCACAAAAGGATGTTTCGAAAAAGTCTCAAAATAACGGCGCGCGCAGCCACACGACACTTGTGATATCCCCTCGACTACGTAAAATCAAAATTGCTTTCGATGGGAGCGATTATGCCGACAGTGCTGGTTACGGGTGCAAGCCGCGGAATTGGGCTGGAGTTGGTAAGACAATATGCGGCGGATGGCTGGGACGTGCTGGCGACGGCACGAGACCCTGAAGATTCCGTTGGATTGGCCGAGTTATCGAAAAAATACGGGCCGAAAATTAAAATTCACACGCTGGATGTGGCTGACGAAGCTTCCATCGAAGACTTGGCGGATGCCGTGGACGGTCAGGCGATCGATTTGCTGGTGAACAATGCGGGGACCTATCCGCGCAAAGGAATGCACATCGGTGAACTGGATTACGAGGCCTGGAGCGAGACGTTTGAGACGAACCTGTTTGGTGTGATGCGCCTGACCGAAGCGCTACTGGAAAACGTCGCGAAAAGCGAACGCAAGCAAATCGCAGCCATCAGCAGCGGAATGGGCTCGCTAAGCGCTGCCGCCAGCGGTTCGGTGGCAAGCATGGGCGCTTCCTACCAATACCGCACGAGTAAGGCGGCGTTGAACATGGCGATGCTGATCTTGTCCAAAGAATTGGCGCCGCGCGGAATATCCGTGGCCATCATCAGTCCAGGATGGGTCAAAACAGACATGGGCGGCACGCACGCCGCAATTACGCCGCAAGTGAGCGTTGCTGGCATCAAGAAAATTTTGGATGCGGGCGCGGTGGAGATCTCCGGCAAATTCTTGAGCTATGACGGCAGCGCGTGGGCCTGGTAGCACCGTGCACAAGGAACCGTGCACCAGGAAATGGAATCGTGATGAAAATCGCCCCGCGCAGCACATAGCGCCAGGCGATTTTTTGCTTTGTGCGAAATTGCGGGCGTTTACTGCAGTGCGTCCATCAATCGCGTGATGGTGCGGTTCAAGTCCTTATCCGACCGGCGCAGCTCTTCAATTTTATTGATGGAATGCAGCACCGTGGTGTGATGCTTGCCGCCAAATTGCCGGCCGATTTCCGGCAGAGAGGCGGTGGTCAGCTGTTTGACGATATACATGGCCACTTGGCGCGGGAAGGCGATGGCGCGGGTGTTGCTGCGAACTTTTAAGTCCTGCTCTCGCAGGTTGAAATGTTCGCTGACGCGCTTTTGGATCAGATCGATGGTGACGCGCTTTTCCTGCGACGCGATGATGTTGCGCAGCACCTGCTGCGCGGTTGCCAGCGAGACCGTCGCGCCGGTGAGCGAGGCGTAGGCCATCAACCGGGTTAGAGCGCCTTCCAGTTCACGAACGTTGGATTTAATGGCGCGCGCGATGTATTCGGCGACATCATCGGGAAGCGGAAAGCGGTCGTTCTCCGCCTTTTTCTGCAGGATGGCAATTTTGGTTTCCAGGTCGGGAGGCTGGATATCCGCGATCAAACCCCACTCGAAACGCGAGCGCAGGCGCTCTTCGATGGAATTGATGTCTTTCGGAAGGCAGTCCGACGAGATGACGATTTGCTTCTGCTGTTCATAAAGCGCGTTGAAGGTGTGAAAAAATTCTTCCTGGGTCCGCTCTTTTCCGGCGATGAACTGGATATCGTCGACGAGCAGCACGTCCACGGTGTGAAAGCGGTCGCGGAAGCTGATCATGCGGTCGAAGCGGATGGAATTGATCACTTCGATGGTGAATTTTTCCGCGCTGACGTAGCTCAAACGCATGGCCGGATTGCGCTTCTTGATGGTGTGCCCGATGGCGTGCATCAAGTGCGTCTTGCCCATGCCCACGCCGCCATAAAGAAACAGCGGGTTGTAGGATTTTGAGGGCTGCTCGGCGACGGCGCGCGAAGCGGCATGCGCGAATTCGTTGGACTTGCCCACCACGAAAGAATCGAAGGTGTAGCGGGTGTTGAGCTGATGGTCGCTGCTCTCGAAATTGAGTTTGGCTTGTTTCCCGTCGGTCACTTGCTGCACCACGGGCGCTGCTTCTTCTTCCGTGCAGACGTACTGCACTTTTACGTTGGGCGTACCGATTTCGTGGAACACGGCCTTGACGATATCGCCGTAAGTGCGCGTGAGCACCTGACGAAAAACGGTGCTGGGTATCTGCACAAAGAGGTTGTCGCCTTCCGCACGATTGAGGCGCGTGGGCTGGAACCAGGTGGTGAAAGTGTTGATGCTGACACGGGACTTCACACGTTCGAGAAATTTGTCCCAGGAATTCGTCGGATCTGCTTCGCGCGCGGGATGAATGGCTGTGGTCATCGATAGAGAAAAGAGAGCCCTGCGCTATTTCCACAGATGTTAAAAAGTTGTGGAAAGCGGGCCCGGATCATCCTTCTTCAGGCTGCGGGAAATATTGCCCGTGCCGAACGTCTGCTCTGCCCCTGTTTGAACCTAACGAAACGTGCGCGACCCGTCTGGATAAGGCCGTTCGAACGCGGCCGATTTAGTCAGCGCGGGATTGTCGCTGATTGGAGCGAAGGGGGCAAGGAAAAAATGCGCCTGCACCCCAAGCAGCATTCACACAGCGTACACAGTTTTTCCACAAGACCTTTTTGACGGAGTGCGAGACCCGCCGCCACACTTTTTGCGGGAAAAACGGCAAAAAATTACTGGGAGGAGAATGGCGCGTCACGAAAAGTAAATAAAAACGGCCTGAGGAAAACTTGTTCATGGCCGCCATTTTTTTTGCCGCGCCGTCGTTAGCCGTGGGCTTTCACTGCCGGAGTTTTTTGGGTTTTGTCCGGGCGAGCGAATTCGTAAACGCCCAGGGCTTCGTTGCCGGCCAGAATGTGGCGCGCATTGACGAGAATAGAAGTGGCGTCGATGCGACTGCCTTCGGGCGTAAAGAGCAGGTACGTAGCGCGGCGGTTGCCGTCTTTATCGAAGTGGAGCAGCTTGTCGTGCAGCGCGATCCACAGTTCACCGCTCGAACGATCAATGGTCACGGCGGTCAAGTTGCGCTTGAAGTACGGCGGTTCGTGGCGTTTTTCCTGACGCACAATCTCCTTGCGTGCTGCTTGGGCCACTTGAAGCGCGTCGAGAGAAGTGTATTGGATCTCCTGGCCCGCAAACCCGAAACGGTCGTATTGCCGGATGGTGGGTTCCGGCATGTACGGGAACGCGAAGAAAAGATGGCCTTGCGCGTCGGTGGCCAGCAAGCCGGTGCTCAGATAGCGATTGAGGTCATCGCGATCGGAGATCGGCTCAGGGTCGCCAAATTCGCGCACGTCGCGGCCGTTCTTGTCGTAGACGGAAACGAGGTGAGGATCGCGGAGCGTGGAGACCGCGACTTCGCCCTCCGGCAAGGCTGCGAGGGAGACCGGAGCCGTTACCGGGATGGTACGAAGCAGGGTGCCTTCGCTCGAGAAAATCAGCACAGCGTTTGCGCCGCGATCGGCGATGTAAATCTTGCCCTCGGCGTCTACGTCGCAGTCTTCGCCAAAGGTCAGGGCTGCCGGGCGCGACTTGACGCCGGCAATTGCGGACAATCCGGCTCCTAACTGCATGACGGGCTTGCCTTCGGCGGTGAAGACCAGAAGGCCGGGCTGGGGCGACACCAGCAGATAGACGCGGCCGTCCGGACCCTCGCGTATGGCGCGCAAGCCGGGGCCAGCTTCCGTGAAGACCCGTCTGCCAGCGGTAAGATCAACATAATCCGTGTCTTGCGCAGGTGCTTCCTGTGCGGCGGCGCAAGCGGGGACACTGGCCAGGAGGCACCACAGCAGGCATGTTTTCAAAGCCGACCACCGTTCATGAAATTGAGTTGCCAAACGCGAATTGGTCTCCAGGTTGTGAGCATGCCGGATGCAAACAGGTTGCCCCCTATGGTCCCAGCGGCCACGCGTCGTTCAAGTGGCTAATCGATGCGCAGACGCACCCGCTCGATTGATCGGGCCCGTAAGCGGCCAGCGGCGTTGCGAGGGCCAACGTCGTCGGTTTCGATCAGCACCGCGTTCATCTGCACGTCCCCACTGGCGACTTCGAACCTGGCCGGTAAACCATTGATAAATTTGCGGATAATGGCTTCACGGTCCATGCCAATTACGCCGCTGTGAGGACCGGTCATACCCACGTCGGTGATGTACGCAGTGCCTTGGGGCAACACGCGCTCATCTGCGGTAGCAACATGTGTGTGGGTACCAACGACTGCGGTAGCGCGGCCATCCAGGTACCAGCCCAAGGCGATTTTTTCGCTGGTGGTTTCCGCATGCATATCGACAAACACAAAGGCGACGTCGGGTGGAAGGGCGGCCAACAACTCGTCTGCCTTGCGAAAAGGATCGTCGATGGCCGGCAGGAACACTCGACCTTGTAGATTGATTACGCAGTACTTAACGCCGTTCTTGGCGGTATCGAGATAAAGTCCGCTGCCGGGATTGCCATCGGGAAAATTAGCCGGACGCAACAAGCGCGGCTCATGCGGCAGGTAATCGAAGATCTCTTTCTTGTCCCAGCTATGGTTCCCGCCGGTCAGCACGGCGATATCGGTTTGCAGCAATTCTTCGGCGATGCGGGGGGTGATGCCGAATCCTGCCGCGGAGTTCTCACCGTTGGCGATCACCAGGTCGATGTGGCGCTGCGCGACCAAGTCCGCAAGACGGTCCTGCACGATCTGACGTCCCGCCGAGCCGACGATGTCTCCGATGAAGAGTACGAGCATAAATAGAAATGGAGCGAACCGCTAGGCCGTGGGGAGCTAGGCCGTGAACCTCTGAAATAAGGTGGGCGCCACGAGCCAGCCGTTAGGCTTTCCTGCCCCGTTCGAGAGCCCGGAATGGTTGATAGGGCGCCCCAACGGGACAGGCCGTGCGCACAGGATGGCTATCCGCAGCACCTCAGAGATTCGTCATTGGTTCAAACAGCTTTCGCACCCACACCTGCTTCGAAGAACGCTCCGCTGCCTATTGTAGCCTTGCCGCGGAAGCCGCGTCCAATTGGCCCATCGTAATCGCTTCCGCTCTGGGACTTAGGAACTTAAGGAAGACGTTCCGCCCGAAACGCCATGCCCCTGGCCTTGGTGGTTAACGCGGTTGCGCGACCGCGTGCGTCAACCTCAAACTCGAGTTGAAGATCGAAGATTTTGGCGAAAAACTGCCGCTCGCCCGCGGCGAAAAGTTCGAGCTTCGGACTGTCGTTTTCCTGTACGTATATACGGCTGCCCTCCACACTGATCGTAAACATTTCACCCGGCTGCGACTGATAACGTCCCGCATAGCCTTGCAAAACCGCGGGTGCAACGGCGGTTTCATGGCGCTCGACCACTGCGGGTGGCGGAGGCGCTTCCTGGTACGGAGTAAAAGATTCCCACTCGAGAGGCGTATAGGGGTTCTTGAGCAGCGTCTCGAGCAGGTCCTCATAAATGCCTTCCCCATTCGAGCTGTTGGTCATGATCAGCATGCCGGTGCCGACTTGGTCGAAAAATACAGCGTAGTGGCGCCAGCCTTCGTCGTGGCCTTCTTTGAAGAACACTTTTCCGTATGGCGTCCAATAGAGTCCCCAGCCCAGGCCGTAGCTTAGGCGTATGGCTTCGTTTTCGTCTGTCGTTTGCGTGTCGAGTGACGGGAATTCATGTTTAGAGAGAATGGCAACTTGCGGGCTCAGCATCAGGTCACGCGTTTTCTGCGAGAGTCCTTCGCCTTGCGCGAGCGCCTGCAGGAACAACGCGTAATCTCGCAGCGTGGTGAGCATGCCGCCCGCGGCATTGGCGTGCTGCCGTTTCTGTGGTCCCAGTGAGTTTCCGGCTTCATCGTAGCCATTGGCGAAATCATCGTCGAAGCGCGCCTCCCAAACCATATTCGTGCGGCGCATGCCCAGCGGATCGAAAACTCGTTCATGCATCAACTGATTCAGGGGCTCCTTGGTTACCGTTTCCACGAGAAATTGCGCCAAGGCAATGCCTTCTCCGGAATACGCAAAGCGTGAGCCAGGAGCGAAGTGAATTTCCAGCTTTCCAGCGGTGAACGCCCGCCAATTGGGAAAACCGCTGGTGTGGCTGAGCAGCATGCGCAGGGTGATCTGTTTGTAGCGCGCATCGCCAGCCAAATCCGCATAAGCCGGATATTCCGGCAGCGGCTTGGGAAAATATTGGTAGACGGGCTTGTCGAGATCGAGAATTTTTTCTTCGACCAGTTGCATGACCATGTAGCTAAAAATGCTTTTGCTCAACGAAGCCGCGATCATCAAGGAATCCGGTGTCAGCGGCAAAGCCCGCTCTTTGTCGCGGACGCCGTAGGCTTTCAGATACGCAATTTTCCCATCGTTGAAAATCGCGATGCCCACGCCGGTGACGCGCGCTGCCTGCATCAGCCTGGTGACGGTGGCGTCAATCTGCTCCGACGAAATCGTGCTGCCGTCGAGACGCTTGACCGCTGATAATCGCGGGGCAGTCTGCTGCGCGAAGAGTGCGGGAGCGGCGGCCGCCGCGGCAAAAAGTAAAACGGACGCGAGCGCGTATTTAGTTGCCATATTCCCCCGGTCTTACCAGACTATGGTACGTAGGCCGCAGCAGCGATGTTCCGCCGAGCTGTGCATTTAAGTCCAGCGGCAACAGAGAGAACCGGCCTGGGATGGTCACGACGGGGGAATCGTTTGTTGTCTGATCCGCGAGCCGAATACACCGATCGCTTGGGCCTTTATGTCCAGCGCATTGCGATCGAAAATCGACGGCATATTTATCTGGGCAACGCCAAGCTTGCGGCCATTGCCGCGGAGCTGGCTGGGGTGTGGCTGGTGCTCGCCAGAAATCTATTCGCAGCGTATTGGTTGATCCTGCCGGTGGCCGTGTACCTGATTTTGGCCGCGGCGCATGAATTCACCCTGCGCAGACGCGATCGAGCGGAAGTCGCGAGTGACTTTTATCGCCGCGGCCTCGCGCGCATAGAAGATCGCTGGCCCGGCACGGGGCAACCCGGCGAACGATTTCGCGAGAGGAAATATCTTTACGCGGATGATCTGGATATTTTCGGCCAAGGCGGCCTCTTTGAACTGCTTTCTCAGGCCCGGTTGCCCATGGGAGAAAATTTGCTGGCGGAATGGCTTTGCGCGCCGTCCGACCGGGAGACCATTGAAGAGCGCCAAGGCTTAGTCGCGGAGCTGCGCGAGAAGGTGGATCTTCGCGAATATCTCGCGGTCACCGGTGACGCGCTCCGGTTGCGTCTTGCGCCGGAGTCGCTAGCAGAGTGGGCAGAGGGTTCACCGCAGCTGCCAAGCGGGCCCTGGCGTGGCGTCGCATTGGCGTTGTCGTTGGCGGCCCTCGCGGCGATCGTCTTTTTACTAACCGATCGGATTTACACGCCGCTGCTGATGGTGCTGGCGCTGGAGGTAACGATGCGGCGCTGGTTGCGCCCGCGCGCGGAGCAGGTGATGCACGGAGTGACGTGCAACGCCGAGGGACTGCTTCTTTTTGCGCAGGTGCTGGAACGGTTCGAGCGCGAGAATTTTGCGTCCGCGAAGTTACGGGCCATGGCCGCAGCCTTGCGCGGGGAAGACACAGGGCGCAAACCCGCGTCGCAGCGAATTCGAGAGTTAGCGCGAATCGTTTACTGGATTGACGGGGAACACAGCTTGCTCGGGCACCTCGCCGAAGTGCCGTTTCTGTACAGCGTGCAGGTGGGCTACCTGGCAGAAGCATGGCGCCGCCGCCATGGCCGCGAATTACGAGCGTGGGCTGCCGCGGCCGGCGAAATGGAAGCCTTGTTATCGCTGGCCGGCTACACCTACGAACATCCGCAAGATCCATTTCCGACATTCCTAAGTGCACCGGTCGCAGGCATTAATGAACGGGCCGCTGGTCCGGTCTTTCATGGCGAAGACCTCGGTCATCCACTTATTCCAGCGGACCGCTGCGTGCGTAATTCGGTTTCGCTGGACCAAGATACGCGTGTGTTGCTGGTCAGCGGATCGAATATGTCCGGCAAGAGCACCTTTCTGCGCACCGTGGGCATTAACGCCGTGCTGGCCATGGCCGGCGCGCCGATTCGCGGCAAAGCACTGCAGCTTTCGCCGCTGGCCCTGGGCACACGCATTCGCAGCGGCGATTCCTTGCAGGAGGGCCGATCGAATTTTTATACCGAGATTCTGCACATTCGCAGAGTTTTTGAGTTGATGAAGCAGAGCAAATATCCGCTGCTCTTTCTCTTTGACGAGCTGCTGGAAGGAACCAACTCGAAGGATCGGCGCATCGGCGCGGAAAGTTTGCTGGAGGCATTGCTAAAAAATGGCGCGATAGGCATCGTCACCACGCACGATCTAGCGCTGACGGAGATGGGCGCCTCCATGGAGAAGCGATTGCGCAACATGCATTTTGCCGATCAGGTGGCGGGCGGAGAGATGGTTTTCGACTACCAGTTGCGCGACGGAATCGTTACGAAGAGCAACGCACTGGAGTTAATGCGCCTGGTCGGCCTGTAGATGTAATGTGCCGTTTACAGGCGTACAATTTTCACGCCGGCCTCCACGGAGTCTTGCATGCACGCGATGCAACCATCGTTTCACCGGATCGTCTATCGCCCGCTTTACCGCGCGGCGCAATCGCTGGCATTGTTGATTTTCGCGGCAACGTTAGCAACTTCGTCGCCAGGAAAATCCTTTGCCAATGATGCGCCGCCGGCCGATCAACTGGGACGCGTGAACTTTCCGACCAGTTGTGATCCCCACGCGCAGCCCGCGCTCGAAAAAGGGCTGGCGCTGCTGCATTCCTTTCAGTACACCCAGGCGCTGGAAACTTTCCGTGGCGCCGCGAACCAGGATCCCAAGTGCGCGATGGCGGATTGGGGCAAAGCCATGGCGCACTATCACCAGTTGTGGGATTTTCCGCAGCCAAGAACTTTGAAAGAAGGTTTGGAAGATATCCGGCAAGCACAGCAACTGAATGCGCCCACGGAGCGTGAACGCGGCTATATCGCCGCCGCGGCCGCATTTTATCAGGACGACGCAACATTGACGCAAGAGCAGCGCGCCACGGCCTATTCCGCAGCGATGGCGAAATTGCATCAACAGGCGCCGCAGGACGTGGAAGCGGCGGAACTCTACGCACTTTCTCTCGTGGCGCTCGCCGAGCAGGATGTCGATGCGCGCGCCAACCGCGTGGCGGCCATGGCCATTCTGAAGCCGATCTTCGAGCAGCAGCCGAACAGCCCGGGTGCGGCGCACTATTTGATTCACGCGGCGGACACGCCCGAATTTGCCGCGCAGGGTTTGGCAGCGGCGCGAGCCTACGCGAAAATTGCGCCCGATTCTTCGCACGCCATTCACATGCCTTCGCATATTTTCAATCGGTTGGGTCTGTGGCAGGAATCCGTTGCGTCAAACATCACGGCTTCTGCCGCGGCGGAGCATGCCACGGACATGCACATGTCCGAGTCTGACTACCAGACGCACGCAATGGACTATCTCGATTACGCTTACCTGCAAAGCGGCCAGGAAGCGAAAGCTCGCGGCTTGGCCGTAACAGAAATGAGCGTCCACGGCTCGAGCCAAGAGGACAAAGCAAGTCACCGCGCGTTACTGGAAGCTCGCAACGCGCTCGAACTGCATCGCTGGAAGGAAGCAGCGACGCTGAAAGTGCCGGACGTGCGGGAGCTGTGGCAAGACAACACCTACTGGGCGCGCGCGATTGGTGCAGCGCGCAGCGGCGACGTGGAAGGCGCGAACGCGGACGTGGAGAAACTTAAGAAGATTGTGGCGGTGCGCGACGAGCACAATCGCAGCGAAGGCTACAAGGTCCCTAAAGAGCGCGCCACGGATTTGCGCGAAGCCGAAGCGTGGCTGGCCTTTGCGGAAGGAAAAATTAGCGAAGGCATTGCGGAACTCACCGCCGCCGCGGAGCGCGAAGAAAAAGAAGGCGCAGAGTCCGTGCGCATGCCGGCACGCGAAATGCTGGCCGACATGTATGCGGAAATGAAAAAGCCAGCGGAAGCGCTGGCCGCCTACAACACGGCGCTGAAGTATTCGCCGAATCGTTTTGATGCGCTGTACGGCGCGGGACTGGCCGCTAAAGCGAACGGCGACGCAGCAACCTCGCAAAGCTATTTCGCGAAATTGTCCGCTATCGCGGGACCCGGAGCTGATCGTCCGGAACTCGCCGAGGCGAAAACCTACTTGGCGCAAAAGTGACGCCGTAGCGTCAGCTCTGGAGCAAAAAAATAAAAATGTTTTGTGGGGGCGCAGCCTTCCCTGGTTATTCACTCGCGATGAGGCTGCGCCCCAGGTTGCCCGGACCCATACCGCTAGAAGTGGAAGCCCAACTCCGCAGTCAGCGCCCGCGGTGTCACATAATGCGTGCCGCTGAAAGTTGATAGGAAGTTGTACAGCGCCACTTTATCCATGACGTTAATCGCCGTGAATCGCAAACTCCACTTATAGCGATCCCCGTGGAATAAATCGTCTTCGCCGACCGCGATATCAAACAAATTGCGCGGCGCGATGCGCGGCGGATTGTGATCGTCGTTTTCCGTGCCCGGCGCCGGAATGCTGATGTACTTGGAGCCGTACTGAGCAGCGGGGCAGAGATTGGCGCCGGCCGACGAACTGATCGGCGTTGTTGGTGTAGCAAACACGCTTCCGCAGAATAATCCGGCCTGGTATTGCTGGTCGGGAGTTATTCCCGACACATCGATGAGATCGTTCGGGCCACCACCACCCGGTCCGTTCGCGCACGATTCGCCTCCGAAGCAGGGCACCGGGCCCGCGACCAGGCCGCTGTCGTAGCGCCAGTTAAAGCCGATCCACGGCCCGCGCGTCCAAGGCTGATATTGCAAGTGCGTGGTCTGGTTAAATGTTTCGTCGTGGTCGATACGAAACACCGATCCCCCGCCAGCGGTGGGCGGCGTGGCACCGATACCGCTGACCTGCGGGGTGAAGAAGCGGGCTGCGACGCTGGACATTACGACAAACGCCGTAAACCCGTGGAAGTTGGGAACCGTCGCGCGGATGGCATAGCCGGGGATTTTGGACCTATCCCACTCGATGGGATAGGTGATGGGCGTGTCTCCGAGCACGCTGAAGTCGAAGGCCTTGTGCGTGTACTTCCAGATGTACTCGCCGTCGATCACCAAATATTTTCCGAACGCTTGCTCGAGACCGGCATGGAATTCATTGCGATGGCCGGGGCTGAGTGGTGGCACCGATGACGAGACGCACTGACCGCCAGGCACCGATTCCTGCAGGTCGAAAATTACCTGGTAATTGCAACCGGTGCTGGCCAGAATCAGGTTCTCGTTGAACGGAGTTTCCATGGTGCGGGCGTAGGAAACGCGCAGCACCGTGCTGGTGGGTTTGAAATTGTAGGCCACGCCCAGGCGCGGCTCGAGCTGCTTGGCCGTGGCGATGCCATTATAAAGATCGGCGCGCACACCCACGTTGAAGCTCCAATTTTTGAGCGAAATGGCGTCCTGGATGTACAACGCGGTTTCCTTGATGTCCGTGTGGCCGTTGAAGGTGTACAGTCCGCTGCTAGTCTGTCCCGCCGGGCAGTCGTCAGACGCGGGCAGTGACGCTGTGCGCGTCAAATCGTAGCAGCCGAGAAGCGGGATAAACGCCGGAAGCGATCCCTGTCCGGTGTTGGCCACCAGAGTTCCCGTGCATTGCGCGGGATTGGTGATTGCCGGGTTGGTATCCGGACTCAGGTCCGACAAATTCAGACAGACCACATTCGCCGTGGGATCCACGATTCCGAATTTATCGTTTTCATTCAGGAAAGTATGCTCGAAGGTGATTCCCGCCTTCACATTGTTGATGCCTTTTACATAGGAGAGAACCGCGCGTGCGCCCGCATTCGTCAAGTTGCGATTCTGGCCGATGCTTTCCAGCTGCAAATCTGGCGTGGCGTCCGCGAAGGGATTACTGCTGGGGTAGTAGTTGTATTGATCCCGCCGTACGAAAGCACCCAGGGTGAAGACCGCTTCCGGATTGATGATCCGCGTCCATGACGGGGCGATGTTGAACGTTCCGATCTTGGAGCGTTGGTCCTGCGGCCCAACCGGTTCGCCATTTGGTCCCAGGCCATCACACGAACCGATTTGCCCCGCGGGACAGACCGGTGTAGCCGAGAGAAAGGTCCACCCCGTGCCGTTTTCCGCATCATACGAATTGGGGGTTTGGAACCACGACCGACTATAGGCGAGATTAATACTGATCGTGTCCTTCGGAGAGAGCTTGTAGTCGACGCGGTCGAAGAAGTTTTCTTCATTGCCGCGATCGTGCGTGACGCCAAGCTCCGGGCCGTCAAGAAAGCGCCCAGTGTTCAAGCCGTTGGCGGAGACGTAGTTGCCCCAGCTATTGCCTCCGTAAGCCAGATCGAATCCGGCGTTGGCCGTTCCAAAAGAGCCGTAAGAGGTGGTCACCTGCCCGTGCGGCGGGTTGACGCCCAAGCCCGAACGGGTGGTAACCACGATCACCAGGCTGGTTTTGCCGCCGAATTCAGCGGGCGGTGCGCCGGAAATCACTTCCAGGGATTGAATGGAATCAGCGGGAATCTGGTTGGAAAAAACTTTGCTTTGCTGGTCGGTAATCGCCTGCCCATCAACGGAAAAAGAATTGGATGCGTGGTCGCCGAGGCCGTGAAACAAACCGTTGGAGTCGGCGGCAACGCCGGGAGTGGTGAGGGTCACGAGCGAACTGACGGAAGAAGAGGCGCTTTGCAGCGGAAGCTTGGCAATCAGGCCCTGATCCACGTCGGTGTGGAAGGTCGAATCGTTTTCCACCAGATCACCGCCGTTGGCGGTCACGGTCACGCTGGTAGATGCCGCGGCGCTCAACTGCAAGGTAATCTGCGCCACCGCCGGGACGGAGGAACGCACCTCAATATCTTGCGTGTAGGAGTCGAATCCAGGCGAGGTCACTACCGCGTGGTACGGGTTAAAAGGCACGTTGGGGAAGCGGAACGTGCCGTCCGCGCCGGTGGTCACGGTCCGGGTGTAACCGGTCACCGGATTAATAATCTTCACGGTTGCGCCGGCAATGGTCGCGCCGGAGGGATCTTTCACCGCGCCTTCAATCGATCCCGAATTGCCACTCTGCGCTTGCATTCCTTCGGGCGCAAAGCATACGACAAAGCCCAAATACAAAAACCAATATAGATACGATCGCTTTAACATTTTTTTCTCCATCCCTCGCGAGGGTTATGTGTGTAGGTGTGGATAGAGAGCGCGCCGGAAAATCCGCGATGCCGCATGCGCAGCGGCTCGATCAGCGCGCCAAATTGCACAGCAGGAGAGGGGAATTACGCGCTTGGCGGCGCGCGGGAGGGGCGATGCAGAGAGAAGGAGTCGTTTGGCGCGGAGTACTGCGAAACCGACGAAACGCGGGTGAGCGGCGCGAGCGCGATCGCAAAAGCCATGCGCGTTGAAGCCAACGCGGGCATATGCAGCGCCTGGCAAACGTGACAAGCTGTCTCCGAGCCGTTGGTGTGTTCGTGGAGAAGCGCTCCGCCGCAGGCGAAGTACAACAGGGCCGCACAGGCAAGTAGCGCCAGACCGCGTCGCAGCCAGGACCCTTCGAGCGTGAAGCGCGATTCCATCCTTCAGGACACGGCAGGAGTTACACCTTTCCGTATCAGCTTAGACTGACGAGACGCGGTTTTGGTTGCAGGACTTTTTTGCATGCTGCGCACTCAACAATGCGCGGCATCCAAGCAAACCGTGGAACGGCGCCGTTCATGCCCGCGGCGCCGACTGAAAAGGAACGTCTAATGTTGCGTGTCGCGCTCGCGCCGAAGGGGTGGTCGGTGACATTGCGAGGCTTGACCATCGAGTTTTAACGGCCTATCCTTCCTCCCCAACCTGTTCATGCCAACTCGTATGCGAACTTCCGGCTTGCTGGCGCTGTTGCTTGGGATCGTTTTCCTGGGCGGGCAACTGCACTTTTGCGCCGATTTAACTGACGCACCTTCCGGCGCGCACGTTTGCCCGGTGTGCTCGGTGGTCGGCGCCGCGGTCGTCGCACCGTCGCCGAGCATCGTGCTGACGGCGCTGGTGAAGCGGCTCGAGGCACGGCCTCGGGCGTTTCTGAGTTCTCCGGAAATTCCGCGCGACACTTCGCCCCGCGCTCCTCCCGCGTTCGCGTAGTCCTGCAAAATTCCCAGCCGTGCGCCATCGCTCGCTATCGGTCCCCTTTGCGGACCCGTGAGGACCATTTCCATGAAGAAAGGATCGGCCATGGCCATCGTTCCGGCCATCGTTCTGGCCACGATGTCTGTGGCGTGGTTGCCGGCGTTTGTTGCCGCGCAACAGAATCCATTGCCGCCGCAGCTTGCCAACCCGCCGCGCGCGGACACCACGCAGCCGCCTCCGGTGCGCATCACGCTCGACGACGCCATTCGCCTGGCGGTCCAGCACGATCACGCTCTGCAAGCCGCACGCAGCACCATTCTGCAGAATCAAGCGCAGGAAATCACCGCCAACCTGCGCCCCAATCCCGTCATTTCCTGGGACACGCAATTCTTCCCGCTATTCCATCCCGAAGAGTTCGGAACCGGCTACCTCAATACCGAGGCGCAGTTCGATCTTGGCATCGGTTATTTGTTCGAGCGTGGCAAGAAGCGCCAGCATCGTCTTCAGGCCGCGCGCGATCAGACGGCGGTGACTCGCGATCAGGTGGACGACACGCAACGCCAGCTGATTTTTAATTTATCGCAGCAGTTCGTCGCGGTGCTTCTCGCGCAGTCCACCATCGATCTCGCCAATCAGGATCTCGACAGTTTTCAGCAGACCGTGGACATCAGTAACGAGCGATACAAACTGGGCGACATGAGCGAAGGCGACCTGCTTAAGATTCGCTTGCAGCTATTGCAATTTCAGAGCGATCTTTCCGCGGCGCGTCTCTCGAAGGTGCAGGCGCTCGCCGCGCTGCGGCAGTATTTGGGATTTGAATCGGTGCCGGATAATTATGACGTGGACGGCGAGCTGGCCTATACGCCGGTCAAGGCCGGCATCGACGATCTGAAAGCACTGGCGCTGCGCTCGCGGCCGGACTTGCAGGCCACGCAACAGGGCGTGGTCGCGGCCCGAAGCCAGGAATCCCTGGCGGAGGCCAACGGCAAGCGCGATCTGAATGTGACCTTCGATTACACACACACCAACGGGCAGAGCAGCGGCGCATTTTACTTCAATATTGACCTGCCGATTTTCGACCGCAACCAGGGAGAGATTGCGCGCACGAAATACGCCATCACCCAGGCGCAGGAACTGGAACTGGAGTCCGCGCAACAGGTACTGACAGATGTGGTGAGCGCGTACGGCAACTTGAAATCCAACGACGAAATTATTCGCTTGTATGAAGGCGGTTATGTCCGTCAGGCCAAGGAATCGCGGGACATCAGCGAATACGCCTACAAGCGCGGCGCCGCCAGCCTGCTGGACTATCTGGATTCCGAACGTACTTATCGCGCCAACCAACTCGCTTATCGTCAAGCCTTGGCGAGTTACATGACCGCGCTCGAACAGATGCGCCAAGCCGTGGGAACGAGGATAGTGCCATGAAATTGTTCAGTCGTCGACGCTTTCTGCGCCAGCCTGCAACTTTAGCGCCCGCAGTCTTAGCTTTTATCGCGGGGCTAGCTTCCGCTGCGATTTTGGCCGGCTGCGGGTCCAGCAGTCCCAGCGAATCCGAATCGAAGATGACCTCGTATTCCGCGAATGAAAGCAAGAATGACACCGCGTCCCTCTTCACCGTGCCGCAGGACCAGATGGCGCACCTGCAAGTGACCACTGTCGAAAAGTCGCGCCTGCCGCGCGTCTTGCGCCTCACCGGCGCGGTCGCCTACAACGCTTTCGCCACCACCCCAGTTTTCTCCGCGATTGGGGGGCCAGTGCAAAAAATTCTCGCGGACCCCGGCCAGGTTGTGCATCTCAATCAGCCGCTATTGATGGTCAGCAGCCCCGATTATTCGGCCGCGCGCTCGACGTATCTCAAATCCAAAAGTGTGTTTCTGCTGGCCGACAAAAACTATCAGCGCTCCAAGGATCTTTACGAGCATAAAGCCATCGCCGAGCGCGATTTGCAGCAAGCCGAGTCCGACCGCGCCGCCGCGGAGGCTGATTTGCAATCGAGCGAAGATGCCATGCGCGTTTTAGGGATTAAGGACCCGGAAGCATTCGCGAATACCAAGGCCACGTCGGAAGTCCCGGTCCTGGCGCCTGTGGGCGGAGAAATTGTGGAGCGCCTGGTGGGACCCGGTCAATTGCTGCAAGCCGGCAGCACGCAGTGTTTCACCATTTCGGATATGAGCACGGTGTGGGTACTGGTGAATGTGTATCAGAGCGATTTGGCCTACGTGCATGTGGGCGACGGCGTGGAGATCGATACCGATAGTTATCCCGATAAATTTCAAGGGAAGATTTCCTATCTGGCGCCCGCGCTCGATCCCACCACGCGCACGCTGCAAGCGCGCATCGTGGCCAGCAATCCTGGCGGCAAGTTGAAAAAGGATATGTATGTCACCGCGGTGGTGCAAGCGGGGGCGGTGAGCGACGCGTTGACCGTTCCCGATGCCTCGGTGCTGCACGATTCGGAGAATGTGACCTTCGTGTATTTGCAGACGGATACGAATAAATTTGCGCGCCGCATCGTGAAAATCGGCGATAGCAACGACGGCCGCACGCGCATCGAGGACGGTTTAAAAGAAGGCGACAAGGTTGTGGGCGATGGCAGCCTGTTTCTGCAATTCAAGAATTCTTTGGAACACTAGCGCCGCGAAAAAAGTGCAAATGCTTACAAGGCAAAATTCGTGATTCATCGCATTGTGCAATTCGCGCTGAAGCAGCGCTTCGTGGTGCTGCTGTTCACCGTGCTGGTGGTTATCGCCGGCGCGATGTCGTTCCAGCGCATGCCGGTGGATGCCTATCCGGATTTGTCGCCGCCTATCGTCGAACTGATTACCCAGTGGCCCGGCCACGCCGCCGAGGAAGTCGAGCGCCTCACCACGCTACCGCTCGAACTCGCCATGAATGGCACGCCGAAGCTGAGAATCACGCGTTCCATTTCCCTGTACGGCCTTTCCGACGTGATCCTGACGTTTGAGGACAACACCGATCCTTATTTCGCGCGCCAACAGATTTTTCAGCGCATCGCGGACGCGTCGCTGCCAACCGGGGTAGCGCCCAGCATGGCGCCGCTGTTCAGTCCCAGCGGCCTTGTCTATCGCTACGTGATCGATAGCCCGGACCGCAGCGCGCAGGAATTGCACACTATTGAAGCGTGGGTTCTCGAGCGCGCCTATCGCAGCGTTCCCGGCGTGGCAGACGATTCGGGATTTGGCGGGCCGACGATGGAATATCACGTCCTGCTCGATCCCGTGAAGCTGAACAATTTTCACCTTTCGGTGGTGACGGTGATCGCGGCGTTGTCCGCGAACAACGCCAATACTGGCGGCGGGTTTTACACGCAGGGCGGGCAATTTTATTACGTTCGCGGCATCGGTCTGCTCACCGGCACTGCGGATATCGGCGAAGTGGTGGTGGGCAGCAACAACGGAGTGCCCATCCGAATTAAGGATGTGGGCAGCGTGCAGATCGGACACGCGCCACGGCTCGGCATTTTTGGCTACGAGAAGAACGACGACGCCGTCGAAGGCGTCATCCTGATGCGCACCGGCGAACAGGCGCAAACCGTGTTGCGCGGCGTGGAAAAAAAAACCGAAGAGCTCAACAGCGGCATTCTTCCGCCGGATGTAAAAATCCATCCGTATTACGACCGCAGCGATCTGGTGCGCGTGACCACCGATACCGTGGAGTGGAACCTGATTCGCGGCATGGTGTTGGTGCTGGTGGTTTTGATTTTCTTTCTGGTGAGCTTGCGCGCGGCGCTGATTACCGCGCTGACCATTCCGCTGGCGCTGCTTTTTGCCTTTATTTTTCTGCATGCCACCGGCGAGGCCGCGAACCTGCTTTCCATTGGCGCCATCGATTTTGGCATTTTAATCGACGGCACCATCGTGATGGTGGAAAACATCTACCGCGAGCTGGGCCTGCGCAAAGGGCAGTCTTACAACCTGCACGAAGTAATTTTGCTCGCGGCGCGCGATGTGGACCGGCCGATTTTTTATTCCGTCGCTGTGATTATCGCGGGATATCTGCCGATTTATGCGCTCAACGGCGCCTCCGGCAAACTCTTCCATCCGATGGCCGACACCATGGCGTTTGCATTGGTGGGCGCGCTGATTTTGACGCTGACGGTGGTTCCCGTGCTGGCGTCCTACTGGTTCAAGAAAGGCGTCACGGAAAAACCCAACAGGATTTTCGAGTGGGTTCGCGACTCTTATGCGAAACGCCTGGTATGGTGCTTGAATCGTCCGCGCACCACGCTGCTTGTGAGCTCCGCGATTTTTGTGGCCACCTTGTTCCTCATTCCCCTTATCGGTGGAGAGTTTCTGCCACACCTGGATGAGGGTGCATTGTGGGTGCGCGCCACCATGCCCTATACCATTTCGTTCGAAGAATCCGCGAAGTTCGCCCCGAAAATTCGCGATCTGCTGATGCAATACCCGCAAGTGACCACCGTGGCTTCGGAACTCGGGCGCACCGACGACGGCACGGATCCGACGGGCTTTTTCAACTGCGAGTTTTACGTCGGTCTGCTGCCCTACGGCGATGCCGCATGGAAGAAGAGTTCCATCCACACCAAGGAACAGCTCGCGAAAGACTTGGAAAAGAAATTCGACACCTATCCCGGCGTGATTTTTAATTTCACGCAGCCCGCGGAAGACGCCGTGGACGAAGCGCTGACCGGATTGAAGAGCTCGCTGGCGGTGAAGATTTTTGGGCCTGACCTGGACGTGCTGGAAAAAAAGGCCGTAGAGATCAAGCAGGTTCTGGACAAGACACCCGGATTCACGGAGCTGACCGTCGTCCGCGAATTGGGCCAGCCCAACCTGATTATCGAAGCGGATCGCGCGAAGATTGCGCGTTACGGAATAAATGTTGCCGACGTCGAAGCCGTGATTCAGGCGGCCATCGGCGGGCAAGCCGCGACGCAAGTGATTCAAGGCGAAAAATTATTCGATTTGGTCGTGCGCATGGATCCGCAATACCGCTCGACGGCGCACGACATCGGCGATCTGCTGGTGCCTTCTCCCGCGGGTCAGGCCATTCCTCTTTCCGAACTGGCCACCATACGCGAGGCCAGCGGCGCTTCATTTATCTATCGCGAAGATAATTCGCGGTACATCGGGATTCAATTCTCCATCGTGGGACGCAATCTGGAAGGCGTGATCAACGAGGGGCAAGCCGCGATAAAGAAAAAAGTGCAGTTGCCACCCGGGTACACGCTCAATTGGGGCGGCGAATACAGCGAACTACTGGAAGCCAAATCACAATTTGCCGTCATTGGGCCGCTGGCGTTGATGCTGATCTTCCTGATTCTTTTCGCTCTGTACGGCAACTTCAAATTTCCGATTACCATCGCGCTCGGAGTGGTGTTGACCGAGCCGGTCGGAGCGCTGATTGCTTTGAAGCTGACGCACACGCCGTTCAGCGTTTCCAGTATTCTCGGTTTGCTGGCGTTGCTGGGCGTTTCGGTGGAGACCGCGGTGATTCTGGTGAGCTACATCAATAAATTGCGACTGGAAGGAAAGTCGGTGCGCGACGCCACGCTCGAAGCGTCGTTGCTGCGATTGCGGCCCATTATGATGACCGCGCTGGTGGCTTGCCTGGGGCTGTTGCCGGCGGCCATTTCCACCGGCGTAGGTTCGGATACGCAGAAGCCGTTCGCAATCGTAGTGGTTGCCGGATTGCTCTCGCGACTGTTGCTGGGATTTTTCGTAAATCCCGTGCTGTACGAAATCGTAGCGCGGGAAGGCGACGTCTTGCAGGTATAGCGGTTTACTGCTTCTTGGGTTGGGCGCTAGGCGGCAGAATCCCATTCAGCCGCAGATAGACTGCTTCCGTGCTGTAATGATCGGCCCAAGAGCTGGACAGAATGAGCCAAGCTGCAGCGCGTGGCACCATATGGCCGCCGAAAATCGCGACTTGTTCCCCGAGCTTGGCGTCATCGACGTTTGCCAGCGCCGTGGAACAGAAGTCGAAGGAGGCTTTGAGTCCGGCAACCAGCTTGTCTTTCCCGTCGGTCTCTTCCATTTTGGCGGCAGGCGCCGGCGTTCCGGAAAGCGCCGCGCATAGTGTGGTGTTGGTGTCGGCGATGTGAATCATCAGGTGTCCGAAACTCATCATCTCGGGCGTAGGCTTGAAGCCGTATTTGTCCGCGGGCATGGCCTCCGCCCCGGCGATCATATTCTTACTGGAGCGCGCCATTTGAGATTTCACCGACGAACTTACGGGATTCGGCACCGGGTCGTTTTGCGCACGCGTTGGCAACGCGGACGCCATTAGGACGAGGGCGAGTGACATGGACGAGAAGAGCTTTGTTGGTTTCATGTTTTCTCCACCGGGCCGACACAACTCAGGGGCCGGTAACGCAGGTCAATTTTGAGATTCCTGTTTCGAGGAATGGTGCGTTAGGAGCATACGCCGAGGGAAACTCTTCAACAAGCGTCATTACAAACGAGCCGTTGCGGACCGTGGAGAAATGATGCGGACAACTAAATTGACCAGCACCCCCATCCACTCCTACCATGGGAGCTTCGTGCTCCCCGGAGCGATCCGTTAGCGAAATGAGCTCACTCGTGAAAAATTCGATCTTCGGGACACGCGGTAGAAATTATTTGAGCCTGGCGTTATCTAGCGTGGCGTTGTGCGGCCTGCTGTGGTGCGTGGCGCTGGCGCCGGTGGTTACGGCGCAGACGGCGGACGATTTGGTGGCGAAGGTGCTGGCGGCGCGGGGCGGCGCGGATAAGATCGAGGCGATTCAACGACAAAAAATCACCGGCAAGATTTCGTTCGGTCCCGGCGCGGACGGTCCGTTTGAAGTGGAGTTTGAACGGCCCGGGAAAATGCACATGGAAATTACCGTCAACGGACAGACGATGGTGCGCGTGTATGACGGGAAGTCCGCGGGCTGGGTAATTAATCCATTCTCGCCCAACAAAGATGTGCAGCCGATGGAAGCCGATGAGTTGCGCAGCATTTCCGATGAATCGGATTTCGACGGGCCGCTGATGGACTATCAGAGCAAAGGCAACCAGATCGAATTGGCCGGCAAGGATGAAGTAAACGGAAAAGCGGTGGTCAAGTTGAAACTGACCAGCAAGAAGGGCGACGTGCGCACATACTTTTTCGATGCGTCGACGTACCTGCTGGTCAAGTGGGAAGGCAAGCGTAAAATAGGGACGCAGGAAGTTCCGGTGGAAACCTTTTTCAGCGACTATCACGAAGTGCATGGCGTGAAGTTTGCGTATGAGATCGATTCGGATTCACCGGGAAGCGAGCAGAAACAACAGATCACTATTGATAAGATTGAGATCGATCCGGCGCTGGACCAAGGGCGTTTCGACAAGCCGGTTGCGCCTCCAGCGACGCCGTCCTCCGCGCTGCCGGAGCCGGACCATCCGCACATGCGGGGCGCGCGCTAAGAGCGAAGGCCGAGTCCGGGACGTGCGCAGTTGCGAAAGGTACGACGACGGCGATCCTGCCGTCGAAGGTTTTGCGTGAGCTTCCGCACCAGTTATGCCGATTGCGCAGAAACAGACGCAGGAACAAGGCGAGACCGCCGGACTTTGCGATTCCTGCATGCACTCGCGGCGAATTACCTCTGCGCGCGATTCTGTGTTTCTGTTGTGCCAACTGGGGTTCAGCGATGCGCGCTTCCCGAAATATCCGCGACTGCCAGTGCTGAGCTGCGAAGGATTCACACCGAGCCCAACAGGTAATGGCGAAGCTATATAAGTATGTGGTAATGTGCAAGCGGGGCATCACCCAGCCCGCGAGGTGCACATGGCCATGGCCTCCCGTTGCAATGTTTTTGCGTTGGCATTTCTCTCCGCGCTCGTAACGGCGCGGCCCGCAGCCGCCGAGAAATTGCACATCACCAGCAATCCGCCAGGCGCCACCGTGAGCATCGATGGCGTCGTGGAAGGGGTGACACCGCTCGAGAAGGATTTTCCCGGCGGATACTTTCACCGCACGCACACGAGTCTCGGATCGCGGCTGGAGCACGCGATGGTGGTGCGTGCGAGTCTGGGCGGCTACGCCACCAAAGAGATCACCATAACGGAAGGACCGATGAATTGGGTAGGCCTGAACGGGCACAATCACGGTGAATACTTTTTGCTCAAGACCGATCACTTTCACGTAAACCTGGATCCCATTGCCGGAGTTTTTACCGGGACGATTTCGGAGCGCGTGCCGCAGGGCGTGGCGACAGGGCCGGCGGGACCCGTTTCCGCGGGAGCAGCTTCGACGGGTGCAGCGACCGCTGGTGTGACTCCAACGGGGGCAACTTCGGTTGGTGTGGCCCCGTCTGGGGTGACTCCGGTTGGTGTGACCCCGGTTGGTGTGACCCCGGCTGGTGCGGCTAGGACACGGATTGATTCCGCGGGTAGCGGCGACTTTCGCGAGGAACTGTCACTCGAGGAAGTGGTGCGCCGGACGAAACCTGCGGTGGTGTATCTCAAAGGACTGCATAAGAGTGGTACGGGCTTTTTCATTACCGAGACCGGCGTCATCGCGACCAATGCGCATGTGGCGCGGGACGAAGAAAGTTTGCTGACCGTTCTGCCCGATGGGCTGCAACTGGAAGCGAAGGTCGTTTATATCGACGGCGAGCTGGACATCGCGCTGCTCAAGGTGGCGGGGAACAAATTCCCCTGCCTGACGCTGGCAGACGCGGCATTGGTGCAACAGGGCGAAAGCGTTTTCGCGATCGGCAATCCGGGAGATGCCATGTTGTTCAGCGTGACCAAGGGTATTGTGAGCGCGGTCGGCGAGTTTGCAGGCGCCGGGCCAGGGACCTGGATTCAGACGGACACACCGATCAATCCGGGTAACAGCGGAGGGCCGCTGCTGAATTCGCGCGGAGAAGTGATTGGAATCAACACGCAAAAGCTGGTGAAGAAGAATGTGACGAACATCGGGTTCGCGCTCTCGGCGTCGGATTTGTTGAAGGTGCTGCGGAGCTTCTACCCAGCTGCAGCTACGAGTCCATAACCTATTTCTGACGAATTTCCAGTTAGGGGGTAAATGGGGATCGGGATCGGGCTTAGGGGAGGTAATAGCCGGGGCGGAAGCGGACTTTGAGATCCTTGCGGTCCACGGTGACGGAGATGTCGTGGTAGCCGGGAAATTCAGTGTCCGAGGGAGCGTAGCTGAGGTTGTATTGAGCGTGGAGCTCGGCGCCGATTTCGTCGATGGCTTTTTCGATGGAGCGGTCTTTGAAGGTAGAGAGGTGAGAGCCGCCGGTGGCGGCCGCGGCGACCTGGAGGGCGTGATCCTCGACCTGATTTTCGGCGTGCTGAATGGTCCAGATGGCCGCGTCGGTCAGATTGACGCCGTCGCGAGCGTCTTCGCTGTCTGGAGTTTGTACGCTGCCGGGAATGGGCGGGCGGCCGAAGGTGCCGGGGGGCGTGGCGCGGATGTGATTGTCGCCTTCGGGCTTGGTTTGCAGCTCGGCGCGGGTGGTGGAGAGTCCGACGCCATAAATGGTGATATTGGCCAGCTGGGCTTTTCGCAGGACTTCGCCCAGTTTTGCGGAGCTGCCGACGTCGGTGGCCTCAGCGAGGATCATGAGGATGCGGCGCGGAACAGGCTTGTCGTTGATTTGCCGGGCTTGACGGGGGATTGGCCCTGAGCGGCCGGTGAGCATTTCCACGGCGACAGCCATGGCATCGTAGAGTTTCGCACCAGAGGTTCCGGCGGGGAGCTGGGAGATAGAACTCTCTAGCAGGTCGTTGTCGGCGGTGAAGTCCTGAAGCTTGTCGATCTGGTCATTGAAGGTGAGCAGGGCCGCTTCACCGCTGGGGCCGAGGACGGTTTGCGTGAAGAGGATGCCGGTTTTGCGAATTTCGGGCAGTAGGGGAGCGATCCGCGAACTGGTCTCGACGAGAACAACCATGGAAATGGGATCGGTGCCGAGATCGAAATGGGTGATTTTCTGGGGTACGCCGTTGTCGGTGATTTGAAAATCCTTGGCGTCCAAGTTGGTGACCATTTCGCCTTTGTTGTTGTGAACGACCACGGGGGTGCTGACCAGTGTGGCCTGGACTTTGATGTGGGCTTGGGGCGGGGGCTGTTGAATGGTGACGCCGGGACGCGGGGAAATGGGGCCTTCCGGAGCTTGCGCATGAGCGCGTGCGACAGCCAGCGACGCGAGGAGAAGGAAAGGAGCGAGACGGTCTAAGGTGCGTTTGCCGGGCCGAGGAATCATCTCGTTCTCCGAATTTCCTTGAGTGCCGAACCTTTGCGAGCGTCTCATACAACGGTAAAACCGCACAGGCAGGAGTGCCTGTGCCACTGGGTGCCTGTGCTACCGGGAGTGTACTTGATTCGACGCAGTGGAAGCCGTGGGCGTTGCCGCGGGTGGTTCCGCTCTTTAGAATGAAAGATTGCTTCATTAGAGAGAGCGTGGCCAATGTCCCAGCGTTCATCGTCCAAGCGTCAGGCGTCCAAGCATAAGGTGTCCAAGCGACAATCCTCCCAGCAGGGTGCCCCCAACCGTGAGGAGGCCCAGCGTCAACTGTCCGAGGTTCAACTGTCTGAGCCCCCGCCCTCCGAGCGTCAACCGAAACTGAAGCCGCAACATGCGCCGAAACCGCCGCACGAAGACCTGGAATTTTTGCAGAGCACACCGGCGCGGCCCTTGCGGATTTTGGCGGAGTATCTGCAGCCGATGGTGCAACTGAAAAAGGAGAACATCGGGGACACGATTGTGATGTTCGGATCGGCGCGGATTGAATCGCGGGAAACGGCGCTGGCACGATTGACCCGGCTGAAGAACGCGAATGTGGCGAAATTAGGCGGCGCGGCGCGGGCAAAACATCGCGTGGCGCTGAAGGGGGCCAAGAGCGCGCTAGAAATGTCGCGCTACTACGAGGAGGCGCGGGAGCTTTCGCACAAGATTACGGCGTGGGCGAGTTCGCTGGGGCCCAAGCCGCGACGGTTCGTGATCTGCTCCGGCGGCGGGCCGGGAATTATGGAAGCGGCGAATCGCGGGGCGTACGATGCGGGCGGGAAATCGATCGGATTGTCGATTGAACTTCCGCACGAGCAATTTTCGAACGCGTATATCAGCCCGGAGCTGAGCTTAAACTTCCATTATTTTTTTATGCGGAAGTTATGGTTCGCGCAGATAGCCAAGGCGCTGATCGTATTTCCCGGCGGGTTTGGAACCATGGATGAGTTGTGGGAGATGATGACGCTGCTGCAAACGGGAAAATTGTCGAAGAACAACATGATCCTGATCTACGGACGCAGGTATTGGGAGCAGGTGCTAAATCTTCGGGCGATGGTGCAGTGGGGCATGATCAATTCGGAAGAATATAACCTGCTGCAGTTTGCGGATACGGTGGACGAGGCGTTTGAGAAGATTCGCACGGGGATGGAGAAGTACCACATGGAAGTCGACCCCTTCCTGCAAGCCTATTGACAAGAACCAGTTAGGAACTCCAGCGCGTTGGCGGCCAAGCCTAGGTGCATTGCTGTATGGCCGGACGCCGGGGGTTTGCCTATTCTGCTGGGCGCGCTGAAACAGGAGGGCGCTAACGAATATGAGAACGCAAATGAACATCACGAGGCTGGCAAAAGTATCCTTGGCCACGGCGACCCTGGGCAGCTTCCTGCTATTCGCTGGTGCGCCGGTGCTGCGCGCCGCAGACGATGACGCGTGCCGCGGCCGGATCGTCAAGGCGGACCACAACCTGCACGAGGCCGCGACAAAACACGGATGGGATAGTCCGGAAGCGGCCAAGGGGCGGCGAGAACTGAACCTGGCGAGAGAATATTGCTGGGAGCATGGCCACCGCTGGTGGGACGAGGACGCACAAGCGTGGCACACCGAACGCGATTGGGATGAGCACGACCACGATCACGCCAGATAAGTTCAGGACGCATCCGGGAAAATTCAAGGCGCAGCGAAGTCGGCTGCGCCTTTTCGTTGATAACGGAGAATTATAAAAAGGAGTTCGCTTACTGGACGGAACTTACCGGAAAAACGCCAAACAGTTCTTGAGGCGCTAAAGCTGCGACCGCAAAACCGGCGCTTTTTCGCAGACTGATTCCGCGCGACATTTTTGCCGATAGGGGGTTTGCAGTAGCAGGACGCCAATCCCGAGAAGGTTCCGGGGCGCGGTCCACGGGAGGATGTCATGCAACTGCATGGACTAAAATCTTTGTTGAGCAGAGTGATTTTGAGCGCGGTGGCGCTCAGCGGGCTGGCTTTTGCGGCTGCTCCGGCGGCTCAGGCAGACGAGCGGCAGGTGGTGCGCTACGACAATTGGCGCGAACGTGCGGCCATCGCACATCACGGTTTTTACAGCCCGCAAGCAGAGTACTGGCGCCATGAACGCCGCGAGGCGTTTTCACATGGCTGGCGGGACCGTTACGGCCGCTGGCATCGCTAACAAAAACGCTCCGTTCCGCAGACGAGGCGGAGCGAGGAATAGCGATGACGCGCAAACTCATTAAGAATAAAAAAGGGACGCCGAGTGAGGCGTCCCTTTCGCATGTTTGGATTCAGAAGATTAGTGCATCACTACGTCAGATGGTGTTGCGAGAGAAGAGACCGCGTCGGATGCCTCAGACTGATCCGCAAATACGGCTTCAAAGCGGCGGGCCTCACCCTGGTCATGCAAGAGGACCACGGGGACGACCCGAACGGACTGCTTGCAAGAATGACACTGCGCAACCTCGCCCTGCAAATCCTGCAAAAAACCGTCCGTGAAATGATAAAGCGAACGCTCGCGGCGGGCATTTTTCTGATCGCGCGCGCCGCAGTGCGGACAAATGAATTCAACCTTGTCCTGCTGCGGATCGCGGTCCAGAGCGGCCCAACCCGTGCGGCGCACGCCTACAGCTTCAATAATTCGGCGTTGCATCGGATCTACCCCCTTCAGCTCCACGTCCACAAAGCATGAGATGCGGCAGGCGAAGGCTGCGATACATTTTTGCGGAAGAAGCTTCTGGCCGAAAGAAAACGAATCCCTTAGGCGCTAAAGCGCCGTTGTCGCCAGCGAGTCATAAGAAGCTAAGGCTGCGGCCCCCAGAACCCTTTCCATACGAACCTCCGGCTGGACTTGAGTGGCGGGAACTTGCGCACGGCGACGGTGTCCAAGGAAATGAGGACGCGCGCATCCTCACATCCCTGCGAGAGCGGCGCCGACCCGCTGAAGATTGCACCGCGACGAAGGCTATGAGCGTTGCGTAGGCAATAAACAGCTGGCGGCGCCGCGAAATTTCGAAGCAAACACGAAACAACATTTTGCGTGGAGGTGTGTATGTCCAATGAAGAGCGTGGTGTCTCTGCAAGCGGCGAGCAGGACGCAGAACGGCAAAATCGGCGGCAAAGCGCGGAGGTGTTGCGAGGATGCCTGGTGGACGGAGATGCGCAGGAAGCGCGGCGCGAGGCGAAAGTGCGACGGCGTGCGCTGGTGATCTCGACGCTGTTGCAAGCAGCGGTGGTGGCGGCGGTAATCGCGGTGCCATTTTTTGGGAGAGTGGAACGCATCGCGCTGGCGAATTTTACACCGATGCCCCCGTATCGCCCGTTGGGTAACGCCGTGCATGAGCAACAAGTTAGAGTTACGCAGCAGGGCGGCGGAAGGCCGGCCATTTGTTTTTTGTGTCCGGTCGGACATCCGATCAATCATTCTTCGGCAGCAAATGCAGGCGATGCGCATGCGCCCGACGGGGCCATGGAGATTGACGGCAGTGGAGATCTCACAGGTCCATGCCCGGGATGCATCCATATGGCAAGCAGTGAAGGACCGAGACCGCCGGAGATTCCGACAACGCCACCGCGCATTTTGAAAGTGACGCATCTGGATCCGGCGATGCTGATCGAGCGCGTTGAACCGGTGTATCCATCGCTGGCCAGGCAGATTCGACGGGAAGGGCAAGTGGAAATGCACGCGATTATTTCGACGGAAGGGCGGATCGAATCTCTGGAGGTCGTCGGCGGCGACGGGTTGTTTTATCAATCGGCGCTCGATGCGGTGCGGCGGTGGAGATATCGAGCAACCTTTTTGAACGGGCAGGCGGTTGAGGTCGATACTTATATCACGGTGATATATACGCTGCGGTGAGTTTGAAGGCGAAGTGAAAAGCGCCACGTCAGAAGGCGGCCGCTACGAAAGCCAGGGGAAAAGTGCAAGGGCCGGGTTCTGCCTTTCTACGCCGGCCCTTCTGCCTGCACTGCGACGGCTGGTCTGGTTTATGAAGTTACCTCCTTTCTAAATCCGGTTAGAAGCTGAAGACGAAACCGGTGGAAGCGCGCAAATTGTCTTGCGTTTGGCGTCCAAGAGAGGCTTCGGAAAAACGCGTCGGTAAATATTCGATTTGCAGAGGCCGCAAGCTGAAATGGTTGCTGAGGCGGAAATCAAATCCGCCGCCGAGCGACGCGGCGAAAGCATCGTGAGAGTGCGCGGTGTCGAAGAAGTTTGCGTTGTCGTGTGCGACGCCGAAAAGGGATTGCACGTAAGGATGAATACGCCAGATGTGATGGAAAGATACGCGCGGACCAAATAGATAGGTGGAAGCGGTGCTACTCGAGCCGGAATTGAAGAGGTTGTAATTCGTGTAGCCGCCGAAGTCGGCGACGGCGCTCAGCCAAGGCGTGGCCTTGTAAGCGATATCGGCGCTCCCACCGTTGAGTCCGAAGCTGCTGAACCCGCTGGTGGCGGGGTTGACGCGCACATAAGAATAGCCCGCAAAAATGTCGATTTTTTGATCATCCTGCGCTTTCGCCGAAGTGGCGAAAAACGCCGCGAATGCGAACAGAGACACCAACAGCTTCCATTTCATAATGGCTCCTTAGAGTTTAGTTTTTTAGCGCACGCCTGCGTCACTCGGCACGGCCGCGCGACTTGCGGGTGGCCTCAGGCAGAGAGGCAACAATCCGCGTTCTTATTTTTCGTTGTAGTAGAGATGCCAAATGATGGCGTGAAGTTGCAATACAAAATTATCTTTTTTCAGCGCATGTGATTGAGCGGAAAGGCGGTTTGCAAGGAGAGTTTATAGCAGGGGCTCACCGGAATGCTTCGCGATGGCCTCGCGCGTCGCGTCGCGGAGATGAATCAGCTGATGCCAGTCCGCCGCAGAGTCGGACCCGTTGGAGGGCGCATTGAGATTTTGCGGATAGATGGGCGGCGAAACGGTGATGGTGATGTTGCCCGGATGCGGAAGCCAGGTTCCTTCGCGCAGAATTCGACGTGCGCCGGCAACGGAAACGGGAATGACGGGAGCGCCCGTGGCCACGGCAGCTTTGAAGGCGCCCAATTGAAAAGGGCGCACGCCATCTTCCGGGAGGAAGGTACCCTCGGGAAAGACGAAGACGGATTCGCCGCGACTAAGGAGGTCGGCAATTTCCTTGGATTGGTTCAAGCGCGAGTCGCGATCGGCGCGATCGAAAGTGAGGTGGCCCATTTGTTTTAGAAATGTGCCGACGAACGGGATGCGGCGATTTTCAACCTTGGAGACGAAGCGGTAAGAGACACCGAGGCCGAGCATCAGAGGAAGCACATCGAAGTAGCTGGAGTGATTGGCGGCGTAGATTTTCGCGCCAGGGATGTCCATAAATTCCCTGCCAATCACGCGAACATGGTTACCCGTAAACGCGAACAAAACTTTCAAGGCGCGGGTGGTGAATTTACCCGCGGCGCGATGGTCGCGGATGAAGCGCACAATAAACGAGGAAGGCACAATCCACAGAAGAAAAAGGATGACGAAATATATTCCGTAGGCGAAGTGGCCGATGCGACGCGCGGCATTGACGAAGGAACCAGCGATGTTGGAGCGCGCGCTGGCGAGGCCCAAACGCGCGATTTGCAGCCACACCGGAGCTTTCGATTTGCTCAGCGTGCCTTGCAGATAGAGTTGTTTGGTTTCTTCGCGGCGTAATTTTCCGCTGGACGTTTTTGGGATGCTGCCGGGCGGCAGCAGCTCCACGCGGTCGGGCGGGAGGCCAAGACCTTTGGTGATTCGCTCGGTGATGGCTGCGATGATGGCAGCGCGGCGCGCGGCGTTGGCTTCGCGAGCTTCCGCGACGAGCATCAAACGCTCCGTGCCGCTGGCCTGGTCTTTCACGCCGAAGGCCACAATGCAGCCCTTGCGAATGCCTTCGACGCGCGCGGCCAGCTCTTCTATCTCGTGGGGATAGAGATTGCGGCCACCCTTGATGATGATGTCTTTCACGCGGCCGGTAACGTAGATCTCGCCTTCGGCGCGATAGGCGCGATCGCCGGAGTTTACCCAGGCGTATTCGCCGTCGTGCGTTGCGGGTCCTTGTGGGAGCAGTTTTTGCGTGGCGGCGGGATTGCGAAAAAATCCGCTGGTGGCCGAGGGGCCGCGAAACCACAAAAATCCTTCGGTACGGTCGGGAAGTTCCTTGCCGGCGTCGTCAACGATGCAAACTTCCATGCGATTTATGGCTTTACCGGCGGAGACGAAAGAAATTGCGCCGGCGTCCGCGGCAGGAACGGGGACGGCTTGACCACGAGTGGTGAACGCCTCGCGGTCGATGCGATCGACGAGCGGGCCGCGGTCCAGTGGAGGAACGGTGACGCACAAGGAAGCCTCGGCCAGGCCGTAAACCGGAGTCATGGATGCACCGCGAAAACCGTAAGGCGCGAAACGCTTCTCAAAGCGCTGCAAAGTGTCGGGGTTGACGGGCTCCGCGCCATTCAAGGCGATGCGCCACGAACGGAGATCGATGCCGGCAATATCTTTGTCCGCAATTTTCCTGACGCAGAGTTCGTAAGCAAAATTGGGAGCGGCGGCGATCGTGCCGCGATGTTTGTGAAAGGCCTGCAGCCAGCGCTCGGGACGGGTCAGGAAAGAGAGCGGGGACATGACGACGAGCGGAGTGCCGAAGTGCAGCAGGGCCAGCCAGGCGCCGATCAATCCCATATCGTGATAGAGCGGAAGCCAACTAATGCCAACGTCATCGGGGCCGAGGCGCATGGCTTCGCCGATGGAGCGGATATTGGCCAAAAGATTAGCGTGCGTGAGCATGACGCCTTTGGGATCGCCTGTGGAACCGGAAGTGTATTGCAACAGTGCGAGATCACTGGGTTGGCGATTGCGAGCGCCAGAGAGATGCAGCGGAAGCGCGCCAGGAATAACTTCAACGGGCTTGTCGGCTTTGGCGATGAGCTGCTCGACGTCGAGGACCGCGGTGAGCGAACGCACGCGCGGCTTCAGAAGTTTGGCGACGGCCTCGGCGCGTTGAAAGGTGAGAAGAACGCAAACTTCCGCATTGTTAAGAATGGCGGACTGGCGCGCGGCATATTCTTCGATGCGATCGGCGCGAAAAGGCGGATAGATGGGGACGGGCACCGCGCCGGCCAGCAGAATTCCAGCGTAAGAGACAAAAAATGCGCGGCCGCTGGGCAACATGAGCGCCACACGAGCGCCAGCGGCAACGCCCTGGCGGGCCAGTTCCGCGGCGCAACGCTGACCGGCAGCATGGAGTTCTCCGAAAGTGAGCGTGACTTCGCGTTCGCCCTCTGCAGTATCTTCAGTGATGAGCAAATGCGTGCGATCAGCATCGTGCGCGGCGCGGTAGCGGAGTAGTTCAAGCAGTGTCTGCGTTTCGTACGCGCCGGCGGCGACGGCTTCGCGATGCAATTTATTGGCGACGACGGAGGCGCGAACCGCGGAACTACCGGAGTCGTCCGGCGTATCAAGTTGTCCGGCGTCGGCGATCGCGGCGGCTAAATCATCGGGAGTGTTGGCTTCGGCGATCACGCGATCCGCGAGGCGCACACCGAACACGGTTTCGATGCGCGCGAGGAGTTCGACGCGCTCGAGACTGCCCATGCCGAGATCCGCGTCGAGCTGCGAATCGGCGCTGAGCCTCGGAAGGGCGCCGGTACTCCCTAATTCCACGAGGAGTTCGCGGAGCACGTCCAGCACGCGCTGGCGGACGGCACTGCGGTCGAATTGAATGGTCGGTGTGGCCACGGTTTTCAGGAAGGGACACTGCGAACCGGTTGGGTCGAGGCTACCATGCTTCATCGCAGCGTGTCATGATGCGTGCCGCGGCATGCGGACGTTTACTTTGCCGTTTGCGCGACGGCATAACCCTTCGGCAGCAAAACCGTGCTCAAGTCCACGCCGCTGAGGTCCGCGCCGGCCAGGTCTGTTTCACGCAAGATGGCGATGCCCATATCGGCGCCGGCGAAGCGCGCGCCGTTGACGTTGGCCAGGCGCAGGTTGATGTTCCGCAGGTGCGCGCCCTGAAAATTCACGTTGGAAAGATCGCAGCGAAAAAATTCGATGCCGCTGGCTTGGGCTTGCGATAAATTTGCGCCGGGAAGAATGGCCTCCGTCATGTCGGAGTTGCGCAGTTCTGCCATGTGCAGATTGGCGCCAGATAGATCGGCGGAAGCCAATTTTGCCTTGCGCAGATTGGCGCCTTCCAGATTGGCATTGCGGAGAATCGCGCCGCTCAGATTCACGCCCTGCAGATCGGCGGCAGAAAGGTCCGCGCCGGTTAGGTCTGCGCGGGCGCCACCCTCCTGGCCGCGAAAAAATAGTTCGTGAGCCGCCAAAATTGCGGTCAACGCTTTACCGTTGTGCTTGATGCTTTTCGCTTTTCTCATGTTCCTGATTCCGGTCGAAGTGGACTGGAGTGCTGGTCCTTTCTGAAGCCCTTACCAGTTTACTCAAACTGGCCGCGTGCGCCTACAATAAGGAGTCTGGCGGCGAGAAGATGCGTAAATGCCCGAGGTACGAGACGGCGTGGCGATCGATGGCGCTTTTGCTTTTCGCAGGCCTGCTGACTGCCTGGCCGCGGACGCTTCGCGCCCAAGAGGAACTCGAAAACGAAGTGGTTGCGAACCTGGCGGGCGGACGCGTGATCGTGGATGTTTCGAAAGAGTTGATCTCCTTCGCGGTGATCAATCATCCCATCGAAACAAATTCGCACCCGCCGCGCGTGCTCAGTGTGGATGGCTCGCACATCGGCGTTTTATTTGGCGCGGAGGAATGGCAGCTCTCCGCAGATCCCAAACCTGTGCGGCTGGATCATGATTTCCAAAGCGCCGGGCCGCAGGATTCGCGTTATCAAGGGTATCCCGACAATGCGGAGCCCGACCTGGAAAGCATTGGGACCGGTTTTCTGGAACGACTGCGCCCCCTCGTCTCGCAACTGCACAACAAACTAAATTTGGGTGCCGAGGAGCCGATCTTTGAAGTGATCGTCATCGGATACGCCAAAAATTATGGACCGGAAGTTTGGCAACTGGACTATCGCATCGAACAGGAAGACGTGGGCACCAGGGGAAAAGATTATTGGCAGACGCACATCCTGCGGCCACGCTTCACGCAGTTGTATCCACCGGAGGGGAAAAAATCACCGCGCAGGTTGGTGGAAACGCGTTATCCCGAGGATTTAGAAGGAGCGGACCTGAATGCGCTAATCGTCCAGGACGATCCTCGGATAGGACAGTTGCGGGCGGCGGACCCACGATTTGCAAAAGTGCTGGCGAATATCGACAAAGGAGAGACGCAGAAAGCCGCCGACGCGGATTCCACGGATTTGCTGCGCGCCATGGTGCCGCTGATCGCCGGCAATGCTCGGTTCGCGCTGGGAAAAATGAGCGAACAAGGCGGCTTTGATTGGGTAGTGCCGCCAGATGAGCCTATCGAGGCTGCTACGCCGGATAAGAATCAACCACCGGAGGCTCCGACGTTGCGTCGCAAGCCAAAACCGCAGTGATCGCGAGGTTGACTTCACGACCTGTGCCATGAAATGAACTTCTGTATTGCAGAATCATCTAGAGCAGGATCGCTTGTTGCGAGCCATCTATCCGGGAACCACTTACTGGGTAACCCCGCGCAAAGCGACAGCGCGGCCACCGATGTCTTTGCGATAGTGCATGCCATCAAAATGAATTTCCGCAGCGCCTCGGTAGGCCGACGTCAGAGCGGATTCGAGCGTGGGACCGACAGAGGTCACGCCTAACACGCGGCCGCCGCTGGTGACAATTTCAGCGCGATTCCCTGGTAACGCTCGCTGGATGGTACCCGCATGGAAGACCTTCACATCGGCAACGCGCTCTGCGGAAGCGAGGCCGTCAATGCGTTTTCCGACCTCAAATTTGCCTGGGTAGCCGCCCGAAGCCAACACCACGCAAGCGCTGGCGCCAGGAAGCCACTTCAACTTTGCGGGACGAAGATGGCCCGCCGCGACATCCGCAAGTACTTCCGCGAGGTCGAAATCCACGCGCGCCAAAATGGCTTGAGCCTCCGGATCCCCTAGTCGGCAATTGAATTCCAGAATTTTGGGTCCAGATTTCGTGAGCATCAAGCCGATATAAAGAAAACCCTGATAGCGGATGCCGTCGGCCGCGAGACCGTGCATGGTGGGCTCGACGATGGTGGTGATGATGTTGTTGCGCAGATCCGGCGAGAGTAGATCGTCCGAGGAGTAAGCTCCCATGCCGCCGGTGTTGGGTCCCTGATCACCGTCAAAGGCGCGTTTGTGATCTCTGGTGGGAGCGAGCGGCGCGTAGGCGGGGCCATCGGTCAGCAAGATGAATGACAGCTCCTCGCCTTCCAGGGCTTCTTCCAAAAGAATGCGTCTTCCACCGACGCCGAGTTCATTTTTCACCATTGCGCGTTCGATGAAATCGTGCGCGGCTTCTTTGTCCCTGGCGACAAGAACACCTTTGCCGGCACACAAGCCATCGGCCTTGATCACCAGCGGCCAACGAACGCCGTCGAGCGCCGCGAACGCTGCGGCGGCCTCATCGAACGTTCCGTACCGGCGCGCGGTGGGCAAATTGTGGCGCTCCATGAACTCTTTCGAATAGATTTTGCTGCCTTCGAGTTGAGCGGCTTCCGCCGAGGGCGCAACGATGGGCCATTTTCGCAGGCCAAATGCATCACTGATGCCATTGACCAGCGGAAGTTCCGGACCAACAACGGTGAAATCTGGATGCAGATGCTCCGCGAGGGTTACTAGCGCGGCGACGTTGCCTGCGTCGATCGGGACGCACTCGGCATCTGCCGTGATTCCGCCATTTCCCGGGGCGCACCAGATTTTTTCCACACGCCGACTCTGTTTCAATTTCCAGACGAGGGCATGCTCCCGCCCCCCTCCACCAACGACCAAAATCTTCATCCACAATGCCCCGCTGACAACTCTTTTGAACGATAGAGGTCGCCCTCGAGCGTGTCAACCCGAGTCGCATGGAAGAGGTCAGGAAAAAAGCGATCCTCGAGAATTGGGCGTGCGTCAGCCACATTCGCCAGCCACTTTTCTACCTAACCTATATACAGCTTGCCGATGGTTAGTTAGAAACAACACTATACTCACAATCCTGGCTTACGGAATTAGCTGCGGCGGGCGCATTTCGTTTGCGAATTTAGCGGGAGTGTGATGGAAAAAAACGTGGAATCATTATCCGTTGCTGGCGGCGCGAATCGGGATCGTTACTGGCGCGGATGCTGTATCCGACGAACCCAGCATGTGGCAGCGGCCATCAAAAATTCCGCCAGGATCTATGACCATGCATGGGGAATGGACCTCGCCGGTGACTACGCCTTTGGGCTGAATCTCCACGCGTCCCTTGGCAAAAATGACGCCGTCAAAGCGGCCAGCGATGACCACGTGATTCCCTTCAATTTGTCCTTCGACCTTGGCGCCCTCTCCGAGGATTACCGTTTGCTCCGAAATGATATTGCCTTTCACGTTGCCGTCGATTCGGAACGTGCCCTTCAGTTGCAGCGTCCCTTCCATGGTGACGCCTTGATCGATAAAGCCTGTCCAGTCCTCACTCGTACCACTCTTGGAACCGCCCGGCCATCGCCACGCCATAAAAATCTCCCGTCAGCACACCACTACTTTAGCTGCACGCAAGACGAAGTCAACGGAGCAAAAGGCACTCGTTGCCGACTGGTTACATAATCGTTGGAACCGGAGGATTGAAACGGCCGCGATGCTAGAAAAAGGCCCAACCGGTCTTAACGGTCGAGAGAGACTATTTCATGAGCCGATCATAGATGCCCATAAGTTGTGCATCATCGTAATACTCGAGAACTAGTTGCCCCGGCCGCATCTTGGTCCTTTGCCGCAACAAGACCTTGGTTCCCAGCTGCCGTTGCAGATCTTCGAGCGCTGCGCGTATGTTCGCGTCCGCGTGCGCTTCCGTGGGAGCGCTGCTGCTGCGGGAGCGACGCGAGGCCAGGCGCTCAATCTGTCGGACGGTCAGGCCGCCGCGGGCTGCACGCTGCGCGTAGCGCATGCGCAGTTGCGAATCCGGGACTGCCAACAGCGCCCTCCCGTGCCCAGCGCTCAGTTTGCCTTCCTCGATCCAATCCTGGATGGTGGGTTCGAGTTTCAATAGACGAATGGAGTTGGCAACCGTGGCCCGGTCCTTGCCAGTTCGCTCTGCCACGGTTTCCTGCGTCAATTGAAATTCGTCCATCAAGCGCTCAAAGGCACGAGCGGCCTCAATGGCGTTCAAATCCTCGCGTTGAATATTTTCGACGAGGGTCATTTCTAGCGCTAAGGCATCCGGGACGTGACGAACAATCGCGGAAACCTTGTCGAGGCCGGCACGTTGGGCTGCTCTCCAGCGCCGCTCTCCAGCAATTAACTGGAATCGACCTCCGATCGGCCGAACGACGAGCGGCTGGATAATTCCACTCGATTGAATGGAGCGGGCAAGCTCATCCAGGGCTTCCTCGCGGAAACGCGTGCGCGGCTGGTAGGGGCTTGGGTCGATGAGGTCAATGTCCAGTTGGTGCGGCCCGGCGGCTGCCCAGTCTTTCGCTGGAGCGGCTGCGACTCCACCCGCCGATACCGGATGAGGTTGCGGTGCAGACGGCTCTGCGAGCGACTGTCCCTCAGGCTCCCGAATGAGCGCTCCTAGCCCCCGACCCAGCGCGTTTCTCAGCATTAGCGATTACCTCCTGGGCTAGCTGTGTGTAACCCTCAGCGCCCCTACTGTGAATATCATAGAAAATAATAGGTTTACCAAAGCTTGGGGCTTCGGCAAGCCGCACATTCCGCGGGATTACGGTCTGAAAAACTTGTGTCCCGAAAAAGCTGCGAAGGTCCGTGGCTACCTGGCGGGATAGCGATGTGCGTTCATCGTACATGGTTAACAAGATGCCTTCGATCTCCAAGGTAGGATTTAGCGTGCGACGGATGCGCATCAGCGTATCAAGCAACTCGGAGACACCCTCGAGTGCGAGGTATTCACACTGGATGGGCACCAACACGGCGCTGGCGGCCACGAGCGCGTTCAAGGTGAGGAGATCAAGGGCTGGAGGGCAATCGAGCACGACGAAACGATACTTGTCTTGGAACGTCTTCAACGCACCTTGCAACTTATATTCCCGATTTTCTGCGGTGACGAGCTCAACAGCAGCACCGGCGAGGTTTTTGTCGGCGGGGACGACATCTAGGCCATCGACCTGCGACTTCTGGACTAGTTTGTCTAACGGCTCCCCCAAAATCAGTGTGTGGTAAAGGGTTCTGCGGGCGGGATCTTTGGCAAAACCGATGGCGGAGGTAGCGTTCGCCTGGGAGTCGCAGTCAACAAGGAGGGTTGGCTGTTCGGCGGCAGCGAGGCACGCTGCCAAATTGACGGCCGTTGTGGTCTTTCCTACTCCACCTTTTTGATTTGCAACCGCGATAATACGAGCCAAGCCCACACTCCAGACAGGCGGAAGGTAGCAAAGGTCAAGCCGGGATGCAAGATGTTTCACGTGGAACGTTTGGAAGTTGTGGATTTCGTTCGCGGATGAGGAAGTGGACGGAGAACTGCCTCATTTCCAGTGATCAGTATTGGGATCGACCTCGATTTGTTCCACGTGGAACATCCTCTCGTGACACTCAAACGATTTGATTAGCTTCCGGCGACCCGTTTTGCACATGAGTCGCCACTTTGTTCCACGTGGAACAACTCCTAGTAAGACCATCTCCCGATCGAGTTCCGCGCCGCAGCTGAGCACAAAGGCTAAGAAGCCGACGCTCGCTTGCGCGGAGAAAGCGAACCGTGCGAGGATTTGTTCCACGTGGAACATCCGTGCCCTCTTGCTGGAGCGAGAAAATATTCCGCCTGATCCCTCTGGTCACGCGAAATACTCAATAGCCCTGGGGGCACGCCGTTAATTCTTATAGCGGAGTGTCCAGGGTTTTTGGAGGGATAAATGTAGAAGAATGCGCGTAACTCATTTATTTTTATGTCGTTATGCCGACATCATGAACGTTTTTGGTTCCGACGAGGAGCAGTCTTCGCAACGATTGTGGAACGGGGATCGGATCGCGCCAATTCCAGCCCTCAATCTTTCGGACCTCTTCCAGGTCTCGCCCACCGATCCACAGGATTACGGTCTCGGCAGCGATTACCTCCGAGCCAGCCCACTGCAAGAACGGAGCAAACTCACCGAGAGCTCGGGAACAGGCGTAATCGAGCGGCGCGACGTCTTCTGCGACTTCCTCGAAACGATTCACAAGCACGCGGACATCGGTAAGTTCAAGATCACGCGAGACTTCCGCCAAGAACGTTGCCTTCTTGATATTTGACTCGATCAAAAAAAGATGCAAATCCGGGCGCAAAATTTTGAGCGGAAGACCTGGGAATCCACCACCTGAGCCAACGTCGGCGAGCCGACCGTTTTCCACAGGCACCGCGACAGCAGCAAACATAGACTCGCAAAAATGACGATATAGTATCTCCCGCGGATCGCGAATGGCGGTTAGATTCATTTTATCGTTCCATTGCAGCAAAATGCTTATATATTGTTGAATTTGCTGCACTTGTCTGTATGTTGCGAAGAGCTTAAATTCACCGAGTGCGGAGAGAATGGCTTCGTCGGAAAGCGGAATAGGACGGCTTATTGACATAAAGGTAAACTCGAAGTCCTAGGACTGGGATTTTTCAAGCCAAAACCAGACCGAGTTTATCAGATACTTGTACCAGCGGAGAGCAGCTTTTATCCGCGTCCGTTTCCTGGAACCATTGATTGGCGGGCTAGGCGTGTCACGCGAAGTCTACAGCGTCATTGGCCCGAGCATCTTATACTTTCGCGACCAGGACACGAGCCTCGCGGCCGCGGTTATAAGGACGGGGACTGGGCTTAAAAGGGAGCTTTGTGAAGGCACAAATCAAATTGACGGCGATGGCCAAGGCTGCGGGATGCGCGGCGAAGCTGAACCCGGCGACGCTGGACGCGGTGCTGCGCAAACTACCGCGTCAGTTCGACCCCAAAGTTTTGGTGGGTTTCGAGACGAACGACGACGCCGGGATTTATTGCCTGGATGAAACACATGGGCTGGTGCAGACGGTGGATTTTTTTACGCCCATCGTGGACGAGCCGCACCGTTTCGGTGAAATTGCCGCGGCCAATGCGCTCAGCGACGTATACGCCATGGGCGGGCAGCCGATTTCGTCTCTTTCCATTGTAGGATTCCCGGAAAGCGGCGACCCCGTCATCCTGGAAGAGATTATGCGCGGCGGCCTGGCGAAGATGATGGAGGCAAATTGCAGTGTCATCGGCGGACACTCCATCCGCAATGAAGATATGCTTTTTGGCTATGCCGTAACTGGCGTGATCGATCCGCGGCGAGTGTGGCGAAATGTCGGTGCGCGCCGTGGAGACATATTGTTATTCACGAAGCCGCTGGGCACAGGCGTGATCACCACCGCACTTAAGAAAGAACGCGCGACACCGGAATCGCTAGAGGCGGCCGTAGCGACGATGACCACGCTCAATCGCGAGGCAGCCGCGGCACTGCGGGAAATTGAGGCGAAATCAACAAACGCGGAAAATGTGTCGCGTCCGATTCACGCGGTCACCGACGTTACAGGGTTCAGCTTGTTGGGGCACGCCAGAGAAATGGCGCTGGGTAGGGCGCCGCACAATGGCACCGAAGGCATCGAGCCCGTATCGTTTGAGTTGGAATACCGGGCGTTCACGTATTTACCCGGCGCGGAACAAGCCGCGCGCGATGGACACCTTTCTGGCGGCCTAAGAAATAATCGGGCCTTTATTGGAGACTGCGTCGAATTCTCGTCATCCGTTCCTCCGGAATATCGCGATTTGCTTTTCGATCCGCAAACTTCCGGTGGTCTACTGGCGGCGATCGCACCCGAGTTCGCGGATGCGGCGCTGGCGGCGCTGCGGCGACGCGGAGTGGCGGCGCACCGGGTTGGCCGCGTGGTTGCCAAGCGCTCACCGCTTCTTTTTGTTTCCTGATGCAACCCGCCGGTACGCTGAACGCGGTTACAATGACCGAGCGCAAAGCGAAAACGCAAAGAAACGCGCACAAATAAAGCAATGGATACAATTACCCACGGAATCGCCGGCGCGCTGATCGCCAAAGCGGTTTTCAACGGCGACGAAATGTTCGCGCTGCGCCCGATGAACGCGCGCCGTGTGGTCACCTGGTCTTTGATGACCGGCGCGATTTTTCCGGATTGCGACACGCTGCGCGATTTTTTCTCGCACAACGAATTGCTGATGATCACCTGGCACCGCAGCATCACGCATTCATTGGTCTGCCTGCCAATTTTTGCGTTGCTATTGGCGGCCCTCACGCGCGCGGCGTGCCGATATTTTCGGTGGGAGGCGCCCGCGTTCGCGGCGCTCGCAGGTATCTACACCGTGGGCATACTCAGTCATATTTTTCTCGATCTGGTCACCACCTTCGGCACCATGATCTGGTCGCCGCTCGGGTGGTCGCGACCGGCGTGGGATTTGATTTTCATCGTGGACTTCACCTTCACAGCGCTGATGCTCTTGCCGCAGTGGCTGGCGTGGGTTTACGCAACAAGAGAAAAATGGAAGCCGCGAGCGTTGGGTATATGGCTGGTTTCCGAGCTGGGCCTGATGGTCGTTGCGGCCATTGCGCAAATTGTCGGCGCGCCGATTTCCGCACAAAATATCGTGCTCGCAAGTTTGGTTCTGACGCTGATGGTGTTTTTGCCCGCTCGCCACTTCTGGGGCGCGCACGTGTCGCTGGCCGCGTGGAATCGCGCCGGCTTGCTCGCTGCATGCTTGTACCTGGCGCTGGCGACGTACACACATCACGTGGCGCTCGAACGCATCAAGACATTCGCTGCATTCCTGCACTTGGAGGTGCAATCCATTGGTGCCTTGCCATTGCCGCCCTCCACTTGGCAGTGGGATGGTTTGATTCGCACGCCGGAGGGCGTCTACGACTGGCGCATGGACTTGGGCCAGAAGTCGCCGATCACCGCGACGGCGGCCGCCGGCGCTACTTCGCCATCGACATCACATTCCGGGGATGCGGACGAACCGCCTCTCAAATACAGCTTTTACCCGGACGCCTTCCCAAACGCATTCATCGAGCGGGCGCGTGAACTGCCGGAAGTGAAAAAGGTTCTGTGGTTTTCGCGCTTTCCCGTGACGCAATTTCACAAAGAAGGTGTTGACGCGGTGGTGGAAATTTCCGACAAGCGCTTTCCCCAAATTCGCCCGGACCGCCCGGCAGCCTTTACGTATCGGGTGCGTTTCGGGTCGAGTGGCCAAGTGGTCTCGCAAGGATGGGAGCGATAGATTCTTTCGCGAGATTTAGCGTAGCAGGCGAGTCACGAAGCAGGTTTTGTCTCGGCAGGGTGGATCACCACCTGGCGTTCTTCGCCCAGGCCGACGCTTTCCGTGCGCACTGCTGAGAAGTCTTTCAGCGCCAGATGCACGATGCGGCGCTCGCGCGAAGACATAGGATTCAGGCGAAACGGCTGGCGGGAACTTTGCACGCGTTCGGCGGCCACGCGGGCGGTCATGCGTAACTCTTCAAATCGCAGCGCGCGATAACCACCGCAATCGATGTGTATCCTCTCATGAAAGGGAGGATCGAGCCGCAGCGCTTTGAAGGCCAGATGCTCGATGGCCTTGAGCACTTCGCCATTGCGCTCTAACAACAGACCCTGGTCTGGTCCATGCAAATCCGCTAACACCTCGGCATCGCCTTCGAGTGCGGGGCCGGTGGCGGAGACAGCTTGAACCGTCATGCGCAGCTGCAATCCGGAAGCCCGAATCATTTCCTCCATAAAGTGACGCAGGGCATCGGCCGCTGCCAGGCGGTCCAATTTGCCTTCGCGAATGAGGTCCTGACTCATATAAAGTGCCGAGGCGGCGCGCATCGCTGCGCGGCAGGGGCGCTAAGATTTTTTCGCGCGCACAATTTTTGCGGTCGCGGCGGCCGGCACCGGATGCGCGCGATTCAAATACCACTGCTGGCCGATGCCCACGACGCTGCTGGTAAGAATGTACACCGCCAGTCCGCTGGAAATCGGAGAAATCATAAAAATGCCCGCCATGGTAATGGGCATGATCTTCATCATCATTTGTTGCTGCGGATCGGTGCTGGTCATGGGCGTCATTTTGGAAACCAAATACATGGAAGCGCCCATCATTACCGGCAAGATGTAATAAGGATCGCGCGCGGAAAGATCCGTAATCCAGCCGAACCAGCGCGCATGGCGCATTTCAATGGCGTAGCGCAGCGCGGTGTTCAAGCCGAACCAGATGGGCATCTGCAAAAACATCTGGAAGCAGCCGCCCACGGGATTAATACCCTCGCGCTGATACACGGCCATGACTTCCTTGTTCATTTCCGCTTTACGGGGATCGCGCATGGAATATTTCTTGAATTTTTCCTGAATGGCCTTGATTTCGGGGCCTACGCGCTGCATCTTGAGCGTCGTGCGATAGCTCGAAATGCGCAGCGGGAAAAGCAACATATTAATGATCAGCGTCAGAACGACGATGGCCCAACCCCAGTTGGGAATGTAGTTGTGCAGCCACTTCAGCGCGTGGAAGAGCGGATCGGCAATAAATTCCATCCAACCGAAATTCACCAAGCCGTGCAGCGGCGGGGTCATTTTCTTGAGATCGTCGTAATCCTTCGGGCCGACGAACACACGCAAAGCGTCGATGGGCTGCGCCGTTACCGCGGTGGCGACTTGCGACACGGGAACCTGTGTGTCTTGCCCCGAAATTTGCGTGGTCTCAGAGGCCTTCCAGTAGCGAGTTTCGAGCGTTCCCGGTGCAGCGCCATTGGCGGGCAAAAAGGCCACGGTAAAATAGCGATCTTCCAACCCGGTAAAATCTTTTCCGCCCTGCCACAGTCCACTGCCCCATTTGTCGATGCCATCCAGTTTTTTGGGAGCGAAAGTGGTGATTTTGCCGCCTTCACTGTAGTACGTCTGAGTGCTGTCCCAGTTGGCGGGGTTAGCGACGGTTAGATCGCCGAATCCTCCGAGCCACGCGATGCCCGCGGTGATGGGCTTGCCGTCGAATTTCGCCGATACCTCGACCTTTGCCACATAGCTGCGCTCGAAATGAAAATGCTTGGTGACTTCCAGGTGGCCGTCGCTCCAAGAAAAATCGACATCTGTCGGCGAGGCGACTTCCGACGGGGCTGGCGTCATCTGGTACAAACCGGCGTTGGCCGCGGTCTGCTGCTCGTCATTGTCCAGCACCACCGCGAACGGCCAGCCACCAACCTGCTCCGCAACCTTCGGGTGGACTACATCGAGAATGCGCGGAGGTTTCGCATCATCTGTATATTTCTTGAGCTGCCAGCTTTTGACCACCGCGCCACGATTGGATAGTTCCACGCGATATAAATCGTTCTCGACAACGAGGGTGCGCTCTTGCGTGTCGCTCTTCGCCGACACCAGCGCGCCAGGTGTAGCAGGCACCGCACCCGGAGCTGCGTTGCTCGAAGCCACGGCAGCGGTCATGCGCGGATCCGGTTTTCCCCCATCGGCGGGCGACGGAACCGTGGCGGTAATGCCGGGTTTATTCGCTTGTGGCCGGGGCGCGGGCGGCTTCGGGCCAAAAAATTTTGCCCACAGCAGAATTACCGCCATGGACAGCAAGGACGCCGCCAGGATGCGCAACTCCGGCGTGAATTTATCTTTTTGCTGCGTGGTCACGGATGGGCCTCTTTGTGCTTGCCTGAAGCTACGCCGGGCCATTCTTCCGGGACGGGGTCATAGCCGAATCGGCGTGACAACGGCTGGCAGCGCAGCAGCCGTTTGCAACCCAACCAGGACCCGCGAACCACACCGAATCGCTCAATGGCCTCATAAGTGAAACGCGAACACGTTGGCTCGTAGCGACAGCTGCCGGCCATGAACATGGATAAATACGCCTTGTAAAAGCGCAAAGCGAAGAGCGCCGCGCGAACCGGAAGACCGCGCGTGGGCGTGTTTGCAGGAATTGCGGGTAGTTCCATAGACTCGTTAATTGGATGTCCCGTCGCCGATAAAACGATGGATTTCGCCACTCGGCTGCACCGCATCATGCGAGTGAATTTGTTGCGCCCTGCAACAGGCGCAACAAGTCCGCGGTCAACGCCGAAAATTCCGCCCGCGCCACCGAACTCTTCGGATGTATGACGATGTCCCATCCCGCCGGAATCTCCTGGCGATGCCCGCGCACCGCTTCCCGAATGCGCCGCCGCATGCGATTGCGCACCACAGCATTACCGAGCGCCTTCTTAATGCTGAATCCGAAGCGCGTTTGCGGCAAATCGTTTGGGCGAAAAAACACCGTGAAGTGGGAACTCGAGCGGCGTTTTCCCGCTCGATAAACGGTATCAAAGTCACCGCGACGCACGAGCCGCGCCTCTCGAGGAAAGGTCAGTCCTGGCGACGCGCTGCTGAGAATGCTGCGGAGACTCGCCGGATCATTCGGGCGTAAGGCGATGGCGCCCCTTCTTGCGGCGCGCCGCAAGCACCTTGCGGCCGCCCTTCGTCTTCATACGCACGCGAAAACCGTGCGTCTTGGCCCGGCGGCGTTTGCGCGGCTGATATGTGCGCTTTGGCAAAGCAATCCCCCTCTATCATACAACTGCGTCAAAGCATTTCCTGCGTGGCCAATGCGAACGAAGATTGCTTCTCGTGACTGCGTGTCGCCTACAACCCACATTAGCGATTGTTCAGGAACTATCTAGTGTATTCGACGCGCACTCGCACGGTCAAGAAAAGTACGCCCTTTTCCGAAAAACTTGTGCCCGGGACGTTTGTCGAGACTCGCGCCAAGCCAGAGGACCGTAGCGGCGCCAGTTCTCTTCGATTCCGTAGTCCAGCGCGCGGCGGCAAATCTACTCGACACTCTGAAACGAAACCCGCATACTGCACGTCTAAAATTTCAAATCGGGTGTTGGCCTACGTGTCTATTCATATTTTCTCGTGCATGCGGCGAGCCGCTTTCCTTTCCTTAGTAATGCTGTTTGGCGTCATCTCGGTGCTCCTCGCCCAGGGATATCGCGGCTCACTTCAGGGCATTGTGCTGGACTCCAGCGGCGCCGGCGTGCCGCAAGCGCAAGTCGATTTGCGCGGCGCGGATGTCTCTTTCGAGCGCTCCGCCGCCACCGACATTCGCGGCGCATTTCGCATGGACGATATTCCGCCGGGGACCTATCGCGTGGTGGTGCAAGCTCCGGGATTCGCGAAAGCGTCTGCTGAAGTGCGCGTGGAGGTGAGCCTGGTGCGCGATGTTAGCGTCACGCTCAAGCCGCAAACCGTGCGCCAGAGCGTCAACGTTTCGGCCGAGGCTTCGTCCATTACGACGGAGTCGATGGATACCTCCAGCGCCGTCCACCAGGGCGTCGTAACGCAGCGGGATCTCCAAGACATTCCCCTCGCCGCGCGCAGCTTCGCTAACATCGCCTACCTCGTTCCCGGCACCGAACCTGTCGAGCCCTCCGATCCCACCAAAGCGCGCATCACCGCCGTTTCTACTGGCGGCAGCTCCGGACTGAACAATGATCTCTCCGTCGATGGCGTTGACAATTCCGACGACTACATTGGCGGTTTCCTGCAAAATTTTTCTACCGACGCCATTCAAGAATTTGCCTTCCGCACGGCGCAAGAAGACGCGGACACCGGCCGCACAACCGCCGGCTCTGTGGTGATCACCACGCGCCGCGGCTCCAACGATTGGCATGGTGATTTCGCGTTTTACGAGCGCGCCGCAGCCCTCAATGCGCGCTTCCCAATTGAAAATCCCGCGCCAAATCCCAAACAACCGTTTTCGCGCCAGAACTATGTGGCCGCCCTTGGAGGGCCCATCCGTTCAGACAAGTTGTGGTTCTTCACCTCCCTCGAATACGTAAACGAGCGAGCCAGTATCGCCTACAGTCCCGCCAGCCAGGCGGAGTTCACTTCCCTGGCCAGTCTCGCGCAGCAGGGCTGGATCGACGGAATTGCGAGTATTCCCGTTCCGGCCTTCGCGCCCATTCCGTTTCACGATCTTCTTGGTTCTCTTCGCCTCGACTGGCAACAGTCTCAGCGCTCGCTCTGGTTTCTCCGAGGATCCGTGGACACCTATATCACCCATAACGACCTTATCCAGCAGGCCACGCTGCCTTCCACCGGAGCCACGTCGCATTCCAACTACCTAAATTTTGCGCTGAACAATCAGTTCACTTTCTCCCCCACCTGGGTCGCTAGCTTCAGCTTCGGCGCCAGCGGTTTGCATCACACGGAAACCCGCAATGACTATCTGGGCTTCTCTTTGCAATTTCCGTTTAGCGTCACGTACCAAACCATTTCCGGCCTCGACACTTTCGGAGACAACTCTTTCGCCACCGCTATCACGGCGTTCCCAGTGTTACGCAATCAGGAAAAATATCAGTTCCGCTACGACGTCAGCCATTCCACCGGACACCATTCGCCGCGTTTCGGTGTCAGTCTGATTCACGAACCGGTTTTGAGTGGCACGCTTTCCTCCACCGCCGAAACCATCATTTCCTATCCGCAAGATCCCAATTACTACGCCGCCAATCCGTCGCAATTTTTCTTCAGCCGCGCATGTGCCACGCAACCCGATCCGGCATCCGGCATCACGTGCAAATATTCTCCCGCGGGCGACGGCAGTTTCTCGCAAAATATTCAGCGCCTGGGTGGTTACGCGGAAGACTCCTGGCGGGTTACCCCTCGCCTGACCGTAAACTATGGCCTGCGCTACGATACGACTTTCGGACTGTTCATCGCTTCCGGCCGGAGCCAGTTGCAGAATCCTGCGCTCGCTACGCTGCAGCCGGCCGTCGATCCGGACATCACTGGCGCACCTCACGATTTCCGCAAAGCCTTCGCGCCGCGTGTCGGCTTTGCCTACGCCTTCGGAAACTCCGGCAACACCGTGATCCGCGGCGGATTCGGCTTGTACTATAACGATCTCGCACAAAACGGCTGGGTCTACGCGCTGCAATCCGTCAACGACACCAATGTTGTAAGCGGTGGCGCACCGCGCGCGCTCATCGATCCGGACTATCACACCCCGTATGCGATGCACGCCAGCATCGGAATCCAGCACGCTTTCAATGCCAACTGGACGTTCAGCGCGGATTACACACTCGAGCAAGGTCGCCACGGCTACGCCGACTATACCTATCCAGATGGTTTGGAAGTTTTTCGTTCGGACAACCGCTCCAGTTACAGCGGACTCATGTTGCACCTGCAGGGCAATGTTTCGCGCCGTTTAAGCCTGGTGGCCAATTACACGCTCTCCAGCGCCAGAACGTGGGGCTGTCTCCTCGGCGAACTCTTTGACTACGTCGACGGTGTCTGCAATCCGTATCACCCCTTTGGCCCGGGCGACTACGGCCCTTCCGGGGAAAATGTTACGCATCGCGCGGTAATCGCGGGTACGTATTCCACGCCAGGCGGATTTCTACTTTCCGAATTGTTCCAGGCGGAAAGTGGCCGTCCTATTACCCTTACCACGCCGGCTGGCACCCGCGCCGTCGTCGATGGCGTTGAAACCACGCTTGATCAGTTTCGTGGAACTCCGTATATCCAGATAGATCTGCGAGTTGCCCGCCCAATCACCTTCCACGACCACTGGACCCTCTCGCCCTTTATAGAATTCTTCAATCTCTTCAACCGCAACAATCCCGGCGCCAACTACGTCACCGATATCTCCGCCTTGCCTGTGCCTGTCAATAATCTTGCCAATGTCACTGCCCTCTGCCCCACCCCCGCCTGCGCCGTACCCGTCACCAATCCCAAGCAGCTCCTGGTGCCTGCAGGCGCCCTCGGCGATTTCTTCGGACCCGGCACCACCGTCGGTATCCCCTTCGCGGCGCAAATCGGTGCCCGTCTCACTTTCTAAACGCGACTCCGCCCTCTCTTGACGCCAACCTCTTTGCATTCACATCTCTGTCTTAACAACCAGCGGATTTGCCGCCTCCGCAGTACAATTGGGGAGGATCCTAAGGGCAAGAACTCATCATGTTTGAAAACCTTACAGAAAAGCTGCAACGCACCTTCAAGAATCTTCGCGGCCAGGGCAAGCTGACCGACGAGCACCTCGACGCCGCCCTCGCAGAGATTCGTGACGCCCTCCTCGAGGGCGACGTCAACGTCGGTGTGGCCGATGAACTCCTCGCCAACATTCGCGCCAAGTCCGTCGGCACCGAAGTCATGATGCAGCTCTCCCCAGACCAGCAAGTTGTGAAGGTGGTTCGCGATGAGCTTGCCGCACTCCTCGGCAAGCACTCCAAGCCGCTCTTCGCCTCGCGCCCTCCATCCGTCTGGATGATCGTCGGCCTGCAGGGCTCCGGCAAAACCACCACCACCGGAAAGCTCGCTAAATGGCTCACGCAGCACGGCCATCGTCCGCTGGTCGTCTCCACCGACGTGTACCGCCCGGCCGCCCGTGAACAGCTCGCGCAAGTTGCCAAAGCGGTTGGCACGCACATCTGGCCTGGCACCGGAACGGACAAGCCGCTCGAAATCGTCCGCGGCGCCATTAAGGAGGCCAAACTCTCTGCCAGCGATGTAATTCTGGTGGACACCGCAGGCCGCCTCCACATCGACGATGAGTTGATGAATGAACTCAGCCATCTCAAAAAAGAATTACAACCCAGCGAGCTGCTGTTCATCGCCGACTCTATGATTGGACAGGACGCAGTGCGTTCGGCAGGCGAGTTTCACAAGCGCCTCGGCCTCACCGGCGTCATCCTAACCAAACTCGACGGCGATGCCCGCGGCGGCGCGGCGCTTTCCATCGGCAAAGTCACGGGCGCACCGGTAAAATTCGTGGGCCTGGGCGAAAAATACGACGCTCTTGAGGGTTTCTATCCCGAACGCATTGTCTCCCGCATCCTCGGCATGGGTGACCTCATGTCCCTCATTGAGCGCGCCGAGCAAACCGTCGATAAAAAGGCCGCGGCCGAACTCGAACGCAAGCTGCGCAAGGAAGAATTCACGCTGGAGGATTTTCGCGATCAGTTGAAACAGATCCGCAAAATGGGCCCGCTCGAACAACTCGTCGATATGCTCCCCAAGGTCGGTCCGCTGCAAAACTTGCCCAAAAACGCCCAGGTCGACGAAGGCAAGTTGAAACAGGTCGAAGCGATCATCAATTCCATGACCAACCAGGAGCGCCGCGACCACAGCGTCATCGATGGCAAACGCCGCAAACGCATCGCTGCGGGCAGCGGCACGACGGTCCAAGATGTCAATTCTGTCGTCAAGCAGTACATGCAAATGCGTCAAATGATGAAGCAATATGGCGCCCTCACCGCTCGCGCCAAAATGAAAGGCCTGGGCAAACTCGCGGGTATGTCGTGAGGCGCCTCTGTTAATCTGTCCGTAACACCACTGCGCTATCTCTCTCGCTCCCGAGCGGCCCTATGACTCGTACCTCTTTCGACGACCCGCGCTACTACCTGAACCGTCACGTACAATGGCTCAATTTCAATCGCCGCGTACTTGAGGAGGCGCGCGATCTCGGTAATCCGCTCCTCGAGCGCGTCAAGTTCCTCGCCATCACCGCCAACAATCTCGACGAATTCGTCGAAGTCCGCGTTTCCAGCTTTCTGCAGCGCATCGAGCATGACTCCAGCGAAACCGGGCCCGATGGCCGGACTGCCGGGCAGGAGCTTGAACTTGTCTCCGCCGCCATGCAGACCTTCGTCCGCGATCAGTACAAGTGCTGGAACGAAGAACTCCTTCCCGCCCTCGCCAAAGAATCCATTCGCGTGTTGTCCCTGCGGGAGCTTGAACCGAAAGCCAGTCAAACCGCGAAAACCTTCTATGACCGCCGGGTCTCTCCGATGCTCACGCCAGTCACCGTGGATCCCTCGCACCCTTTTCCCCACGTCCTCAACAAGGCGCTCTGCGTTGCCTTCATCCTGCGCAAACGCCGCGACGGCAATGGCAAGCCATACTTTGGCGTGCTTACCGTTCCGCGCGCTTTACCGCGTCTGCTACGCGTGCCATCTGCGAGCAACAGCATCGACTACGTTTTCTTGCACGACATCATTTCCAGTTACGCTGCCAAGCTTTACCGGGGCTACGAAATTCTCGGTTCCGCGCCCTTCCGCATCACACGCAACAGCAATCTCTACCTGGAAGAAGAGGAAGCGCGCAGCTTGCTCGAAGCCGTAGACTCGCAGGTCACACAGCGCCGCAAAGGCGAGGCCGTGCGCCTTGAAATCGATGCCGCCGCTCCTGCTGAAATCGTGGATCGCCTGGTTTCCACCTTTGAACTCGATGAGTCCTTGGTTTTCCGCGTCAAAGGCCCGGTAAATCTCCAGCGCCTCTTCCACCTCTACGAAGAAACTCCCCGTCCGGAACTAAAATATCCACCCTTCACGCCGCGTCAGGTTCACATCGGCCACGACGCCGATTCCATGTTCGACGCCATCCGTCGCCAGGACACCCTGATCCACCATCCCTACGAGTCTTACGATGCGGTGGTGAATTTTCTGCACGCTGCCGCCAACGATCCCCGCGTTCTCTCAATAAAACAAACGCTTTATCGCACCAGCGCGGACTCGCCCATTGCCCGCGCGCTGCTCGACGCTGCCGGCAAAAAAGAAGTCACCGTCGTCGTCGAACTAAAAGCCAGCTTCGATGAGGCTACGAACATTCGCTGGGCGCGCAGTTTCGAGGACGCCGGCGTGCAAGTGTTCTACGGACTGGCGCGCCTGAAAACCCATGCAAAACTGCTGCTGATTGTCCGCAACGATCCGGATGGTAAAATTCGGCGCTACGCGCATCTCGGCACCGGAAATTACAATCCCTCCACCGCGCGCTTTTACAGTGATCTCAGTCTTTTTACCGCCGATAATGAAGTGACGCACTCGGTTCACGAAATTTTTAACTTCCTTACCGCCTATTCCGAGCAAGCGCACTATAAGCCCCTCTTCGTGGCCCCGCGCGATATGGCCAAATCGTGCGTTGCCCTCATCGATCGCGAAGCCCGGCATGCCCGCCGCGGACGCCGCGCGCGCATCATTGCCAAAATGAACGCCCTCACCGACCAGCGCGTGATTCAAGCGCTTTATCGGGCTTCTCGATCCGGCGTCGAAATCGATCTGATCGTGCGCGGGCAAACCTCGCTTGTTCCTGGCATCCGCGGCGTCAGCAGCCGCATTCGCGTGCGCAGCATCGTCGGGCGCTTCCTGGAACACAGCCGTATCTTTTATTTTGAAAATGGCGACCAGCCCGAAGTTTATCTGGGAAGCGCGGACTGGATGCCGCGCAATCTCTACGAACGGGTCGAAGTGATTTTTCCCCTCAAAGACCCCATCCTCTGCGAACGCGTCTGCACGGAGATTCTCTCCTCTTACCTTGCCGACACGCGCAAGGCTCGCGTCTTGTCCTCGGATGGCGAATACTCGCGCCCTCAGCCGACCCGCGGTCGCTACCGCTTTTCCGTTCAGGACTATCTGATGGGTATCGCCACCGGTAGTGACGACACTACGAACACCCATACACCGAAGGCGCCCGCGGTCGTTTATACTCAGAATTCAGCGATCCCGCCGCCTCTCACCTCTCACGAACCGGCGCTGGAGGATTCCGAGAATGCAGCCGTATGATCTGATCGTTATCGGTTCAGGACCCGGTGGGCAACGCGCCGCCATTCAAGGCACCAAAGCCGGCAAGCGCGTCGCGGTTGTCGAAAGACAAGCCAGCATTGGCGGCGTCTGCATCAATACCGGAACGATTCCCAGCAAGACCATGCGCGAAGCCGTGCTGCATCTTTCCGGCTTTTACGATAAAAATTTTTACGGCACCAACTACAACAGCAAAGACGTCTGCACCATGGCGGACCTCAATTTCCGTGTCCAGCACGTGGTGGAAAATGAAGTCGGCGTCATCCAAAGCCAGCTAAAACGCAACAACGTCACCGTGATTCATGGCACCGGCCGCTTCACCGGCCCCCACCATATCCGCGTCGATAATGCTAACGGCTTCGGCGAATTCGAAGGTGAGTACATCATCATCGCCACCGGCACCAAGCCCGCCACAAATCCCAAAGTCCCCATCAACGGCCGCAACATCATCAATAGCGATCAAATTCTCAGCATGCCGCAAATTCCGCGCACCTTCATCGTCGTGGGCGGTGGCGTCATCGGCGTCGAGTACGCTTGCATGTTCGCGACCCTCGGCGTTCGCGTAATCATCATAGAAAAACGTCCGCGTCTGCTCGAATTTGCCGACACGGAAATGGTCGAAGCGCTCACCTATCACATGCGCGACCAGCGCGTCACCATGCGTCTCAGCGAAGAGGTGGAAAGCGTCGAAGAATTGCCCGACGGAAAAGTCGCGGCGAATCTCGTGAGTAAGAAACGCATCATCGCCGATGCGCTGCTCTACGCCGTGGGCCGCCAGGGCAATGTCGACAAACTCGATCTTCCCGCCGCCGGAATCGAAGTTGACGACCGCGGCCGCATCAAAGTCGACGCCGACTATCGCACCTCGCAGCCACATATCTTCGCCGTAGGCGACGTCATCGGCTTTCCCAGCCTCGCCAGCGTTTCCATGGAGCAGGGCCGCATCGCCTCCGCCCGCGCCTTCAATCTCCCGGTCAAAACCGATCCCGCCGGCTACCCTTACGGCATCTACACCATTCCCCAAATTTCCTTCATTGGCAAGACTGAAGAACAGCTCACCGATGCCGACGTTCCCTACGAAGTCGGCGTCGCTTACTACCGCGAAATCGCCCGCGGCCAAATTAGTGGGCACACCAACGGCCGCCTGAAACTCCTCTTCCACCGCGAAACGCTCGAACTTCTCGGCGTCCACATCTTCGGCGAAGACGCCGCCGAACTCCTGCACATCGGCCAAGCCGTCTTCACCCTAAAAGGTAAAGTCACCTACTTCATCAACACCGTCTTTAACTATCCGACTCTCGCCGAATGCTACAAAACCGCCGCCTTCAACGGCCTCAACCGCCTCAGCTAAATGATTCGTGATTTTTTTAGGGGAACGGTTGGCGAATCCTTCCACGGCCAAGCGTTCTGTCATCGCATTGACGAGGTCCGCCGGCCGTAATTCGAGTCTCTCGGCATGGGCGACGTTCGCGTCCTCGAATTCTGCTCAATCGACGCACGCCCGGACTTCCGGTATCATCTTGCATTCGACTCGAGGATTGCATGGACGATATCGCGCGGCCGCGCAACAGGTTCAAGCGCGCCCTGAACGCTCTGGCCGCACTTAATCTCAACGCCCTTCGCGCCCTCGCCCGCGCCGGTCCTAGCGGCGCCGAACAGTACCTTACGTACACCCATCGCATGTACACCGGCTACGGCCTCCCGTGGATGTGGAGCGGGCTCCCCTGGCGGAAGGATCTTTCCGTCCCGCAAGTCCCCGTTCAGCAACTCTTTCCCGAAATCGATTTCACCCATTCCCCACAGTTAATTCACCCCTTCCCTCGCGGCCTGAGCACGCAGCCCCACGAACTCATGATCCTCGCGCACGTAGTAAATTTCCTAAAGCCCGAACGCGTTATTGAATTCGGCACTGCCGAGGGCCGCACCACCTTAAATCTCGCCTTGCACCTGCCTCCCACCGGAGAAGTCGTTACTCTGGACTTTCCCCCGATCCCAGGCAAAAACGAAGTGGGTTTTTTTTATTGGGACCAACCGCTAAGAAGCAAAATCAAGCAAATTTTCCAAGGCGTCGGTGCGTGGGAGTCCACCCCGTACCATGCCTCCGCCGCCGTTGTCTTCTGCGATGCCTGCGACCTGCCGGATGGCCTCGAAGCCGAAACCGCTCAGGCCTTCAAAGTCGTCAAGCCCGGCGGCGTAATCTTCCGTCACGACTACAGCAGCGCCCAGGGCCCCACCCTTTACTGGAACGCTTTGGCCAAGGAGCTTCCGGTCAAACACCTCGAAGGCACGACATTGGTGTGCTTGCGCGTCGACACCCGAGCCCTCTACGACCAGTTGCAAAAAATGGCCGCCTCCGGCCGCGTCATCCCCAGCTGAACGCCCGGCCGTTCGCCAATTTTGCTCGTGAAAAATTGTCGTCCCGATCGCGGCGAAGGACGCTGTTTTTCATCGAGCCAAGCCCGCGACGAATCTCACCGCTTCTTCCCCTCCACCACTGCCTTCCGCGTAGCCTCCAACGTGAATGCCAACGTCTCCTTCGGGATACTGGAGACAAACGGCCCGATCATCCACCCCAGCCCCGCCGGAACCCCCCGTGTTAGCGACACCACCTCGCTTTGCACATAGACCCCGCCATCCCCCTCTTTCACGCGCCACCAAGTCTCCATCTTCCACAAAAATCCATCATCGTCGCCCGGCGGTTTTTCACGTTCTGCGGCCGTCCCCGGATTTTCCACCTGCGCAATTCGCACCGCGGAACTCCGGCTATGCGCAAAACCGGGTCCGTCGCGAAAATACCGCACCTCATGCTCCGTATCGAGCACCACGGTAATCACCTTATGTCTCCGAAAACGTAAAAATACTCGGAACCAATTTCCATCCCGCCCCAGAATTTTCGACTGCTCTACGTCCGGGGCATAGTAAGTAGATTGATGGTCGTAATCCTGCAGCACCGCGAGCACATCATCCACCGTCACCCCCGGAAGGAACACCGCACCGACCCAGTGATGAATCAGCCCCGCAGGGCACTGAATCGCAGCCCCGCCGTCTAGAGTGTCCAGCCGCGTTATCCGCACTTCGCCGTTCCGCAAAGCCGAATAGCTCCGCGACCTCTCCGCTTCCGCCAGCGAGTCCAGCCATAGCGACCCTGTCCCGCCTTTCAATTCTGCATCATTCCTTGCATCGGTAAGTCGCACGTACCGCGCAAACGCTTCCTGAGTATCCGCCCCCAGATGTACGCCATTCACCGGCCCTGCTGCGAAGGTCAGCATCATGGCCAGCACTAGGGCGAAGGACCGCCGCAAACCACCCAGTTTCGCTAATAAGCCTTTCGCGCTTTTTGGCCCGTGTGTCATCTGTCCGATTTTCCCGACACTGGCGACATGTCGTGCGTGGCCGTGAGTTTGCGTAAATGTAACAAAATAATATCTTTAGTTGGGGGCTAGTGCTCCCAGGCCTTGAGGCCCATCCTTAGAATGCACGAGAACCGCCCAACCCGCTTAACCCAAACTCGCTCTTCGGAAAATTCCTCGTAGAAAACCGAAAGCCCCGGCAATCGCCGAGGCTCGTGATCCATACTACCTATCTACATTTCAGAGGGAAGAGAATCGGCGGGTTGGGTAGCTCGCACACGGCCCCTTGCGGAGCCGCTGTCCCCGCGCGGCCCCCAACCCGTTCCACAGACATTACCGGCCCCTTACCGATAGCTCAATGGGCCGCCAGACTCATTCCATCCAGTACCAGGGTTGTAGTACACCCCACCTCAACGCCCCAACCGTCGCTCAACAACTCCCTCGGACGTAAATCAAGAGCAACGCGCGTCCAGCGTCCCTCACTTCGCCGGCTGCGACAGCGTTTTCACCAAATCGTAGAGGAAGCTCTGCCCTTCGTAAAAAGACTCCACCGCCATCCGTTCGTCGCGCCCGTGAAAGCGGATGTCGTTGCGGTCAAAGAAGAAACCTTGCACCCCGTACGTCGGAATCCCCGCCACGCGCAGATAGCGCCCGTCCGTCGCACCCATCACCATGATGGGAATGGTCGGTACGCCCGGCCAAATCTTCTCCGTGCTGCTGCGGACCGCCGCCAGCACATCCGCGCGCATCGGAGAGGCAGGTCCAGCCGCCAGGTCGGACAAGCGCGTGATGCTCACCTGCTCATCGCCAACCACCTTCTTCAGCGTCGCCAACACGTAGTCGGCGGAGTCCTCCGGCAGCACGCGGCAATTAACAGTGGCGGCCGCCAGTTGCGGCAAGGCATTCACGGCGTGCCCGCCCTCCAGTTGCGTCGCCACACACGTGGTGCGCAGCGTGGCATTCCATGCCGGAGACGCGGCCGCGACTTTCTGCATCGCTTCCGGCGAACCCGCCGCTGCTTTGGCGAGATCCTCCTTCAGCGCGCCGCTTTCGATTTTGGCCATCTGCTGGAAATACGCCGCGGTCACCTCGTTGGTCTTCAGCGGAAAGCCAAACTCCGAAAGATGCCCCAGCGCAAAGGCCAGGTGGTAGATCGCGTTGTCGGCCACCGGCAGAGAACTGTGTCCGCCTTTGTTGCGCACCTCAAAACGAAAATTGATAACATACTTTTCGCTCACCTGCAGATCGTTCGAGAGTTTTTTCCCGTCCAGCGATTCGCCCCAGCCGCCTTCGTTCAGCGCGAAATCCGCGTCAATCAGCTCGCGGTGATTCTTCAGCAGCCAGTCCACCCCGTTAAATGGCCCGCCGCCCTCTTCGTCCGCCGTCAGCGCCACGATGATGTCGCGGTCCGGCTTGAAACCTTCCTTCTTGTACTGGATCAGATTGGCAATCCACACCGCGGCCTGCGCCTTGTCATCCCCTGTTCCGCGTCCGTAAAAAAATCCGTCCTTCTCCGTCAGCAGGAAGGGATCCATCGACCAGTCTTCCCGCTTCGCTTCCACCACGTCGATGTGCGCCAGCAGCAGCAGCGGTTTCCGCACTCCCGTCCCGTGATAGCGCACCACCACATTGGCCTTCTTCGCGTTCGCCCCGCCCACAAAAATATCCGCATCGGGAAATCCCGCCGCCTTCAGCCGCGCCGCCGCCGCTTCCGCCACAGGAGTAGTCGCCCCGGTCGTATAGCCCGATTGAATTTCGATGAACTCCTTATAGATGTCGTGCGCGAGTTGCCTTTCCGCCTCCGGCCGCACCGTCTGCGCACTGCCAACCGCGAGCGAAGCAAACACCAGCACACCGGTACCAAGAACACGACTCAAATTGCGCATAGTTGATTGCAAAGAGCATCCTCCGCCGGAAAAATCACATCGGGCGGCAAACTATACCATCGCCTTCCGACCCGCGCCAAGAAACCACGCCCCGCCCAACGCACACGCCTCCCGACGCACGCGCCTCCACGCCGTTTATCGCTGACCAAGACGCCGTCATTCTCAGCGGCTTCCCAACACGCAGCAAAAAACCACACGCCTCCCTACGCACACGCCTCCCTACGCTGTTTACGACTGACCAAGGCGCCGTCATTCTGAGCGCAACGGGCCGACGCTTTTTCTTCCCGTTCGCTTCCTGCGAACGGGTCGGCCGGTGCAGCGAAGAATCTCTCTTCGCTTTCCCCGAGTACAGGCGACGGCCGCCACAACCTTGTCTACAGCGTCGCCTCCAACTGCAGCTCCCCGATCATCTTCTCCAGCTGCTCATTCGCCGCGTCCCGCTGCGCCTCGGTATCCCGAATCTTCTTCCGCAGCGTCTCTAGTTGCGTCTCTTGCTCATCCAGTTGCCGCGTATATCGTTGCAGCAGCGCCTTCTCCTCCGCGCTCCCGCGCAGCGCCTTCATGTTCTCTCGCAGCCGCCCCTGGTCCTCCACGATGCGATCGATATCCCCCTGCCGGTCGGTCATCTCCTGCTCAAATCCCGCCACCACCGCTTTTTGCGCCGTGATCTTCTCCAGCGCCGCCGCCATCTCCGGGCTGATGCTGCGGTCCTGCACAAACAACTCGATCTGGTTCGCTTCCAGATCGCCGATCTGATACGTCTGCTGGAGTGGTTGAACCTCTTCAATCGGCAGCGTCGCGGTGGCTTTCGGCGCGATCTCCAGCTTGAAACGATACAATCCCGCCGCGCGCTCTTCCGGCTCGCTACTCCCCCGCGCCAACGTGGCAAACGCCCGCGCCGGATGCTCGATGATCAGCGTTCGCGTCGCGTCTTCCTGATTCTTCACCGTATAAAGCGTTTTCTCGTGTAGCTCGCTGCTTTGCGTCAGCACGCCTTTCGAAATTTTCACTTGGTTAACCCGGTGTGGCTCCGTAGTTTTCTGCGCCTCCACCAGCAGCCCCAAATCCGTCGCATAGGAGAGCAGCCGCCGGTCCCCCGGCTTGATCGCGTCCATCAAACCTTCGCCCGCAAACACTTCATCCTCCAGTACGCTGAAACTTCCGCCATCCAGCGTCAAATTACTCGTATTCTTCAGCCACAGCGCCCGCAACGGCCGCCCGGAGCCGCTGGTTCCGCTCCACAGTGAAACTTTGTCCGCTTGAATATCCGTCTGCGCAATCGGCACCAGCGCCGATTGATTTTTCTTAAGCGAAACGCGGTCCTTCAATTTGTATTCAAAAAGATCGCCAAGATCCTGACCCTCGGCTGCGGAAACACCCGTTGCTCGTGCCGCCACTAGATCCGTCGCCGAAAAATTCCCCGATCTGAAAGATCCTCCACCTGTGCCGCCTCCAAGACCTGAGCCTGAGCCACCGCCGTAACCGCCTCCGCCTCCCACATGTGGCCGCTTCGCCACCCCCTGCAATCGCGAAGTAACGATCGACTCGGTATTTAGTGCGCCGCCTGCCGACCCGGATACGGCGACGGTTTCGGCTGCGGAGCCAACTCGTAATTGCGAGTTCACAATATTTTCGCCAGGTTCCACGCCAATATCGGAAGTGACCGTTTTTTGAAATCCGTTGGCCTGCGCCTCTGCTCGATAATTGCCGGCGGCCAGCGAAGAGAACGCATACTGCCCGGAACTGTCCGTGGTCGTCTGCGCCACCACATTATTGTTTTCATCTTTGAGCACCACGGAAGCGCCTCCGACCGCTGCACCGGACTGATCCGTGATCGATCCGCTCAACCTGCCAGTTCCTCCCGAAAGCGCTGAGGAATGCGTCTGCGGCGATAGCTGCACACTCTCAGGCAACGGTACCACCGGCCGTCTCCCGTAAAACGGCTCCGATAGTTGCTGAATAAACGAATGCGGTTCTCCCGCCACCAGTGACAACTCCACATCATTCCAATCTTCGCCCACGGTATTGTCCACAATCGCCCAACCCTGCAGCAGCGGCTTCTTGTCCGCCTTCGTCGGCAGCACGATCCGATACGTCGTCTTCCAAATCGGCACTTCGCTGATATAGCTCACATACAACTTTCTTTCCCCGCTGCCAGCCGTGGAAATGGTCATTCGCCGCACATCCTGATCTCGCGAAGACGCAATCAGCCCCAGATAGCGTTCCACCTCAATCTGTAAATCCTTATCGATGATGCGCACGCTCGTGGCGGGATTTAAATCCACGGTCCGTACTTCACCGGAATCGCTAATGAGCGAAATCTCGTCCGTCTCCACCGTCCAATTCGTGGCGTTTCTGGTTTTCCGTTCTACACTCAGTAGTTTTCCCGTTAAAGCCGGTCCCGCACCGCTGCGAACCTCCACTCGCGCCCCACGCAACGCTCCTAAAAACTCCGAAACCGTGGGACGTTCGCCCAAGGCCAGCCGCAACGTAGCCAGCCGGCGTGCCAGCGGCGCTTCTGAGTTGTAATCCACTCCGCTGATTCGCCCGCCGTCCAGATCCAGCACTGTCAGGGACTTCAACACGTCGTTCAGTTGCGCGCTGGTGAAATCAATGTGCACATCCTGGCTCCCGCGTACATGCCCTAAATGCTCAAAATAACCAACTCCATTTTTGTAGAGCACCACGCGGCGCACCGGAAGTTTCTCCGCGGATTCTCCCGAGCTGCGATCTTCGGCGGCCCCGCGGTTCTCGGCCGCCGTTTTTTCACCAGGCGATACTTTCTTCTCCTGGGAATAGAGAAATGTACCCAGCAGCAGGAAAAGACAAGCTGCAATGACGCTGCGACGCATGACGACCTCCGTCCAACAGAAGGTGAAGCTTGCTAACCCAGATGCATGCCGTCCGAACGGCGTTGCGTGGAGCAAAGCCGCACACTTCTTTGGCGTGTCCCAATCCTCGCCGCCAGCGTTGACCTCCTGCTAAAACCTGGCCCTCAGACCAGTAGCCGCAGCGCAACTTTTTCCTCAGAATCGGGTATTACAGGGTGACCGGAAAGACCAAAGAACGTAAATTGCCGAGATTTTCAGGAGAGAAAATCATGAGCTTTAATTGGAAGAAATTCAGCATTCTGCCTGCCGTCATACTCATGGCCGGTTCGGTAGCCATGGCGCAATCGACCACCACGACAACGGCCAGCACGCCCGATCCATCGATCGCCCAGCGCAAAGAAAACCAGCAACAACGTATCGGCAATGGCGTCGCGAGCGGGCAATTGACCGCTGGCGAGACCGCCAATCTGGAGACCAAGGAAGCGGCCATCAATGGTGAAACCAAGGCGGATCGCGCCGCCGATGGCGGGAAACTTACCGCTGCCGAAAAAACCCAAATCAACGGCCAGCAAAACAAACTGTCCAACCAGATTTATCAGGACAAGCACAACGCCGCGACCCAGAACTACGGCAAGAGCGAAGTTGGCCAGCGCCAGACCGATCAACAGCAACGCATCGCTCAGGGCATAAAGAGCGGGCAGTTGACCGCCGGTGAAACCGCCAAACTGGAGAACAACCAGCGAGCGATCAACCAGCAGACGCGTGCGGATCGTGCGGCCAATGGCGGGAAGCTAACGGGCGGCGAGAAGGCGCAAATCAACCACGAACAGAATCAGCAATCAAGGAATATCTACAACAAAAAGCACAACGCCAACACGCAGCCCGGCGCAAAGCCCAAATAACTCTCACGTAAAAGCATCGTCGAGGCCATAGAGGCGCTTCCCGACCAGGGAGCGCCTCTTTACTCTTTTCAGCCATTTGCTTGTTGTTGCTCAATAATTGTTCACCGCTCGACCAATCACCGAGGGCCTCAATCTTCCGTCCAACCGAGCGTCGTCAACGCCTCTCGCACGCGTGCAAGCGGCAAACCCACCACATTGAAGTAGCAACCTTCGATGCGCGGAATGTAGCGCCCGGCGTGCCCCTGAATAGCGTACGCCCCGGCTTTGTCGTGAGGCTCTTCTGTCGCCAGGTATCGCGAGATTTCTTCGTCGGAGAGCTGTGCGAAATGGACCAGCGTGGATTCCACCAATGCCACGCGCTCCGCATCCGGAAGACGAATCAAGACCACGCCGGTGAGCACCGCATGCGTGCGGCCGGAAAGAGCGTGTAGCATATGCCGTGCGTTTTCTTCCGAGTGCGGTTTCCCAAGAATACGATCGTCGAGCGCCACCACCGTATCTGCCGCCAGCACGATTGCCGGTCCAATGGCGCGCGCGGCCACCAGTTCCGCTTTGGCCGCGGCCAGGCGAGCTACGTGATCTCGCGCCGATTCGTCGGGGAAGGGTGTCTCATCCACTGCCGACGACATCACTGAGAACGTGAACCCGGCATTATGAAGAATTTCTGCGCGGCGTGGCGATGTGGAAGCGAGGATTAATTTCAGCATGACGGATGAACGTCAGAATACTATCAGACGAGCGGCGCTTTCGAGGTGTACGGTGTCCGCACACTACGCCCTGGGCGCTTAGATGACAACAGTTTCCTGGTATTCCCCAAAGATTCGGCGCAGCGTGTCGGAAATTTCGCCGACTGTGGCGTACGCTTCCACAGCGTTGAGGATGGCGGGAAGGAGATTTTCGGTCGTGCCGGCGCGGCGCTCGAGTTCCGCGAGTGCGGCGACGGTTTGGGCGTTATCGCGTTTGGCGCGCAAGGACCGTACGCGGGCTACCTGAGCCCGCTCGATTTCTGAGTCGATGCGCAGCATGGGGATCGCGCGCTCTTCTTCGGCGAGGAAATCGTTTACGCCGACTACGATTTGCTCTTTGCTTTCCACGGCGCTCTGGTAATCGTAGGCGGCTTTTTGAATTTCGCCTTGAATATAGCCGGATTCCACTGCACGCAGCACGCCACCTTGTGCGTCGATCTTTTCGATATACGCCATCGCGCCGGCTTCGATCTCATTGGTTAATTGTTCGATCGCGTAGGACCCCGCCACCGGATCGATCGTGTTGGTCACGCCCGTCTCGTGGGCGATGATTTGCTGCGTACGCAGCGCGATGAGCGCGGCATCTTCCGTGGGTAAGGCTAAGGCCTCGTCCAGCGAATTCGTGTGCAGCGATTGGCAGCCGCCGAGAACCGCCGCAAGCGCCTGAATGGCTACGCGAACGATGTTGTTTTCAGGTTGTTGCGCCGTGAGCGAGGAACCGGCGGTTTGCGCGTGGAAGCGCAGCAGCACAGAGCGCGGATCGCGGGCGTGGAAGCGCTCGCGCATGATTTTGCCCCACATCCGGCGCGCGGCGCGATACTTGGCGATCTCTTCAAGCAGGTCGCTGTGCGCGTTAAAGAAAAAAGAGAGTTGCGGCGCGAAGTCGTCCACTCTCAGTCCAGCGTCCAGCGCAGCTTGCACGTAGGCAATACCGTCAGCGAGGGTAAAGGCCACTTCCTGAATGGCGGTCGAGCCCGCTTCGCGGATGTGGTAGCCCGAAATGGAGATCGTATTCCACTTTGGAACGTGCTCCCGGCACCAGCTAAATATATCTGTCACGATGCGCATCGCCGGCCGCACCGGATAGATATACGTCCCCCGCGCGATGTATTCCTTCAGGATGTCGTTCTGCACCGTGCCGGAAAGTTTCTCAAGACTGGCGCCCTGTTTTTTGGCCACCGCCACGTAGAGACATAGCAAAATGGCCGCGGTGGAGTTGATCGTCATGGAGGTCGAAACGCTCTCGAGCGGGATGCCGTCGAAGAGCGTTTCCATATCCTCGAAAGAATCAATTGCGACGCCGACTTTGCCGACCTCCCCTAGCGCCAGAGGGCTATCGGAATCCATGCCGATCTGTGTCGGCAAATCAAACGCTACCGAAAGGCCGGCCTGTCCTTTACTCAGCAAATAGCGATAACGCTGATTGGATTCGGCGGCGCTGCCGAATCCAGCGTACTGCCGCATCGTCCAGAATCTTCCGCGATACATGGTGGGGTAGATGCCGCGAGTGTAGGGCGCTTCGCCAGGGAAACCCAGAGCCTCTTCCGGGTTCCAATTCGCCAGATCGGCCGAGGTGTACAAACGGTGTATTGGCTGGCCGGAGAGCGAGGTGAATTTCGGCTTGCGCTCGGTCGAGACCGTCGCTGGCGTCGGTACTTTCGGGTTGCCCTTGGAGTCGCTCATATTTTTCGCGCGCGCCGAAACGAAAAGACGGAAAAAAGGATAAAAATCGCGGCCATCAATATGGCTACGACCACCAGCCAGTGAGCCACGTCGCGCGTCCACGCGCGAAAGGCATTGTTCAGCCAGGCGAACGCCAGGATGCCAAAAATCGCGCCGACTGCTTCGTGGAAGAGTTGCTTCAGCGCGCGCCAAAACCGACGGAAACCTCCTTGCGGAGCGGCAGTACCGGTAGCGGCGGCGGGCGACACAGAAGTGTAGCGTAGCGCGCGCGGGTGGTCGCGGCAATGGCGAGTTGTGATGCGAAGCCTCGCGCCTCGTCCGAACGCCAGAAATAGCTTGCGGAACCTGCAAACCAGGCGGTGCGCGGCAACTTGACGCAAAAAATAGATGTAACAAATACACAAAACACTGGCCGGCTGGCCTGTGGATTCTTTAGAGACAACACTGCGAACGACTCTTGTATCCAATATATCCTGGGCCTAAAATGGGCTTTGTGGTCAGGGAGAAACGCCCTTGCAACTCGACGATAATCTGAAAAATCTGCTGCGTGAATTAGGCCATGCCATCAACGACACGGTCTCTGATTCCGATCGCATCACCGGCGCGATTGCCGGAGTGCGTGCGCACGGCTATGACATCGTGTTGAAGCTCGATGCCACCATCGGTCTGGCGAAACGCGATGCCGCGGCTCAGGAAGATTCGCGACTCACCACGCAAGACCGGCGCTTCCTCGAATCCCTGCGCATCCAGGTTGATCAGGAATCCTTTGAGCAGGACAATGAGCGCAAAGTTGCGCCGCAGCGGCTGACCATGACGCCCCAAGATCTGCGATTTCTGAAATCCTTGCGCATCGCCACGGGCGAGATGGAGTGAACGCATCAGCATGAAAAAGCTCCGTGATCACCACGTGTTCTTGTCCGGCGCGTTGTTGGCGTTCGCCGGATTTTCCGCGTCTCCCGCGCTCGCGCAAGCGCCTGCCACGGTAATACCCGTCGTGGTGGACACTGCCGCGCCCATCGTCGTCAACGCCGTTAAGCCCAAGCCGCTGCCCGCCGGCATCGTCAAGTTTCAGGGTTATGTGATGAGCGCCAACACCGCGCAAATTACCGTTCGTGCCAAGGGCAATGACATGGCGCTGCAGACTTTTTCCCTCGATAAAAACGCCGCTGCCAGGATGCAGCAAACCATGGACCGTGGCGGCTACCAGTACGGCGATAAGGTCACGGTGATCTATAACGCCGCGAACCGCGTGGCCGTGAAAATTAAGGGCAAGCCATCCAAGGCCTTGTAGTTCCCGCCGCAGGCAAATTTCTCCGTTGAAATTCCGCGCCGCATACAAACCACGCCGACCGCTGCTGATAATTCTATAAGACGCACTACCGTGATATCTTTCAAGCACCAAATTCTATTTCTCGCATCGAAAATTTCGCGCTGAAGTTTCTTGACACACCGAAAACCGGTCGCTAGCTTTTGATACCAGAGATTTGTGGCTGCTTCTTCTGCTTACATATCTAAAAAATAATGACCTGAGGGGACAAATGTACCGGACTCATAAATTTTTGGCGGATGTAGTGTTTCTCTTTATCGCATTTCCCGGCGGACAAGCCTTCGCTCAAGGCGGCGCCACCGGCGCCATCAGTGGCGTGGTCGAGGATTCTAGCGGCGCAATTATTGCCGACGCCGAAGTCCAGATCATCGACGCCAAGACCGATCAAATCGCGCGCAAGCTTCCGACCGGTCCCGATGGCGGCTTTGTGGCCACTTTGCTGCCACCGGGAACGTACACGGTGGTGGTAAACAAGCCCGGCTTCGCGGAAGCCAAATCCTTGGACATCGAAGTGCGCGTCACCGAAACCACGCGCGTCACTATTCCCCTCAAGCCCGGCGAAGTGACGGAGAAAATCGAAATCAACGCGCAAGTCACCAACGTCGAAACCACCAATCCCACTACCGGACAATCCATCACCTCCAACACGGTTAGAACCCTGCCCCTGGCCACCCAGAACTTCCAGCAATTGCTCACGCTTTCCGCCGGCGCGCAAAGTGCCCTGAATGATTCCACGCAATTGGGCCGCGGCGATGTGCGCATCAATGTGAATGGCGGCCGCGAAGACAACAACAACTATTTAATCGAAGGCATCAGCGCAACGGACTACAACGTGGCCGAACTGACCAACACCCCGCTGCCGAACCCCGATGTCATTCAGGAGTTCAAGGTGCAAACCTCCCTCTACGACGCCAGCCAGGGGCGCAACGGCGGCGGCAACATCAACGCCGTGCTCAAGGGCGGCAGCAGGACCTTTCACGGGGATGCCTACGAATTTTTCCGCAACGATAAGCTCGATGCCAACGACTTCTTCCTCAACGCCGCCGGCCAGCCCAGGCCCGTGCTCCAGCAGAATATTTTTGGCGGGAGCCTCGGCGGTCCCGTAGCCACGGAAAAGCTCGGCTTTTTCTTCGTCAACTACCAGGGTACCCGGCAGAAAAGCGGCGACTCCCCAGGCACCATTATTTCCACCTTCATTCCGTACGTTCCGGCGGCCGACCGCGCTTCCGCCGCCGCCATTGAAGCCGACTGCGGCGTTCCGAGCGTGGATCCCGTAGCGCTTGCGCTGTTGCAGGCCCAGAGCACGCAATTCGGCTCTGCTGCGAACGGATACCTCTTCCCGGCGCCGACCGTGGCGGCCGGCACCGCACCGTGCAGCACCGTGCCGTTTGTAACCAGCCAGGCGGGGAACTACAACGACAACCAGTTCACCGCCAATTGGGACAAGGAATTCAACAACGGTGGCGACAAGCTTTCTTCGCGCTTCTTTTACTCCAACTCCCAAACATTCTTACCCTTCGGGGCCGGAGGTCTGCAGGCTTCACTCGGCGCGGCTGCCGCCGCCTCGGATTTGAATTTTCCGTACACCTTGCCTGTGCGGGATCGTTTCCTGGCCATCACCGAGACGCATCTGTTCTCGCCCACGTTGGTCAACGAATTTCGCTTTGGCTTCAACCACATCAACAACAGCGCCCTCAACGACGATCCCATCACCGCCGAAGATGTCGGAATCGACCGGCCCACGAGCAACCTCACCAGCAGTATTTACAAATTCACTTTCAATAGTTCCGGCTTTCAGTTCGGCCCCACCCCGCAGGCGGACCAGCACCAGACGCAGAACAATTACACTTTCGTGGACACCGTCTCCTGGGTGCGCGGTTCCCACATCCTCCGCTTTGGTGGCGAAATGGACTTTGTGAACTTGGACAAACTTTTTCCGCAAACCTTCAACGGCCAGCTCTTCTTTTCCGATACCCCTGACAACGGGCCGCTCGCCACGCCCACCACGGACTTCCAAAACTTCCTGATTGGCGCGCCGCAATTCAGCTTTGGTGGTGGCGGTGTTTACAACCACCAGTACAAGCAGAACGACTTCGCGGTCTTCGCGCAAGACGACTGGAAAGCTGCTAAAAACCTTACTTTGAACCTTGGACTGCGCACCGAGTTTTTTGGCGCTTGGAGCGACGGAGATTGCCATATTGGCAACGTCGAGTCGAAGCTCACCCTCTCCGGCGAGAATCCCTACGTGTATCCGGGATGCGTCGATACCCTCGGCGTTGGATTGACGGGCTCCGGAAACGGCAGCACGTTCTTCAATAACTACTCCACCGGCCTCGGGCCGCGCATCGGAGCCGCCTATGACCTCTTCGGCAAGCACACCACCACCATTCGCGCGGGCTACGGCATTTACTACGTTCGCGAGGACGTGGGTGCCGTCGACCAGTTGAGTTTTAACGCCCCGTTCCTGCCCATTGCATTTGATGGCGGAGCCCCCGGCAGTCTGGCAAACTTTTTCGCCGGAACTCCTGCGACGAATCCGAATGCTTTGCCGGCGGCGGGCGTGCTCAGCAGTGTTTACAGTCCGTGTCTCTCGGTCTTACAGAATTTCACCGCCAACGATCCCAACCAGTCGCCGAATTACGCCAACGTCGCCGGCTGCAGCGGCGTCGGCTCCATTAACCTCTTCGCGCTGGAAGTCCCGCGGGACTTCAAAGTGCCCAACACGCAACAATGGAACTTCACCATTCAGCACTCTCTCGGCAAAGCCTGGGTGTTGGAGGTTGGCTATGTCGGCACGCACGCCATACATCTCCGCGATACCCGCGACGCCATTCAATCGCTGGACGCCACCGCCGCGGATCCCGTGGTGGTTACCGACGTGAACGGCAACGTCTACCACATCACCGCCAACACCTTCGACAATGGGCCCGCGCGAACTCCCACGCCGGGGCTGAACGGTTACGACGGGTATCAGATTTTCGCCAACGATGCGTGGTCGCGCTACAACGCTTTGCAGACCACCCTCTCCCGCCGCTGGTCCCGAGGCTATTTCCAGACCGCCTACACCTGGTCGAAATCCATCGACGCCACCTCCACGGGAAACACCGCGTTCAACACTGCCTACAACAGCCAGACCGACGTCAACGCGTCCAAGGGCCTGTCTGACTTTGATCGCCCGCAGCGCCTCGTGATTAGCTACGTATACGGCTTGCCGTTCCTCGAAAAATCCACCGGTATCGTCCATGCCGTGCTGGCCGGATGGGAAGTCAGCGGTATCACCACGCTGCAGTCGGGATTGCCTTTCTCCATCTATGACTCCGAAGCTGGCACCGCTTTTCTGGGAGCGGGCAGCACCCCGTTGCTGGGCGCGAGCTTGGCGAGCGGGGCGACCATCGCCGGCGGCTACGCCTCCGGCAGCCTCACCAGTCGCATCAACAACGGCTACCTGAACCCGGCGGCATTCACACCCGCTCCTCTGCTCTATCCGGCGCTGTGCAATCCCAATGATTCCAACCCCTCCGATCCCACGAATTCAAACTTTTGCACCACGGGCTTCGGAGATTTGCAACGCAACAGCTACCGCGGGCCCTTCGAGCAGAACTGGGACTTTTCGCTCATCAAAAACTTTCACATCACCGAGCGACAGAATTTGCGATTTACCGCCGATTTCTTCGACATTTGGAATCACCCCAACTTCGGAAATCCGCAGGTTACCGACGTCGAGACCATCGGGCCTGATAGCCCCTTCGGGAAGATCAATACCACCGTCGGCCAGCCGCGCCTGATTCAGTTCTCCCTGCGCTACTCGTTTTAGGCGCGGAACGGCGAGTTCTAAAACCGCCGGCGCGGCGTTTTCCTGGCGAGACGCTGCGCCGGTATTTTTTGGTACAGTGAAGCGCGGAGGATTTTTCGTTATGGCTCGGAATTTGTCTCGCGTAACCCTGCTGGAGCGCGATGCGGTAACCCCAGAGGCGGCCGCAATGTACGATGCCTTGCTGGCGCAACGCGGCGTGGTGCCCAACATGTTTAAGGTGCTGGCGCACGCCCCGGATATCGCCAAGGGCGTCGCGGGTTTTCTCAAGCCGCTGCTCAGCGATGGCGCACTGCGCGGGTGGTACAAGGAACTGATCGCCGTGCGCGTCTCCACGCTGCACGATTCGCAATACGCCATTCGCGCGCACACCGCCTCCGCCAAAAAGAAGGGCGCCAGCGAAGAACAAATCGCCGGCGTCAACGATTTTCCGAATGCACCCTATAGCGAAAAAGAGAAAATGGGTTTCCAGCTTGCCGACCGCCTGCATCGCGGCGCCGCCGAAATCGACGAAACTTTCTTCGCCAAGTTGCGCAATCACTTTAGCGAAGATGAAATTATCGAGTTATTCTTGACCGCCGCCGCATTCGAGATGTTTCCCCGGTTCATCGATGGCCTATGCATTCCGGTAACGCCGCTTCCCGCGGCGGCCGCCACCGTCGCGACCGCGCATCACACGAAGTGATAATATTCCGGTTTCTGGCGGCTATTTTATGAGCTTCACCACACCCCCGCGTAAAATTGCATCCCGCGTTTCACAACTGACCGGCGAGGGCGCGCTGGCCGTCTACACCCGCGCCAAGGAACTCGAGCGCACCGGCAAATCCATCATTCACCTCGAACTCGGTGAGCCCGATTTTCATCCCGCCGCCCCGGTAATCGACGCCGTAAAGCAAGCGGTGACGCAGGGCCACGACCGCTATTGCCCCACGCGCGGCATTCCCGCTTTGCGCGAGGCCATCGCGGAATATCTAAACCGCACGCGGCGCCTCAACGTTTCCGCGGAGCAGGTTTTGGTTGCGCCCGGATGCAAAATGGCGCTCTCCCTGGCCATGATGGCGCTGATCGAACCCGGCGACGAAGTGCTGTATCCCGATCCGGGATTTCCCATTTATCCGTCGTTCACGCGCGGCCTGGGTGCCACCGCTGTGCCTTTTGCCTTGCGCGAAGAGCATCGGTTTCAGCCGGATTTGGCGGAAATTGCCGCGAAAATCACCCGCAAGACGCGCATGCTGATTTTTAATTCGCCCAACAATCCCACGGGCACGGTCTTCCACAGAGATGTACTGGAAAAACTCGCAGGGCTCGCTACACAACACGATTTGTGGATTCTCTCCGATGAAATTTACGCCCGCATGCTGTTTGACGGTGAATATCAATCGATCTGGGCGCTTCCCGGCATGGCGGAGCGCACCGTGATTATCGACGGATTCTCAAAGAGTTTTGCCATGACCGGTTGGCGCCTGGGTTACGCCGTAGCCGCCAAACCGGTCATCGACGCCATGGACATGCTGGTGCTGAACACCTTCACTTGCGCTGCGGAATTTACGCAGCTGGCGGCGGTGGAAGCGTTGCGCGATTCCACCCATGCCGTGGACGCCATGGTGCGGGAATATCGCCAACGCCGCGATCTGTTCGTCGCCGGCCTCAATCGCATTCCCGGGTTTCGCTGCCAGCAGCCCGAGGGCGCTTTCTACGCGTGGGTCAACGTCGCGGACACCGGATTAGCGGCACAGGAAGTTGCGCGCCTGCTGCTCGAAGAGGGCGGCGTAGCAGGCATCGCCGGGGCGGCGTTCGGCGCCGAAGGGAAAGATTATCTCCGGTTTTCGCTGGTGAGCGCGCCCAATCTGCTCGCGGAAGCCTTGCAGCGTATCGCCAAAGTTTCCGCTGGCTGGGCAGCAACGGTGTCGTAGGGCTGCAGCGCGGGGCGCAGGTCTGCGGCCTCTTCTCCGCCACGAAGCGAAATCGAACTACGCTGGACCATCGACACAAGGGAGCATCGACACAAAATGAAACAGTGCATCCAGTGGAGCAGAGCGATTCTCATGACCGCCGTGCTGTCTCTCTTGATCACCCTGAATACCGGCGCGCAGTCACGCCCATTTCCCGGCCCTGACCTGCAGAAAACCTACGACCGCCTGCTGGAGAAAATCGAGAAAATTCCCGCATACGACAATCACGCGCATCCCGGCTTCGGCGACGATACCGACGTCGACGCCATGGCCGCACCGCCCGATGAGAGCAGCACCTTGCGTGTGCGCGACGACAATCCCGAGTTTGTCGTCGCCGCCAAAGCGCTCTTTAACTATCCCTACGATGATTTCAAGCCCGAGCACGCCAAGTGGCTGGCGGACAAAAGCAAGGTCGCCGAGCGGTCTGGCGATAAGCAATACTTCGACGGCATCCTGGACAAGCTGAATATCGAAACGTGCCTTGCCAACCGCGCCATGATGCCCGCTTATCTCGATACCAAGCGCTTCCACTGGGTATTTTTCGTGGATTCCTTCTTCTACCCCTTCGATAACACCGCACAAACATCCAGCACTCCGGACATGGGCGTGTACATCCCGCTCCAGGAAAAAATGCTCGGACGTTACAAGCAGCTTGAAGCTGTCCAGGGTCTCCCCGCGGATCTGGCGGGCTACGAAGACTTCGTTCGCCGCACCATGGCTGACAATCAAAAACTGCGCGGTGGCGTGGCCATCAAATTCGAGGCGGCTTATTTCCGCTCGCTGTATTTCAGCGATCCTCCACGCGCCACGGCTGAAGCCATCTACGCCAAATATCGCGGCGGCGGTGTGCCCGGCGCCGAGGAATACCGCGTCTTTCAGGATTATATCTTTCGCGTGCTCATCAATCAGGCGGAAAAACTCGATCTGCCCGTGCACTTTCACAGCGCCGTGGGCATCGGCGATTATTTCAGCCTGCGCCAAGGCAACGTCTTGAATCTGGAGAATGTGCTGCGCGATCCGCGCTACAAAAACGTTAAATTCGTGCTGTTGCACGGTGGCTGGCCGTATTACAAGGAAGCCGCTCTCCTCACCGCCGTAAAAAATGTGTACCTCGATACCTCCTTTCAATCCGAGCTGCTCTACCCTTCGCAATTGAAAGAAGTTCTCAAGCAGATGATCACTCTTTTTCCGGACAAAATGATGTTCGCCACCGACGCGTTCCCCTTCAGCGACGCTCTGGGTGCGGAAGAAAGTTTCTGGCTCGCCACCTACACTTCCCGGACGGCCCTGGCCGCCGCGCTTGCCGAACTCGTCTCCGAAGGCGCGTTCAGCGAAGAGAAAGCCCTCGCATTAGCGCATCTGTATCTGCATGACAACGCCGCGAAACTTTACGGAGAAAAAAAATGAGCGCCGCTCAGCTGAAACACATCCCTTGGAATCAAGTGACCCGTGAGGAATTGAATCCCAAAATCGCCCGCGAGATGGTCGTCGGCGAGCAAATTATGCTCGCCCGCGTGCTGATGAAAAAAGGCGCCCACGTGCCGCTCCACCACCACGTCAACGAACAGGTGACCTACATCCTCGAAGGCGCCCTCAAATTTGCCGTGGATGGCAAGGAAATCGTGGTCAACGCCGGTGAGGTGCTGTGCATTCCTCCCGACATGCCGCACGAGGCCTGGGCGCTGGAAGATACCGTGGATCTGGATGTATTCAATCCGCCGCGCCAGGACTGGCTGAATAAGACTGACGATTACCTGCGTCACGGCCGCTAGCGCCTCGGCCGTTGGAATTATTTCCATTTTTCCCGGGTTTGCCTGCCTCCACCCCTTTGCTTTTCGCGCGTTTGCCGCGAAAGAGCATAGACAAACGACCTCCGTCTTGCTTACCGTACTTATGTGGCGTATGCCCGGCGTGGGGCGTCCGCAGAGGGGAATCATGATGAGACGACTATTGGCAGGTACGGTTTTGCTTTTGGGCGGTGTGTCTGCCGTGCAGGCACAGCAAGTTGCCGGCGCCAGTGCCGGCTTGCAACTGCCGCAGATCGCTAATAATTTCTCGATGAGTGCGGATCAGCCGTTCGCGCTAGCCGTACCATCCGCGCTCGCTGCACCCTTCACGCCCGTCGTACCATTCACGACGGTTGCGCCAGCCCGCGACCCGGGCGACTTGCTCAACGCTAATGTCGCTCCGTCACCAGTCTCGGGCTCATCCTCAATTACCCCGGGTGATATGGCTCTCGCCGATCCTGCGGCGGTGTCCTCCGCGGCGCTCTCCTCCGACCCCGATCCCTCACCGGATCCCAAGTTTCTTTACGGCGGCCGCGACGATTACCGTTGGCAGCTGGGTCTTGGCGCGGTTTGGGAGCGCTTCCGCTCTTCCATTTTCAATGCCAGCGCGGTGGGCCTGAACACTTCTATCTCCTACTACCTGAACGATTGGCTGGGCGTGGAAGGTAACGTGCTAACGGCGTTTGCCCCCGAAATTTTCGATCGCGAACACGTCAAGCTGCTGAATCTCACTGGCGGTCCGAGAATTGCCTGGCGACAACGGCGCTGGGAACCGTGGGCACACGGCTTGATCGGCTGGGCGCACGAACAGCCGCAAACCGCGGATAACACCCGGAATGCGTTCGCGGTGCAAGTCGGCGGCGGTGCGGATTACCGCATCAATCCGAGATTGTCGCTGCGACTAGAAGGAGATTGGCTGCACACCCAATTCTTCAGCCAATCGCAGAATAACTTCACGCTCATGGGCGGAGCGGTCATCCATTTCTAACTCCGAATTTTAGTTTCGGTGCGCCGAGTCCGAGACATTTTGCCGTGGCATTTCGCGTCATCATCGCGACCGGCGCTCGGCACCCTTGATGCGATTGATGCGATTGATGCGATCCTTTTCCCCTCTTTTCTGCTTGCTTCGGTGAGATTTCACCACCATCGCCATGGCCGGCGGATTATTTTGCGGGAAGCGGCTGTTGATATTTGGTGAGGTCGACGGATTTCCATTCGCGGCCGATAATTCCAGCGCGAATCTGCGCGGCGGTCTTGCCTTTGCGGGCCTGTTCATAGGTATAAAAAGCTTCCGCCTGGCAAACGTTGCACCCCGAGCCGTGCCTGCCGGCAAAACAATCGAGCAAACTCCCGTGACCTTCGCTTTGGTCGCAATGGCAGTAGCAGGGTTGCTGGTACAAAAGCTTTCTGACGCGTGCGGCCACGGCGTAGGCGTTGCGAACGAGCTCGGCTGTGAAGAGCTCCGGATCGAGCGTCAGTGGCAGCGGGGTGCTTGGCAATTGCGTGTGATAGGCCGGAATCGGTTCCTGATCGGCCGGACGCGACATATCGATTCCCGGCACCGGCAGGCTTTGCGGCGAAGCTGTGGCGGAAGTTCCGGCGGAAGTTCCGGCGAGAGTCGCGGCGTGTTGTGGAAGAGCCAAAAGAACCACGATCAAGGCTACAAACAAGATTCCCGCGAAAATCTTTTGGACAGCAAGCCTTAGCCCGGAGCGTCTGTGTCCCGAAGTCGAGTGTTTCTCAAGTGCCCGTGTTGCGCGTTCCCTGGCTGGGTGCATCAGGTTCTCCCGGCGGTGCAAACCTAGTCGCGCTGAAGCGCTGCGTTACGACTAGCCTGCGATGACTTACCTACGACAAGAACACTTCTGCCCCGCGGATCGCAGCGCGATCCCATGCGGCGACCTAGGAAACTAATATTGGGTGGCCGACGACGGAGCGCGTTGTGCCGCCCGAACTTGTGTCGATGGTTCCGAGAGGACGCGCGTTCATATGGCGCGCGCGAAGATGCCGCTGCACCCGGCGGCCCCAGCCGCGCACAAACGTGAAATTCATGGCGCCGCCCACCGCCGAGCTCGCGAGCGGAATCAAACGCGCCGCCCATTTTTCCGCGGCTTCCACGCCAATTTTTGTGGCCAGCCTTTGCACCACGCGCGGAATCAATTTCTCCAGGATTTGCTTTTCCGCGAAATCCTTGCCGAAATCCACGCCAGCCGCGGCGGCCGCGGCCTTCCACATCTCGATGCGCTCGCCACTCGCGGAGGCGTCAAAACCGTAGAGCAAGGAAAGCCTTTGAATCAAGCGCAGGGTGATGAGGGTGAGAAAACTCGTGTCCGGCAGCAAGGTGATTATGCCGCCGAGCCCGAAACCTGCGCCTTGTGCCAAGGCGAGGCGCTCCGCATCGCGGATCAACGTCTTGGCGATGGCGTCGAGCCGTTCGATGGGGACATCGCGCATGCGCGTGAAGTCCGGGACCCATAGGCCGTGTTTGTCCGCCAATTGTTTGCGAAAGGCGTCCGGCTTGACTTCGACCGAGCGCAACCCGCGCAACAGACCGAACCGCAGAAAGCCTCCGACGCTGCGCCGCACCAGGGAGCGGCTGCTCGGTTTTGGTAACTTGGGTACCTTGGGCATATCTCTCAGCATCCTAGAGCGATTAGAACCGCATAGCAAGCGCGGCGTTGTATACGGAGGTTTTTCAACGCTACGGCGGCGGCCCAGGGGATCAGGGGCGCGGCGGGCGGCTGAGTCGCTGCGGGCGAGTGCGGCATCTGAAGGAGTTACCAGAAACGCCGCACTGGACCGGTGGTCCTACTTGACGCGGCGAAGTTTTTGGGTAAACTGCGAATTCGCCATGGCGACCCACGTCGCACAATTCGTGCCGAGCGAAGTCGTAAATGACTTCGACTTCCCGCAGCGGGAGGCAGCGTTCTTCTACGGGCTGTTCCTGCGCGGGCATTCTGCCGACCGCCTGCGGGAGGACATCCAGGTACCGCCAGCGGTGCTGCGGAAGTGGCACCGGGAAGCGGAACGGGAACCAGGGCTCCGCGATGTGTTCACGCGCATGGTCGAGTACCGGCGCCACGTGCTGGCGATTTTTGATTTGCTGGTGGACTCGGAGAATCAGAGCCACCGCGTGCAGTAACGCTGAATTTGCCTCGCTCTTTGTCCTTTGCACCCCCTGATTCTCAAAAGGTTGTCATTCTACTGGTACTTAAAGTCTTTTGTTTTGTTAACCTTCCGTAAGTATTCATTTTAGGGGACTTAGAGGTCACCTTTGTTAACTTAGTTGTCACTAAGCGTCCTTTGGCCGAAAACGATGCCATTGGGTTCAAAGACCCGTCGTCGCCGCAGTTGTTATCCCCGCCGTTACCCCCCACCGTAACCCCGCCAGTACCAAACGCCGAGGCACGATTGGAAACCCGATGCGAGGAGGCCGTCGCAGCGTCAACGAAGAACCGGTCAACGAAGAACCGGCGGTTGCGGCACGCTGAGGCCTAAAACGGTAGCAGGGCGATGCGGTGATGGCAATTTATAGAATGTACAGATGAGGTACAGGGATAAGGCTTGTACCATTTTGGCCACGGGGATTTCGTACAGGCCCAACCGTACAGGTCGAGGAAAGAGCAGGCAACCATTTTTGACGAGAAGTAATCCAACCCAATTCGGGGGCAAGTGTCTCAAAATGAAGGGGATTCCGCGATTGACGCGGGAGGGTTCCGGGGTTAAACTTCACAACTGTCCTTAGGAGTTGAGGTGTATTTATGTCGCAGGTAGTCCGCTTCCTGTTTGCAACCGTATTTTCCATGGCTTTGATAGCCCCGCCATTGCCAGCGCAACAGCCGCAAGCGCCGCCTGCGCAAGACCCCACCGCGCCAATCGTGCACCAAAACCTGGACAAAGAACAAAAGAAGAAGATCAAGCGAACAATGAAAGAGCTGGATTCTTCGTACCGGACCTGGCTCAACGAAGACGTGGTGTACATCATTTCGCCGGACGAGCGAAATGCGTTTTTGCAATTGGAAACCAACGAAGAGCGCGAGTCGTTTATCGAAGCTTTCTGGCTGCGGCGCAGCGGCAATCCGGACCTGCCGGACAACGATTTCAAGGAAGAGCATTATCGCCGCATCGCGTATGCGAACGAGCACTATGCTTCGGGTATTCCGGGATGGAAAACGGACCGCGGCAAGATGTACATCATTTGGGGACCGCCGGACGAAATCGAATCACATCCGACGGGCGGAACGTATGACCGGCCGATGGAAGAGGGCGGCGGATCGACGACGACGTATCCGTGGGAAACGTGGCGCTGGCGGTATTTGGAAGGAATCGGGGAAAACGTAATTCTGGAATTCGTGGATCCGAGCGGATCGGGCGAATACCACATGACGATGGACCCATCGGAAAAAGACGCACTGCTGCACGTTCCGGGCGCGGGCCTGAGCTTACTGGAAGAAATGGGCCTGGCTTCGAAGACGGACCGCTTTACGCGTTCCGACGGCACCAACCTTCCGACGACGCTGGGTGGAACGCCGGCGAGCATGGATGAATTTAACCGCCTGGAACTGTTCGCAAAGGTGCAACGTCCGCCGGACGTGAAGTTCAAAGACTTAGAGGCGGTGGTGACCGCGCGGCTGGTACGCGACCAGATGCGCTTTAACTGGAGGACGGATTTTCTGAAGGTTACCAACGACACGGTGCTGGTGCCGATCACCGTGCAGGTGCCGAACACGCAACTCTCGTTCCGTGCGAAAGACGGGATTCACTCCGCAACGCTGAACATCTTCGGCAGGGTAACGACGCTGACGGGGCGCATCGTGCAGACGTTTGAAGAGCCGGTCAGCCGCGATTTCCCGGATTCCCTGTTCCAGCAGTCGCTGAAGCTGCAATCCATCTATCAGAAGGCCGTGCCGTTGCGGCCCGGCCTGTATCGCCTGGACATCGTGATCAAGGATGTGGAGAGCGGGAACATCGGGGTGATCAATACGCGGCTGGCAGTGCCGCGGTATGAGGATGAGAAGCTGGAAGCAAGTTCGTTGATTCTTGCCGACCAGATCGAGCACGTTCCGGCCAAGCAAATCGGCACGGGGCAATTCGTGATCGGGTCGTCGAAGGTGCGTCCACGACTCGACGGCGATTTCACGACCGCGGACAAGCTGGGGATTTACATGCAGGTGTACAACCTGAAGCCGGACGACAAGACGCACAAGAGCGACGCGACGTTCGAGTACACGGTGAAGAAGGGCGACCAGCAGATCATGCAGTTCAAGGAAACGTCCGTGGAGATGAAGCAGACCGGGGACCAAATCACCATCGAACGACTGCTGCCGCTCGCGACGCTCGCGCCGGGCAAATACACGCTGCAAATCAGCGCGACCGACACGCTTTCCAAACAGACGATTTCCCGTACGGCAGAATTCTCGGTCAAGGCGCCAATCGACAACAAGACGGCCGCTAACGTGACGCCGGGGAGGTAACCAACTGTGAAGCGAGGGCTGCTCCGAAACTTAGGGGCCCTAGTGCTGATCGCGCTGGCTTCGGCGATGTTGCCGAAAGGCGCGGAGGCGCAAAACAAGCTCGCCGCCGGCGCGCTCTCCGGGATTGTGCGCGACGCCAGCGGGACACCGCAGATGGGAGCCAGCGTGGAAGTGCTGTCCGAGACCATCGGACTGCTGGCGGTGCAAGATTTCCTGACCAACACACGGGGGAATTTCCGCGGCGAGCAGTTGCCGCCGGGTCTGTACACCGTGCGCGTGACGCTGGCCGGATTCCTTCCGACCATTGAGCAGCATGTACGGATCAGCGCCAATTTAACCACCATGGTGCGTATCGAGATGGAGTCGATGTTCGCCTCCATCGAGCGCATGCGGCGGCAGCCCGCGAACACAAACGTGGAAGCGGACGACTGGAAGTGGGTGCTGCGCTCGGCGCCTTCGCTACGTCCCGTGCTGGAGTGGACGGATAGCAACGGCTCGGGAGCTTATGGTGAAGGTGGCGGCGTGGTCAGCGCCAGCGTGAGCAGCGGCGCAGGGATGGACAACAGCGTGCCGCAGCCGGTGCGCATGCGGCTGGAATTTACGGATGGGGCGAGGCAGCTGGCTTCGCCGTCGAATATCGCACCCGCGCCAGCGACGGCGTTTGCCTACGATCAGAGTCTGGGCGACATGGGCCGCATGATTTTCGCCAGTCAAATGAGTTATGACGACGATGCGCCCGGCGGCGGACTGGCCACGATCTGGCTGCCCTCAGGGACGCTGGGATCCGGGCCGCATACCGCGCTGGTGTTGCGCGAGGCCAAGAGCTCGGCGATTGGCCCGATGTTTCGCGGCGTGCGAATTGACCAAGGCGGCGCGTTGGTGCTGAGCGACCGTACCGTGCTGCAGTATGGCAGCGAGTACGTTTTAGTGGGATTGGGCAGGGCGGCGTCGGCGGTCCGGCCGCGCATGGAATTACAGGTCCAGGCAACGGATAAGTGGCACGCGGCGTTGATTTTTGCCTCATTGCCGAGCGGCCCCACGGTGCTGGACAACGCGCAAGACACGAACGCGCAGGTGGACGACTGGCAACCGCGCGACGTGCAAGGCGCGGAATTAGCGGCCGCGCTGGGTGAACTGGACGCTTTCCCGGCATTGCTGTGGCGCGGCGGAAGGCCGGTGTTGCAGAGCGGTTGGCACGAAGAAGCCGCGATGGAACGCAAGACCGGCACGCATGGCAAACTACAAATCGCAGCGTTTCACGATGACCAGGGTCACGTAGCCGTTTACGGACGAGGTTCGGGGCTGCCGGCCGCGGATTATCTGCAGGATTACTACGGAAATGGTTTCGCCTACGACGGAGGCTCTTCGACCAGTTGGGGAGGGCGGGTCGCGTGGGTCCAGAAGATCAACGAGAATGTGCAACTTACCGCCGTTTATGCGTACGGTGGAGCTTTGATTCCCGCGGAGGATGCCAACGATTTGCTGCGGGACGTCTTGCGGACGGAGAACCGGCACTCCGCAGGGATGAATATCACCGGCAGGGTGCCGCGGCTGGGAACCAAGCTGGAAGCGGGCTATAAGTGGGTGGGTGGGGCCACGGTTTCGCACGTGGATTTGTACGGCGAAGCGCTCTACCAAATGGACCCGTTTTTTCATTTCGGGATACGTCAGCCGTTACCGCGGTTTGCTCTGGGCCATTGGGAGGCGGTGGCGGAGTGCGACAACCTGCTGGCGCAGGGATATGTTCCGGCGGGTAGCAGGGACGGGCAGGTGATGCTGGTACCGACGTTCCGGTCATTCCACGGCGGCCTAAACGTGCAGTTCTAAGGGATAAGATCGCCCTTTCGAAAGCTGTAGGCGGGCTATTAAAACCTGTATGGCTGTAGCACCTTCCTCCGCCAAGTCTCCTAAGCCATTCATAAAAGGGCACTTACTATTTCGAGAAGATACCAAGCATTGGACATTGATTTGCTGCTACTCCGTGCAGTAAGGGTGTGGGATTCGTTTGGCCATGAAGCAGAATCTGCGTGTCAGTCTCGGAGCGGTGGTATTGGCGCTGGCGACAGTGGCAGCGCTGACGTTTGCCATCCTGAATTTCGAGCAGCGGCGGCTGTTTGACACACCGGATGACGGCGTAGCGTGGCTGGATACGGACCAAGGGGTGCAGGCGTGGAAGGTAGCGCCGAATTCCCCCGCGGCGCGCGCGGGAATTCGCCCCGGCGATGAACTGGTAGCGTTCAATGATGTGGCCATGTCGCGAGCGGTGCAGGTGACGCAGCGGCTGTGGCGTGCGGGAATCTGGACGCAGGTTCGTTATAAGTTGACGCGCAACGGCGAGGAGTTTGAGACGCCGCTGGTTACCGCGCCCGCGCCGAAACCCGCTTCCATAGAGAATTACCTTCGCGTGGTGGGCCTGCTGTATCTCTTCATTGGGATGTTTATTTTCGTAAAGCGCTGGAACGCGCCGCGCGCGGTGCATTTCTACGTGTTTTGCTTGTTGTCTTTCGTTCTGTATTCCTTCCATTACAGCGGCAAGCTGGATGCGTTTGACTCCGAAGTGTATTGGGCCAACATCGTGGCGCACCTGCTGGCGCCCGCGCTACTGCTGCACTTCGCGCTGGTTTTTCCGGAGCGGAGCGAGTCGCCGGTGCGTTCGTTCCTGAAGCTGCTGGCGGTCTATGGGCTGCCGGCGGTGCTGCTCTCGGTGCATATCAGCGCGGCGGAAAATATGCTGGGTTTCGTGCCGTGGCTGGCGTCGCGCGTGGAGCTGGAAAAGTGGGATCTGGCGTTCCTGGGCGCATGCTTCCTGGCCGCGGGCAGCGTGTTTTACCAGAGTTATCGTGAAGCGCCCTCCGGGGTGCTGCGCCAGCAACTGAAATGGCTTACCGCCGGTACGCTGGTGGGCAGCCTGCCCTTCACATTCCTTTATATTTTGCCATTCGTGACGGATGCGCCGTCGCAGCCGTGGATGCAGTTTTCCGCACTGAGCCTGGTGCTGATACCGCTGTGCTTCGCCTACGCCATCATTCGTTACCGGCTCATGGATGTGGACATTATTTTCAAGCGCGGGCTGGCGTACACCGCGGCGACTGCCGGCGTGGCGGTGGTGTACTTCGCGCTGGTGGCGGTGATCGCGGAAATATTCCACGCCAAGACTTCCGGACCGGTCGCCGGAATGATCGCCATCGTGATCGCGGCGTTCCTCTTCCAACCGTTCCGCGAGTGGATTCAGATGCGGCTGGACCGATTTTTTTACCGGGATCGGCTGGATTATCGGCGCACGCTGATCGAATTTGGCCGCACGCTGACGCATGAAGTGCGACTGGATCCAATGCTGGGGTCGGTGATGGATCGCATTTCGCAAACGCTGCTGGTGGATCGCCTGGCGATTTTTGTGGACGACGCCGCGCATCCCGGACAGATGCGCATGGCGCGCTCGATGGGCGTGCGGCTCTCCGAACCGCAAGATCTTAGCTTCCTCGAGCCGGCCCGGCCCGAGTTCGCCCGCGGGGCGCTGTTTTTTGAGTCGCCCCGTGCGGCGAGAGACGTGACGGAAAGCGTGCGGCGCACGCTGGAGCAACTCGATCTGAATTATTTTGTGCCGTGCCGGATTCGCGAACACACGGTGGCGGTGCTGGGCCTGGGAAAAACGGTCGATGGCGATTTTCTTTCGAGTGAAGACGTGGAGCTGGTGGAAACGATCGCCGGTTACGTGGCCGTGGCGCTGGATAATGCGCAGCTTTACAGCTCGCTGGAGCAAAAGGCCAGCGAGATCGTGCGGTTGAAGGACTTCAGCGAAAATATCGTGGAATCGCTGAATGTGGGCGTGCTGGCGGTGGATTTGCACGGGGTAGTGGAGTCGTGGAACACGCGGATGGAGCAGCTCTTCGGAGTGACGCGGCAGGATGCCGTGGGGCGAGCGCTGGATACGCTGGTGCCGGAAGAGCTGGCCGTACAGATTGCCGCGCGGGGAGACGAAGAACAGGTTTCCGGAATCTACAAGCAGCGGCTGCAACATCAAGGCCTGGCGCTGACCGTGAATGTTTCCATCACGCCGCTGGTGAGCAAGTCCGGGGAACGAATCGGGCGGCTGCTGCTGTTTGACGATGTGACGCAGCGCGAGCGCATGGCCGAGCAGATGACGCAGACGGAGAAATTGACGTCGCTGGGCCTGCTGGCCGCGGGCGTGGCGCACGAGGTGAATACGCCGCTGGCGGTGATCTCCAACTACATTCAGATGCTGGCCAAGCAGCTGCCGGCCAACGATCCGAAACAGGCGCTTATTGAAAAAATCGTGAAGCAGACATTCCGGGCGAGCGAAATCGTAAATAATTTGCTGAATTTTTCGCGGACGGGAGCGGGCGAGGTCGCGGACATCGATGTGAACCGCGTGGTGGAGGAGACGCTGTCGCTGGTGGCGCATCCGCTGAAAACTGCGCGCATTCAAGTCGTCCGGGAGTTTGGCGATGGACTTCCGGCGGTGCGGGGTTCGGCGAACAAACTGCAACAGGTGTTCCTTAACCTGTTTCTGAACGCGCGGGATGCCATGCCCTCCGGAGGCATGCTGGAAGTGCGCACCACGGCGCACAATGGAAGCGTGGAAGTGGAGATTGTGGACACCGGGGCGGGTATTCCGCGCGAACTGATCCATCGCATCTTCGATCCTTTCTTTACGACCAAGGCAAGCGGGCGCGGCACGGGCCTGGGTCTCTCCGTGACCTACGGAATCATCAAAGAGCATGCCGGAAAAATCGATGTGCGCTCGACGCCCGGGAAAGGCACGTCATTTCACGTAGAGTTCCCAGCGGTCAGGAAAGCGATTCATGTCTAAGGGCTCGATTTTAGTCGTAGACGACGAATCCGAAATTCGCGAAGGACTGGAACTGCTGCTGAGCAGCGAAGGGTATGGCGTTTCCAGCGCGGAGACGGGCGAGTCCGGGCTGGCAAAAATCGGAGAGCATCCCTTTGATTTGCTGTTGCTGGATGTGAGTTTGCCGGATGGGAACGGCTTGGACCTGCTGCGCGAAATTCGCCGCCGCGATCCACATCTTTCGGTGGTATTGATCACCGCGTACGGCTCCATCGATATGGCGCGCGCCGCGTTCAAAGGCGGTGCGCTGGATTTCATCACCAAGCCGTGGTCCAACGACGAATTGCTGGCGCAGGTGGCGCAAGCGGTGGAATCGCGGCGCCTGCGCGACGAAAACGTACAGCTGAAGCGCGCGCTGAAGCAGCGCTTCAATTTTCCGAATATTATCGGGAAGAGCGACAAGATGCAGACGCTGCTGAATCTGGTGACCCAGGTCGCGCCGTCGCGCTCCACGGTGTTGATCAGCGGCGAAAGCGGGACCGGCAAGGAGCTGATTGCCAAAGCCATTCACTCCGCTTCGCCACGGGCGGATCGCGCGTTTGTGCCGGTAAATACGGGGTCGATTCCCGTCGATCTGCTGGAATCGCAACTGTTTGGGCACGTGAAAGGCGCGTTCACCAGCGCGGTGGCCTCAAAAAAAGGGCTGTTCGAGGTAGCGGATCAAGGGACGATTTTTTTCGACGAAATCGCCACCATCGGACCGGAAACGCAGGCTAAGCTTTTGCGGGTGATTCAAGAACGCGAATTCATGCGTCTCGGAGGCACGGAACAACTGAAGGTGGATGTGCGCATCGTGGCGGCTTCGAACGTCGAACTGCTCACGCTGGTGCGCGAGGGCCGCTTCCGCGAGGATCTGTATCACCGCCTGAACGTGATCCATTTGACGCTGCCTCCGCTGCGCGAGCGCCGCGAAGATATTCCCATGCTGCTGCTGCATTTCCTGGATTTCTATTGCCAGGAAAACAGCAAGGCGCTGCGGCAGTTCACGCCGTCGGCCATGAAGCTGCTGATGGATTACGACTGGCCGGGAAACGTGCGCGAGCTGGAAAATGTCGTGGAACGCGCGGTGGTGCTCTCCACGCAGGAACGCGTGGACGCCGATCTGCTACCGGAAAGCGTACGCAGCAAAGAAATCGTTCGCGGGGTGCGGTTGCAGCTTTCGGAATTTCTTCCGCCGCTGCCCGGCGAAGCGGGGGCGCGCACGGGCGCGGATCAGTCGATGCCTTCGCTGTTTCAGATCATGGATGAGATCGAGCGCCGCATCATCACGGACATGCTGGAGCGCACCGGCTGGAATCAGACGGAAGCGGCGGAACGCTTTTTGATTCCGCTGTCCACGCTGAACCAGAAGATCAAGCGGCTGGGCATCGACGTGCGGCGGCGCGCCCGGGGCGACGAGAGTTCTTCAACTATTACCCACAAGTAACTATAACTAATAAATTATAAGATGGTAACTTCTTAATTTGGACTTGCATCTGCCGAGGCGTCTAGGCACAGTACGTTGGCGATGATCCTGCGCCTGTCCACGCCCACGGAACGTGTCGTAATCCTCGGCGTCACGGTGCTGGTGGCCGCATTTCTCTGTTTTTTCAGCCTGCGCGCGGCGTTGGCGGCGCACTTGGCGGGACTGGGAACGGAACATGGCCTGGAACGGGCCACGCGGCTGGAGCCCGACAATTTCGAGTATTGGTTCGAGCTCGGCCGCTACTGGCAATATAATCTGGAGAATTCCGACAGCCAGAAGGCCATCGCAGCATATCGCCAGGCGCTGGCCCGCAACCCGTACTCCGCAGACGCCTACGTCAATCTAGCCACGGCCTACGAAAGCGAAAACGACGTCACCGCGGCACGCGATAATTTCCTGAAAGCGAAGAAAGCTTATCCGGTCTCCGCCGAAGTTTCCTGGCGCGTGGGCAATTTTTTCTTGCGCCAGGGAGAGCTGGATGAAGCGTTCAAGGAGATTCGCGAATCCGTAACGGCCGATCCCAGCCGGGGCGCGGAAGCTTTTTCCCGCTGCCTGCGCGTCGAACCGAACATCAAGACCGTGCTGGACCGCGCGCTGCCGGACATGCCCGTCGTTTATGTGGACATCATCCGCGACTTGTCCGACCAGGGGCGCACCACGGAAGCGCTGATTGTGTGGGATCGTTTGGTGGCGGCGCAACCAGAACTTTCGCTGAACGAAATCTATTCACTGGCGAATGCGTTGCGGGACAAACGCGAATATGCGGAAGCCGCGCTGGTTTGGAAACAAGGAACGCAATTAGCGGGCCTCGGTAATCTGGGCGATCCCGCGGCCTCGGTATTGTGGGATGGCGGCTTCGAGTCTGGCTTCAACAATTTTACTTATTCCTGGACTTTTCCCGCCACTGTCCACGGTGTGCAGATTCAGCGAGATAGCAAGGAAAAGCACTCTGGACAGTATTCCCTGCGTTTGACGTTTGACGGCAAGTCCGACGTTAGCTTCTCCGACGTTTGCCACAGAGTTCCCGTCGCGCCATCGACGAACTATCAGTTTTCCGCGTGGGTACAGACGCGCGATCTGACCTCCGACCAGGGGTTGCGCTTTCGCATCCAGTCGTCGAGCTCCGCATATGCGCCGGTCATCACGCCGGAAATTCACGGCACGCATTCTTGGACGGAGATGGAAACGGTCTGGACTGCGGATGCCGAGGCGCACGAGGCTTACGTGTGCATCGTGCGACTCCCCAGCGATCAGCCGGACAACCGCATCCGCGGAACGGCCTGGGTTGACGACGTTGCGCTAGTTCCCCGCACTGAAATCCCGGTCTTACCCGGAAACGCGAAGCCATGAAATTCTTGAGGGTTGGAATCTGCGCGCTACTGGTTTTTGGCGTGGCGGCGCACGGCGGGGTCGAGGACTGGGCGCGCATGGTGCTGGAGGCCGGCACCGGATTGCTGCTGCTCGCCTGGGCC
>Ga0302177_10000014_pt1 | contig 168332 bp, 164 predicted proteins | sample I_Palsa_E1_2_FD_198780 | JGI IMG/M metagenome (GOLD analysis project Ga0302177, IMG submission 198780) | Peat permafrost microbial communities from Stordalen Mire near Abisko, Sweden - I_Palsa_E1_2 | ecosystem: Environmental > Terrestrial > Soil > Palsa > Peat permafrost | place: Sweden... | reverse complement strand
CGGCTTGCTTGGCTCTGACCCCGATGAACAACTAATAGTCTGAGTTAGCAGCGTACCCGAACGGGTACCAAGCCAGAGGGCAGCGGATGCAAATCCGCTGCCCTTTTACTTTCTGCAAAAATTCTCAACTCACTGCAGGGAATCTACTCTTGTCCTTCACTCACGATTGCTTTTTGGGATGACAATTTCTGTCAACTCAGACATGACCTCATTTGTCATCTCAGCAGCGCCGTGTCGGCCTTGACTCCAGCGTTTCCCCAGAAAAACACATCTCTCATAGCCACAGATGCAGAGAATGCTTTGGCAGCTAGAGTGCAACGAACTAGAGCGTCTTAAAGAAATCTCACCTGCCGACGGGATGATAATGACTCGGCTAACCTGGGGGAAACATGAACAGCCAAAGAAACAAGGGATTCTCACTCATTGAGTTGCTGATCGTAGTCGCCATCATCCTGATCATCGCAGCTATCGCCATTCCTAACCTCATGCGTGCGCGTATGGCGGCCAACGATTCGTCCGCAGCTGCTTCCGAGCACACCATCATCGTCGGAGAAGTCGGCTACTACGGCGCTTATCCCACACAGGGCTATGCCACGCTGGCCCAGTTGGGCGGCGCTGCAACTCCCTGCGTTCCGGGAACGGCTAACGGCTGCCTGATCGATAACAACCTGGCCACCAATGGTGGAGGCAATGGCAAGAGCGGATACAAATTTGCCGTCACCGTCACGGCTCCCGCGGCTGCAGCGCCTTCGACCTTCTTCACCACCGCCGTGCCGATTTCGAACACGTCGGGGACGAAGTCTTATTGCGCCGCGGATGATGGCGTGGTCCGCAACGGCGCGCCGGGCGTCATCACTGCTCCGGCCACGTACGCGGCGTGCCTGGCTCTGACCCCAATGAACAACTAGCACGGCTCAAGTTTGGCGATTCAGGTTTGGCGATTCAAGTTTGGCAAAGTACCTGGGGGAGGGTACCAAGCCAGAGGGCAGCGGACACAAATCCGCTGCCCCTTTCGTTTTGATCACAGTCAGCACAGCCCTGAGAGTGGCACATGGTTACTGCGGTAATCGACCCTGCAGGCCCGGGTTGGCCCGTTAAGTGCGACAAGATTCGTATGTCCCCCGAAGAGAAAGTTCGGAATCGTCGCATTGCCACAGGGGCAAGGCTGAACTTCATGACGAAACAAAAGGGTTTCTCACTCATCGAGCTGTTGATCGTGGTGGCGATCATACTGATCATCGCGGCCATCGCCATCCCGAACTTAATGCGGGCTCGCATGGCGGCCAACGACTCGTCCGCTGCGGGTTCCATGCACGCGATTGCCGTTGCTGAAGCTGGCTATTTCGGCGCCTATCAAACGGTTGGCTTCCCCGCGACGCTGTCACCGTTAGGCGGCGCGTCGCCTTGCACTCCGGGTGTCGCCACCGCTTGTCTCATTGACCAGTCTTTGGCCAGTGGCGGGCCCAAGAGCGGCTACAGCTTTGCGGCCACTGGATCCGCCGGCGCGGGCAGCGCCATCAATAACCAGTTCTACGCCACTGCAACCCCAACCAGCGATCTGACTGGCACCCGCGCTTACTGCGCAGCCGATGATCTAGTCCTCCGCCTTCAGCCGTCGGGCAACACAACGATGGTCGCAAGTTATGCGGCGTGCTGGGCCCTGTCGCCGGAGAGCAACTGAGGCCATCTGCACCTTCCGGCCAAGCATCAAACTTGGCAAAAGTACGAGCGATGCATCTTTACTTTCGTAATCTCCCGCGCCCGCGCTGGCACTTTACTCGCTATCGGATTTGCATATAATTTGTGCAGCAAAACAAATATTCATTAACTGCATTCCTGCCATGCCTGCCATCGAAATTTTAGGATTGGAGAAAACCTACAGCGTGGGCTTCTGGCGCAAGCGCCTGAAGCTCGCATTGCACCCGCTCAGCCTCACGGTGGAAGACGGCGAGATTTTCGGATTCCTCGGCCCCAACGGCGCCGGCAAGACCACAACCTTGAAACTGCTCATGGGGTTGGTGTTCCCTAGCGCAGGGTCAGCGCGCATCCTGGGCCGCGAATGGACTGACCCATCAGTCAAAGCGCAAATCGGCTTTCTTCCCGAGCAGCCGTATTTCTACGACTATCTGACCGCCCACGAACTGCTGGAGTATTACGGGCAGCTTTCCGGCGTTCCCGCCAAACAGCGCAAGCAGCGCGTCGAGCACGTGCTCGACCAGGTCGGATTGCGCGACGTACAGGGCGTTCAGCTCCGCAAGTTTTCCAAAGGCATGCTGCAACGTGTGGGCATCGGGCAGGCAATTCTGCACGATCCTAAGATCGTGTTCTTCGACGAGCCCATGTCCGGGCTCGACCCCATCGGCCGCCGCGAAGTGCGCGACCTGATGTCGCAACTCAAGAGCGAAGGCAAGACCGTTTTCTTCTCGACTCACATTCTCTCCGACGCCGAAACGCTGTGCGATCGCGTGGCCATCATTCACAAAGGTGAACTCCGCGGCGTAGGCGCAGTCGAGGATTTGACCTCCAGCGTTCAGGGGACGGTGGAAGTCATCTGGCACGGCTCGCAGGTTCCGGCCTCCATTAAGGCTCTGGGAGCGGGATGCCATGTCACTGGAGACCGCGTCCGCGCCACAATCAACGAGAGTCAGCAGGATGCGATAATCGATGCGCTGCGCCGCGAGCGGCTGCGCCTGATCGCGATTACTCCGGTACGCACTTCGCTCGAGGCTTACTTTGTGGAGAAGCTGCGCCGCGCCGAGACTACGGCTGGGTCGACGAAATGAAGATCAAGCGTGTGAAGATCAGGCGTATGAATCTCGAGCGTACGAAGAGGACAGCATGAGAACGCGCATCGCTTACATTGCCTCCAATACCTTCCGCGAAGCGGTCCGCGACCGCGTGCTCTATAACCTGATCGCTTTCGCGCTGCTGCTTTCCGGAGCGGCCATCTTCGTTGGCCAGATTTCGATTGAGATCGAGAAGCTGGTGGTCATTAATCTTGGCCTCACCGCGGTTTCTCTGTTTGGAATCGTGATCGCAATCTTCATCGGCATTGGCCTGGTTTCGAAGGAAATCGAGAAGCGAACTCTCTATACCGTGCTCTCGCGTCCGGTGCGCCGCTGGGAATTCATCGTCGGCAAGTTCTTCGGGCTCGCCGGCACGCTTGTGGTCAACACCTTCTTCATGGCGATCGGGGTTTTCGCCGCACTGTTCTATGTTTCTCATAAATTCGTGCGTGCTGACGCTTTGATTCTGGTGGCCTTGTACTTCATCGTGCTCGAGTTCCAGATCATCTGCTCGCTGACGTTGTTGTTCTCGTCGTTTTCGTCGCCCTTGCTTTCCGCGGTCTTTGCCTTCTCGCTATTCGTGATCGGGAGCTTTGCCGAAGACCTGCGCAACTTCGCTAGCATGGCCCACGGATTCTCGCGCTGGCTGGCCACGGGCGCGGCCTATCTTGTGCCGAACTTTTCGGCGTTCAACGTGATCACATCTATTGCGCACGAACAGCCCGTCGCTGGACAACTCATCTTGCAGAACACGCTCTACGCCTTGTTCTACGCGACGATGGCATTGAGTGGAGCGGTGCTGATCTTCGAGCGCCGGGATTTAAAATGAAGCCTCGGCAGAAAACTACGATGGTCGCTAGCGCGTGTCTGATCTTGTCGCTGGCTGCCAGTTCGTTTCTGCTTCATCGCATCGACCGGCTTCGCCCTCAGGGTGCAGCGGATGACGCTCTCTTTCTCAGTTCGCCAAAGGTCATCCAGCGCGCCAGTCTCGGTTATGACGGGCTGATGGCCTGCATTTATTGGACTCGCGCCGTGCAGTACTTTGGCTTCCGGCATCATTACTTCGCGACCAGCTATAACCAACTGGCGCCGCTGCTTGAAATTACGACTCATCTCGATCCGCATCTGATGGTGGCTTACGAATTCGGCACCAGCTTTCTTGCGCCCAAACCTCCGCATGGGGCGGGCGAACCGGAGCGTGCGATCGAGTTACTGCAATACGGCATTCAGCAGAATCCCGATAGCTGGAAGCTTTATTACGACCTCGGCTTCGTCTATTACATGGAGCTGCACGATTACAAAAAAGCCGCGGAAACCTTTGAGCGCGGATCGCATGTTCCGAACGCGCATCCTTTCCTAAAGGTGTTGGCGGCCCAGATGGCGCAGCATGCGGGCGAGTATGAGACGGCTCGGATGCTTTGGTCGGCGACTTATCAGACCGCACAGGACGCGCAGATCAAAGAGAATGCGGTCGAGCACCTGCGCGCGTTGCGCGTAGACGAAGACGTGGAGCATCTGCAGCAAGCCGTGACCCGCTTTGGAGAGCGCACTGGACGCCTGCCTGCGAGCATCGCCGAACTCGCATCCGCTGAAGGATTGTCTGGAGCTCCAGTCGATCCCGATGGGCATGCTTACAAATTGACGCCCGAGGGGCGCGTCGAGATTCGCGTGCCGGATGACTTTCCTTTCGCCAGTAAAGGATTGCCTCCGGGATATAAGCCAGCGCCTAAATACCATCAGCTTCAGTAGGGTCGTCGACCCACCGCACAGTACCGAGTACCTAGTACCTAGCGAAGACGCATCTTCTCGGAGACAGGGACTCTGTGCTCGCAACTCTTTGCGGAGTGCCTTCGCTTATGATGGCGGTGAATGAGCGTTGATGCTCCCAATCAGTCCGCAATCAGTGTGTCTCGCTCCGCGCGGCGGTGGTGGAAGGACGTCGCTGCGCGTGAGGGGCGCTTCGCGGCTACATGGCAACTGCTGAGCGCGCTCTGGGAGTTCGTTCGCGATTCCACTCCAGAGCGCAGGCGCCAACGTTATGGCGATGCGGACTACGATTGGGAGCATCGCGTCAATACGACGAGCGCAGTTGTCGGTTGGCGTGAGCGGTTGCTTGGAGTGTTCCACTCGCCTTATCAGCCGACGGAGTCTGTTCTCTTTCACGAAATGATCGAGGCTTTGCGCGAGCAGAGTCAGTTGGACTTTCGAGACTTCACCTTCATCGATCTTGGATCTGGAAAAGGACGCACTTTGTTGATGGCGTCGGATTATCCTTTTCGACGAGTCGTTGGCGTGGAACTTTTGCCTGAGTTGCATCGGACTGCCCGGGAGAATCTTAGCGAGTATAAAAGCGAAAGGCAGAAGTGCTTTGCGCTGGAGTCGATTTGCGCGGATGCGACTGAGTTTCGTTTTCCTAACGAGCCTACCGTGGTCTTTCTTTTCAATCCGTTTCCAGGGGCTGGGTTGAGGCGGATGATTGGAGGTCTGGAACGGAGTGTGCGAGAGCATCCGCGAGCGGTGTATGTGCTTTATCACAATCCTCTGCTTGGGCGAGTACTGGAGGAAAATGCCGGGCTAAAAAAAGTTTATGGGACTCATCAGTTTGCGATTTACCAGGCGATGGACTGGATTCGCGATGAGTTATGAGCTTGAGATCCGTGGAGAAAAAAAATTAGGGTTGATCCCCCTAAAATAATGTAAACACAGGAGTTGCGCGATCGGATCTCTACGAGATCCGGCTAAAATCCTGCGTTTAAAGGAGTTAGCTGCAAAATCCTCGAAATGAAGGGGTTAGCGACAGAAATCGCTAAGCCGGGGTTCGTTTTTCGGTTTTCAAAGAGCTTGCGCCCTGAAGCGATTCGCGCTCCGCAGGGATACTTTGTAAAAGCTTAGCGCAAGGGCGGAAAGAAGGATGTGACGGATGAACATTAGGGCTGTGGAAAACTCCAAGATGGACCTTTCTCCGTTTGTCCAGAAGCGGTATTCTGGTGGCACCTAAAAAGGTGCTCCGGAGGAGAGTTCATGCTGGACATCACCAAGGACATTCAATCTCTAACGACCTTTCGGCGCCGTTCCGGCGATTTTATAAAGCTGCTGAAAAAAAACAAGCGACCGGTGGTGCTTACGGTAAGAGGGAAGGCGGCGGCGGTGGTGCAGGACGCGGCCTCGTATCAGCGACTGCTCGACATTGCGGCGCGCGCAGACGTCGAGGAGGGTATCCGCCAGGGACTGGAAGATTTGAGCAAGGGTAGGACTCGTCCAGCACGGGAATTCTTTGACGAATTCGAAACCGAACATGAAATACGCCGTTAACCTTACGCAGCGGGCGGAGCGGGACCTCGCGAGGCTCTACGGTGAAATCGATGCGGCCCACTCCGAGACAGCGCGAGAATGGTTTCGGGGGTTAAAGAAGCAAATCCTCAGCTTGGAGAAACTGCCATTCCGCTGCACCGTGACTCCGGAGAACAAGATTCTCAGACACCTTTTGTATGGTCACAGGCGTGACACCTATCGCGTGATCTATCGAGTGGTGGGCTTGCAGGTCGACGTTCTGCACATTCGTCACGGAGCAAGGAAGCGAGTGGGGTGAGAAAGGCAAGGGGGAAGTTCAAGTCGGAGCAGGGGCGGGCGAAACCGAATCCTCAGGCGGCTGCGCTTGTGCTTCTCGTGCGCAAATATCCGGATACGCTGGCACGGCTGGATGCGCTGGCGGGAGGGTGATGTGCGCACCCGTCCACCGGCACGACGGCCGTCGCGTGATCCTATCGCGTCAGTGGCGCTAACGTGACCGTGCTGCATACTCGGCACGAGGCGATGAGAGGTTTGGATGAGACCTTCGCAGGCGACCCCGAAGCGGTTCGGGAATTCGCCGCCGAAGTGGCTGAGGAGTTAAAGTAATCCTCTACGCTGGCACGGAGTACACAGGATGTCGTCTGCAGATCAATCGATAAGCTCAGCCACTAAGGTGGCCCGGATTTCATGGCGCGAAGCCGGGAAACGGATTTTGGCTCTGTTCTGCATCTATGTCGCTGCATTCTTCGTCGTCGGATCGGTGTTCTTCGGGGATTGGTGGTACGGGCTTTTCTGGGGCGGACAGTTTGCAAACCCGCGCTGGCTAGCGCTGGGGTGGCGACTTCTTGTCAACTGGCATGTCGCAGCCGTCACGTGCATGGTGCTCGGGGCATCTCTGATTATCTTTCTGTCCGTCTGGAGCCCAAGACGGGTCACAGCGTTTCTCAATCGTTTCGTCTCGCTTATAGTCGCGCTGTCGCTGGCCGCGATTATCCTAAGCGCGCTCGCCGTGTATCTCATACCTGGAAATGCAGAAGTCTACGGAATTCTCCTTAGCCAGCTTCCGTTCCTGGATGAGAACTATGCGGTGTCTCAGCTCCGCGCAACCCTACAGGAACCTGGGATCACTGCGCCTATCTACTTTCACTACCTCAACCAGGGACGAGTAGACCAACTCTACAACCAGCTAGAGCCTGAATTGCAAGAGGTGTCCAAGGACGTAAGGAGCGCCACCAAGGTAAGTGGGGGCGCCGAGGCCGGCACCGCTGGTGGCAAGCTGCAGGTTGGCGGAGAGCAGTCAGGGGAGGAGGAAAAAAAGTTCACCCGTGCTGAATTCCCACCTGAGAAAAAATGCATCGCGGTTATGAAATACGTTAGGACAACCTGGCCAGCAAACTACTACACTGCCTTTACCGACTGGTTGATCAGGTATCAGACCCAGCTCATTATCGACGCCAATAGGAGCCGAGGGCAGGAGGTTCGCCCGAGGGAAACGTACGGCTGGGGTCCCACTGCCGATTTGAACGAGAGATTCGCGGCGGATCTTAAGGAGCAATTGCGATCCGTTAGGGGCCTGATCTTTGTTGACGGTGAGTTTACTGAATCGCTTCAGGGAGATAAGGCGGTCTTAACCTACGACTTTAGTGTCCCAACAACGCCACCGAGCAAAGCAGCGTCTTTCAGGGTCAGTCTTCCCAAAAAAGAGATCGCGAACCTCCCGACTCACCGGCTCCGGCTCACGATATTTGGGGACGTAATCAAGCCGTTAGGCGAAGACGGCACGGTCGATATTGCCCCGATATCCATCTACTGACCGTAGGCCCGGAAAGCCCTGTAAACTTGAGGGATGACCACCACCACCCTCAACTCCCTTGCCCGTGCTTCTTCTGCTTACCTGCGATCTGCCATGCATCAGCCGATTCAGTGGCATGAGTGGGGTGAGGAGGCGTTTGCTGCGGCGCGGCGGGAGGACAAGCCAATGCTGCTGGATATTGGCGCGGTGTGGTGCCACTGGTGCCATGTGATGGACCGCGAGTCTTATGACGATCCTGAAGTGGCGGCGATTGTGAATGAGCATTTTGTTGCGGTGAAGGTGGATCGGGATGAGCGTCCTGATATTGACAGCCGGTATCAGGCTGCGGTGAGCGCGGTCAGCGGGCAGGGGGGATGGCCGCTTACGGCTTTTCTTACTCCGGATGGGAAGCCGTTTTATGGGGGGACTTATTTTCCTCCGGTGGATGGTTATGGGCGGCCTAGTTTTAAGCGGGTGCTGATCAGTATTGCCAACGCTTACAAGGAAAAAAATGTCGACGTGGTGGAGCAGGCGAAGATGGTGGAGAGCGCTATTGCGCAGGCGGAGTCGTTTGCCGGGAAGAGCGGGTGGGTTTCTGTGGGCATTATTGATGCGATTGAGAAGTCTGCGTTCGGAATGTTTGATGCGGAGCATGGAGGGTTTGGGCAGGCTCCTAAGTTTCCGCATCCTTCGGCTTTGGATTTGTTGATTGAGCGGTATGCAGGGAAGATCAAAAGCCCCACTTCTCGCGCAGAAAGCGCGCGAGAAATGGGGCACCCTCGGGATTTTGATGGTGACGACGAACAACTGCGCAACTTGATTGTTACTACTCTTCAGCACATGGCTCTTGGCGGGGTTTACGACCAACTTGCTGGGGGATTTCATCGGTATTCGGTGGATGAGCGGTGGGTGGTGCCGCACTTCGAGAAGATGTGTTATGACAACTCCGAATTGCTGAAGAATTATGTACATGGATATCAGGCTACCGGGTCGGAATTTTTGGCGGACGTGGCGCGCGACATTATTCGCTGGATGGATGAGTGGCTTAGCGACCGGGAGCGCGGCGGATTCTATGCTTCGCAGGACGCTGACATTTCGATGGACGACGATGGCGACTACTTTACCTGGACGCTGGATGAGGCGCGGGCAGTGCTTAGCGAAGACGAGGCGCAGGTTGCGGCGCTGCATTACGACATCAACGAGATTGGAGAGATGCATCACAATCCGGCGAAGAATGTGCTTTATGTGCGGGCTCCGATCGAGGAAATTGCCGGGCGGATGAGGGTTAGCGTCGAGTGGGTGAAAGAGTTGCTGGATTCGGCGAAGAAAAAAATGTATGCGGCGCGGTTACTGCGGCCTACTCCTTACGTCGACAAGACGATTTATGTGGGATGGAATTCGATGTGCGTGTCGGCTTATCTGGAGGCTGCGAAAGTTTTGGGGCTGGAGGATGCGCGGCGTTTTGCTTTGCGGTCGCTGGATCGGGTTTTGGCGGAGGCTTGGAAGGCACACGGTAACACAGAGGACGAGGCGTCCGCTGCTCCACGTGCGTTGCTGCTGCATGTGGTCTCTTATTCTGATCCTGCGGCTTCGCATCGCGAGGTTTCTGGGTTGCTGGATGATTATGCCGCTACTGCTCTTGCTTGCCTGGATGCCTACGAGGCTACGGCTGATCTTAGCTACTTTAAATTTGCGCAGGCCATTGCCGATGCGATGATTGCGCGGTTCTTTGATTCGACTGGCGGAGGGTTCTTCGATGCTGAGCCGGCTGGCGAGGGCAAGAGTCTGGGCGTGCTCTCGACTCGGCGCAAGCCGGTGCAGGATTCGCCTACGCCGGCGGGAAATCCGATGGCGGCGATTGCGCTGCTGCGATTGCATCATTACACGGGAGATGAGGGGTATCGGGACAAGGCGGAGTTGACGCTGGAAGCTTTTGCGGGCGTGGCGGAGCAGTTTGGAATTTTTGTTGGCACTTATGGGATTGCAGTGTTGCATCTGTTGGAGAATCCTGTGCAGGTTGTCGTGATCGATGGGTCGGGATCGGATGAAGGCGCTTTGGCGCTTTCCGCGGCGGCTGTGGCGTCTTTCGCGTTCAACAAAAGTGTGCTGCGGTTGAAGGCTAATCAGGCGGTCGTTGGGAATCTTCCTCCGGCGCTGGCGGCGACGATTCCGAACTTGCCGCCGTTGAAGTCGGGCGCGTCATTTGCGGTTTTGTGTGCGGGATTTTCGTGTCAGCCTCCGGTTACGGATCCGGTGGAATTGCGGCGGGCGATTGAGGGTGCGTTGACGGAGCAGTCGTAGCGTGGTGCGAGGAAATTATTGCGCTTGCGAAAACGGTTCCACGGGGGGTTAAGCCCTTTAAGTCTGGAATCCAACGCGGCGCTGAAGCGCCGCTCTTCCACGGTGCTGCGCACATTTCCTGGGTTGGGGCGCTGAATCGCGGTCCCATGTCCGCGGCTTTAATGGCACGGATGAATTCGTGCCCCTCCCGATCCAACTTAGCGGCGCGAACGAATTCGTGCTTTGTATCCCAGAGCGTGACCGTACCTTACCTTCGAATTTGCTCTTCGCGATCCGATCCCCAAAAAAACGGGGCTGACGGTTTATGTATGAAGTCCGTCAGCCCGAAGATTGCGAGCCCTAGGTTCGGCCCAAGTTACTTTAAGGTTACTTTGGTGACCTTGCGGACACCGGCCACATCAGATTAACTGCTAGTTCTACATCGGTGGTTGTTGATTGGCGGTGCATTTGCCTTGCAGTTGTTGTTGAGGTGGGCATGTAATGATCGGGCCTCCGTCCGGGGTGGGAACCTGAGGAACGGCGGCTGCGACGTATGTGCCCACTAGTCCTAGCATCAGGATCGACATCCTGAGCGCATGCTTCATGGTTGACTCCTTCCGCGCCGTAATGCCCAAGAAACAGGGCAATGGTGGCGTGGAGAGGAATTATAAGGCACGAGTCAAGCCCTTCCGCAAGAATTCCTTAACAGTGCAACTTGGGTGAGCCGCAGGGAAATGCGTGCCACGAGCTCCATCTTCGGGCCAAGGCCTGTAAATACTGGGGAAACCATAGATAGTATAAGGTGTTTGCCCTATGCACTTTTGAGTGGTTTGCGGCAGGTGAAAAGCGCCTCTCGGCGTCCGACCGTTTTACGAAATCCGAAATTGCGGGCCGCGAGGGTCCGTTGCGGGAAATGGAACCTTGAAGTCTGCTGGACCTTTTTTACTTCTTGGATTCCGCTCGATCAATCATTGCCGAAATGCTCAGGCCGCCCATGGGCGCGGCGCCGGCGGCATTCGCCATCGCTTTCGCCGCCTTTGCATTTTCTTCTGGGAGTGGTTGCGATGCTTGGGTGCGCGACAGAGCGCGGTCGACCATGCCTTCGAACATTGGAATCAGGGAATCGGCGGGCAGCGGGTGTTGGATGTCTGACAGGCTCTGCTCCCAGCGCTGAGGCCGCAGTAAGGTGGACGATGCGTCACGCGCGGGACTCTTCGCCAGCGTGTAGCCGAGCCAGATGAGCAGCGTGGCGTTGTAGGCGCCCATGTTGATGAGGTTCATCGCCGTATTGCCGAGGTGATTGCCGGTCCACGAGGCGATCAGCGTCAGTTCCACGACGGCAAATGTGCCGAAGCCGAGAGCGATACCGAAGCTGTGCTGGCGGCGGCTTACTCCCAAATAGCGGGCAAAGAACAACAGGAAAAGCACCATGCCGACCTGAATGATGCGGACGCAGCGCTGGGCCGTCATAATGGCTTGCACCCACGCCGCCAGTTCGCTCGAACTGGTGGAAACCGAAACTACCCCCGCTACCAAGAGCATGACCAGGCCTGCCCACTTAAAGAGCACGGTGCCGAGGTCCCGTAAGGTATGGAAGGGCCGGAAGACATCGAGAAAAGCTTCGTGGATGACCATGAAGCCCAAGGCAACGCTGATGGCAGTGCTGATCCATGAAATGTAAAAGATGGCGGAATAGTAGTAACGGTACGTCGGAAAGATCACGGCGAAGGTCATGATCTGGGTGACGATGTAAGCGAAGAAATACTTGAACGGGCGCTGCTGGCCGCGGCGAAGCATGGCGACGGCAATCGCCGTTTGGAGAACGGGATGCGCGAACCAGAGTGCATAGTACAGAATTCTGATCTTTTCGCTCATCGGAACAATTCTCTTAACCCCTACCTTGTCGCCAGAACCAGCGCCTGGAGCCGAAACCGCGGCGCCGGGCTGAATAAGACTTCTCTAGTGATAAGAGAAAGTTAAACTGTTTGGCTCACTTGTTCAATGTACTCAGGTAACCGAAAGTAACGTTACCTTCGGGCCATTGGCCTTGACAGAGTTCGGGTATTTTAGGGGAAGAAACGGGGTAAAACACGGAGAATTGCTGTGCGGAGGATTCGCCGTTGCGGCGCTTGCGTTTTAAAAACCCGTCCCGCAACGGCTGAAGCCGGGATTGGTTTTGAGACATTGACGACGCGGTGGAACAGGCTGAGGAAAAACTCTTCGTGCACACAAGATGCGACCACTGGGGCTAAAGCCTCGTTGATTGCGGGGGCCTTACGCGGCGCTGAAGCGCCGCTCTTCCACGGAACTGCATGCATTTTTGCGTTTTTCCGCAGCCTGCCCTTCAAAACGAGGGGTGGCCTTGCTTAATCGCCGAGGAACAAGAAGTACGAGCAGTTCCACAATGCGGTGGGCAGGCTGCCTCGTGGACGAGCGGTTAGCACAATGTTGTATTCGCCTGTGCTGCCCAAGTTTATTTCCCGCAGAACGTCTTGTTGAAATGCCTCAACTCGGGAAACGTCCAGCAGATTTCCGGTTTGAGGCCGACGTGGCATTTTGGGATCTGCCTGCGCCTCGATCACTGCGAGCCGCGCTAGAAATTCGTGCACATCGGTGCCGCGTCCGTGGCCTGAGAGTGCAAAGGAAACTTCGGCATCCTGCGACGAGAAGTGCCAGGCCAGCGACGCCGCCAGGTTCACGGCTCGTTCATAGGCGGGGCCGGAGATGAGACCGGCTGCGGGATTGTCGAAGACGATGCAGAGCTTGCGCTCGTCCTCGCGGCTGAATTCGCGCACTTTCAGCGCTCCGGATTTGGCTGTCGCCTTCCAGTCAACGTGGCGCGCGGAATCTTCCGGCATATACTCGCGAATGCGGTATAAGTCGGAGCCGCGTCCGCGCTGAAAACTCTCCCACTCGCCCCGGACCAGGGGCAGAATCTCAAACAGTTCATCAGGTGGCTGAATCGCCGGATAGACGAGGATTTCACGCTCGAGCGCAATCTCGCGCGTCTTGGTGAGAAAGGCGAAGGGAAATCGAGTGGCGACTCCGAAACTCGATTCGCAATATCTTCCGCGACGATCGAAACACAACTCGAGATCGGCTGAGAGATCGGCTCCCGGCGGGAGATACGGAAAATAAATCATGCCCTCGAAAATTCCTGGCGGCGGCAGAGCCACTTCGACTCGCCTTACGCGCCAATCGCGCAGGCGCACCCACTGATTTTCGGGAGCGCGATTGAGCGGAAAAGTGAATGTGGTTTGCTCCCACTTCCATTGCTTGCGGATTTTATTTTCTTTCTTTTTGTGTGCCGGGACCACACGAATCGAAAACGAGGGCAGGATGCGCCGGGGATTGCGGAGGACGACTCGCCCTAAGACGGGGCGGCCGGCAAACATATGCTCAGGCAGACGAACTTCGAGTTCGAGGCCGCGCAGCACCAGCGCGGAGACCACGCCCGACACCAGGATTGCGGCCAGCATTGCCGCTACTACGATGTAGAGGAGATTGTTTCCCGTGTTCAGCGCGGCGATGCCGATTACCAGCGTGACCAGCACATAAATCACGCCGGCCTTTGTGACTTCGTAGTGAAACGTTTGGCGCAGCCGTTCAAGCACGACACGACGCGCCAGGTAGGGTACTGTGACCAGGCCGACGAATGCGGCCATCAGGAGCGCGAGCGACGCGAGAATTACTGACGCCCACAGATTGCCCGCTTCGCCCCACGCCGTCGAAATCAACGCGGCGCCGAAGGCTAGCCCGAGTCCGACCAGCGCCAGCAAGAACTTTATCCACACTTCCGCCGATGACGATTGCAGCCAGCGCTGCATCCGACTGGAGGGAGGTTTCATTGACTCTGGCTGTGCGTATTCGGAAGACACCATTTCGAGCCTAGCACCCGCTTAGAGAACGATCAATCGAGATGGGCTTGCAGAAAACGCTATCGTAACCAGAGCAGGGGTCGGTGATCAGGGATTAGGGGTCAGGGATCAGGGATTAGAAATCTGCCCTCCTATCTACCATTCAGGTCCTTCGATCACTTGATCATCACTCCCCTACCCCTGACCCCTAACCCCTAGCCCCTGATCCCTGACCCCTGAATTTAGTTTCCCACGCTGACCAGGTATTGCTCGATCTTGCCGTCGGGCATTTCGAAGGTTGAGATCGAGAGGACTTTGTCTGCGAACTTGGCGCGGTAGGCTCGGTAGGTCATGCCTCCGCGCAATTGCTCTGAGGTTTGCTGGAAGTCTTGCGAGGCTCCTAAGGGGCTGAGGCTTGAGGCGAAATCCTGCAGGGCTTGCTTATCGAAATAACTGTTGGCGTTGTCGGTGAATATGGAGCGGTCGATTTTTCCTTGCTGGAGTTGTTCGAGGACTTTGCGCGCGCGTTCCACTTTTTCGGCGATGAGGATTGTATTCCCCGTAAAGAGTAGCGGAGCGATCTTGCGCGCAATCTGGCCGCCGGCATTCACCGCATCCTGGTTCGTCAGCACGATGATCGCGGCGCGATCTTCCGGAAACACGATGTTTTCCGCCGTGAATCCAGACACTTCGCCGCTGTGTTCGAGCATGCGGCGGCCGGCCTGGTTGCGCACTGTGATGCCCAACCCGTAGTTGGTTGCTGTGCCATTCGCCAGCAGAACGTCTTTTTGCATCTCCTGATACGAAGACGGTTTCAGGAGGCGCTGGTTCATCATTGCGACATCCCACTTGGCGAGATCTGAAACTGGCATCGCGAGTTCTCCGGCGGCGAACAGCCAGCCTTTGCCCTCGCGAGGCGCGGGTCGCAGAGGACCTAGCGCATAACGCATGTAGCCGATGGGATCGGTGTCGGCGAGGTGATCCTGATCGATGTTCACTACGCTCTGCATGGCGAGAGGTTCGAAAATATGGGAACTCAGGAAGCGCAGAAGCGGCATCCCGCTGGCCTTTTCGACGATGACGCCGGCGATTACATAGTTGGTATTGCTGTACTGCCATTTCGTACCGGGATCGAAATCGAGCGGCTTGCGCGCCCAGCGGGTCATGATCTCATCGGCGGTGATTGGTGTCAGCATGAAGGGAGGCACGTAGTCTTGCGGCCAATAATCCTGGTAGCCGGAAGTGTGCGAAAGCAGTTGGCGAATCGTGACTTCTTTGGCGCGCGTGAGATCGGGCACAAAGCGGGAGACGGGATCGTCGAGCGAGAGCTTGCCCTGTTCCGCCAGCATCAGAATCGCCGTCGCGGTGAATTGCTTGCTGATGGAGCCGATTTTGTAACGCATTTCAGCGGTGGCTGGAGTGGGCGGCTCGAGGCGCGCATTGCCGTATGCATTGGTGTAGGCGACGGTGCCATCTTTTATCACGGCTACTGAGGCGCTGGGCACGCCGGTGCTTTCGAGCACCTGGCGGGCGATTTGGTCGACCTGGCTGCGCGTTTGGTCAGACAGCTGCGAGGGAGACTGGGCTGGCGCCTGGGTCATCATCGCAAGTGCGACACCCACGCAAGCTAATGCGCGAAGGCCTCTGCGGAAACTGATTTTTGGCCGATGATTCAATCTGTGCATGAAGACAACCTCCGTGCAAAAGCCGGAGTTTAGCACAGGGCACTTTCGAGCTAGAGGCGGAGGATTATTTTGCTGCCCTGTGCTCGACCTCGGCCACCAGCTTCCTCGTAGCCGGAACTTCAATTCCATGATGGTCAGCACCGCGCAGAATCGGCCCGGCGATGGCTTCGAGTTCTGGAGTCTTGTGCTGCTCGACATCCTTCTGCATTGAACTGCGCATGTTTGCGGGCATTGCTGCTACCCCTGACAGCACCATGCCGGGATCCACTTTCGCACCCTCGGCCACGCCGACAGCGCAGGTTTCTCGAACGCAGGCTTCGCCTAAACTCCGCCATTGCGGGTCGGAAAGAACTTCTCCAACGGTTTTGTCGGCGGCTGTGGTGCAGAGCGCGAAGGGCGCGAGAAAGACGAGCTTGCCCCACATCAGGGTCGGCTCGTCGTCGATGAAGCGGCAATTGAAGCCGATGTGCTGAAGCTGATCGAGAGTGCCCGCCAGCAAATCTCGGCCGGCGGACAACACGTTGAGCCGCGCGAATGGCGTTCGATGGACGATGTGACCGGGGCTGACGCGCTCCATTTCGCCGGCTATGGTCGCCGGAATCACGCGCTCGGCGCCGTAACGGGCGCGCAACAGCGGAACATGGTCAATACCATTCAGCAGCGGAACAATGCCTCGCACTCCGTCAGGATTTTTGAGAGCAGCGAGCGCCGGTTCTAACTGTGTCGCCTTCACCGTAATCCAGAGCACGTCGACTGGAGGCACTTCGCTCGCGACCGAAACATTCACCGTAAATTTTCCGAAAGGACTTTCCAGGTGTAGTTGTTTTGGATAATTCGCAACGGATTCGGGCCTGACAATGAGCGTGACGGAAGCTCCGGCGTGAGCCACGCAAGCGCCGATCATGCCGCCGACACCGCCGGCTCCCAGGATCGCATGGTGCAGAGGTTTGGAGATTTTTTCGGACACGTTATTTGGCTTATCGGGCATGAAATTTAGATTCGCGCGAGGTCAATTTTGCTTCACGACGGCTGGCAGGCACTCTGCTACTTCGGCGTCGCTCAGCGTGTGGTCGCTTGCCTTGGCGCGTTGATAGATGCGATCCACTAGATCGTCGGTCGCCGGAATGCCGCGCCGCTCCAGCCAGAACAGTACATTCGACTTGCCGCTCATGGGGCCGATATCGATGATCTGCTCGAGGCCGAACATATGAGACGGCACGCCGGAGTAGACGGTATTGGCCAGTTCGACGTCATTTTTCTTGAACGCCTTGATCACGGCAGCCGCGTGCACGCCGGTCGCGGTGCGAAAAGCGTCGTCGCCAACCACCGGATAGTTCGCAGGAATCGGAACGCCCGTGGCTCGCGACACTGCCTGGCAATACTGCTTCAGCCGGGTAAGATCCTGCTCGGCCCACGGGGCAATGCCCATCAGTTTCAGATTGACGAGCATCTGATCCATCTGCGTGTTTCCTACGCGCTCGCCGATGCCGATGGCGCAGGCGTGAACGCAATTCGCGCCGGCAATCAGCGCCGCCATGGAGTTGGCAATTGCGAGTCCGCGGTCGCTGTGTCCGTGCCAATCGACGCGAATTTTTTCGCCCGAGGGCTTGACTACTTCGTCGATCACAAATCGCACGAGCGCGAGGGCGCCCATCGGCGTCGCGTGGCCGGCGGTGTCGCAGATCACAATCGCACGAGCGCCGCAGTTGATCGCCGTCGAGTAAAGGCGCTTCACAGTCTCCGGATCGCAGCGCGACGTGTCCTCGGTCACGTACATCACGTCGAGGCCCAGCGAAACGGCATACTTGACGGCCTTCTCGGTGGTCTGCAAAAGAAAATCGTCAGTCCATCCTTCGGTAAATCTGCGGATGGGACTCGATCCGATAAATGTTGCGGCCTCGATGGGCAGGCCCGTTTTCTGCACGATCTCGGCGATGGGGCGAATATCGTTCTCGTGCGTGCGCGCCGCGCAGTTGGCGCTTATCTTCATCTTGTTCGCGACGATCTCTCGCGCCAGTGCTGTCACGTGCTCGACTGCGCGAGCGCCCGCGCCGGGCAATCCGAGATCGAGCGCGTTGATTCCGAGCGCTTCCATCAGATGAAGAATCTCGATCTTCTCGGGAATCGAAGGGTCGCGCACTGAGGGCGATTGCAATCCATCGCGCAGGCTCTCGTCGTTGAGCAGTACGGGCCCAGCCGGCTTCATTCCCGGCGGATAGTTCTTGTTCCAGTCGTAGATGAGTTCGGAGGTGTTCATAGGAAAACAGCTGCTAGCTTCTAGCTCCTGGCTTCTAGCTACGGCAACGCCGCACAACGAATCCAGCCTGGCTAGCGGCTAGAAGCTAGTAGCTAGAAGCTTCATTTCTCTTTCGGCGGCAGCGTTAGTCCGAAGACCGAAATCATCCCCTGGCCGGCAACGTTTATTTTTGCCTCTGCGGGATTCGGCAAATACAAGGTCTGGCAATGCTCGCAGCGGTAGACTTCGGCGTTCGGTCCCCAGGCCTTTTCGGCGTCGCCGCAGGCTTGCTCGATAACATCGGTCCAGTATGACCAGCGTTTCAAATGGCCGCCGCAGAATTTGCCTTTTTCGTTTTTCTCGTTGCAGGCGCGCTGCCCGGCCTTCTTGATCTTGACCTTGTGATGAGGAAGCTGCGCAGGAGTTTGCGTGTCCGAAGCTGCAATTTCACCAGTCGCCAAGAGACTTACCTCGTTCGGGCGGCAGTCGCGCCGCCGGATTCGGCCCCACGAGCGTCATTGTACTCGAAGCTAAAAGCGGGGCGAAAGTCGCATGCCTCACGCAACGCGATATCGTATCCTAAGATTGCGTTGTCCTATCCGGTGGCAACGCCAGAATGAACGCCGGAGTGAGCGTGACTATGAACTGCAATCGTTTGAAACATGCGCTTCCCGCGCGAAGAATTTTGCTGACGGGCGCAGCCATTCTTTTGCCGCTTGCGCTGCTTGGCCCAACCAGCGCTCAGACACCGCACAAGAGCGACGCTCGAAGCGCTGCCAGCAGCGTGCAACTCGAACTGGTGCGCACCGAAACCGGCTTTTTTGAAGCGTGGAAGAATAAGGATCAGGCTTACTTCCGCGAACACATGCTGGAAAACGGAATCTTCTGGAGCGATAGCGGCACAATCTCCCGGGAGCAGCAACTCGCGGAACTGCAGGCATCCGCGAAAACGTGCACTGTGGAAGGGTATGGCCTCTCCGACTTCGGGGCGCTGCCACTAGCCAGCGGCGCATACTTACTCACCTACAAAGCCGAGCAATATGCCACATGCAACGGCGAGAAAGTGCCGGTGCGCATGAACGGCAGTTCGATCTACATCCTCAAAGCCGGCCACTGGCGGGCCATTTACCGGGCAGAAGTGCCGCTGAAAAATTAAGGCTACGGGAAAGAACCAAGAAACTCATGATCACAATCGTTTCAGGCCTGCCACGTTCAGGCACTTCGCTGATGATGCAAATGCTTGCCGCCGGTGGGATGCCGATTCTCTCCGACGGCGAACGTCAGGCTGACGTGGATAATCCGCGCGGCTATCTCGAATGGGAGCGCATCAAACAACTGCCGAAAGATCCCGCCTGCATTGCTGAAGCCGAGGGCAAAGCTGTGAAGGTGATCTCGCTGCTTCTGCTTTCGCTGCCCGAGGGGCACGAATACCGCGTCATTTTTATGCAGAGGCCGCTTGCAGAAGTGCTGGCCTCGCAGGACGTGATGCTGCAACACCGGGGAACTGCAAAGCCAGGGACGGATGCGTCGGTTGTCGCCGCGGCGTTCGAGAAGAACCTGCGCGCCGTGAATGCCTGGCTCGACAGCAAGGCTTATGTGAAAACATTGCGCGTGTCGTATCACGATGTGCTGCGCGACGCAGAAGGTGTCGCGCAAGAGGTTGCCCAGTTTTTAGGGGTTGGCCTGAAGGTGGAAGCCATGACTCGCCAGGTCGACGCGAACCTCTACCGCAATCGTTCGCGGTGAATTGAGACTTCCCCTCAGCTGGACGAATCGCGAAAAGATCCGGCTCCGTGTGGAGCGATCGTATCTGACGGAGCAACAGGAAGATCCTGAATGTCGCGAGAAGAAAGAGAACAAGACTAGCCAACGCCATACTCTCCGCGAACTGCGGTGAAAGTCCCCGGATCAGCGCGACGATTGACAGCGCGGCAGACCCGATGTACAACCAAAATGCCGCGCTCCCACCCTGCCTTGTCTTCGCCCAATAAGCCAAGTAAAGCCCAAGAAGCAGAATTACGACGCCCCCAGAAAAGAAAGACAAGACGATCATCCATCCCAGGCTCAGCCGAATTGTCCACGGCATACCTCTCTCATCGAAAAGCACATCGACCTTCCTGAGCGCTGCTGTCTGTTTAGAACTCCAACTTAGGCTTAGCCTGATCAGCGCCCACGCGTCCCGCGACGATCTCAGCTTTGTAATAGTTCTCGCCCTTTAGCGGATCTCCTGCCAAACGCCGCAGCATGGCGATCTGGCCGACGTGCGTGAGTGCATCGGCGACGGGGCCCTGAAAGAGTTTTTCCGGAGTAGCCTGCAGAGGTTCACTCGAAGCCAGAAAGTCATCGAGCTTTGTCAGCGAAACGAAGAAGCGTTGAACTTCCTCGTTCCACGGCAGCGGCTGCGAGTTGTGCCACGCTTGTTGTCCCTTGGCCATGGAGAGCGCCCAATCCATGAGGTCGCCGATGTGCGCGAGAATCTGCGCGGGCGTGCGCACGCTTTCGTTAGCATGAAAGTCGGCAAAGCTATCAGGCGCATTGCGAACGGCTTTTCCACCGCGATAAGCCAGCGTGGCCAGAGTGTGACGCAGCAGTTCGCGTTTTGGATCTGAGTTGGAAGTGTCCATGACTTGCCTTTCGGTTCTCGGTTTTCAGTTCTCAGTTCTCAGTTCTCGGTTAAGTCCTTGTCATTCCGACCCTCGAGCGAAAGCGAGAGGCGGAGGAATCTTGGGTTAGCCAGTGCTCACAGCTTCTTTCGTGCCATGATTCCCGCTGAACGGAGCGCTCCGCGCACGCGCGTACCTAACCCTCGGGCAAACTGGAAATCCAGAAACCCCTCCATCTGCCTTGCGAAGGCCGCGCCGTAACCGTACCACCAGACTCTCTTCATTCCGGGCATGAGGTCGACATCGAGATATTTCAGCCGCACCATTTCTTCCAATCCGAAACGGCCGTGCGTGCGTCCCACGCCGCTCGACTTTACCCCGCCATGCGGAGCTTCGCTGATACCGAAACATGAAACCACATCGTTGACCATGACTGTGCCCGCGTGAATTTGCCGCGCTAGGCGCTCGCCGCGGGCGTTGTCGCGAGTCCACACGCTTGCCGCCAGACCGAACTCAGAGTCATTGGCGAAACGCAAGGCTTCTTCATCGCTATCGAACGCCATCACCGGGAGCACTGGGCCAAACGTTTCTTCGCCCATGATGCGCATCTCGTGGGTCACATCGGCTAGCACCGTCGGCTTGTAGAAATTATTTCCTAACTCTCGGATCCGCATTCCTCCGGCCAGAAGCCGCGCCCCGCGCGCCACGGCATCTTCCACGTGCAACTCCACGATTTGCAACTGGCGCTCATGGATCATCGGCCCCACATCAGTGTCGGGATCGAATTCGTTTCCGACGCGCAGCTTGTTGGTCTTCTCAACGCACGCGCTCAGAAACTTTTCATACAAACTGCGATGGACGTAGCAGCGCTCGACCGACAGGCAGGTCTGACCTGCATTCATGAATGCTCCCCAGACCGCCGCGCTTGAGGCCACGTCGACATCGGCATCGTCGAGCACCAGCATGGGATCTTTGCCGCCGAGTTCCAGCACAACGGGCAGCAAACGTTCCGCCGCAGCCACCGCGATGCGCTTGCCTGTGGCCACGCTGCCGGTGAAGACCAGCTTGTCGATTTTCGAATGAATCAGAGCCGCGCCGGTTGCGCCGTCGCCAACCAACACCTGAAAAACATCTCGCAGCACACCCGCCGAGCGCAGCAGTGACTGCAGTTCAAGCGCCACCATCGAAGTAAATTCCGAGGGCTTCAGCACCACTGCATTTCCAGCGACGAGCGCCGCGAGTGTCTCGGTTGTGGGAATCGAGAAAGGATAATTCCACGGTGAAATGATCACGACCACGCCATAAGGTTCGCGCACGAGCTGGCCGCGTTTGAGCTTGGTGGCAAGGCTTCCGTGCGGAAGTGGCTCGTCGCGCAGCAGGTGATATGCATTCTCGATCAGAAACCGGGCTGCGTCGAGCACGACTAGAACTTCCGTGGTCAGAGCTTCGGCCACGGGCTTCCCTGCTTCGCGCGTGATGGCCTCAGCGATTTCCGATTTCTTCTCGAGCAACCGGCGCTGGAATTCGCGCAGCACCGCGATCCTCGTGCGCACATCGATTGCAGCCCATGCTGGTTGCGCCGCGCGCGCGCGCTCGACAGCCGCTTGCACTTCACATTCGCTCGCGCATTCGAACTCGCGCAGAACCTCGCCTCTCGCCGGATTTATCGACGAAACTTTGCGCGCCGCGATTTGCAGATTCGTAGCCATTAAAGATTCTTGGCCAAATTCAGTACTCCACATTCACCAGATACAATCCGCTGGCCGGAGCGGTCGCGCCCGCCGCCGAGCGACTGCGGGCTTCCAGTATTCGCGTGATGTCCTCGGCCTCCAGCGTTGCTTTGCCCACCAGAATAAACGTTCCCACCAGGTTGCGAACCATATGGTGCAGAAAGCCGGATCCTTTCACGGTGTAGACGAACTCGTCGCCCTGCCGCTCCCAGTTCGAAGAGAAGATGCGCCGGACGTTCGAAGCCGGCGGGACGCCAGCGCTACGTTCCGGATCCACCGCAGCGAATGAAGTGAAATCGTGCTCGCCCTCGACTAGCTCTGCAGCCTGCGCCATGGCCTGCTCATCCAGCGGATACGGGTAATGCCACACATATCGGGCCAGAAATGGCGGGCAAATTGCAGCGCGATAAATCCGGTAGCGATAAGTTTTTCCTCGCGCCGACTTGCGCGCGTGGAAATCGGCTGCGGCTTCTTCCACTTCCAAAACCCGCACCGAGGCCGGCAAGATGTCGTTCAACGCCTTCACAAAATTCGCCGCCGGCACCGAAGACTCGGTAACGAACGTTGCCACCTGCGCTAACGCATGCACTCCCGCGTCGGTACGACCAGAACCCTGCGGCAATACGTTTTCGCCGGTGATTCGTCCAATGGCTGAGGCGAGTGTGCCCTGCACCGTGAGTGCATCGGGCTGCACCTGCCAGCCCGCGAAATCCGAGCCGTCATAGGAGAGAATCAGTTTGAGATTGCGCATGCCAACATTGAATCATCTTTCGAGTCCCGCACCCGAGCCAGTTCATCCAAATCATTTCATGTGTCGGCGCGTGCAAGGGTCTGTGATTGCAATTTCGCGGGGGGCTCGGCCAATGCCAGCACTCTATCAGTTTCAACTTCACGGTGCTCGTGCCGGAGCGCTCGAAATGAGGAGCCACAGCGTCAGATATACTGGTGCCTTTCACCAAACTTTCGTCTCACTCTCGCTTTTCGTGCGCTTTTCAGGAACTCCGATGGCATGGATTGCGTACTAAGGTTTGAGTAGAACTTTCATTTTTTGGACAAATCTGGCCATCTCGCGCTGCAGGCGGGTCTTCATCTTTGACCTTTTATCTTTAGATCTTTGCAAGGCCGTAACGAACTCTTAACGAACAGGTTTAAACCAATTGGTTCTAATCCATGGAGATGAGTAGATGCCATTCCCACGCTTGAACTCGATCATCCGGCTGGCCACTGCCGCAGTCTTATTCGGAACGCTGACCGTCGCGGGCCAAGCCCAGGACGCGGCCACCGCGCCCGCAGCGCCCGTTCCGCAGAACACGCCGGAGACGCGACCGGTTCCCGTCCTGAATTATGCCAAACCGGTGTCGCACTTTCCGAATCCAGTTGGCCCTTACACGGCCCGGCACCTGGCACCGCCGAACCTGGCCAATACCTCGCGCATTGACCAACTCATGCACGACGGCAAGCTCTACCTTTCGCTGAACGACGCCATTGCCCTCGCGCTTGAAAACAATCTCGATATCGCCATCGCGCGCTACAACCTGAACATCGCCGATACTGACGTGCTGCGCGCCAAGGCCGGCGCTGCGACCCTCGGCGTCAATACGGGCGTCGTGCAAAACACGCCCGGCGGTGGCGTCGGCGGACTCGGCGGGCAGGTCGGCTCTGGTACGGGCGGAACCACGCTGGGCGCAGGAGGTGCGGGCGCGGGCGCAGGCGGCCTGGTCGGCTCTACGCTTGGCCTTGGGTCGCTGATCACCAGCTTTGACCCAGTTCTCACTGGAACGCTTCAGGAAGATCGTTTTCATATCCTCCCGAGCAGCACCTTCACGCCCGAGTCGCCTCAAAACACTACTACTGGCAGCTTCGCCTATAACCAGGGTTTCTCGTGGGGAACCAATCTGTTGGTGGGCTTCAACAATACCCGCATCGCGACGGGGAACGCACCTTTCACTAACCTTAGTCCGCAGCTGAACTCCAGCTTCAAGTTCCAGCTCACACAACATCTGCTGCAAGGCTTCGGCTTCGCCACCAACGATCGCTTCATTCGGATCGGCAAGAACAATCGTGAGCTCTCCGATGTCGCTTTCCGTCTGCAAGTCATTACCACGGTCGATCAGATTCAGACGATGTATTGGGATCTGGTTTACGCCTATGAAAACGCTCGCGTGCAGAAAGAATCGCTGGCTTTCGCCGAGAAAACGCTCTCCGACACGAAGAAGCAAGTTGAGATTGGCAGCCTGGCGCCGATCGAAACAGTGCGCGCCCAGAGCACGGTCGCTCAAGATCAGCAAGCGTTGACCATCGCCCTGACCAATCTTCAGTTAGAGCAGTTGCTGATGAAGAATGCGCTCAGCCGCACTCTGCGTGATCAGAATCTCGCGGGCGCGGAGGTAATTCCGACATCGACCATGGAAGTCCCGGCGAATGAAGCCATCCAGCCCACACAAGATCTGATCGCCGACGCTCTTCGCCATCGCGCGGACCTGGTGGAGTCACGTATTCAACTCAACACAACTGAGATAAGCAACAGGGCGGTACGCAATGCGCTGCTGCCTACTCTCGACCTTTTCGCCTATTACGGTGGGACGGGATTGGGTGGCGTGCAGAATCCAGCGAATCTTTGCGCGAATCAGCCGATAGACGAGCAGGCCGGGGGGTTTTGCGCTGGGCCAAATGAAGCTACAAACCCTCCTGGCCAGACCTTTATTCCCATCGCTCCAACTATAAGCTACGGTGGGACGCTCAATCAGCTCATCAACTCCGCCGGCTCCGACAAAGGCGTCGGCCTCCAACTCAATATTCCGTTGCGGAATCGCGCGGCGCAGGCCACGCAGATTCGCTCGGAACTGGAATACCAGCAGGCCCTGATGCGCTTGCAGCAGATCGAGAATCAGATCAGCATTGAAGTCCGCAACGCGCAGTTCGGAGTGGAACAAAACCGCGCCAGTGTGGACTCCGCTAAAGCAGCAGTCGATTACGCCAGGCAATCACTGGATGCCGAACAGAAGAAATATCAGTTCGGCACTTCAACCACAACGCTGGTCTTGCAGACCCAGAGTGGGCTGGCAACGGCAGAGTCCACCTTGATGTCAGCCATGGCGGCCTATGAGAAGTCGCGCATCGAACTCGACCGCGCCATCGGGGTCACGCTCGATCATGCCGGCATCAGCATCGACGATGCGGCCAAAGGACAAGTCACGCGCATGCCCAGCGTGCCCAATATCGCGCCACGCAAAGAGCTACCGACTGTTGCGCCGCCTCCGCCTCCAGCACCGCAGCAGCAGTAATCGTCTGAGCGTGCGTAGCGCCGCCACCTTTCTGGATGGCGGCGCTGCATGTCCTTTTCTCCTGTTCGTTCTTCCGCTCCAACAATTCTTTACAATCTGCGCCCGTTTCCCTGCGCTCCATCCCGCTAAGATGAAGTGACGACTCCATGTTTGCCGCATCCAAGTTCAAAATCGATCTTGTACCGTCAAATCCTGTAACTTCGAAATGAAGCAGCACTGCTCTTATTCATGGAGACGAACTCAAGGAGACGAATCATGTCTTTGTCTTTGCCTTTGCCCCAGATGATCGCGGCCTATCGGCGCCTCACTGCGCTCTTGATCACCATGGCGGTTACCATGCTCGCCTGTGCGCAGTTGACTTCGCGTTTGTACGCGCAGGATGTTCCTGCCGCCCCAACGCCGCAAACCGCGCCGGTCACTGTGCAGCAGACGGTTCATTTGCAGGATTATTCCAAGCCGCGCGCGGCGTTTCCTCATTTTCTGCGGCCCTATCGCGCGCAGGAAGTGGCGGAACCGAACCTGGGCAATTCTCCGCGCATCGACTCGCTCATGCGCAACGGCAAGATTTATCTCTCGATTGACGACGCCGTCGCGCTCGCGCTCGAGAACAATCTCGATATCGACATCGCCCGCTACAACCTGAACATTGCCGACACTGACTACCTGCGGGCGAAGTCGGGGGCAAACATTCTCGGCGTCAACGCCGGCATTGTGCAGAACACTCCCGGCGGCGGCGTGGGCGGACTCGGCGGAACGGTCGGCTCCGGCACCGGAGGAACCACCGTGGCTCCCAGCGGAGTAGGCACCGGTAACAACGGCTTGGTCAGTTCCACGCTCGGCATTGGCTCGCCCATCACCAGCTTCGATCCGGTCGTCACCAGCACGCTACAACTCGACAAGAATGACATCGAGTCCACCACCATCGATAGCATTGTTCCAGTCGTGGGGCAGAATACTTACACCGCAAACTTCGCCTACACGCAAGGCTTCCAGTGGGGCACTGCTTTGTCCGTCGGATTCAACAACAGCCACATAGCCAGCAACAGTGGTGAAGTCCTGCTGACGCCGGAGGTGAGTTCGAATTTCCAGTTCAGGATCACGCAGAACCTGCTCCAGGGTTTCGGATCGCTTCCGAACATGCGCTTCATTCGCATCGCCAAAAACAACCGCGAGATTTCTGACGTAGCCTTCCGCCTGCAAATCATTACTACTGTCGACCAGATCGAGGATATGTACTGGGACCTGGTGTATGCCTACGAAAACGTAAAGGTGCAGCAGGAATCTCTCACCTACGCTCAGAAGGCGCTAAACGACACCAAGCAGCAGGCGAAGGTCGGCACCGTGCCGCCCATTCAGGTGGCGAGCGCGCAGAGCACGGTTTCAACCAACGAGCAGAACCTCATCCTGGCGCAGAACAATTTGGAACTGGAAAAGTTGCTGGTGAAGAACGCGCTCAGCCGCAGCATCGAAGATCCAGTGCTGGCCGAAGCCGACATAATTCCCACCTCGACCATGCAGATTCCGCAGGAGGAAGCCGTCGTTCCAGCGCAAGACCTGATCAATCAAGCTCTCGGTCATCGTGCGGAATTGGCGGAGTCGCGCATCGATCTCAATTCTCGCGACCTCAGCAGCAAGGCAGTCCGCAACGCCCTGCTGCCTACGCTCGATGCCTTCGCATATTACGGCGGATCGGGAGTAGGAGGAAATCTGGTGGCCGCGGGCTGCACCAGCGCCAGCGTATGCCCACCGCCGTTCAACTCCACCAACACGACAGTGGGCTACGGTGGAACTCTGAATTCGCTCGTTAACGGCACCGCTCCCGATAAAGGCGTTGGCCTCACGCTCAACATTCCACTGCGCAATCGTGAAGCGCAGGCGAATCAGGTGCGCGCGGAACTGGAATACCGTCAGGCGCAGGTGCGCCTGCATCAGCTTGAGAACCAGGTGCGTATCGAAGTACGCAACGCGCAGTTTGACGTGAAGCAGAACCGCGCCGCGGTACAGGCAGCTCAATATGCGGTCGACTTCTCGCGCCAGACGCTCGACGCCGATAACCAGAAACTGAAAGTTGGACTCACCACCACCACCGCGATCCTGCAGGATGCTTCTGTGTTAACTACATCCGAGTCGAATCTGGTTTCCGCCAAAGCGGCCTACGAGAAGTCGCGCGTCGAACTTGATCGCGCCACTGGACTACTGCTCGATCACTCTGGCATCGATATCGCCGACGCCACACGCGGCCAGGTCACGCATCTACCCAAAGTTCCTTATGTGGTTCCGCGGCAGGACAACGCCCCAGAAGGACAACCAGCGTCGTCTGCGCCGCCCGCAGGCGGCCAACCGTAGAACTGACGACCGCTCTTGAAGAAACAGCCGCCTCTCGCGCCCTGATCGGCGCCGAAGCGGCTGTCTTTTTTTCCCAAATCGCTCGAGTAGCACTCACGTGCTACGCACTCCCTTATCGTGCCATTGCCATCATGCGCTTGCGGCCTGAGTATGTTCGTGTTTGAAGATGACATTCTGAATTGAGTTCTATTTCACGAGAAACAAAATGCTGGAGATGAATTCAAGAACGCAGCTGGCGACGCCGCAAGGCGAGATTGCCAATCAGCAAAACAACAGGCTGCTGATCGCGCTCACTCTCCTGCTCGTTGCTCTCGTTGTGGTCCTCGTGAAAGACCGCGAATTCTGGTTTGGGTCATTCGAGGCGGAATCGTCGGCCGCGGACTCAGAGAGTATTTCGAACTCGAATCCGGTTGCCGCGACCGCGAAGACTTCTCAAGCTCCAGTGGCAAAGGCCGCGACCACGAAGCAACTGGCTTCGAAGACTTTCACGCATGCTGTGGATGCATTGCACAAAAACGCCGCCTCTGCTACCACGAACCCGGCTAACCCAGCGTCGCCCGTAATGGCAACCAACCGGGTTGTACTTCCTCCGCTGGATGTCGAAGTGGTTGCCGGCGACTCGCACCGCATGGTTCATTCCGGCAGCAACGTCGCGAAAGTGCAGATTCCCAGCGACTCGAAGCGCGCCGCGGCGGTCACGGCGACGATGACTCTGCCGACCAACGCCGCCGGGCACGAGCGGATTACGGCATCCGTTCCTGAACTTCATCAAACTGTCGAGACGACCTATCCGTTGCTGGGAAAGAACTCGAGAGTTCAAGGTTCTGTAGTATTGCAGGCTATCGTCGGCGCCGATGGCAATATCGAAAACCTCCGCGTTCTCAGCGGACCTGCCGTACTGGCCACAGCGGCGCAGCAAGCCGTGCGCCAATGGCGCTTCAAGCCGGTCATTGAAAATGGCCAGGCAGTCGAAACCAAAGCTAAGATCACCGTAAACTTCTCCATCCGAATCTCCGACGACGCCAACGCGAGCTAGCCTTCAAAGCAATACCTGATAAACTCCCCCGTGATGCAACGGTCGAACTTCCCTACCATCCCGCGGTCGGTATTGTGGATGGTCCTGCTGTCGTTTGCTATTCAGGTCGCGGCGATCGGAGTCTTCCGCCAGTACCACACTCGCCCCGGCGAAGATAATTTCGGCTTCGGCTTTGAGATGGGCCGCGTAGGCCGTTCGATCGCGCTCGGCGAAGGCTTCAGCAATCCTTACGGAGGCAATACCGGTCCCAGCGCTTGGGAACCTCCTCTGTATCCCTTCTTGATTGGCGGCGTCTTCAAGATCTTCGGCGTCTACACCTACGCCTCAGCGTGGGTTCTGCTGACGATCAACTGCGTCTTCGCCGCCGTTACTACGATTCCCGTTTATCGGATCGCGCAGAAAACTTTCGGTCCGCGCGTCGCCATCTGGTCGGCGCGAGCCTGGGCGCTGAATCCCTACGTCTGGTACTGGTCGATTCATTGGATTTGGGATACGACCTTCACTCCGCTGATCTTGGCGTTGATCTTTTTGGTTTCGTTGGAGTTGGCCGCGCCACAGGCCGCACCACGGGCTGCAACAGAGAAAGATCAGTGGCCGGGTTGGCGGGGATGGATTTCCTTCGGCGTGCTTTGGGGCGTGGGAGCGCTGGCCAATCCCACGATGCTCGCGTTCCTGCCGTTCTGCGGGCTGTGGATATGGCGGCAGAGATATCGCCTAGGCCTGCCATCGCTTGCCGGCGTGGCGCTTTCCTCGCTCTTGTTTTTTCTAGTTCTTTCGCCGTGGCTGGTGCGCAATTATGAAGTGTTCGGCCGCGTAGTTTTTATTCGCGACGATTTCGGATTGCAATTCCGCCTGGGCAACAACAAATTTGCCGATGGCATGTTGATCGCCACGCTGCAACCCAATCTCAACAAACTCGAGTTTGAGAAGTTTGAACGCCTCGGCGAAATTGGCTACGAAGCCGAGTGCCGGCGCCTCGCCATCGAATGGATCCGCACCAACCCAGACCGATTCGCAATCATCAGCATGAAGCGCTTTTTTTATTACTGGAATGGCGTGCCCAGGCCTACCGACAGCACCGTTCCCTGGGACTTTCGCAGTTCCCTGTTTCTAGCCTCGTCGGTGCTGGCGATCTGGGGATTGTTTCGTGCGCTACGGCAGAAGCGGCCCGGGGCGTGGCTTTTCGCCGGACTCATCGCCCTTTACCCGGCGGCGTATTACTTCGTATTTCCGCACGCACGCTACCGCCATCCCATCGAACCTGAATTGGTGATTCTGGCTGTGTTCCTCCTGTGCGAGGCTCGCAGTCGCACCACGCGAGCCATTGCTGATTCTTAATTGATAATGAATCATTGAAACCTGACGGGACCTGCAGCACCTTCACTATGACAATCTCCGTAGCCATCGTGGCAATGGATGAAGAGGCGAACATCGGCCGCACTCTGGCCAGCGTCGCCTGGGCGGATGAGATCGTGCTCGTCGACTCCGGCTCGAAAGACCGCACCTGCGAAATTGCTCGCGAACACGGAGCGCAAGTAGTGGTCGAACCCTGGCGCGGTTACGTTGCCCAGAAGCAGTACGCCATCGAGCTTTGCACAAAAGACTGGGTGCTGCTGCTCGACGCCGATGAAGAGATCAGCCCCGGACTGGCTGAAGAAATTCGCGCTGCCGTCGCCGACCCAAATGCGGTGAGCGGCTATAGACTGCCGCGCAAGAATCTTTTTCTCGGCCGCTGGATTCGCCACGGTGGCTTTTATCCCGATCCCAAACTGCGCCTGTTCCGCCGCGGCCACGGCTTTGTAACCGGCCACGACCCTCACGACCGCTGCGAACTGAGGCCGGATGCGCCGCAACAGACCCGACAGTTCAAGAACGCCATGGTGCACTACACCTATCCGAACCTCACGCTCTACCTCGGCCACATGAATCGCTATTCGTCGCTAGGCTCGCAGTTGGCAGTTGCCAAAGGCCATCGCAGCTTCAGTTTCAACAACATCGTTCTGCGTCCCATGGCAACATTCGTTTACAACTACTTCATCCGCCTCGGATTTCTCGACGGCCGCGAAGGCCTGCTGCTGCACCTCTACCATGCCGGCTATGTGTCGTGGAAATACTCCAAAGCTTGGGAACTTTCGCGCAAAGACAACCAGTAAAGCGCTTTTTCTTTGCGCTCTTCGCGGCAGTTCTTCGCGAACTTCGCGGTTAAAGGCTGTAGCTCGCGGCTGGAATGGCTTCGTCTGAATTGGCGAGCGTCAAAGTTTCCGCGAGACCCCAGACCGACCGGTCGTTCTACTTGAATGCTCTTAACTTGCCCGCCAGCGCGCCGTTCCCTATCATCACAAGAGATCACTGGGGTCCCATGCCGGAAAAGAAGCCGTCCAAACCGCAAGTTGCCGAAAACCCAATCGCTGACGTTTTTGAAAATCGTCAACCCTCCGCTGCCGAGAAGCAATGGGCCGAGAAGACGCTTGCGCCCACGCTTGAAAAATCTCCCGAGCGGCCGATCGGCGCGCCCACCGGCGTGAATCTCGACGAGCACGGCGACGCCCGCTTCACCACCATTTCCGGAGTTCCCATTCGCCGCCTCTACACCCAGGCCGATCTCCCCGAAGACTGGAGCGAAGAAAAATATCTCGGCTACCCTGGCGCGCCACCGTTCACCCGCGGCATTCATGCCACCGGATATCGCGGCAAACTCTACACCATGCGGCAGTTCTCTGGTTTCGCGTCGCCGGAAGAAACCAACCAGCGCTATAAATACCTGCTCGAGCACGGTGGCGGCGGCCTTTCCGTCGCATTCGATTTGCCCACGCTGATGGGCTACGACTCCGACCACGCGGCCAGCGAGGGCGAAGTGGGCAAGTGCGGCGTGGCCATCGATTCTCTCGAAGACATGGAGATTCTCTTCGGCGGCATCGACCTGGAAAAAACTACAGTGTCGATGACGATCAACTCGCCTGCGTCAGTGCTATGGGCAATGTATCTGGTGGTCGCTGAAAAGCAAGGCGCGGACTGGAATAAAATTTCCGGCACGATCCAAAACGACATTCTCAAGGAATACATCGCGCAGAAGGAATACATCTATCCGCCAGCTCCGTCGATGCGCCTGGTCATCGACACCTTCGAGTTTGGATCGAAATTTACCCCGCGCTTCAACACCATTTCCATCAGCGGATACCACATTCGCGAAGCGGGTTCGACCGCCCTGCAGGAACTCGCGTTCACCTTGTACGACGGCATCGAGTATGTCGAGTGGGCGCGCCGCCGCGGACTCGACGTCGACGATTTCGGTCCACGCCTCAGCTTCTTCTTCAACGCCCACAACGACTTCTTCGAAGAGATCGCCAAATACCGCGCCGCCCGCAAGATCTGGGGCCAGGTCATGCAAGAGCGCTTCGGCGCAAAAAACCAACGTACATGGCTAATGCGTTTTCACACTCAGACCGCCGGAGTTTCGCTGCCCGCGCAACAGCCCATGACCAATATCGCGCGCGTCGCCCTTCAAGCTCTGGCCGCCGTTCTCGGCGGCACACAGTCGCTGCACTGCGACTCCTACGACGAAGCTCTGGCTCTGCCCACGGAAGAAGCCGCCCGCATTGCGCTGCGCACGCAGCAGATCATCGCGTATGAATCCGGAGTAACGCAAACAGTCGATCCGCTTGGCGGATCCTATTTCCTGGAAGCCTTAACTCTTCAAATGGAAAAAGGCGCACTCGATTACTTCAGCAAGCTTGATGCCATGGGAGGCATGGTAAAGGGTATCGAGCGCGGGTATCCGCAGAAAGAAATTGCGGAAGCGTCCTACCAATACCAACGCGCCGCGGAAGCGAAAGAGAAGGTCGTCGTCGGCGTGAACGAGTTCGTCATCGAGGAAGAATCACCTCACATCCTTTACATTGACGAGAGTGTCGCGCGACAGCAATCTGCCAAACTGAAAACATTGCGAGCGCGCCGTTCGAATGACGAAGTACGGCGCACACTCGATGCCCTGAAGAAGGCTGCGGCCCAGGAACCGGAGGTGGGCACGAATGGAAACATCTCTCCAGCAAACACCATGCCCTACATCGTCGACGCGGTCCGCGCCTACGCAACCGTGGGCGAGATTTGCGAGGCGCTCCGCGAAGTCTACGGAACTTATACAGAAGTCAGTATCACGTAAGCGCGCAGATTGACGACCACCACTCAGACCGACATGGGAAACGTACGCGATTTATGTAGTCATTCACGAGAGCATCCTACTTTCCTCGGATTATGATTGAGATCACAATTTGTGATCTCAAAATGAAAACACCCAGAAATGCAATTCTGCTCCGGATGCCTAAACGCGATGCAACTTCCCCTATTGCAGTAGAATCGCGTATTTTATTTCTTCGCCATCAGCGCGTGATTCTCGACGCCGACCTTGCCGAACTCTATGGCGTGCCGGTAAGAGTTCTCAACCAGCAGATCAAGCGCAATCGAGAAAGATTCCCATCAGACTTTCTCTTTCACCTTACGGCCAAGGAACACGAAATCTTGAGATCACAATTTGTGATCTCAAGTCACAAACATGGTGGCCGCCGGTATACGCCGAATGCATTCACCGAACACGGCGCGATCATGGCCGCAACCGTGCTCAACTCCAAGCGCGCTGTCCAGATGAGTGTCTTCGTGGTGCGTGCCTTTGTTCGCTTGCGCGAGATGCTCGCCACAAACCGCCGTCTCGCCGGAAAAATCGACGAACTGGAAAATCGTTTAGACACCCACGATTCCGCCATCGTGGGCCTGTTCACGACCATCAAAGGTATGATGACGCCCAAGAGAAGACGCGGTCCCCGGATTGGTTTCCAACTTCCCGAAGCAAACGCCAAAGCCCAGATTTCTCCGAAGCTTCTCCGCCGGAGATAGTTGCGCCGGGCAACCGCGCACTCGCCAGCCAGTGCGATACCCCGCGCCATCGCTGCTTTCGCTACAATCGTTGCGTGCCCGGCCCGAACCCAATCACTTTGTCCGCCGGCGTTCAAAGCCCGCTCCGCGCCCGCCTTCGCGACTTGGCCACGCTATTCCTCAAATTGGGAGCCATCAGCTTTGGCGGTCCGGCTGCTGCTATCGCATTGATGCAGGATGAAGTCGTACGCAGGCGGCAGTGGCTCACGCGCCAGCAGTTCCTCGACATGCTGGGCCTGACCAACCTCATCCCCGGACCGAACTCCACTGAGATGGCGATCACCGTCGGTTTCGCTCATGCCGGTTGGGCGGGCCTGGTGGTTGCGGGCGCGAGCTTTATTGTCCCGGCGGCGCTGATCACCTCGGCAGTGGCGTGGGCCTACGTTCGTTTCGGTACGTTACTGCTCGCTCAATCGCTGCTGGCCGGAGTGAAGCCCGCCGTCATCGCCGTGATTGTGATCGCCGTGTGGCGACTCGGAAAAGCTGCGGTTCACGACGTGTGGTTAGCCGTACTGTGCGCCTTGGCTCTGGCTGCGTTTCTAGCGAAGCTGAGTCCGCTGCTGATCCTCTTCGGAGGCGGTCTGCTCGGAATGATTGCAAAGCAGGCGTCCAAGCCACGGGACGGAACGTCTTCCAATGCAACCAAGATCTCTGCCGGGATGCTCGTCTTAAGAAAGCCCTTTCTGCTACCGAATCTCCTTGCGAGTGCGAGCGCGGCAGTCGCCGCCATGCCCGCAATAAAGCGCGTGCCGCTGGCCCGTATCGGCTGGTTCTTCCTCAAGGTAGGCGCGGTGCTCTACGGAGGCGGGTATGTACTATTTGCCTTCATCGAACAGGGATTAGTCCGCGACCATCACTGGCTCACTCAGCAACAATTGCTGGACGCGATCGCCATTGGCCAGTTCACCCCGGGGCCATTGCTCTCCACCGCAACCTTCATCGGATATCTTCTCGGCGGCGCCTGGGGCGCCGCGGTTGCGACCATCGCGATTTTTCTGCCGTCGTTTATTTATGTAGCAGCGCTCGGACCGATCCTCCCCAAGCTTCGCCGATCGGCGTGGATGGCCGCATTTCTCGACTCCGTGAATGTGTGCGCGGTATCGCTCATGGCAGGGGTTTCGATAAAGCTGGCGGGCGACGCCCTGCGCGGATGGCCCATGTGGGTCATCGCTGTTGCATCGTTCGCCGTGCTCTGGAAGTGGAAGATTAACCCCGCGTGGGTCGTACTCGGTGGAGCACTGGCGGGACTCGGCTTAGCGGCAGTCCGCTGAGCCCGTCTCCGCCGCGTCTAGAAATAGCGCATGTTCTCGATATCGGCGATAAGTCCCGGACCAGTCGGATTCCATCCCAACTGCTTGCGAGTCTGAACGCTCGAGGCCGGAATATCCCATCCGATAAAGTGAGCGAGCCAGCCGAAATGCCCCGGAGCCTCTTCCGGCGTAAGAGACACGACCGGCACCTTCAACCCTTTGCCGACGACTTCGCAAATCTCTTTGACAGAGATGCCATCTTCAGCAACCGCGTGATAAGTGGCGCTCGCATCTTTCTCAAGCGCCAGCCGGTATAGCCGGGCAGTATCGAGGCGATGGGCCGCGGGCCAGCGATTGTGTCCATCGCCCACGTATGCGGCAACGCCCTTTCCGCGGGCGACTTGAATTGCATAGCTCACAAGGCCTTGCTTCCGCGTGTCGTGCACCTGAGGAAGGAGCACCACGATAACCCGGCCGCCGCGCGCCGCGATCGCGGCCGCAGCCTCTTCCGAAGCGGCCCGAGGCACCACCTTCGAACTAACTTTCGGATCGTTCTCAGTGGCGGGAACGCCTGGTTTCGGACTCGCCATCCCGGTTCCAGAGGTGACGGTCAACGGCCGCTGAGATCCCGCGAGCGCTGCTCCGAGAGTTTCGATCACGCGTCGATCTGCTTCGCAGTTCTCTACGAATTTTGAGAAGTCATGATTGAAGGCCGTGTGAATGACCGCATCCGACTTGGCTGCCCCGGCGCGCAGGCTTTCATGGTCTTCGAGATCGCCGCGATGCACCTCGGCCCCAGCTGCGGTAAGTGATTGGGCCCCCGCATCTGAGCGTGTCAGACCGAGCACCTGATGGCCCGCGCCAATGAGTTCCTGAACGATGGCAGAACCGATAAAACCTGTGGCACCCGTAAGAAATACCTTCATAATTTTTCTCCTGATTGTCGATATGAACGACAGCCCTTGCCGGCTATGAATGCTGTTGCTGACCGATTGCATCGAGATCCGCAAGCACGTTGGCCGGAATCTGAAGCTTCGCAGCGGCAAGATTTTCGCGAAGATGCCCGACCGAAGATGTTCCTGGGATCAACAAAATATTGGGAGAGCGCTGCAGAAGCCACGCTAGCGCAACCTGCATGGGCGTCGCTTTCAACGTTGCCGCGGACGAATCGAGTGCCGTCGACTGTAACGGAGTGAAGCCTCCCAGCGGAAAAAATGGAACGTAAGCTATGCCTTGCCTGACAAGATCGCGAATGAACGCGTCATCGTTCCTGTGGGCCACGTTGTAGAAATTCTGCACGCACACGATCTCGGTAATCTTTTGTGCCTCCAGCAACTGCTTGGAAGTTACGTTGCTCAATCCGATATGACGAATCAGCCCCTGGCGCTTGAGTTCGGCAAGCGCCGTCAGCGGCTCCTCAATCGACGCCTCCGTCGGTTCCGTGATTCCGCCAACTCGAAGGTTGACCACATCAAGCGCGTTAAGGCCAAGATTCTTGAGGTTGTCGTGAACCGCGTCGATAAGGTCCTGTCGCGAGAGAGCATGAATCCAGGACGTATCCGTACCGCGGCGAGCGCCAACCTTGGTGACGATCACAAGGCCATCCGCATAAGGATGCAGCGCCTGCTTAATAATTTGATTGGTCACATGCGGGCCGTAGTAATCGCTGGTATCAATGTGGTTCACGCCCGAATCCACTGCCTCGCGCAGAACAGCAACGGCGGCCTTGACGTCGCGGGGAGGTCCAAAGACACCGGGTCCGGCAAGCTGCATGGCGCCGTAGCCCATGCGGTTCAAAGTTGTCGATGTCTTGGGCAGAGTGAAGCTGCCGGCAGCACTAATCTGTTCAATCATTTCGTTTTCTCCTTGCTACAATCATTGGATGAAGGATTCTTCAGGTTTGGACTTCGCATATGCCGGCTAGCGCACTCATTGCATTTGAAGCAAGAAAGACGCCCATTCAGGCAAGGTCGGCGGTCACGGTTGAGGCGATTTCCGAAGCCACTATTCAGGTTTTGCTGACCCACGGGGCAGAGCGATTCACGACAACGCGGGTCGCCGCACGTGCCGGCGTTTCGGTGGGCACGCTGCATCAGTATTATCCCAACAAGCAAGCATTGCTCTTTGCGGTTTTAGAAAATCACATGAATCATGTGGCAGAAACCGTTGAGGCCGCGTGCGAGAACGCGCGCATTAAGCCGCTAGCAGAAATGATTCGAGAGATGGTGGAGGCGTTCGTCGACGCGAAGATGGAGCGCGCCGACATCTCCGGAGCGCTCTACCGAGTCTCGGCGAACATAGGTGGCCCCGCGTTGATCAAACGGATCAGTGAGCGGTTGCGAAAAGCCGTCGAGGCCATGCTACAAACAGCGCCCGATGCCAAGTTGCCGCCCGACAAATTCGCGATCGACACCATGCTTGCAGCGATGGCTGGAGCAATGCGTTCCCTGCTGGAGGCTGGGCCGTCACCGGGCGCGGTCCGTAAGTTGAGAGAGCAACTGGTGCTGCTTTGTCAGTCGTACATGATGGCCGCAACAAGCGTTAGATGACCGATGGGCTCACTTTTAATTCTTGCCGGACTTCGTTTTTTGTTCGCCCAACAACTAATTCTGTGATAAAGATATATACCCATGCGAAGAGCGGTCACTCACCTCAAGAAATCCGACCCCGTCATGCGCGCCATCATCAAGCGCATCGGGCCGTGCCGCATGCAGTTTTCACCGCCCGAGTTTCACAGCCTCGCTGAGTCCATCGTCTACCAGCAACTGAACGGCAGGGCCGCGGAAACAATCTTCGCGCGCTTTGCCGCGCTGGCAGGCGATCCGGTGACGCCGGAGGGAATACTTAAACTGAGCGACGAACAGATGCGCGCCGCGGGGTTGTCGAAACAAAAAGCGGCATACCTGAAAGACCTGGCGGCAAAGACATCGAGCGGGCATCTGGATTTCACGCGCCTGCCCGACTTGCCCGATTTAGAAGTGGTTGAGCATCTTACTCAGGTGAAGGGCATCGGCGTTTGGACTGCGCAGATGTTTCTGATGTTCACGCTGAAGCGCGAGAACGTGCTCCCAACGGGCGACTTCGGCGTACGCATGGCCATGTGCAGGCACTATCTCGAAGTTCAACGTAAGAAGGCGGCGAAAAAATCTGCGGCCGCGAATAAAAAATCCAAGCAGAAGATCAAGCTGCCTACTCCAGAGCAGATGGAAAAAATCGCGAAGAGCTGGGAACCTTATCGCAGCGTGGCCTGCTGGTATTTGTGGCGCAGCCTGGACACCAAGACTCTCTAGCCCCGCGCAAAGCACAAGCCTCTGTGCTTCTGCGGGGGCTCTGTGGTTAAATGAATGCAATGGCTGATATCAAATTTCGCGTGTTGGTGGCGAAGCCGGGGCTCGATGGTCACGATCGCGGCGCCAAGGTGATTGCCCGCGCCTTGCGCGACGCTGGCATGGAAGTGATCTACACAGGCCTGCGACAGACTCCGGAGATGATTGTCAGCGCCGCGCTGCAGGAAGACGTTCAGGTGATTGGGCTCTCGATTCTTTCCGGCGCGCACAATGCCATCGTGCCGCGCGTGATGGACCTGCTGAAGCAGAACAAGATGGATGACGTTCTCGTGCTGGTAGGCGGCATCATTCCCGATCAGGATATCGATGCGCTGAAGAAACTGGGCGTGGCCGCGATCTTCCAGCCGGGCACTGCCATGGATGACATCGTAAAATTCATCCGCGCCAATGCGAAGGGCGCAGGCGTTGCTAGCTGATCGCGAAAGAGCATTGGGTAATTTTGTAATTGAGTAATTTGGTGTTTAACAGCCCAGGCTTTTCAATCACTCAATCACACAATTTCTCAATCACATTTTTCAATCCCTGCATGCCCACTCCGAATCTCACAAGCATTCGCCAGCAACTTGATCGCACCGTTGGCCCCGCGCCCTGGTATTGGAAGACCTTCCCGTCATTTCAGTCGCTGTCTGGGCAGCGTTTCGTTTGGACTCATCATGGAGATCAAGGTCCCTTGGCGTATCTGATCACGCTGGCGCTTCAACAGGAGCCTGACCGGCCGCGCCTCGCGCTGAATACTTACTGCCGGCCGTTTCTCGTGTCGCCGCATTATCTGGGCATCTGGTGTCCGGAGGGGCGGAACATTCGGCTGACTAGTTTTGATCCGGATCAGCTTGAGGCCTTTGACCTGGCTGAGATTGCCGGATGGTTCAAGCAGTCTTCCGATCGCATCTACTCGAAAGCCGCGCCGGTCGCGGAGTTTGAGGTGCCGCTCACGCTGAGCCCCGGCATGCACAAGATCGAGGTGCCGCCGGAACTCGCGGGGCTTGATGAACTGATCGTGCCTACGAGTTACAAGTCGATGTCGAATGACGAGCCGGCATTCGCGCTCTTCGTTCTCTACTTGCAGGCAGGGCTCGCGGAAGTGTTGCCGCAGAAGTGGTTCACCGCCTCGCAGTATGAAGTGGGCAAGCAATGGATTTCACGTGCCGCACGCGATGAGGAATCGCATCGCATCTTCGGAGAATGTTTTGGCGTGGGAAGTTTTTTGCTCGAGGAAGATGGATGCCGGCTGGCGGAGTGGGTGGAGAGGCGGTCTTAGGTCTTGGGTGTTGGGTCTTAGGCTTCGGGCTTCGGGCTCGTGAAATCGCTTGAATGTTCCAGTTGGAACATTTAAAAATGGCAAAAAGTTTTGGGTGTAAGTTGTTGATTCTTCGTGCCGAGTTTTGGGCGGGTCAATGGAATCTTGGGGTTAGCCTGTGGAAGAAATGTCTACTTTCGAGGGTATCCGATGTCTACTAAAGTAGACTTGACAGGCATGTGGTGTACTTTATAAGGTACGCCATTTCAGAGCAGACGGGGACCCCTCGGGTCGGTGCCCGAAGTCTCGCATAGGCTGGCATTTCGCCGGCGAGTGCTGATTGTCGAACTTGCATGGGAGGGGCTCCAATTTCCTGCGCGGGGAACGCGAAGATCTGGGACCACTCAGTGTCCAAGCCATCGTGCGCGCAATGCGGATCGCATCTAATTATTCCTAGCCCTCGGCTGGCAACTACTCCACGTCGGCGACTTTGCCGTCCTTAAATGTAACTTTCATGTTCTGGTACTTATAGATCTTCTTGGGGCCGAGGTCGACGATCATATCCGGAGAACCGAGAATCGCTGTCACTTCGTCGATGGTCTGACCCAGGTTGATTGTCGGCGGTACTGTGGATGACGAAACCGCGGCTGAGGTCGATACTGACACGGCCTCCTGCTGGGCCTGGGCGACCACCTCTTTTTCGGCTTGGCTGGCGTCGGCGAGTTGCTGGTTTACTTCTGTGGAGACGTTGATCTCGGGCGGCGGAGCATCTTTCGTGACTGTCGAATTGGTTCCGGGGGCCATGGCCGACGGCGGAACTGCAGGCAGTCCTCCCTGGCCTTGCTTGGTCTGAAGTTCTTGCAGACCCTGGTCGATGGTCTCGCGCATATCGTTCTGCATGTCCTGCAAGTCGGTGATGGCCACAGTGACCGTCCCGGACTTCGCACACTCGCGGCCGCCCTTGCTCGACAGCACTATTACATTCACCGATGTGGCGTCGGGCGCGGCAGGAGCGACCATGTTCAGGACATCGCCGTCGCTTAGCGGGCACTCGACGCCGGAGTTGTCTACTACGTCGAGAGGGCTGCCCACGACGAAGACGTGAGTCTTGTGATCGGATAGCAGCCGGGCGATTCCGCTGGAACTTGGGTCGGGATCCTGATTCTGGGCATTTTGTGTGGCTTCTTGATTTTCCAAGGCAAGCTGGTCTTTTACTTCCGCGGCGACCATGTCCTTCACTCCCGAGGTAAGCGCGGGAGTTCCGCTGGCGGCGGGTTGATCGGCTGGCGCGTCTCCGCTGGCTTGCTGCTCCTGGTACGACGCCGACAGATCAGAGGAAATCGTGTAATCGGTGAGCCAGAGCGAGGCCGAGGGATAAAACGGCGAAGGCGCGAAATAGAATCCGTAGTAGCCGTACCACGGATTGCCCGCCCAGCCCCAGGAATAGTTCGCGGGCCCGAACCACGGGTTGTAGGCCCATCCGTAGAAGCCTGGCGCGTAATAGAAGCCGGGGGCGTACACGTTCAGATACACGCCGCGGTAAGGGTACACGTTGTAATAGCGGTTATAAGACCGGCCGTTGTAGAAGTAGGTGCGAGCGGCGTAGGCATGGCCGTTGTGCGTGTAGGAATGCTGGACATAGCTTGGGCCACCGCGCACGGCGACGACTTGGGTGTTATTCGGGAGCGTCTTAGTGACGCGAGTGCTGCCGTTGAGGTTGTGGTGGATGTCGATGCCGCGTTGGGCGTTGTGGATGTCGCTTACCTTGCCACCGGGGCGAGTCACCACCGACCCGCCACTCTTGGTCGAAACGGACTTGCCACCGGGCGGTGGCTGGTGTCTGCCCGCAGGCGTATCCGGGTCAACGATGGCTCGTTTTGGAGGATTCACTGGGGACGGCTGTGGCGGGTGCTTGGGGCCCGTGGGCTTCGAACCTGCCGGTTTCTGTGACGGCTGTGCGACTTTCTCTGACGGCGGATTATCTTTTTTCTTATTGTTTTGAGCGAGCAGGAAGGCCGGCAAAAGCATCGCGAGGATTGCGGCCAGCAGAAAGAGGCAATGACTGTTGTGGGCACATAGACGGCGCATGTGATTCTCTCCTGCCTGTTTGCGGGAATAATGTCTTGCCACGAGGAGACAACCAGTTCGGTTAATCGACATCGGCGACCTTTCCGTTAACGAATGTCACTTTCATATCTGGATAGGAATCGATTTCCTTGGATCCGACCGTCGCCACCTTCTGCGGCTGGCCAAAGATCGCCACAACCTGATCCTTTGTCTGGCCCACCGTGATGGTCTTGGGTGGCGCTGGCGGCGTATCCGGCGGTGGTGGAGGGGGCGCGATGGGCGGAGGAGGAGTCTCCGCTGCTACGTTGGAAACGGAGTCGGGCGGTTCGGCGGTTACGACTTCCGCGATGTTTTTTATCAGGTCGTCGGGGTTCGGGATGGTGTGCTTCTGAAAGGGAAACTTGATTTGACCATAGTAGCGAACGTCGGCATAGGGGTCGCTGTAGACCATGATGATGACGCTGCCTTTCTCAACGGCGAGCGCGACGGCCCGAAATTTCTCGCCGGCTACGAACTTGCGCTGCGGAACGGTCTCGCAATTCACTCCCGGCTGTGCCAGTGATAAGGCCAGGCAATCGGCCTGTTTTTCGAGGAAGCCCCTTGAGAGCTTTCCGTCCTTGTAGGTGCTTGTTGGCGGAAACTTGGTGTCGACGCTCCACATCAACAATCCGTCCTTGTGCAGGGTAAGGGTGGAACCCGCGGCGACGATATCGGTCCTGTCGGCGGTTACTTTGGTCAACACAAATTCCGAGGCCAGCTTTTTCTGTATGTCGGCTTTGGGGTCCTGGCCGTGTAGCTTTGGCAGGGTTCCGGCCAAGATAAGGAATGCGGCGAAACGAAGCAGCTTTGGCATGAAATCGCTCCTGGGAGTCGCGTATCTCGGGCCCGGTTCAGATTCAGTTGCGAAGTAGACTTCAGATCAGTAAACTTGGCAATCGGCAAGAGATGACAGGACGTGACATTTCCTGACATCTCCTTGCCGCTAGGCAGCGTCACCTTCCCCTAAGCAGTTCGGCCCCGGAAAACTTGAGTTATGTTGAACCTATCCCAAAGCGCTGCGGCCAATGTCCGTCTGGACTCGTGGAAGGACATTGCGGCATATTTGGGCCGCGATGTGCGTACGGCGATTCGCTGGGAAAAGGACAAGGGGCTGCCGGTGCGCCGGGTGCCGGGCGGCCAGAGGCAAGCTGTCTTTGCCTATACGGCTGAGTTGGATGCGTGGCTAAGGCAGGAAGAGTTGGGGACGGCCCCTCAGGGGCTGAAGCCGGACTCTTTCGAGGCCAGTAGCGGCACGGCTGAAGCCGTGCCCTTCCCAAGATCCATTTTCCCAGTCAATTCGGGCGGGCCGAAGCTGAGATATTACGCTCTGCTAGGTGTTGTAGTCGCCGCGGCGTTCCTTTTCGCGCGGTTCGGATTTCACTCTCGCACGGCTTCCTCAAACTTTCCGGTTCGCGTCGGTTTTACGCTGAATGCGGTGCAGGCGTTTGACAGCGCGAACCAACTCCTGTGGACCCACGGCTTCACGGGCCTGCTCGATCCTGCCGCTTTGAACGACGTGCGTCCGCTTTCGGACTTCGCCTACATCGATGACTTTCGCGGGAAAGGAGACCGGGAATTGCTGGTCATTGCTCCGTTCCGCGCGAGCCCGAATGTGCAGGATGCTGCCCGCTCCGAAGTGGACCTGTTTTCGAGCCGGGGTGAGCGACTTTGGTCTTATGTTCCGGAGGGGCGATTCCAGTTTGGTAAGCACGAAATTGATGGGCCATGGATGGGTACGGCCTTCTTTGTATCTTCCAGCGCAGGGAAGAAGCAGATTTGGCTGGCGGCGGGTCAAACAGTGTGGGGGAATTCTTTCGTGGTGAATCTCGACCCCTCGACGGGAAAAGCCACCCTGCGATTTGTGAACACGGGCGTCATCCATGTACTGAATGAACTCAAGACGCCGCAGGGGAATTTCCTCCTGGTTGGGGGCTTTAATAACGAGCCGGATACGGGGAGCCTGGCGGTGATCGACGAGGCCAAGGCGTTTGCCGCCTCTCCGCAAACTGAGGGCACGAGGCACAAGTGCGTAAGTTGTCCAGCGGGAGATGTGGATTATTACTTTGAATTTCCTCGATCGGAAATCAACGAGTTGACGCAATGGCACGAAGATGGAGTCATTCAAGTAGAGGTGGAGAATGACGAGATTCAGGTGCGAAAGAAGGAGCTGCAGTCGGACGGGGCCCGACCACTCTTTACCTGCTCAAAGCGGATCGTGGAGTACGACCGGTGTCGGTGAGGTTCGATTCGGGTTATGACATGCTGCATCGCAAGCTTGAGCAAGAAGGCAAGCTGGATCACACGCTGGAGAATTGCCCGGAGCGGCTGCGCCCGCGGCCGATAAGAATGTGGACGCCTGCGGCCGGGTGGACCGAGATTCGCTTCGATCCCAGCGGTGCGAACGAGTGAACGTTCGAGCCTTTGAGATTCGCAGTGCCGTCCTCGATAAATGGAACACGGCGATGCTGAAGGCAAGAGCTAACGCGCTCCGGTTGCTGCCGAAGGCAGCGGCACTGGGGAACGGATTCGGAGTCGTCCGGCTCGATTCTCAGCGGCTACAGAGCAGTTTTGCCCTCTCCCCAGTAGCTGACCAAGATTGAAGCTGGAAGGCTGCTAATCCTCCCCCTGTGACCGTGCTGATCCGCTCCAGCCGGAGTTTGCCGGCCCTAAAATGAGCGGGAAGTTCAGAATTGCAGTGCTTGCGAAAGTGCTTGAGGCACGGATGCCTGGGAGAAAGGTGGCCCCCACCACCACGTTCGTGCCCTTCCGAGAACTCGCAAGACTCGGATAAACTTCTGACCGAACGACCCGCAGGCCTTCACTGATGTCGTGCGGATGAAGTGTGCCGTAGATTGGGTTTGCAAGTCGTTAATGGATCATCATTTTTCAATAAATATTTTCTCAAGGCAGTAATGCATAAGGCAGTCAGTCACTTATACGAGGTCGGACCCTTTGTACTAGACCCTGGCGAGCGCCTGCTTCGGCATGGAGTGGCGCGGATGGAATTGCCTCCCGGGGCCTTTGACACCCTGCTGGTGCTGGTCGAGCACAATGGCCGGCTGCTGGAAAAAGATGCGCTGATGCGAACCGTGTGGGGCGACGCGGTGGTCGAGGAAAATAATCTCACGCAGGTCGTCTACCTGCTGCGCAAGGCCTTACGAGATGGCGAAGATGGGACGCGCTACATTGAGACCGTCCCCAAGCGGGGCTACCGGTTTGTGGCTCAGGTCGGGAGTTTGAGCCGGAGAGCGACGAGGGTGAAAGTCGGAATGGAGACGTCAGCCGGGCCGCGGTGCCCGCTTCGTTGGTTGTCATCGAGCGCGGAGCCTTTTTCGAGCGTAGCGATGGATCTCCCGCTTAACCGGCGCAACGCGCAAGCCAAACGCACCACCACCTAAAGATGCTTCGCGTTGCGCGCTCCTGCGGGAGTGGTATACCGTAAACAGTCCGCTCTTCATTATTGTTCATACTTCATACTCATGGCCGATCGCAGCGAAGCTCCCGCCATTCCGTCGACTCAGGCGGCCAACGTCCTGAGTACGAAGGTCGACCCTACCTCGGCACGATACGAGGCCAACATGCGTTTTCTGGCCGACCTCATGTCGCAGGTGCGCAATGAAGGCGAGAAGATCTGCGAAGGCGGCGGCGCCAAGGCCATCGAAAACCAGCACAAAAAGGGAAGACTCACTGCGCGGGAACGCATTGAGTTGCTGGTCGATCCGGGAAGCTTTTTCGAACTGGGAGCGTACGCGGCTCATGGGATGTATGAAGAGTGGGGCGGCGCTCCGGCTGCGGGCGTGATTACGGGCCTGGGACGAGTGCAGACGCGCATGGTGATGATTATCGCGAACGACGCGACTGTGAAGGCGGGCGCATTCTTCCCCATGACCTCGAAGAAGGTGATTCGTGCGCAGAACATTGCCATCGAGAATCGTATTCCGACCATCTATCTCGTCGATTCTGCAGGAGTGTTTCTTCCGTTGCAGGAAGATGTCTTTCCCGACACCGACGACTTCGGCCGCGTCTTCCGCAATAACGCCGTGATGTCGGCTCTGGGTATTCCGCAGATTGCGGCCATAATGGGCATGTGCGTGGCCGGCGGCGGATATCTGCCGGTCATGTGCGACCACGTTTTGATGACCGATGGCAGCGGGTTGTTTCTAGCCGGGCCTGCTCTCGTGCAGGCCGCGATCGGGCAAAAAGTTTCGGCGGAAGAATTGGGCGGAGCAGCCATGCACGCGGCGATTAGTGGCACGGTGGACTTCCGCGAACCGGATGATCCAGCGTGCCTGGCGCGCATTCGCTCGATCGTGGAGAAGTGGGGATACCGGCGGCAATCTCCGTGGGACCGCAAAAAGCCGGTCGAGCCGACGCTAGCCGCGGAAGAAATTTACGGCATTTACGATTCTTCGCCCGCGCGTCCCTACGACATGAAAGAGATTCTGGCGCGCATTCTCGATGGCAGCCGCTTCGACGAATACAAGCCGGAATACGGCAAGACCGTGATTTGCGGCTATGGACGCATCGGCGGCTTCGCCGTTGGAATTGTCGCCAACCAGAAACTGCACGTCCAGCAAACCGATCACGAAGGCCACAAGCGCATGGAGTTCGGCGGCGTCATCTACACCGAGTCGGCCGAGAAGGCGGCGCGTTTCATCATGGATTGCAATCAGAATCTGATCCCGCTGATTTTCTTGCACGATGTGAACGGTTTCATGGTGGGCCGCGACGCGGAGTGGAGCGGCATTATCAAAGCGGGCGCGAAGATGGTGAACGCGGTATCGAATTCAGTGGTGCCGAAAATCACCGTGATCGTGGGAGGATCGTTCGGCGCGGGACACTATGCTATGTGCGGCAAGGCATTCGATCCGCGGTTCGTTTTTGCGTGGCCGACGGCGCGCTACGCGGTTATGGGCGGCGACGCGGCTGCGGGAACTTTGGTTGAGGTCAAAGTCAAGCAACTGGAACGCGGAGGAACGAAGCTCAGCGACGAAGACAAGAAAGAGCTATACGAATCGACCAAGCGCACCTACGACGAACAGTCCGACCCGCGCTACGGCGCAGCCCGGCTGTGGATCGACAAGATCATCGATCCGGTTGAGACGCGCGACGCAATTACGCAAGCTCTGGAAGCGTCGGCGCTGAATCCCGACGTGCCCGAGTTTAAAGTGGGAGTGCTGCAAACATGATTCCGTGCCCATCAATTACTTACGACGTTAGGTGTCCGTATGACAGCAAGTACACTAAACTTTTCTTTCTAATTGCGATCGTTTGTATCGGAAGTGCACAAGTCTGGCAGCACTATTCGCAACGGACGTTCGACAAATCCCACCACATTCTCTACGATCTCGACCTCAAGACTGGTGTGTGGCGAACAAATGCCCCCCATGTCCCACTGTTGCGGACCGTGTTGGGCTTAGTTGGCACATTGGCTTTTCTCCTCGCTCTTCCGCTATTGATCAATGACATTACACATGGCGGCAACACTACTAAATCGGGAACAAATTGACTGAAACTGTCAAGCTAATCGAATGTCCGCGCGATGCCTGGCAAGGGCTGAAGGGGCAGATTCCGCCTGACATCAAGCGCGCCTACCTGCAGGCGTTGATCAGCGCGGGGTTCAAGCACATCGATGCGGCCTCGTTCGTGTCACCGAAGGCCGTGCCGCAGATGGCGGATTCGGAAGAGGTGTTGAAGGAACTCGATCCGCCCGACGACGTCGAGATCATCGGCATCGTGGTCAACGAGAAGGGCGCGCAGCGGGCCGCCAAGACTCATGCGGTCCACACCTTGGGATTTCCCTATTCGATTTCGGAAACTTTTTTGCGCAAGAATCAGAATCAATCCGCCGAAACCGCGCTCGAAGAACTAGAGAAAATTCAGAATAAAGCTGACACTGCCGGGCTCGATGTGGTCGTCTACATTTCGATGGCATTTGGCAACCCGTACGGCGATCTGTGGAGTGTCGACGAAGTGATCGAAGCAATCTCGCTGCTCGAAGTCGACAACCTGCGCATGATTTCGCTGGCCGATACCGTCGGCATGGCTACGCCCGAGCAAGTCAGCGAATTGGTCGGCACAGTAATGGCGAAATACGATTATCTGGAGATCGGCGTCCACCTGCACAGCCGCCCCGAACACGCCGCGGCGAAACTTCTCGCGGCTTACGACGCGGGCTGCCGAAGATTCGACTCAGCGCTCGGCGGACTGGGCGGATGTCCCTTCGCGCAGGACGCGTTGGTTGGAAATATCGCGACTGAAAAGGTAATCGAAACCCTGAAGCAGCGCGGCGCTGAACTGCCGCCGTTAAAGCCGCTGGACACGCTTCTGCGCGCGACGACGGAGATGGGAGCGAGGTATATGAACTCGATCGACGACGAGAGCTATTCATAGGATATGAGCTATAAAACAATTCAACTCGCCTACGACTCCGGCGTCGCCACGATTACGCTGAACCGTCCGGATAAACGTAACGCCATCAGCTTCGAACTGATTGACGATCTGCTTTGCGCGCTGAAGGAAGTGGAAACATCCGACGCGATTGTGCTCATCGTGACGGGCGCGGGCAAAGCCTTCTCCTCCGGCATGGACCTCGAGAATCTGAAAACGCTGATTGGACGCACGCCCGAGCAGAACCTGGAAGATTCGCAAACAATGGTTCGCCTGTTCCGTTCGCTGTATGAATTTCCCAAGGTCACAATTGCGGCGGTGAACGGCCCAGCCATCGCCGGCGGCACCGGACTCGCCCTGCTCTGCGACTTCACCCTCGCCGTACCGGAAGCCAAGTTTGGCTACACCGAAGTTCGCATAGGCTTTGTGCCCGCCATCGTTTCCACATTTCTGCTGCGCCAGACCGGAGAGAAGCACGCGCGTGATTTATTGTTGACTGGCAGAATCATCGGCGCGGAGGAAGCCGCGCGCATGGGATTGGTCAATGAAGTCGTCGCGCCCGACAATCTGATGCAGCGTGCTCGAGAACTAGCGGCGCTGCTAATGGCAAACAGTCCAGCTTCGTTGCGCGCGACCAAGAAACTGCTGAACGATCACGCTCGCGCCGAGCTCGATGAACAGATCGAAGCCGCCGTGCGCGAGAATGCCGCCGTGCGCACTACGGCAGACTTTCGCGAAGGCATTACGTCGTTTCTCGAAAAACGCAAACCGGTTTGGACGGGCAAATGAATTCCGATCATCCCAAAGCGGTTAATGAAACCCGCCTGCGCGTGCGCTACGCGGAAACCGATCAGATGGGCGTAGTCTACCATTCCAACCATTTCATCTGGTTCGAAGTGGGCCGTGTCGAGTTGTTAAGGCAGCTCGGCTTTTCCTATCGTGACATGGAAAGCAAAGACAACTGCTTCATCGCCGTGGCCGAGGCCAAATGCCGCTATCGCGCTCCAGTACGTTACGACGATGAAGTGCTCATACGCACACAGTTGTTGAACGTGCGCGAGTCGGTGATCCACTTTGGTTATGAGTTGCGGCGCGTAGAAGGGGACGTTCTGCTGGCCGAAGGCGAGACCACCCACATCGTCACCGATGGAGCGATGAAAATTGCCGAACTTCCGGAAAAGTATTTGAGTGTCTTTCGCGCAGCGGTGGGAAAACAAGGCCGCAAACCCTGATCGAATCATCAACAAGAAACCAGAAAATGGAAACTGACTTGAACGCTCTTCACATTAATGGTAACGATCTCACGCTGGAAGCGGTGCGCGAAGTTGCGCAGATCGAGGTTCAGGAGACCAACGAGCCCCGCCCAGTGCTTCTGTCCGCCGACGCGCGCGAGGCTGTCGATCGGGCGCGCGCCGTTGTCGACGAGATCGTCGCCAGCGACAAAGTGGCCTATGCGATCACAACCGGCGTGGGGAAACTCAGCGAGGTGCGAATCGCTGGCGACCAGATTCGCGAACTGCAGGTCAACCTTGTACGTTCGCACGCGGTTGGCGTAGGCGAGGCGCTCTCCGCCGCCGAAACGCGCGCCATGATGCTCTTACGGGCCAATTCCCTCGCGAAAGGTTATTCGGGCGTGCGCGCGATTGTGATCGACACGCTTTGCGAAATGCTCAACCGCGGCGTCACGCCCTTCGTGCCGTCGCAAGGCAGCGTGGGAGCGAGCGGCGATCTGGCTCCATTGGCGCATCTGGCGCTGGCTCTCATCGGAGAAGGCGAATGCATCGATGCGACGGGCGCGCGCATTCCCAGCGCCGACGCACTGAGGCGCGCGCAGATCAAGCCGCTCGTGCTCGAAGCGAAAGAATCCATTTCTCTCATCAACGGAACACAAGGCATGTTGGCGGTCGGAACGCTGGCGCTTCTTGCCGCGGAGACGCTCGTCGATTCCGCCGACGTTTTAGGCGGACTCTGCTGCGATGCGCTGAAGGGCACCGACGCGGCATTTGATGAACGCATCCACAATGCGCGTCCCCACGCCGGACAGATGAAGACTGCCGCGAATCTGCGCAAGATGCTCGAGGGCAGCCAGATTCGCGAATCGCACCGCGCATGCGGCCGCGTCCAGGATGCTTACTCGCTGCGCTGCATCCCGCAGGTTCACGGTGCGGTGCGCGACACCCTGGCACATTGCCGAGAGGTATTTGAGATCGAGGCAAATTCCGCGGTGGATAATCCGCTGGTCTTCATCACCGACAAGAAGAATTTCGAAGGCGATGTAATTTCCGGCGGAAATTTTCACGGCCAGCCGCTTGCCTTTGCTTTGGATTTTCTGGGCATCGCCCTGAGTTCTCTCGCCGGCATCAGCGAGCGGAGAATCGAGCGCCTGGTGAACCCCGCGCTCAGCGAGGGTTTGCCGCCATTCCTGGCGCAAGGCGCAGGATTGAATTCAGGTTTCATGATGCCGCAGGTCACAGCGGCGGCGCTGGTCAGCGAGAACAAAGTGCTGGCGCATCCCGCGTCGGTCGATTCAATCACCACCTCGGGCAACAAAGAAGATTACGTCTCGATGGGCATGACGGCTGCGATCAAACTGAAGCGCATCGTCGAAAACGCGCGCAACGTGCTGGCCATCGAAGCCATGGCTGTGGCGCAGGCGATCGACTTCCTCGCGCCGCTGACGACTTCAAAGCGCGGACAGGCGGCGCACGCGGCGATCCGCTCGGTATGCCCCACGATGGAGAAAGACCGCATCATGTACAAAGATTTCGCGCGCATCGCGGAGTTGATTGCGAGCGGGAAGGTTGCCGACGTTATCCGCTGAGAATTGACACCAGATTCACGCGCATCTAATCTTGCTGCACTCCTGATGGCATCGTCGACCGACAGCGCCCAACCTAAGCCTCAGTACGTTCAGTACATACTTCTTGCCGCTGCTGTCCTGGCCTGCTTGCTTCCATTTTCCGGCAAGGCTTTCAACGTCGATGACACTTTGTTCATTTATGTCGCGCGGCAGATTATGCATCACCCGCTTGATCCCTTCGGATTCAAAGTGAACTGGTTCCTCGATGCCGTGCCCATGGCTCGCGAAACCAAGAATCCTCCGCTTGCGTCGTACTACATCGCCGCGGCGGCCAGTTTGGTCGGATGGTCGGAACGCGCGCTGCACCTCGCGTTTCTCTTGCCCGCGCTGGCCTCGGTCTTGGGCACATATCGTCTCGCGCAGCGATTTACAAAGTCGCCGCTGCTGGCGGCCATTGCCACGTTGCTCTCGCCCGTGTTTCTAGTCTGCGCCAGCAGCGTGATGTGCGACACCATGATGCTGGCGCTCTGGCTGTGGGCCATCATCTTCTGGATCGAAGGTTTCGAACCGCAAAGGCCGCAGTATCTGGCCATTTCGGTTCTGCTGATAACGCTGTGTGCTCTGACGAAGTACTTTGGCGCCGCTTTAATTCTGTTGCTTGCCGCATATTCGTTGGCACGCCAGCGCCGTCTCGGAAGCTGGGCGTTGTATCTGCTGCTGCCGATCGCGGTGCTCGCCGGATACCAGCACTGGACCAAAGCAGTCTACGGACTGCGAATGATTTCGGAAGCGGCTCATATGTCCGCGGGCGTGCGGCACGCAAGACAAAGTTCCGAGCTGGCCACAACGCTGGTCGATCTGAGCTTTGTTGGAGGATTAACGCTGCCCGCGCTGACGCTTGCACCCATTCTGTGGGCGCGCAGGAAAATTCTCGCAGTGTGCGTAGCCAGTGGGATTGCGGGGTTTCTCATAGCCCGAGGACGAATCGGCCTCGGCGCAATGTTCTGGCCGTTCGACTTTTACCAACACTGGTTCCTGGTAGGGATCCAGTTGACGCTCTTCATCGCCACCGGATTCTCCGTGCTAGCGCTAGCGGCCACTTACGCATGGAAAAACAAAGATGCCGACTCGTTCTTGCTGATGCTCTGGGTCGTCGGAACATTTTTCTTTACCGGATTCATGAACTGGGCAATCAACGCCCGCTCCGTGCTGCCGCTGATTCCGGCCGCCGGCATCCTTCTCGCGCGGCGCATAGATACGCTACGGGCCCGCTCGATTCGCTGGCGCCTCGCAATGTTGGCCATTCCTTTAGCCGTCGCAGGCGCAGTATCGCTCTGGCTCACCTGGGCCGACACAGAGTTGGCAAACTCAGCTCGAACCGCCGCGACGATGATCGAGCAAAAGACTCGCGATCAGCACGGCAAAGTGTGGTTCATGGGCCATTGGGGATTCCAATATTACATGGAGTCATTCGGGGCGCGCCCGGTTGTGGTAAACGACCCGCCGCAGAGCCCCGGAGATTTCCTCGCCATCGCCGAGAGAGACCGACTGTTCGAAATCCGACCGGAGTTCGTGTCTTCGCGCGATGTGATTCAGATTCCCATGCGTCTCGGCATCACGACCGTCCAACGCGAATTAGGCACCGGCTTTTATTCGTCCGACCTCGGTCCTCTGCCCTTCGCGATAGGGCCGGTCTCGCCCGAGCGTTATGAATTAATCCGGCTGGGATCGAAATCGACCTCGGCTGAATCGTCACCCTAAGGCGCTTCGATAACTTTCGCCGCGCTGCCATCCAATCCCAATTTGTCGGCGATCCCTCGCAGCGCCTCGATGCAAAAAGCGATATGCTCATCGAGATCGACGCCCAGATCAGCAGCGCCGTTAATAATGTCATCTCGATTGACCTTCCGCGCGAAAGCTTTGTCTTTCATCCGCTTTCGCACCGACTTCGCATCGACCTCGGCCAGCGACTTCCCAGGCTTGATCAGAGCCACGGCGGTGATGAATCCGGCAAGCTCGTCACAGGCGAAAAGAGCTTTCTCCATCGGAGTATCGCGCGTCACGCCGGTGTATTCCGCATGCGACATGATGGCCCGATTGATCACCTCAGGCCATCCCCGCTGCTTCAGAATCTCGTTGCCCTTGTATGGATGGTCTTCGAGGCTAGGATATTTCTCATAGTCGAAATCGTGAACAAGTCCGACGATCCCCCACAAGTCTTGCTCGGACAACCCAAATTCGGACAACCCAAACTCAGACAACCCAAGCGCCGACGCCTCAGAGTTTCCAGTCGCAAACTTTCGCGAGCACGCGCGCATGCAAGCCTCAACAGCGAGCGCGTGCTTGCGCAAACTTTCCGATTGAGTGAACTCAGTTAGTAAACACCACGCGCTCTCGCGATCAATCATGCTTTCTGCCCCTGTTTCTGAGGGTTCTTCACCGCTCGCTTTGCCCTTCACCGCCACAATTCACGGCTTCATGCATTTTAACCTTGACATCCACAGGCCTTGTACCTCAGATTGTCTCTGCGGCCGGAACCTCTCCCCCAATTGTTTTGGTTCCGTCGTTAGTAGTAAGGAGTAGCCCGCTCTGGCACTCCCACAACCCGATGGCTACGACTCTTGCCCCAGTAGATTCTAGGGAAGTCGTCCGTTGCGATCATTGCCTGTTGGTTCAATTCCGTACGGTCAACAACAACTGCCGCCGCTGCCACTCGTCCATGGACGAGGAACCTGAGCCTGTGCCGGTGGTGCTGACGCCGCCGGTAATTATGCCCATGCCTGGCAACGGCCGTGGGCACCTGAACCTAGCAACGTCCATCCGTTCGCTGCGCTTGCGCAGCGGACTGAGCCAGCGCCAACTGGCGGGACGCATGTCAGTACCGCGAACCTACGTTTCGAAGATCGAAAACGAGAAAGCTACGCCGACGCTGTCGTCCCTGGAACGGCTGGCGCGAGCCCTGGAGGTGACCGTGCCGGAACTGCTCAGTGGCGGAGAAAAGAATCGTCAGGACGAAATCAGCGAGCTGATGAAAGATCAGTTCATCGCGGAGATTCTGCCCTTCGTATCGCAATTGAACGGGATGCAGATGTCGAGCGTCCTGACCCAGTTGCGGGATCTGACGATAAGGCCAAGAAGAACCGCGTAGCGAAGGGGTTATGTGGGACTGCGGCCCCTTCGGCAAGCTTAGCGCAGGCGCTCGGCTGTCCGCCGGACGAAGTCCGGCTGCTTTTGACTTTGAATTTATCCGGGCGTACCACCAACTGAATGCCGGGACCGAACTTGGTCCCGGCTTTTTGTGGCTCTGCGACACTGAATCCGAGATAGATCGACCGACATCTATCCAGCATGAACCTCGAAGAAGTTGGAAGTGCTTTTTCTGCTTTCTCTGCTCGCGCATCTTGCATCAACCCGAAACGAATGGATGGCAGGCGGAATCTACGCGGGATAGCGCGCCAGTCGCCGCCTCCGGAAACGACGATTCCCTGCTCGATGCCTACTCGCGTGCAGTCACCGGAGCAGTCGAACGGGTCAGCCCCTCGCTGGTGAACATTGAGGTGCATCAATCTGCCGGACGCTCGCGTTCGGGCGAAGACCGCGAACGCCGCGGCGGAGGCTCGGGCTTCGTATTCACTCCCGACGGCCTGATTCTCACCAACAGCCACGTTGTGCATGACGCTCGCCGCATCGAGGTGACGCTCGCCGACGGTCGACGCATACCCGCGACCGCAATTGGAGACGATCCAGCGAGCGATCTCGCAGTGATTCGCATCGAGCAAGCGAGTGTGGACGAACCTGGCCTCACCGCCGCTGCCCTCGGCGACTCGCAGCAGCTTCGCGTGGGACAACTTGTCGTCGCGCTCGGCAGCCCTTATGGATTTCAATCCACCGTGACGGCTGGTGTTGTGAGCGCACTGGGACGTTCGCTGCGCTCGTATTCCGGCCGACTGATCGACGATGTAATCCAAACCGATGCGGCGCTTAATCCCGGCAACTCCGGCGGGCCGCTGGTCGATTCCGCAGGGCGCGTGGTCGGTGTAAATACGGCGACGATTCTGCCAGCGCAAGGCATCTGTTTTGCCATCGGCATCAACACGGCGAAGTTCGTGGCCAGCCGCCTGCTGCGCGATGGACGCATCCGACGCAGCTTCATCGGCGTCTCGGCGCAGACCGTGCCCGTGCATCGGCGCGTGGTGCGCTTCTACGACTTGCCGAAAGAATCGGGCGCGCTGGCTTTGTCGGTCGAAGAGAATAGTCCGGCGAAGCGCGCGGGCCTGCGCGATGGCGACATCATCGTAGCGCTCGAAGGCAAGCCTGTCGCCGGCGTCGACGACCTCCACCGTGTGCTCACCGATGTTCGCGTAGGCGTAAGTTCCACGCTGACCGTGTTGCGGCTTACCGAGAAGTTGGAGTTGAAAATCGTGCCAGAAGAAGCGGCGAACTGAGAGCCGGTTCATTTCCTTGCGGTTTAACCTTTTGATTGAGCCCGGCCTATGATGGCCTTACAGGCGATCCTGCAGGATTTGTTCCACGTCCCGGCGGCCTTGAAGAATGGCAACGACCTGTAGCGGCTTCTTGTCGGGTCGATAGACGATAAGGTAGGAGTAGACCAGCGAGAACTTCACGGGTTCATCGGTCAAATCTTTGCGCCAATGTCCAGTGCCGGGATTTGCCGCCAGGAAAACGATCTGCCCGCGGATGGCAGCTTCGACTCGGTCTGCCATTTCATTGCCGCTTTGTTTCTCGATGTACCGCCAGATTTTGACAAGATCGATTGCGGCTTCCGGCGCGAGCACGTACCGCCTTCTCATTCCGGCTGGGCTTTCAGTTTCGCGAGGTAAGCGTCCAGCTGGTCTTCGGGGATGCCTTCGCCGCGGTCGAGTTGGTCGATGCTACGACGAATCTTGGCGTTGATCGCCTCGCGGCTCTCTAAGAGCCAGCGATCCTGTTCTTCCTGGGTTTCAATCAGGCGGAGCAACACTTCCTCAACGCTGGCGGAGCCAGTGGCCTGGAGTTGCTTTTGAATCCTGGCCTCCAAAGACGCGTCGCGGATCTCGATGTTCATAGGTCGCCCCTCGGCTTTAAGGTTACGGGAAAGCGAGAGTTGAATCAACCAAATCCCCGGAATGTGGCGCTGCGCCAGGCATAGGGCGCAGACTTGCAAAACGACGTTGTTTCAGCCGAGGCTAATCCGCCCCTATGTCCTCCCTTGGGCGGTGAGGGATCAAGAAAAGCAGCCTAGATGCACTCTGTCGGTTGGTCATAATTTGACTTCCATCTCTTGTCAGAAGCGGCTACGGCTTCTCTAGGAGGAGTTGATGGCACGCGCTCGGACGGTGCGTGTTCGCGGGTCGGCTGTAATTTAGTTAGCCATGCCGAAGCACGCGCGAAAGCCGAAATCCGCGATGGACAAACTGGTTGAGGCTTTTCTCAAACTCAGAGCCGAGGCGAAGGAGCGCATGTCCGAAAAAGAGTTCCGCGAAGCGGACCGGCAGTTCCATGAATTAGCCGATAAAATCCGTGCTCGACGACGGCGGGCCGTCCGCCCCTAGCGTTTCGCGGACAGGAGTGTCCGCGCCACACGGTTCCCGCCATACCGTTCTCATCATTGCTTCCCCGCTTCCCGGCGTGTTAGCCTCTTACCGAAGGGGATCACTTTGCAGCACAAAGTTCCCGCCGGGCTGGATCGCAAGGAAGCGGATGTCTATCGGCATCTGGATCCAGGGCGGCTCCCAAAACACATCGCGATAATCATGGACGGCAACGGGCGCTGGGCCAAGCGGCGCCACCTGCCGCGCGTGGCCGGGCACCGCGCCGGGGTCGCGTCCGTGCGCTCGACCGTGGAGACCGCGGCGCGCATCGGCATTCATGCGCTCACGCTCTATGCCTTCTCGGAAGAGAATTGGAAGAAGCGTCCCAAGAGCGAAGTCGACTTCCTCATGGGATTGCTCAGCCGCTATCTCAAGGCGGAAGTGCCTACGCTGAACCAGAACAACATCCGCCTGGAATACATTGGCCGGCAACAGCAGTTGCCCGAAGACGTGCAGGAGCGCATGGAGTGGGCGCGTGCGAGTACGGCGCATAATGCCGGCACCGTGCTCACGCTGGCGCTGAACTACAGCGCGCGCAGCGAACTGGTAGATGCGTTCCGCTCGATGGTCAGTGCCGCGTCACAGAATGGCGGCATCGAGCATTTGCGCATCGATGAAGACACCGTCGCCGGACATCTTTATACGCGGCACCTGCCCGATCCGGATCTGGTTGTGCGCACTTCGGGCGAGATGCGGCTGAGCAACTTCTTGCTCTGGCAGTTGGCTTATGCCGAGATTTATGTGACGCCAACTTTATGGCCTGACTTTCGCGGCGTGCATCTGCTGGAAGCGATTGCCGAATATCAGAAGCGCGAGCGGCGCTACGGCGGACTCAACCACGGCGATTCGCATGCTCACGCCGAAGCAGCGAAGAAGTAAGTTGCGGCTTCGTGGAAAATGAACAGCAGGTTCCTCGACACGCTTTCGCCGCGTTCCGCGGCTGCAAGCGGCTCGGAATGACAAGACTTTACAAGGATCGAAAGCCCCTTTGCTGAAGCGCATCGCGACCGCAGTCGTCCTGATTCCGATTGTGATGTTGCTGGTGCTGCGCGCGCCCGTGCCGGTGCTAGCAGTTTTCGCAGCGGCAGTTGCTCTGGTCACGGTGCAGGAATTCCTGAAGCTCACCGAATCTTATGGCGTGCAGCCGCTGCGCCTGCCAACTTACATTTTCGTTGGATTGATTTTTGTGCTGCTGGCATTCAGCGCAGCCGCCGAAACGCCGCAAGTTTCCGCGCTAAAGTTCGTCCTGGGGTTGGGATTTGCTTGCGCGGTCGCTCCCTTTATTTTTCTGACCATCACCATGCGCCGTGCGCAGTTAAGTGGAGCGTATCCGGCAGCGGCGGCCTCGGCGTTTGCTTTCGTCTACATTGCTGTGCCTATGGCGATGCTGGTGCAACTTCGCCAGCAATGGGCCGGAGCGTTCTGGCTGCTCTATCTCCTTCTCGTAGTTTGGGCGGGAGACATTTTCGCCTACTTCGTGGGCCGCTCCGTTGGCCGCCATCTGATGGCGCCGCGGATCAGTCCGAAAAAAACCTGGGAGGGCGCTGCGGCATCGCTGGCTGCGAGCCTGTTAGTCGGAAGTCTGCTATTCACCTACGCGCTGCAGATCAGTACGTTCCTGCTTCGCATAGGGCTGATCGAGCGCCGCGACGGGCTTTTCGGACTGGAGAGACCGGATCTGTGGCCGATCATCCTGCTAACTGTGGCGCTGAACATCGCAGCACAACTCGGCGATTTGGTGGAATCGCTGATCAAGCGCGGCGCCAACGTGAAGGACTCCGGCACAATTCTTCCCGGCCACGGCGGCATGCTCGATCGCATCGATGCCCTGTTGTTTGCGGCGCCGGTGCTGTGGTTTTACGCGGCGGCAGTCTTCCCACCCGGACGTCCCTGGTAACGCGTAAAATAGAAGCTCCATTTCGCATGAAACGAATCGCCATCCTGGGATCCACCGGCTCAATCGGCCGCAGCACGCTGAGCGTGGCCGAGAGCTATCCTGATCGCTTTCAGATAGTCGCCCTGGCCGCCGGCGGTAATCTGGAGGCGGCATTCGAACAGGCGCGCCGCTGGCATCCCCGCATGCTTTCGATGGCGGCCGAGCCTGATGCCGATGTGCTGCGCAAACGCCTGAAGCAGGCGGGCCTGAGCGAGATCGAGGTTGTTCACAGCACGTCGGGCACGGTTAGGGTAGCCACTCATCCCGACGCCGACTTCGTGGTCAGCGCCATCGTGGGCGTAGCCGGGCTTGAGGCTACGTACGAAGCCGTGAAGGCTGGAAAGACCGTCGGCGTGGCGAATAAGGAATGCCTGGTCGCCGCTGGCGAGCTGATCACAGCTGAGGCGCGCCGCCAGGGCAAGCCGCTGTTGCCCATCGACAGCGAGCACAACGCGGTTCATCAGTGCCTGCGCGGCGGACGCATGGACGAAGTCGAGCGCATCTGGTTGACTGCTTCCGGCGGCCCGTTCCTCAATATGCCGCGCTCAGAGTTCAGTTCCATCACGGTCGAGCAGGCGCTCAATCATCCCACATGGAAGATGGGCAAGCGCATCACCATCGACTCAGCGACGTTGATGAATAAGGGATTTGAAGTCATCGAAGCGTGCAGATTATTTCACCTTCCTCCCGCGAAAGTCGAAGTCCTCGTGCATCCGCAGTCGACGATTCACTCCATGGTCGAATTCATCGATGGCAGCATACTTGCTCAGTTTTCTGTGACCGACATGCGGCTGCCGATTCTGTATGCTCTAACATATCCCGAACGCATTCAATCGGATATGCGGTTCCCGGTGGGTAACTTGCGGCATCTGGACTTTTGCCCCCCAGATATGAATAAATTCCCTTGTCTACGTATTGCGTACGAAGCGGCTGAGGCAGGCGGTGCAAAGACGGTCGCGCTGAACGCCGCCGACGAGGCCGCCGTCGCCGCGTTTCTCGAAGGCAGCATTGGTTTTAATGACATTCCCAGGATCATCGAAGACGCGGTTTCAGCATCTAATACCGGGAAGCTGGAGTCTATTGCAAAGGTGCTTGAAGCCGACGCCGAAGCCCGCCGATATGCTCAAGAGCGGATATTGGAAATTACTAAGAGAACCGGAAGGCCGCAGGTGACATGTGTCGTTAGTGGTTGAAGCATAGCGGTTGAAGTGGAGTGGGTGAAGTGTAGTGGCTGAATCTTACGGGGGAGTTGTTCTTCTTTATGTCTGATTTCTTTATTGCCATCGCTGCCGTCGCCGTCGTGTTGGGCTTCATGATTCTGATCCACGAGTTCGGCCACTATGCCGTGGCCAAGTTGCTCGGGGTTCGGGTCGAGGTCTTCTCCATTGGCTTCGGCAAGCGTCTCTTCGGCTTCCGCAAGGGAGACACCGATTACCGCATCGCCGCGATTCCCCTGGGGGGTTATGTGAAGATGAGCGGCGAGAATCCCATGGACGCGCGCTCCGACGATCCCGCCGAGTTCATGAATCACTCGCGCTGGCACCGCTTTCTGATCGCGATTGCCGGCCCCACGATGAATATCCTGCTGGCCATCTTTCTGCTCACCGCCGTGTACATGGTGCATTACGAGTACGCGGTATTTCTCGACCAGCCGGCGGTAATTCAAGGAGTGAAGCACGACTCCCCTGCGGCCAAAGCCGGCCTGCAGCCCGGCGATCGCATCGTAAAAGTCGACGGCATCGACAACCCGACCTGGGAGCAACTGCAGCCGCGCGTCTGGCTCAGCCCTAACCAACCGCTCACCATCACCGTTCAGCGCGGAGAGCAGACCTTTCAGAAAACCATCGTTCCCCAGGCTGTGACTACATCTGAAGTAGGTTCGGCGGGATGGTTCCCCGAGGATCCCGTCATCGTTGGACAGACTGAGGCCGACACTCCCGCCGCAAAAGCCGGATTGAAAGAAGACGACAGAATCGTTGCCCTCGACGGCAAGCCCCTGGTTTCAATCGAAGCCATGATCGAGCGCCTGCAGCAAACTAAGGACACGCCCGTCGACCTCACCGTGCTTCGCGGCAATCAGACTCTGGATTTTCACATGACGCCGGTGCTGGCGAAGACAGAAGATCCGAAGGAACAGCGCTACCGGCTGGGATTCCTCAACAAGAGTGAGACCAAGGTTACGAAATTACCGTTCGCCCAGGCGCTGAGTCTTTCGCTCGAACAGAATAAGAAATATTCGCTGCTCATATTAGAGCTGGCCAAAAAGATTGCGCAGCGAAAGGTTTCGCTCCGCGCAGTCTCCGGCCCAATCGGCATCGCACAAGATGCAGGCTACGCGGCCCAGCAAAAAGGCTGGACCCCGCTGCTCGAGTTGACGGCGGGCATCAGCCTGAACCTCGGCATCATCAACCTGCTGCCCATCCCCATTCTCGATGGCGGCGTGATTCTGTTCTTGCTGATCGAAGGCCTCATGCGGCGCGACGTCAGCATGCGCATCAAAGAGCGCGTCTACCAGGCCGCCTTCGTTTTCCTGGTGCTGTTCGCAGTCATGGTCATCTATAACGATCTGGCGAAGACGTTGCCGGGGTTGATGGGCCGGCTTCCGTAAGCTTTACAACTCATGTGGGGACAGCCCTCGGCTGTCCAGCGGCCCCGGTGTATCGGGCCGCAGTTTTGCCTTGGAAAGGAAACCCAGCTTCACCGCACGCCCCCGACTAAGAACAGATCCGACAATTCCCGGGAATAAGAATAGGCGTAGAACTTACCGTCAGCCGTCATGCGGACATTCACAATCGCCGTCACACCCGCGGAATCGCTAGGCGCCAGCGTCGTCACCAACTCCCTCTTCCCAGTACCAAGATCAAGCCGGTACACCTGCGCCGAAGTCTTATCGTCGTCATAAATGTAGGCAGAGCGCCCATCGACGGACCAGTTGATCCAGAGGTCTTCCGGCGCCCATCCCGGAATGGCTCGCGGTTCTCCTCCGTCAATCGAATACAGCTGCGCCTTCCCGTTGACGTCGCGGGCAAACATGAGCTTGCCATCGGCAGACACAACATGAGTCTCGAAGTGGTTCCTCTTCAGAGAGATTAACGGCGTAACGGCGTGCGGAGCGCCAACAGCACCCTGAACATACATTCGCCACCCGTGGCCATCGTCTCCAGCGAAATAAATTGCTTTCCCATCGGGCATCCATCCCATCGTAGATGCTTGTTGCATTCCACTTTTGTCCAGCGTCCGCGTTTCCCCCACACCCGTGGGCAGTAGAACAAAACCTACCGTGCCCAGGTTCGCCGCCTCAAAGGTCAATACTTGCGTTCCGTCCGGCGAGAGAACGGGCTGACCCCACTGTCCAAGTTTGATCGCTGCAGATCCGTCAGTCTTGCGCAAGTAACCCAGGCCGGAGGCGCCAGCCTCAGATCCCCAATCGTCGAACGAAACCACCCCACCATCCCCGGAGATGTCTCTCACAACCGCATAGTCGAGCCAGCTGAGGTCGCGTTCTTTTGCGTCCGAAGGTCCGCGGAACTGAATCCCGCTTCTCCACGATTCTTTCGATAAGAGAATTCGTCCATCCCGCGAGATATCGTGCAAGCGAACAATGCCGGGTAGACGAAGAACAATCCGCTGTTTGCCGTTAAGGCCAAGCGCATGCACGGCATCCGCCCAGCCCTCAGTCTCTGTAGCACCAACCCACAGCTCCTCGCCCGAAGGAGGCCACGCCAGCCCCTCGAGGCTGACATACAGCACCGAGCGGATCAATTCTTTTCCGCTGCGGTCGACTGCAATCGCCCACCCGGCGTCGCCATCGGAAGTCAGAAATTCTCCGAATGCCACAGCATTTCCTCGCGGCGAAATGCGCACATACCCGAGCGAGTGATTGCTTTCGTAGATCACTTTTCCGCGGGGAAATTCCACGCGGTACTTCCCTCCCGCCTGCCGGATCACTGCCATTTCACTTCCGTCGGCTGTCCAGTCGGCCCCAAGCACGTCCTCGGCAACTTCCCGCGGCGACCCGCCACCAACCGGCACCAATCCCAAAGTCCCCTGGCAGAGCCCGATATAGCGGTCCTTGCATCCTATTGAGATCGCCATCTCCGAAGAAGAAACTGCGAACAAAGTCGAGTTGGACAGATTCAACGGCCGCGATTCAGGACTGTCGGGCAGTGTTGAATAGAGTTGTATCGGCTGCCCGCTCCAACTCGCGCTGTAATAAATCGAGCGGCCATCGGCCGCAAACCGCGCGGCGTAGACCAAACCACGCTCGAATGTAAGTTGATGGTAAGAAGGCGAAGTGGTAACGGCACCGCGCCGGCCCAACATCCAGCTTGCAGCAGCAACAAGGAGGAGTAAGAGTACGCCCACTGCCAGTTGAACGACTCGCGTGCGCGGCTGGGCTTTCTCCGCGGTAACAACGGCGCCAGCAGCGCCCGTCACAGCGCTCGACGACGAAACTCCCGAGAGGCCTTCGAGATTAAAAGCCAAATCCCGCGCCGACTGAAATCGCTGCAGCGGTTTCTTCTCCAGGCAGCGCCGCACAATTCGGTCCAGCGCCGGCGAAATAGGCTTGCCCGAAACGCTCAGCTCCGCGGGATCTTCTTTCAGAATCGCCGTCATGGTCTCAGCCGCGGTATCTCGACGGAAAGCGCGCTGCCCAGAAAACATTTCGTACAAAATCGTACCCAGGGCAAAAATATCGGAGCGCGCATCCGCCGTCTCGCCCTTCACCTGCTCGGGAGACATATATCCAACTGTGCCCAGAACCGCGCCAGCCGAGGTTGGCACCGCTTCAAGTGTCGCGCCTTCGTCCGCGGCCGCTTCCGGTTTCACCAGCTTCGCCAAGCCGAAATCGAGAATCTTTACCCGGCCATCCTGCGTGACAAAAATATTCTCCGGCTTCAAGTCGCGATGAACAATCCCTTTATCGTGCGCGGCCGCGAGTCCCTGAGCGATCTGCGTGCCATATTCCACGGCACGCCTCAGCGGCACAGCTCCGCCGCTCAACTCCTGCCGCAGCGAGTGTCCTTCAAGACATTCTGAAACCAGATAAGGCGCGCCCTCAAGCGTGCCAATATCATGAATTGAAAGAATGTTGGGATGGTTCAGCGCCGCAACCGCGCGCGCTTCTGTCTCGAACCGGCGCAACCGCTCAACGTCTCGTGCCAAACCTTCGGGCAGAACTTTAATCGCCACATCGCGCCCAAGCCGATTATCTTTCGCGCGGTAAACTTCGCCCATGCCGCCAGCGCCAAGCGGCGCAACGATTTCGTAAGGCCCAATCTTCGTACCACCGGAGATCACCATAGGGTCGCGCCATTATAGAGCAAGGAGCACCATAACTCGTGTAGCGACGGGCGCATTCGCCCGTCCACGCCACTACTCATGTGGGACAGCCGCCTCGGCGGTCCGGCTGCCCTGGCTCATCGGGCCGCTTTCCTGCACACTTTGCGATGAGATACAATGTATCTCAGAGAGGTAGCACCGATGGCGGCGACAGAAATGGTTCACGTCCGCATAGAAAAGCGCATCAAGACCCAAGCCACCAAGACATTAGCCGCCATGGGATTGTCCGTATCGGATGCGGTGCGCGTCCTCCTGACGAGGGTGGCTGCGGAGAGGGCGCTGCCTTTCGCAGTAAAGCTTCCCAACGCAGCTACCGCCGCGGCCATGCGGGAAGCACGCAAGGGCAGCCTGCGTTCCTTCAAGAGCGTCGCCAAGCTAATGAACAACTTGAGTGCGAAGGATTGAGCATCCAAACAACCTCTGTTTCCGCGTGTTAAAATGGAACTTCCACATGTCTATCATTCCACGTAGAAAAACCGTTACTGCCATCGTCGGGGGCGTACGCGTCGGCTCCGATGCACCCATCGTGGTGCAGTCCATGACCAACACCGATACCGCCGACATCCCTTCGACCGTTCAGCAGTGTGCCGCGCTGGCCCGCGCCGGGTCGGAACTCGTGCGCGTCACCGTCAACAACGAAGAAGCCGCGGCCGCTGTGCCCCACATCGTCGAGCAACTCGATAAGCTCGGCGTGAGCGTGCCCATCATCGGCGACTTCCACTACAACGGACATGTTCTGCTCACCAAATATCCCGAGTGCGCGCGCGATCTCGCGAAGTATCGCATCAATCCCGGCAACTCCAGCATTGGCCGCAGCGGCGATTCGAACTTCCGCACCATGATCGAAGTCGCGGTCAAATATCAGAAGCCGGTTCGCATCGGCGTGAACTGGGGCTCGCTCGATCAGTCCCTGCTCACCCGCATGATGGACGAAAACTCCGCGCTGGCCGAACCGAAAGACGCCCGCGAAGTGACGATGGAAGCGATGGTGGTGAGCGCGTTGTCGTCCGCCGACCTCGCCCAGAAATTCGGCCTGCGCCCGGATCAGATTATCCTGAGCGCGAAAGTCAGCGGCGTGCAGGATCTGATCGACGTCTACCGCGCCTTAGCCGTGCGCTGCGACTACCCGCTGCACCTCGGCCTCACTGAAGCGGGCATGGGAGCAAAAGGTGTGGTCGCATCGGCTGCCGCCATGGGCGTGGTGCTGCAGGATGGCATCGGCGACACCATTCGTGTCTCGCTCACGCCCGCGCCAGGAGGCGACCGCACTGAAGAAGTCCGCGTGGCGCAGCAGATTCTGCAATCCATGGGAATCCGCAGCTTTACTCCGCAAGTCACCGCCTGCCCCGGCTGCGGACGCACCACCAGCACCTTCTTCCAGGAAATGGCCCAGCAGATTCAAACCTACCTGCGCGAGCAAATGCCAACCTGGAAAGGCCGCTACGTGGGTGTGGAAGAAATGAAGCTCGCGGTTATGGGATGCGTGGTCAACGGTCCCGGCGAATCGAAGCACGCCAACATCGGCATCTCGTTGCCCGGCACGTTCGAAGAACCAAAAGCGCCGGTCTACGTGGATGGACGCCTGTTCACCACGCTCAAGGGCGATCGCATTGTAGCGGAATTCATCGACATCCTCGACGAATATGTCGACTCACACTACGCGGCGCGTGAGACCCAAAAAGAAGAAGTGGCTATCCGAAATTAAGACAGTTCAGCTCGCGCCTCGAACTGAATTGTCATCCCAACCTTGGATTGTCATCCCGAGCGAAGCGAGGGATCATGGTTCCAGCCCGCACCATCCGCGAAGCCAGCATCGAGCAGTAGCCGTACTCTCTACTGCCCAGTCAACAATAAGATCGGCGTCTGCAACGGCGGCAAGGGCACCGCGGTCCCGGAATCGCTGGTCAAACTCACATTCGAATAAGTGAAATCACACTCGAACTGTGAAGACGTAAGTCCCGTCCCCAGCACTGTCAGGTTGAGGTTGTTGAGGTAACTTCCCGTCGACAAACCCGAGATCGTAATCTGCTGTCCCGCGGCGAACTGATTCGCTCCCTGGAACGTAACGACGTTATTGGTGATCGAGAACGCAGTGATCGTCGCGGCCGTGCTGCAGCTGATTTGCGTGCAGACTCCAACGGCCGTGGACAAGTCAGTGACCAGCGAATCAGCCGGAGTGGTGCCTCCGCCGATGCCGTTAACGTTAGCATCGGTGGTGTTGATGTCGGCGATTGCGCCGGCATCGCACATGCTGACGTAGACGTGACTGGCGTCTTCGGAAGAAGTGGTGAAGACGCGGAAGCGCGTGTCGCCCGGTGCGTAGACTGCAGGCAGCACAGGCGAAGCGCAACTCCCCACCTGCGGCACCCCATATTGATATTGATTGGTAGCCACATCCGCCGCAAATGGCGGATACGTCAATAGCGTCAGTGCAGGAGTGATCTTCGGCAAAATACTAGGCGCGTCAAATACGGTCAGGCCCGGAATAATGCAGCTCGAAGCCGCGCCGATAAATGGATCAGGACAAGACGTCGCAAGCTGGTAGCTCGCCACGTAAAACCGGCTGCCATCCGTGAGAGACGTCACCGAAGTGGGGACGCAGGCGGACGGACCCGTTGGACACGGCGCAGACCCAAGGCCGAAGGAAATAGCAGCCAACTGCACCGGCGTGTCGTTAGCTCCGCCCGTATCAGAAAACACATAGACCATGCTGGTCGCGGGATTCACCACATAAAGCCGGTTCAGATAAAGATCGAAGTAAAGGAAGTTAGCCCCTGATCCCACCGGCAGAGGGTTCGGATTAATCGTGTCGGTGGCAGTATCAATCGTCAGCAACTCCCCTTGGGCTGTCGCACTGCCTTCCGTCAGCACGTAAACCTTCTGGCTATCGCCGCGAGCCACCACCCACACGGGATTCGTCAAAGTCACACCCGCGGGAACCGTTACCACATTCGGCGTCAGTGCCTGCACGGTCAAACTGCTCACCGTGTTGTCGCCCTCATTCGCCGAATAAAGCTTCAGCCCATTCGGCAGCTCAGCGAGGCTGACCGGATGCACTCCCACAGCTGGATACGTCGCCGTGTTGCTGACCGTATTCGCCGTCGTGTTGATGGCAAAAATTGAATTGGTGTTGTAGTTCGCCACATACATCGCCGTATTCTGCGAGCTGGCAAGAAAAACCGGTTGCGGAGGAAAGGTTGCTGTTCCTCCAAGCCCGCCTAGCGCCAGACCCGTGTTCGGATTCGAGTACGTAATCGTAGTTCCGTTATTCGACACCAGCGGAAAAGCGCCATCGTATGCGTTCGGATTGCAGGCAGGCAGCAAGCAATTGGGAATGATCACGTTCGTGATCACGACCGTATAGCCAGCCGGATTACTCATCGTGCTCAACGCTGCGCTCAGCGTAGCCGTGACCAAATTGCCGGACTCGCTGATGGCGGTAATGCTCGAAGACTGGTAAGGCAAATTGACGTTGGCAACGGGACCAAATCCGGTCGCAATCGTTGACTGGAAGGCCGGGGCCACGTACGAAACCGCGTCAACAAGGCCCTCAACACTCCCTGCGCTCGCGACAAACAATCTCGTATCGTTAGGAAGAACTGCAGCGTACGTGGGGTTAGCGCCGAGGTTGGGAGCGCTCTGGTCCGACGTGGGAGTTTCAGCAATGATGCTGTCGCCCCCAACATCGATTTGGAACGCTCCGCCCGGTGCATTGGGAAGGTTCGTGCTAATGCCAAAGACAGCGTGAAAACTCGCTGGAGTTGGAGCTGGTTCCGGCGGGCATCCCGGAACTCCGCCCGCCGAGCACGGAATCACCACCGGACGATACACCTGCCCGCAAGCCACCATCAGCAGAGCTGCAAGCATCATGGCCGACAATCGGCCCGCACGTCGAAGACTCATCAACACTCCAAGAAAGAATTTGGGTCTATGCTGCGAGGAATTAAACATTCTAACGGCTAGCCACATTCTGCGCTAGTGAGTTCGGGCTTCGGGCTCCGGCTCTCGGGCCTTCGGGCTCCGGCCGCTTTGCTTCTTGTGGGATGCTTGATTGGTATAGCGAGTTGGACTGCGGCGATGACATCATTCGGCCCTCGCCGCGCAGGCTCAGAGCTGTGGAGTGGGCGCTGCCGAAAAATCAGAGGCAGAGGCCAGACGCCAAAATGAGAAAGCCGAAGCCCGAAAGCCGAAGCCCGCCTCCCGACCCGGCCCTACCTTCCGCGCCGCGACTTGCCGCTGGCTGCCACAGCGGGCGCGTCTTCCTTCGCCGCCGCAGCCGGCTTCTTCCGACCTTCCATCTGCGCCAGGCTCTGCTTGAGTGCAGCCATCAAGTCGACCACAGGGGCCAACTTCTTCGGCTTCTCAACCGCGGCCACTTCCCCGCCTTCAAGTTTGGTCTCAATCAACGTCTTCAGATTTTCCTGGAAGCTGTCTTTATATTTCTCCGGATCCCACTCATCGGCCAGTGCTTCGATCAGCTGATGCGCGACTTTCACCTCAGCGTCCTTCAACTCCACGTCGGGCGCGCCAAAGCCTTCCACCTTCTTCACTTCTTCAGCGTAATACATGGTGTGCAGCATCAGGCCGCCTTCATGCGGCCGCAAAAATACCGTGTACTCGCGGTTGTGCATGGTGATCTTCGCGATGGCAACGTACTCACTCTCCTCGAGCGCCTTGGTCAGCAGCGCGTAAGGACGCCGCCCAGCTTCCTCCGGCATCATGTAATACGAGGATTCGAAATACACGGGATCGACGTCGCCGGCCTTGACGAACTCCAGGATCTCCATCGTCTTCGCAGTCTGCGGCTCGATCTTCTTGATCTCTTCCGGCTCGATGATGATGTATTCGTCCTTGCGAAACTCATAGCCCTTCACCATGTCGGCGCGATCGACAACAACGCCTTCCAACTGGCAAATGTATTGCTGCTTCAGCCGAGACTTGTCCGTGCGATGCAGCATGTTAAAAGAGATCCCACTACTGCGCGCGCCCGAAAACAAGCGCACGGGCATGGAGATAAGACCGAAAGTTAAATGCCCAGACCAAACCGAAGCTGCCATAGTTCCCTCTCGTGCGTGAACCTTCCACGGATTTTGTCATTCCGACCAAGCTGATGGATTGGCGACAGCCACTCCATCGGCGCGCGGAGGAACCTGCTGTTTCGCCGCCTAACCCACCCAGAATTGCGAGTTTAGCCCATAAAGCAGCTTTAGATGCACAAATCTTGGAGCACGAGGAACCGAAATGCGAAGCCAGAGGGAATGGGGTTGATTAGACAGAAGCGCTAGGGGTTGTAGTTAACTGAGGGGGTTCCGGGATTCTCCGCGAAGAAAGTTGACGTTATAGTAAATTCGCTATATTCTGTCTCTGAAGTACAGTTTGGACAGGTTCGAACCTCCAGTACCGCGCCCTGTTGTTTGGCTCGGAGACTCGAAAAGGAACCTCCGGGATTTTCCAGACGGAGCACAAAAGCTGCTGGGGGACGAACTTCAGCTCATTCAGTTTGGCGGCATGCCCAAGGACACCAAACCTTTCAAGGGCGTCGGCAGCGGGGTTGTTGAGATTGCCCTGCGTTACGCGGCGGATGCTTACCGCGTGGTGCTCGCGCTTCAGAGCGGCAGGCGCATTTATATTCTGCATGCCTTTCAGAAGAAATCGAAGAGAGGTATTGAAACCCCGAAACGCGACGCTGACCTGATCAAGAAACGATATACCGAAGCACAGGAGTTGGCACGTGAGTACGAAAAGACGAAAACCAATTGAGTTCGAAGAGGGATCCGGAAACGTGTTCACGGATCTCGGGCTAAAAGGTGCCGACCAACTTCTGGCGCGCGCCCAGATCGGATTCCATGTCTTCAAAATCCTCGAAGAGAAGAAACTGAAACAGCGCGAAATCGCCGCCGTCCTGGGCATTGCACAACCCGACGTGTCCCACCTGATGAACGGCCATTTCAGCCGCTTCACCACCGACAAGCTGCTCGATTTTCTGAAACGCCTTGACCGGAAAGTAACAATCGAGGTCAGCCCTCGCCATAAAGGCGAACCCTACCAGCAGGTAACTTTCGCCCCGTAGCGTCCGGCGAAACAACGCCAGGTGAGCGCTCCAACTCCCGCATGGTGCGGGTAGCTACCTGGATTCGCTCTGCCTCCGCGTCTTCACAAAGGCTCGCAGCACGTTGTTCATGAGGGTCTGGTAGCCTCTGCCGTTCTTCTTGAACCATTCCAAAACGTCGTGGTCGATGCGGATATTGATATGGTCTTTTGGCGATGGGACACCCATCACGCTCTGCGTCCAGTCGGGCTCGCCGTGGACGTCATCCACGTCGGCGCGGATCGATGCTTCAAGCCGGCTGCCACCCGTTGCATTCACTCTGGCCCAATCCGTTCGGTCATCCCCTCGCGCAATCTTGTTTTTGATTTCTTTAGCCGTATAGCGCACGGTACCGCTTCTCTTCTTCATCTCTCGCCCTCCTTGCTGTGATAATTCGCACGGCTTTGTCACGCCATGTCCATACGACCGCGAAGAATTTCCCTTCAATCAATCCAACGCTCAGAAACCGGTCTTCGTCATCGCGCGGCGTCGGTACCGTGAGCAGGGGACGGCCATCAAACAAGGCGAATGCGACGCGTAGAAAGTCTATCCCGCGCTCCGCCAGCACCCACTCGCGCTTGGGCTCATCCCAACTGAACTCCATTGCTTATTGTATCTACGACTGTACCCACAGTCAAAGACGCACATTTCCGAACGCGAACGGGAGATGGAATGGAATGGATAATAAGAAACCGGGCTGTCAGCTACAACCAGGCGCATCAGAGACGCAGGCGTTGCAGGCCCTGACGCTCACGCTCAGCATCTTCCGCCGTGTACTCAATCCACACATCGTGGGCTGGCAGCCCCGAGTTTCCCACAGCCCCATTGTGACATCTGACCTTGCCCCGCAATTTTTGTTAGTTCATCATTGCAGGAGCAAGAGGATTATCGATCCCGCACAACGCGGGGACGGCCGGCCAATAATCGGCCCGTAACTCCTTGATTTAAAAGATTTGACCTCTAAGTTCTTTAACATCTAGACCTTGCGGGGAATTTCCGCTAACTCGATGATTCCAGAGATTTTGCAAAAAGGGGGGAGGGGGGGTACCGTACCAAATAAGGTACACTCAGCACTCCCCGAATCGCAGCCCAAAAGTTTATTTCAGCTCGGCGATTTACAGCCGCTTTTGCTGAACCGTACCGCCGCCGGCGCTCATCTGTGAAGCAACCTCGTTTCTGAATCTCACTCAAAGAGGACACGATGACCGACCTACGCTACCCCATCGGCAAGTTCAAATTCGAAGGCCCAACCACTCCGGAGCAGAGAGAGGAACTCCTCAACCAGATCGAACAAGCGCCCAACCGCTTGCGCGCAGCCGTAAACGGACTTTCAGACCAGCAGCTCGATACCCCTTACCGTCCCGAGGGCTGGTCTGTGCGCCAGGTCGCGCATCACGTCCCCGACAGCCATCTCAACGCGTATGTACGCTACAAGCTAGCCCTCACCGAGGATGAACCGACAATCAAGCCCTATGCCGAAGACCGCTGGGCGCGGCTTGCCGACACGCAGGCTACACCAGTCGAAGTCTCACTGGCTATGCTGGACTCGCTGCATGATCGCTGGGTACGCTTGCTGCGTTCGCTCCAGCCGGAAGACTGGAAGCGAGCGTTCCGCCATCCCGAACTCGGCTTGGTAAGTCTGGAAAAGAATCTGGCACTCTACGCGTGGCACGGACGTCATCACGTAGCTCACATCACGTCGCTGCGCGAGCGCAACGGCTGGTAGGAAAACTTGTAGAAACGGTCATCGGTTCAGGTCACTTTGGTCATCTTTTTCCCGTTAAAGTCCGCGGATACGATTCTGGCGTGAGCATTTTTCTGCCAACATTTTCGGGTCTACGAAGCAGCTTGCTACGAGCTTCTGTTTTCTCTCTGCTCGTGTCGGCCGCCATTGCCCAGTCGCCAGTGCCGGTGGCGCCCGCAGTGCCGGAGCCGACCTACACGGGAAAAGAGGAGTCTCTCGGGAACGTAGCGCGGAATTCGAAGAAGCCAACTTCAGGGAAGGCCAAGAGAGTAATCACCGAAGACGACATGGATGCGGTCGCCAACATTCTTCCGCGGATCCGCACGGAAGGCGCGGAAAACAGCGATGAAATCATCGCGGCAATCGGCGAGTACAAAGCCAGTCACACTCCAGAAGAGACCGAAGCGGCAGTGCAGGCCTGGTTCGAGAGGTATGACGAGGACTTGGCCGCCGCTATTCAGCAGAATCAAACCGTGAGCACTCTGCGGGAAGAAAACTTCAGCAACGGAAATGAACTTTGCCGCGAAGGTGGCGACTACTGGATGTGTGAGAAGCGCCGCAGGGCAGAGTATATTGGCCAGCGCCATGATCAGTACACGCTTGGCAGGAACATGGCTCTTGAAACGCGAATTCAGCACGTCTTCATGAAGGTTCGCGGCGGCATTTCGCGCTACAACCTGCATTACGGCTGGTTTAGGATTCGCACCACCAACGGCATCGACACTTTCTGAACGTCGAGACTTCGCCGGCAGGCAGTCTCATACTGCAAAATTCTGCATCTTGCGAACCCAACAGATTTGCACTAGCATTGGCGTCGCCTTTCCCCAGGCCCACTCACCAATTCTTGGAGTCCCATCGAAGGCGACCTCCGTTCGAGGACCACATCCAATGCTCAGGCAGAGACTCTCATCCTCCTGCAGTCACTCGATTTCACTTATTGTTTCACTGATCATCCTGGCATTGGCCCCTATTGCGCCACTGGCACAGGCACAAAAGTTCACCGTGATTCACAAGTTCACCGGCCCGCCTGACGGAGGATTTCCCGGCGGAGGCGTGATCGTGGACTCGAAAGGAAATATTTACGGCACCACTGCCGAAGGCGGCACTGGAAGCTGCGATGGCGGCTGCGGAACGGTGTACAAGTTCAGCCCGTCCGGCAAAGAGACCATTCTCTACAGCTTTACCGGGGCGAATGGAGATGGAAAGTATCCGCAGGGAGAATTGGTTCGGGATGTGGCGGGCAACCTCTACGGAACGACCTACGGAGGTGGAACTTCGGGCACGGCGTGCGATGGCTACGGCTGCGGGACTGTGTTCAAGCTGGATCCTGACGGCGAGGAAACTGTGCTCTACAGCTTTAGCGGCGGGGTCGACGGCGCTACTCCCGAAGAGGGCGTCGTGCGCGACTCGGCGGGCAACCTTTATGGGATGACGAAGCTGGGCGGCGCGTACGACTGGGGAACGGTGTTCGCGGTGGATGCATCCGGCACCGAAACCGTGCTGCACAGCTTCGACGGTGCGGACGGCGATGGCGGGGATCCGGTCGCAGGTTTGATCCTGGACTCGGCGGGGATGTTGTTTGGCACCACTCAGGGCGGCGGCATTCTTAATTCCCATTGCATCCCTGGTTTGGAGATCGGCTGCGGAACGGTGTTCCAAGTCAGCACGGCAGGCGCGGAAAGCGTTCTGTACAAATTCACCGGCTACAAGGATGGGAATACGCCTTCGGGAAATGTCGCGCGAGATAGCGCTGGCAACCTCTACGGGACTAGCCAGCCCCAACCTGCGCCTGTCGGCTATGGAACGATTTTCGAACTCGATGCGGCCGGGAAGTTCACTGTGCTGCACACTTTCACAGGCGGTGCGGGCGGTGCGGATCCGGTTGCGGGGCTGATCCGCGACTCGGCCGGCAACCTGTATGGCACGACGTATCAGGGGGGCGGCGGCGGTACCACCTGCCAAACTTTCGATGGCGGCTGCGGCGTAGCGTTCGAGTACAGCAATACCGGAAAGTTCAGCGTATTGCACAGCTTTACGGGAGGAGCCGACGGCGGATGGCTGTTTGTACCGTTGGCGTTGGACTCGAACGGAAACCTTTACGGCACGGCGAATATAGGCGGCGTCGGCGATGGCACGTTGTTCAAGATAACTCCGTAGCTCATTATTCCGTAGCTCTACGTCATACCAAGCTTCCACACTAAGTAGCTGCTTGCTTCCCGCAACACGGCATAAGCGCGTTGCGCAACGCTGTGCGGACGCGAATCGGGCCGCGGCGCCACATACACTGGACCAACGCCCTCGTGCTCCAGCAGCTTCTTGATGCGGAATACGTGATACGCATCGCTGACCGCCACGCAACTGTGTAAGCCGTTCGCGCGCATGATCACAGCCACGCGCACCGCCGATTGCGCGGTGTCGGAACCTTGAGTCTCAGCGATCAAGCTGCGCTCGGGAATTCCGCGGCGCTCCAGATAGTCGCGTCCCACGCCGCCTTCGCTGAAGCTGGGGTCAGCGGCAGCGCCTCCGGTGGTGATGACAACAGGCGCGAGGCCGCGCTGAAAGAGTTCGTATGCGTGATCGAGCCGTGCGCGCAGCACTGGCGAAGGATGACCTGCATACTCCGCGGCGCCGAATACCACGATTGCGTCGGACGCGTGCAGTTCCTGCATGCGTCCTTCATGCACAATGCGGATCGACGTCAGCGTAACGAAGGCAGCCAGCGCCACCAGCGCAAGCGCCTCGAAGCGCAGCAGCCAGCGGTGTCGCGCAGGACGTGGAGCGGCTTCGTCGCTCTTCCCTTCGTCGGTCTTCCCTTCGTCACTCATCCTTCTTTGCTCATCCTTTGGCAAAAAAGGTGGAAATCTCATCCGCAGGAATCGCGCCTTCGCGGATTATGCGCCAGCGTTCGCCTTCGTCCGACAGATCAATGATGGTAGAAGCAACGTCGCGTGGGGATGTTCCGCCGTCGACAATAATGCTGATGCGGTCCTTGAGCTGGTCGCGCACCTGTTCGGCGCTGGTGCACTCCGTCGCCCCGCTGAGATTGGCCGACGTGGCCGTGATGGGAATGGCCGCGGCCGCAACCACCGCGAGCGGAATCTTCGCATTCGGCACGCGCAGAGCAACGTTGCCGGTATTCGCGGTCACCTTTAGCGGCAAACGCGATCCGGCTTTGACGATGATGGTCAGCGGTCCGGGCCAGTATTTCCGCGCCAGCGCGTAGAACTCCTCGGACAACGATTTGGCGAGTTCTTCCGCCTGATCGATGCTCTCGATGAGCAGTGACAATGGCTTGTGGCGCGAACGGGTCTTGATGTCATACACGCGGTCAACGGCGCGCAGGTTGAATGGATCGGCCGCCAGCCCATAGAAAGTATCGGTTGGCATGCCCAGCACTTCGCCGGCGCGAATCTGATCGGCGGCATACTTTACCAGTGAAGTCTCAGGGGTTTCACTACTGATTTTCAGGATCTCGGCGCGCACGACGTTCCCTTCCTGCTGCCACTGCTTGGAATATTTTTGTCCGTGGAACCTACCATAATACGGCAAACAGATGCAAGGTGCGTACGCGGCGTATCATTCAATCACGATATACATGAAAAAATCCTTAGAAATCGCTCTCAGCGCGCAGCAACGGCTCCGCCGCATTGAAGGACGCCACAACCCGCTGGTCAAGCAACTGCGCCAGGCATTCTCACGCGCGGAACTCACCGAGAGCGGAGATTGCGCTATCGAAGGCTTGCGCATCCTGGAAGAGGCCATCCGAAGCGGCCTGCGCTTCAGCGCGGTATTCTTTCGCGAGTCAGCGCAGGACCGCGCCGAGCGCCTGCTGCCGCAGATTGGCGCTCAAGTTGAAACTTTGCTGCTGCCTGACAAATTGTTCGACAGCCTCGTGCCCAGCGAATCGCCTCAGGGCGTGGCCGCGCTGGTGCGTCTCAAAGAATTCTCACTCAACGATGTCGTGGAGAGCGAACGATTGCAAGTAGGGCCGATCGTCGTGCTCGCCGGACTGCAGGATCCGGGCAATCTGGGTACAATTCTGCGCTCGTCCGAGGCGTTCGGCTGCGCGGGCGTGGTGCTTGGCGAAGGCACGGTGAGCCCGTTCAATTCGAAGGTCGTTCGCGCTTCGGCCGGATCGGTGTTCCGCCTGCCGGTGGTTCATGGACAGCTTCACGGACGTGGAAAATCCGCCGCAACAAAGCTCGAGGAAGTTTCAGAAAAACTGCGTGCGCAAGGCGTGCGCTTGATCGCAACTTCATCGCATAAGGGAACACCGCTCGATCAATCAGACTTGAAGGGCGAGACTGCGATCTTTTTCGGCAACGAAGGCTCAGGCCTGCCGCGCGATGTCATGGCCAAGATGGATGAATTTATCTCCATCCCGCACACGGAGCAGGTGGAATCGCTCAACGCCGGCGTAGCCGCGAGCATCGTATTGTACGAAGCGGCAAGGCAAAGAAAAAGCTCTTAGCCGTTAGCTCTTGGCTTTCAGCTAAAAGCCAAAGGCTAAGAGCTAAAGGCTTGTTTTATGGGACTCTTCCAGCCCATTCCGAGTGCCGATAGCGCGACCGACCGCACGCGGCCGCTGGCGGACCGCATGCGACCGCGGACACTTGAAGAGTTCGCCGGGCAGGAGCATCTGATCGGTCCCGGCAAGCCTTTGCGCGCGCAGATTGATCGCGATGACACCGGTTCGCTCATCTTCTGGGGGCCGCCCGGCACGGGCAAGACGACGCTCGCGAAGATTATCGCCCGCATGACCAAGGCGGAGTACATCGAATTCTCCGCGGTGCTCGCGGGGATTAAAGAGATCAAGCAGGTCATGGCCGACGCTGAACGCGCGCGTCAATACGGCACGCGGACCATCGTCTTCATCGATGAGATTCACCGTTTCAACAAAGCTCAGCAGGATGCTTTTCTGCCGCACGTAGAAAAAGGCAACATCCGGCTGATCGGAGCCACCACAGAGAATCCGTCGTTTGAGATCAACGCCGCTTTGCTTTCGCGCAGCCGCGTCTATGTGTTGCAGCCGCTCAGCGAAGACCAGATCGTGCAGTTGCTCAAGCGAGCGTTGACTGACGAAGAGCGCGGCCTGGGTGCTTTGAAGTTGCGCGCGTCCGACGATGTTCTCAAGAAAATTGCAAGCTACACCAGCGGCGATGCCCGGAGCGCCTACAACGTGCTTGAGGTTGCGGCCGGATTGGCAAAATCCCCACTTCTCGCAAAAGACGCGAGAAATGGGGCACCCCAGCCGGGGGAGCAGCCTGCAGAAATTACCGACGACATTGTTCGCGATGCGCTGCAGAAGCGCATCTTGCTGTACGACAAGGCTGGCGAAGAACACTACAACCTGATTTCGGCTCTGCACAAGTCCGTTCGCAACAGCGACCCTGACGCCGCGCTCTACTGGCTCGGACGCATGATCGAAGCGGGCGAAGATCCGCTCTACATTGCACGCCGCGTGGTGCGCATGGCAGTGGAAGACATTGGCCTAGCCGATCCGAACGCACTTTCGCTCTGCATGGCCGCGCGCGATGCTGTAGATTTCATCGGCATGCCTGAAGGCAATCTCGCGCTGGCGCAAGCGGTCGTCTACCTCTCGGTCGCGCCCAAATCGAATGCGCTTTACACTGCCTACGGCGCGGTGCAACAGGATATCGAACAGACCGCCGCAGAATCCGTACCGCTGCACTTGCGCAACGCGCCCACCGGATTGATGAAGGGCTTGGGTTACGGCAAAGATTATCAATACGCGCACGACGTCGAAGGCAAAGTAGCGAACATGCAATGTCTGCCTGACAGTCTGCGAGACCGCATCTACTATCGTCCGACGAATGAGGGAATCGAGAAGCGCATCCGCGGGCGGATGGAAGAAATTAAGAAGCTGCGGGCGCCGAAGTGAAGCTAGGAGCATTTGCAGCGAAGGTGTCAGGGGACACGGGATAGGGGATAGGTAGTAAGTGATGGATTTCAGGTCTAAGCTCTAACCCCTAATCCCTATGCCCTAATCGTGGCTTATCTGAATCGTGCCCGGTGATCTTTCAAGATGCAGCGGTCCATCACCACGAAGATGCCCGTCTGGCGCGCTTTCTCGGCGGCTCTCTCGTGGATCACTCCCTCTTGCATCCAGATCGCCGGAACTTTCAACTGAATCGCCTGGTCAACAATTTCTTGCACGAACTGCGGCCGGCGGAAAATGTTGACGATGTCGATCTTCTCCGGAACCTCAAGCAGCGAAGCGTAAGCCCTCTCGCCCAGACAAAACTCGATCTGCGGATTCACCGGCACGATGCGATAACCATGGCTCTGCATATAGGCTGAAACGCCATGACTCGCACGCATGGGACTATCGGAGAGTCCCACGACGGCGATGGTCTTCGCGCGCGAGAGAAGTTCGGTGACGGGATCGGTTTGCCGAGAAGAGGCCATCTGGTTTTTCTACTTCTTGTTCGCCGCATCCAGCCTCTGCTTGTACAACTTCATTGCCATCTTACGGACGGTCTCAGAAATTTCCTTGTTGTTGGAGATGTTTTTCAAATCTTGTATTTGAATGTGCTTCATCAACCCTAATCCCAGATCGAGCGGGGTACGCGGGTTCGACACCAGATTGCGCACCACAATGTAATTCTTCATGAAGCGGCGCTTCAATGGAATCTGCCGCAGAACGGCTTCCAGCACATTCTTCTGCAGGGCAAACTTTTCCACTTCGCCGTCGGAAAGTTTAGGAGCCTCAAGCACCGCCAACGCAACTACCTTGGTACCGTCGCGAATCAGAATCGATCGCTCTTCCTTGTCGCCCTTCAACGCCAGTTGAATGCGGTCCTTCACATCGAGGCGATTGATCTTCTGCATCGTGTTGTCACGCTGACCGGATTTAGGTTGCGCGGCAACAGGTTTCGAAACCGCGGCTGCGGCCGACGCGGCTTTGGCAGATTCAGCCACAACTTTCTCTGCGCTGCCCTCAATCTCCGACATCTCTTTATTTTCCGACACCGGAAAATAATCAGTTCCGAGCAAATCGACGATGCCGCCGACGGGCTGGAAGGGCTTATCCTTCTCTGCAGCAATCTCGGCGGCATGTTCGGCAAGATAAGAAGAAACAGCTTCGTCAGGAACTTCTCCGGCTTCGTCTATCGCGGGAGTCGCGCCGTGTGCGGGATCTTCTGACACCGGCGCTGCTGCTTCATCGACCTTCGCTTCGCTGGCTGCAATAGGAACATGCGCAGTCGCCGGTTGGCTCGCGTTCAAAAGATCCGCGATCGCGGACGATTGCTCGGCCTTCAGATATGGATTCGCCCGAAGAGATTTGAGAATAATCGACGACGCGCGCACGCGCGCACACTGCAGCATGGCATCGATCGATTCCCGCGACGCGGAGATCGCGAATTTCGCCAGCTCGCCATCGGCAACAGAGGGATTGTCGAGCAGCGCCGGCAACAATTTGGGACGGAGATTCTCCGGCGCAATAAAGTAGTCGAGCACTTCGCGTGGAGTCTTAGGGTCGGCAGCCGCAGCCAGCGAAGCCTTCTCATCCCAACCTGCCAAAGTAAGGCGGGCGGTATCGCCGAAAATCTTATTGTGTTTGGCGAGGTAAACCAGAATCTCAATGTTTTCGTCGGCGGGAACCTGCAGCGCGCCCTTAGCGGCAAACTGCATCCTGTTCGATGGCAGCTTCGAGGCACGAATTAAATCGATGGTCCGCGGCATGAGTTCACCTCCCGCTCGCAGTGGCTTCAAGTTCTTTGATCGCCAATTTCAATTCTCGTATCAGCCGGTTGGGCTTACGCCGAAGAAATTCCTCGAGCAAAGCACCGTAATACCAGAGTGTTCCTTCGCGGCCGCCAGTGAACCGCGCCCACACGGATTCTCCGACTTCGCGATAGTCGGAAAGGATGGAGCGCACGTTGTTCAGTTTGTCCGCGGCGGAAACCAGCCGGGTTTCCGCATCGGCTGTCTTCAAGTGCCGGATGTAAGTTTCTTTCCGTTCACGCCACGGCGTCTTGGGATACGTATCGGAATCGGTGCAGCCATCCACAATTTTCGCCACACGAGACCCGAACCGGCGCCGGACTTCTTTCAGCATGGGTGCGCCGCCGCAGTCTTCGACTACGTCGTGCAGCAGCGCCGCGATCGCCAGATCTTCGTCCCCGCCAAACTCCAGCACCAGCGAGGCGACTCCCATCAAATGCGCGATGTAAGGAATCGTCGAAGCTTTACGCGTTTGTCCAGCGTGCTTCTCCACCGCAAAATTAAATGCGCGCAGAAACCGCGGGCCAAGTTTTACCCCGTGCGAACCCCGTGTTCCCCGTGGTGAAGGTTTTTTTCCGGCACTCACTGTACTCACGATTTCTCCCCGCGCCGCGCCAACAAATACGCCCGAATGAACGGCTGCAAATCACCGTCGATCACGCGGTCTACGTCACCGACTTCCGTCTTGGTGCGGTGATCTTTAATCATGCGGTAAGGCTGCAGCACGTACGAGCGAATCTGCGATCCGAAGTCGTTGTCGAGTTTTGAGTCTTCAATTTTCTTCGTGGCGGCGCGCTTCTTCTCCATCTCGAATTCGTAAAGCTTCGAGCGCAGCATGCTCATGGCACGTTCGCGATTCTTGTGCTGCGAGCGTTCATTCTGGCAACTGGCAACCAGACCGGTTGCGATGTGCGTGATGCGCACCGCTGAATCCGTCGTGTTCACATGCTGCCCGCCCTTGCCGCTCGACCGGTAAGTGTCCGTGCGAATGTCTTCCGGCTTGATGACCACTTCAATGCTATCGTCGATTTCTGGAGAAACATAAACGCTGGCAAACGAAGTATGCCGGCGTTTGGCCTGATCGAACGGCGAAATCCGCACCAGGCGGTGCACGCCGATCTCGCTACTCAGCAATCCGTAGGCAAATTCGCCGTTTACGGCGAAGGTCGCCGACTTCAGCCCGGCTTCCTCGCCCGGCTGATAATCGTAGAGCACAGTCTCGAATCCCTGCCGCTCGGCCCAGCGCAGGTACATGCGCAGCAGCATGTCGGCCCAGTCCTGCGATTCGGTTCCACCCGCGCCCGGATGAATGGTCACAATCGCATTCAGCGCGTCGTTCGGGCCTGACAGCAGGGTTTCCGTTTCGAGCTTATCGATCAACTCACGCAGAGAGTCGATGTCGCGGCGCAATTCGCCCTCAACCTTTTCGCCTTCTTTTGCCAGGTCAAAGTAGGCTGCAATGTCGTCCGAACGGCGCGCGAGATCGGCGTCGGTGGTGAGCAAATGCTCCAGGCGCTTTTTTTCGCGCATCACCTGTTGCGAACGCTTCGGATCCGACCACAGATTCGGCTCGGCGGACTGTTTCTCGATTTCGGCTAGTTGCGGACGGAGCTTGTCCGCGTCAAAGATACTCCCGGAGTTCGCGGACCTTCTTGCTCAATGTTACGTATTCTTGTTCCAACTCTTGATTCATGAGGATGTTTCTGCCTTCTCTTTTCCGCGGATTGCGAAGCGCGTGACCAGCGCCCCTGCTGAAATTATCGCACACAGCCAGCAGAACCAATCGCCGTGCCGCGTGTAGAACGTCGTTACCGAGATGAGGGCATACGGAGCAACCAGCGCGCTCCGTTCTTTGCGCGGCAATCGCGCCACGATTCGCCCATAAGGATCGATCGAGGCCGTCACCCCGGTATTCGTCGCGCTCAAAATCCAGCGGTCGTTCTCGATCGCGCGCATGCGCGTCTGATTCAGATGCTGCGCGTAGGCCCCGCTATCGCCGTACCAACCGTCATTCGAAAGATTCACCAACACCTGCGCGCCTTGATTCGCGAACTCGCGCACTTCGCCTGGAAACACAGACTCGTAGCAGATGAAAACTCCCAGCCGCGTGCTGCCCGCGTCAAGCGGCGCGCGCGACGCTCCCGATTGAAACTCGCCCACTTCTTTGGTCAAGCCTCCGGCAAACGAAAACAGCTGCGGAAATGGCAAGTATTCTCCGAAGGGCACGAGATGCACTTTGTCGTATCGCGCAGTCCAATCGCCAGTAGGACTGAGGAGCGCCGCCGAATTGAATATCTGCGAAGCTGACTTGCCGCCTTGCATCGCAGGCGTGCTGCCAATCGCGCCCGTCACTACCCAGGTATGCGTTGCTCGAGCCATCTCGCTAAGCGGATTGCGGAACAGCGGATCGCTCGCGAAAAAAGGCGCAGGAGATTCAGGCCAAACGATGAAATCAACTTTGCCGTGCGTTGAGTCAGGAGGGGATGAATCGGCAGCTACAGTCTTAGCGGACAGATCAGTTAGTTCGCGAAGTGTGCGTTCGAACGCATCGCGCGTCCAGTTGGCTTGCGCCGGAATATTTTCCTGCACCAGCAGCGCGGCGTGATCCGCCGGCAGCGCGGGAGCCTCCACCAGCCTACCCGCTTGAAGCACCGCAGCCGCCGCCACCGAGGCGATCAGCAAAGTGCGGCGCTTTTTTCGCGGCACCAGAAATGCCGCCGCGACCGCAACATTCACCAGCATGATCTCGAACGAGACTCCGTAGACCCCCGTCCAGGTGGTGATGCGGCTCAGCGAAATATTATCTACCTGCGCCGTTCCCAGCAGGTTCCACGGAAAGCCGGTCACACGTGTCCGCGCCAACTCCACCGCGACCCACAGAAACGGTGCGGCCACGAGTGCGCGGCGGTTGTCCCGGCCGGAGTCAACCGCGAGGCTCAACAGCAAACCAAACAGCCCGTGATAAAGCCCTAGATAAAGACAGAAGAGAAACAGAGCCAGCAGAGCCAGCGGCACGCTCAGGCCGCCATACTCGTGCATGGTGTTGTAAATCCAGTAGCATGTGCCCGCATACCAGATAATTCCTGAAACGTACGCGAGCAGGAACGCCTGCCCCGGTTTCGCTGCCTGAAGATTAATTGCGCCGTCGATCTCCAGCGCCCCCGCCGGCCGCGCTCGCAAAAGCGCGACGATCAGCGGCGCGAACGCGACCCACGATAAAACGTAAAGCCCGGGAAGCGGGAAAATCAGAACCTGCAACAGCGATGAGAGACCTACTAGCAACCAGGCGCTTGGATGAATTTGCCGCACCGTCAAGAATAACAAAACAGTTCTCAGTTCTCGGTTCTCAGTTCTCAGCAGCCATCTCAGCGATGCGGCTGCGCACGAACTCCACAATCTCCGCCGTCACGTAAGGCGGAGGCGAGATTCGAAACACTGGCCGCTCCGCCACCGGCTTCAACGAAACGCCCTGCCACGCCGATCCTCCGGCATGCAACCCATCGTGGAGAATCACCGCGCCAGCGCGGTCCAGAAATTCCCGCGCCGAATTCTTAAAGTCTTCAGTCCCGGGATCGAGCACCGTCAGATACAAATCCGGCCGCAGGAACTTCAACACGCTGTTCGACTCCACCATCACATGGCGCGAATGCTCCAGCCGCTGTCGCAGCGACGGCATAGCCTCGGCCAGCCTGCCCTGCTCGGTGCGCACCCACAACGCTCGCGCGGCGCCCGCCACAAGAAAGCGCGACGTATCCGATTCACCTCCTCGATCTTTCTCTTCGGTAATCGCCCAGGTGTGATCAGTCGTCGCGCAGTCGCACGGCGCTCCATTGGCGGAGCAAACCCCATGTCCGTACTGCGTGATCTTTACGGCAGTCCAATCGTATTCGCGCAGCGCAGAAATCAGCCCAGCAACCACGCTGGTCTTGCCCACGCTCCGCGAATGCCCGCCAATCACCACGATTGCCATAAATTCGGCTTCCGGCTTTCGGCTCCCGGCAACGCAATAGCCGGAAGCCGGAAGCCGCTATTTCTTCGACAGCCGCGCCAGCGCCGCCAACTGCTTCAAATACTGGCGCACCGGCTGCGCCGGAGTTCCCCAGAACGCAACACCCTTGCCGCGCAAAACTTTATTCGGCAGCACACCACCTTGCCCGCCCAGCATCACTCCCTCTTCAATGCGCGCATGTTCGCCAATGCCGACCTGTCCTCCGAGCACGACATCGTTCTCAATCACAATGCTGCCGGAAAGGCCGGTCTGCGCCGCGATCACAACATTTTCGCCAAGGCGGCAGTTGTGGCCGATGTGCACCAGGTTGTCGATCTTCGTTCCGCGGCCAATGCGAGTTTCATCGAGCGCCCCGCGATCGATGGTCGTGTTAGCGCCAATCTCTACGTCGTCTTCGATCTCGAGCCTGCCGACTTGCGGAAATTTCTCATAGCGTCCGCTCTTCGCATCGCGAACATATCCGAACCCATCACTCCCCAAAACCGCGCCCGCATGCACAATCACGCGATCGCCTAATGTGCTCCCGGGATAAATCGTAACCTGCGGATAAATTTCGCACTCCCGCCCAATCTTCACTCCGCGCCCAATCGAGCACCCAGCGCCGATCCGCGTGCCCTCGCCGATTTCCGCATCCTTCGCAATGACCGCGCGTTCCTCGACCACGACACCCTCACCAAGGCGAGCAGAAGCATGCACAACCGCCCTCTCACGCACACCGGCGTCAAGCCCTTCGCGCTCCCGCAGAAACTTCGCAGCACGCGCAAATGCCAGCTTCGGATGCCGACAGATCAGCAGCGGCTTCCGCGCCCCAGACTTCCCCGCCGCAAACTCTCCCGTGATTACCGCCCCCGCGCCACACTCCAGCGCGCGCGCCAGATACTTTTCGTCCTCCACAAACACCAGATCCTGCCGCGAAGCCGATCCAATGCTCGCCAGGCCGCCCACCTCGACACTACCATCCCCTTCGACGCGAGCTTCAACCGCCTCGGCGATCTGCTGCAGCGAGCGCTTCATCGCTCCCACTCTATAGCAGACCACGCACATGACGAAAGTGCTTGGCCGACGGCACTGCTGCCTTGGGCCGCTCCGCCAGCCTACAATGAATGTATGGAAAGAAAAATCTTCTGGATGACCTTCACGGTGCTAGGCCTGCTAGCGGATTTTCTGCTGCCCCTCTGGTGGGCCCTGGGATCGACCATCCCCATTCTCTACGTCTCATGGTGGGTCGCCTACCGCAGCGACTGGTTCTGAATTAGCAAGTTCTGAATCCGCAATCTCACGTCGTGGACATGGTCATCGTAAAGCTGCCGGTCGTGTCACTACAGCCGGTAGGTGTGCCGCCGCCGGTAAACGTCCAGTCGCCGGTTACCGACCCGCTGGTAAGCGTAATCGTATTACTACCCGTCTGCCCGGTCTCGGACGCGACTCCAACTAACGGCCCAGTGAGCATAAGAGTGTTGCCTCCAGACGGTATTGTGTACGTAAAAGTGCCCGTCACGGCCAGGGTGGACTGATCAAAATTGAAGTTCGTAAGCGAGCCGACGGGCACCACAACGAGGGGGAAACAACTCCCGCTATCGTTAGTAAGAAATTGAAAAGGGCCCGGCGTCAGCGACCCGTTCCCGTTGAAACTGAACTGCGTGACAAAGCTGAACCCGGACGCTTGGCCCTTACCCCCGAGCAACTGCGCCTGCCAGATCGCTCCTGGCGCCTCCTGAACCGTCGTACTGTTGCTGCAGCCGTTCAGCAGGAGCGCGGCCGCCATCAGAATTGCAACTGCCTTCATGAATTTCCCTTCAGGTTTGAATCGATAGAATTCTACGCGAGATTTCCCTTGCAAGATTATAGAGATGCACCCTTGCCGGTCAATGGATGCAAGCCAGGGCAACGATTCCCGTGGTAGATTGGAAGTCGTCCGGAGAAACGACTCTATGTTCTTACAGCCCGTCGTACGATGCAAAAACCCAGACTGCACCACGCCCTCTGCAGCACGGATTCGCCTGCCTTACCCAAACCCGCCGCGCATCGGAGCGACTCCGCCCGACTGGCCGCAGAACGATTGGAAACTGCGCCTGATCTGCCGCGAGTGCGACCATTGGTATGTCTACGAGAAAAAAGATGTACAATGGGCGCCGTTTTCCTATCCTCTCGCGGACCACAGCGGCCTCGATTTCTGGAGCGTCGAACTCGAGTGCGCCGCACCCAATTGCGGATCGCGCACCCGCTGGCACGTCCTCGATAACAGCCAGTTGTCAGAAACAGAATTGCTGGAATTCGTCCTGCGCGCCGACCCAGTCGTAGTCTGCGAAAACGGCCACCCGCTCTCGCTCGCTGGAGTAGGGTCAAGCTCTGCGCAGAAAGCGATGTCGGTTTAGTCGTTAGCCGCGCCGAGCGGCCCATCACACACTGTCATCCTGGGCGGAGCAAGTGCTTGCGCGCCAAGCGCAAGCATTTGCGGAGTCGAAGGACCCCGACAAGTCCGGAAACCTTAACGAAAGCTTCAAGGCATTCGCCTGGTGAAGCGGCGCTCAACCTCAAACTCGCGACCGGCCGACCATCCCAAAAATAATCAAAACAATCGAGAGTCCGATCAGGAAGCCAGCGGCAAACTCCGAATATCTCGCATGCGCGAACAACCGCACCAGAAGTCCTGCCGCCAAAGCAAGCAATCCCACCCGTACAAATACATTCATCCTGCGCCCAGCCATCCACCCTCCTGAAAAATATTCCCCAACCGACTCAGGACCGGACGTCCCTCCCGCCGGCCGCTTCGCTAAACGAAGTGGCTGCGGAGTCGAAGGACCGCAATTTAGCAAGTAGTCGAAGTGCGCCGCTCAATCGCCGCGATCACAACTTGTCTCCGTTCGAGCACAACTTCGAACAGGATCCGCCAATTGCCCACGCGGCGGCGGAAGCCAGGAAGGCCCTGAAGCTTGCGGATATCCCCTTGAAATGGGTTTTGCTCCATCTCCGCAAGGCAGCCAGAATGCGCGTCTTGTCGCCCGCCGGAATTCGCTTAAGAGACTTTCTTGCGGGACCGGCGAGGACGACGGTCCATTCCATTGATGTACTCCTGTAGCGTCACAGAATCGCCGCGCCGGTAGGCGGCCATTCCACTGCGATAGGCGCGGGCCTCGGCGGCCGTCGGCATTTCCACAGGGATCAGCCGCGCCGACAAATACACCCGCAGCGCCTCCCGCACCAACTCCGAGCGCGTCCGGTGCTCTGCCTTCATGGCACGGTCGATTTCCTTCGCCATCGCCGGCGGCAGGGAAACCGTGAATGTCGTGCTCTCTCGCATAGTTGTTACTTTGTCATACTTAGTATGAGAGAGTATATCAGATAAACTTCCACCGTCCGCCCCGAGGGGAGTTCAAGCTGCGTTCACCGGGGAACGCGGACGCCCTTAAGCGAAAGCCACAGGAACGAGGCGGCGAGAGCAAGACTTAGAATTCCCATCGCTATCGAGGCTCTCGACCAATGCCTCTCAGGTGCCACTCGCCAGTACTCTCGGTAGATGGCCCAGTCCCTGTGGGTACGCCAGACTCCAACCCGATGTCCAAGCGAGCGCATCCTTCCCAACACGAGGAAGGCAAGACCGTTCGCTAGCGCGGCGAACACCACGGCCAAAGCAAAGAACGGCAGCCTGATACTCGAGAGCATCAGCCTAATCACGTTTGCTACGCGCCCCTCTTAGTCTTCAACTCCGCGAGCAATCGCTCGATCCGATCTTCTTTCTCCAGCGCAGCCAGCCGGTCCTCCACGTTATCCCCGGCAATCTCCGACTTCGCCTGGCCCACAGCCTCGGAGTGCGCCACCTTGCGCTTCATGCGGTCGAATGCGGCGGCCTTCGAGCCATCGCCTATGGCAAGACGCGCATCGCTCGCCTTGCCCACGGCGCGGGCGCGGCGATGCTGCGCAATCAGCACATCGGCCTTGGACTGAGCCTCAGCCAGTTTCTGCTCCAGTTGTCGCAGCGCCGACTTCAAATTCTCCACCTGCGCTTTCTGGTCAGCGACCTGCTGCGCGAAACTCTCACTCATGTCGCGATAGCTTTCCACGCGCAGCAGCGACGCGCGCGCCAGGTCGTCCTGCTTCTTGTCGACCGACAATTCGGCCTTGCGCATCCACTCCGCCACTTTTTCTTCGTTCTCTTTCTGCTTTTTCTCCAGCAGATGCTGGTCGGCAATCGCTATCGCCACCTGCGTCTTCACCTGCAGAAGCTGGTTCTGCATGTCAAGAATCACTTGCTTAATCATCTTCTCCGGCTCTTCAGCCTTATCGATCAGGTCGTTAAGGTTCGCCCGGACTAATGTGGAAACACGCTCCAGTAATGCCATGATGGACTCCTTTGTTTTGTAAGCTTCTAGCTTCTAGCTTCTAGCTTCTAGCTCTACTCGCACTTACCGCATTGTCATCCTGAGCGGAGTGGATGCTTCGCAAAGCGAAGCATCCACGCAGTCGAAGGATCCCTCGCACGTCGTAGCCAGCACCGGCTTCGCAAGGAATTTCACCTACCGCGCTCAGCCTTGCAATTGCCCGACCCTCTCTTCATGTGCCCGATGCAGAGCGGCGCACTCCGGACACTCCTTCGCAGTGCGCCGGAACGAAGCGCCCAGCACCATCCCAATCGCAATTCCGATACCTAGCCACGCCGCAATATGCCCAGCCAGTACTCCCGCAACCGCGCCCAGCGCCGCTCCCAGCGCAATCCCCAATCCAGTATGTTTCGATTTGTTCATAGCTCAACTCCAAGTTCGGCTCGTATTCAGAAGCTCGTGCGGGGACAGACGCATTCGTCCGTCCCCACGAGCGCAAGCGAGGCGGCCTCACTTCCCCGCATCCACCACCGGAGGCTTCGCCCCCTTATCCCCAATCTGCCGCACCTTACCCAGCAACTCCCCAAGCGGCATGCCCGAAAGCGTCTCAAACAATGCCGGCACCTGCGCCGCCATCTTCGCGATGTCGGCGGTGATCTTGTTCATCCCCGACGCATCGTCGTTTCCAGTTGAGACAATCGTGATCTTGTCGACATTCGCCAAAGGACTGGCCAACGCCTTCACGATCTCTGGCATGGCGGTGAACAACCGATCGATCACAGCCGCCTGGTTGTATCCCAGATAGGCCTCGGCCTTCACGTTCATAGCCTTGGCTTCGGCTTCGCCCTTCTTGAAAATAATTTCGGACTCAGCCTCGCCCTGCGCGCGTATAGACGAAGCATGACCTTCGGCTTCCGAGATCAGGCGCTGCTTCTCGGCCGCCGCCATAGTTTCAATCCGCTGACGATCGACTTCCGCCGGCTTCAACACAGTCGCAATCAGTTCTTTTTCGCGACGGTTGATTTCAGCTTCCTGCACCTTCACCTGCTGCTCTTTCTCGATCTGCTGCACCTTCACCTGCTCAGCCACAACCTGCTGCTGCATGATGTTGGTCTGGATGTCATAAGCTTTATCGGCTTGCGCCTGCTGCCGCTTCGTGACTTCCAGGAATTGCGCCTTCTTCACTTCCAGGTCGCGCTGCGATTCCGCCTGCTTGCCCAGCGACAAAGTTTCCGCCAGCACGCGCTCCTGATCTGCCTGCGCCTTGGCCACAGCCGATTCCCGCTGCGCCAGCGCACGCTTGATCGCCGTATCGCGATCCGCTTCCGCCGTGGCCACATCGGCGTCGCGCTTGATGCGCGCCACATCCGGCTTGCCCATGTTCGTGATGTACTCGTTCTTGTCGCGCACTTCCTTAATGGTGAACGAAATGACTTCGAGCCCCATCTTGTTCATGTCCTCAGCACAGGTGCCGCGCATGCGGTCCGAAACCATCTCCGGCTGTTTCACAATTTCTTCCACCGTAAGCTGCCCGATAATGCCGCGCAGATGGCCTTCCATCACCAACCGGATCAAAGCTTCGCGCTCCTGATCTGACTTGGTAAGGAATTGCTCGGCCGCCGTCAGCACAGATTCGCGGTCAGACTTCACTTTGATCTGCGCCACAGCCTCCACCGTCACCGCAACGCCCTGCTTCGTATAAAGATCTTGCTGCGGGGCCACGTCGAAAGACATCAACTCCAGGGACAGATCCTTGCAAACCTGCACCATAGGCAGCACCAGCGTGCCGTGCCCTTGCACCACGCGCGTCCCACCCAGGCCATACACAATGAGCGCCTCGTGCGGCCCGGCTTTGCGATAAAGCCTGGCCATCGCGCTCATCAGGAACAGAAGGACCATCAATCCCAACCCGACAATGATCCAAATCTCCACCATCCGTGACATCTCTGGCATAACGCCTCCTCTTAGAAATGCAGTCCCGCAATAAAGGTTCGTATCGCTAATGCTCGTATCAGGGCATGCAAAGATTCGTATCAGGGTATGCCTTTAGGCATAGCGCAAAAGGTCATCAAGCCCTGCGCCTTCAGGCGCTGTTTTCGAAACTCAAACCCTCCCTGATTTTGGGCGGAGCAGCGCTTCAGCGCTGCGTAAAACCGCCCATTATCGAATCGGCTTTAGCCGCTGAGGTCAAACAGCACTCCTCACTCGTCCCCAGACATCTCACTCCACAACCTCACGTAAGCAATCCCCTTCTCGTAACGTGTCACCACCACCTCAGTTCCCTTGGCGATGGCGGTAGCATCGTCGCTGCGTGCTCCGCACACCCGCCGCGTCCCCATCTGCGAATAGACGATCTCCCCCGTACCACCTTCGCGGATCGGACACGAAACCTTCCCCAGCACGCCAACCATTTCGTAATCGGCGGGATCCATGTTCTCGTCGTTTGACATCAGCACCTTGGTGAGAAACAAAAAAATAACTCCTCCTCCCACCAACCCACTCGCCACAGAAGCTAGCAGTCCCAGCCCAACTTGCAGCGTGGAGTAACGGGTCAGCAAATAGCCCATCCCGCCGAACCAGGCCAGGAATGCCGCCACGGTTGGAGGATTCAGCGGCGAGACATGCCCGCCCTGCCCTACGCGGGTGCCTTTGCCGCCGACGCCGCTTCCCTGTCCCGCAGACCCGTGCGCCGCAGGCAAATCGCCCCCACCCACGTGCGCATGACCGTGCGGAAAATCAAAATGCCCGCGCGGACTACCCAGCAGAAACGAAAAGAAACTGAAGCAGAATCCCACAGCGAAACAGACCAGGTAGAAGTCCGCCCATGTTACTGAATAATTCATCGGATTCTCCTCCCTTCTGCGCTCGACGCGCGGCTCTGATAATCACGGTGATGCTTGTCTGAACCGTGATTCCGACGCTCGCGATTTCCGTTCGCCACTAACTCAGGTCTCAAAGCCTCCAGTAGGCGCTCTGCCAACCCCGGCGTGTCCAGAATCGCACCCAACAGCAGCAGCGAGCGCCGCGTATCTTTCTCGCGCGCAGCTTTAATCAGCACCTCGCTCACTTCCGGATCACCCACAAACTTTTCCGAACCTTGCAGCAGCCAGACATCAAGCTGGCCCTCCGTCGTCCGCAAATCTGAGGTCAGCTCCGTGTGATAACCTTCCGGGTCATCCACCAGAAAACCGGGATGCACCTTGAAAAACTTCGCCAGCAGCGCCCGCGACGATTGCGTCATATGGGGCCGTGCCCCGTTCTCGATCTGTGACAAATACGACTGGCTGATGCTCTTGCGCAACTCTTGCCGCACCGCCTTCACCATCTCCTGCTGCGTCATCGGACGGCCCAAGTCGCGCAACGATCCCTCCACCTCGCGCAGATAACGGATTTTCTCTCCCAGTTTCATATTACAGATTGACATAGTTATATTGCAATATGCGATGCATGTCAAGATTTTGATTTACCGTGTTTTGAAGGGGTTACAGCACAGCCTGCGCTACAGTCCCGCTTCGATGCGCGAACGTGGATCGAGATAATCGCGCAGCGCGTCTCCGATGAAGTTGAAGCTCAGCACCGCGAGCATCACAGCGAGCGCAGGAAAGAGAACGAGATGCGGCGCGTCGAAAAGATGAGCGCGGCCATCGTTGAGCATGGTGCCCCAACTGGCCGTCGGTGGCGGCACTCCGAGACCCAAGAAACTCATCGTGGCTTCAGCGAGGATCGCTCCGGCCATGCCGATCGCCGCCTGCACGATCACAGGCTGAATAATGTTAGGCAGAATATGGCGGACGATGATGCGCAGGTCGTTCGCCCCGAGTGCGCGCGCGGCTTCGACGAATTCGCGCTCGCGCGCGGCGAGCACTTGTCCGCGAACCAGGCGCGCGTAGCCAACCCATCCCCCAAGCGATAGCGCGAGCACAAGATTGAAGATGCCAGGCCCGCGGAACGCGACGAACGCAATCGCCAAAAGAATTCCAGGGAACGAGAGAAATGCGTTCATCAGGATGACGTTGACGAAGCGGTCGATGCCTCCTCCGTAGTAGCCGGCGATGGAGCCGATGATGAGGCCGAGCGCGAGCGACGTAATCACAATGCTGCTGCCTACGAGCATCGAAATACGCGCGCCGTAGATGATGCGGGAGAGAATGTCGCGTCCAAGTTCGTCGGTGCCAAACCAGTGCGCGTGCGACGGCGTGTTGAGCCGAGCGGAAAGATTGATGCCAGCGGGATCTTGTGGCGCGATCCAGGGCGCGAACAGAGCGAAGATTATGAAGAGGATCACGAGCACCACACCTGTGGCTGCGAGCGGGTTGTGGCGAGCGGTTCGGCGAAACGAGATGGCAGTGGTGGACATGATTCGATCACATGCTTGGATCTATACGGGCCATCTTAGATGCTATGGCTGGCTGGCGCAAAGGTATGCCCGCAAATCGCTTGAATGTTCCAGTTGGAACATTCAAAAAAGCACAAAATGAATCGGCCTAAGTCGTTGATTCTTCGTGTCGCCTGTCAGTGTTTTCAATAGAATCAATGGGTTAGGCTGTGGAAAAAATGTCTACTTTCGAGGACGCTCAATGTCTACTAAAGTAGACTTGACAAGTGCACGACGTACTTTTTATGGTACAGGGATGGACGGCATAAAAAGAGTGCGCAGGAGTCGTGTAGCGGCGAAGGTTGCTGCGTTTTTGAACCGGGAAAACATCTACGGGAAAATGCAGGCGACCCCAGTCAAGGAGCGCGTTACTTCGCAGTTGGCTGCCGCAATGAAGAGGAAAAAGATTTCCAAATCCCGCATGGCGGTATTGCTGAAGACTAGCCGGTCGCAGGTTGATCGGATCCTCGATCCGAAACGCGACAGCACGGTAGGAAGTTTGCAGCGCGCGGCGGCCTTGGTGGGGCGGCATGTCGTGATTCAGTTGGTTTAGAACGCCGCAGCAGCCGACGGGAAGGACAAAATCAACAACTTAACCGCGGAGGACACACGAGTTCACTGGGTAAAGCGACCCACTCGATTCTGTTACGACGCGTCAACGAATGGATTCTCTATGCGGATGCCGGCGATTCTTTGTTTAGCGTTCAGATCTTCTGAAAGAATGCGCTCAGCCCCAGACTTGGCCGCGGAAGCAACGATCAGTGCATCCCAAAACCCGATGCGAGCTTCATCTTCGATGCGGAAAGCGGCCGCAATCTCGCTGGGCGTGGTTTCGATGCACCAGATGGAATAGCTGCTGACCACGAGCCGCGCTACGTCTTTGGGAAGGGGCGTCGCAATCTTTCGCGTAACGTTCACATAAAATTCCTGCAGTACTTGCATACTCAGAACGCCGGTTCGTTCGCTCCATAATTCGCGCAGAACACTCTTGGCCGCCTCGTGTTTATCTTTCGCATCGACATCGTGGGCGTAGATCAAGATGTTCGTGTCGACGAATGTCTTAGCGCTCATGCCATTCGTCCCGGCTGGCGCGAATTACCCCTCCCAGATGAAAACCCTGGTCTAGAAGGAGCGCAGCCTGTCGTTCGGCGCGCTCGTAGGCTTCCTGCTGGCCGACTAGAGTCTCAATCTGCTGGGCTAACAGACGGCTGATAGAAGAACCCTGTTGGGCTGCCAAGATTTTGACCTTGCGAAGAGTCTGTTGGCTAAGGCTGACCGTAACATTCTGCTTTATCATAGTTTTGGACATTATAACACGTAGTATACGTGTACCACGTATTTTACGTGTCTCTAAGGGACACAAAGGTCAAACGCTTAAACACAGAGGACACAGGAGTTCACAGGGTAGATCACGAACTCACCTTCTAGAAATTTTTCTTCAGAAACTCTCTCAGGTGATCCAGGCGGAAGGTTGCGTCGCCGATTTCGACCTGCAGCAGCAGTTGCGCTGTGGTTAGCTGGTTGCGGAAGTCCAGGGCTGCGGTGGTCTCGGCGCTCGTTACTAATTGCAGATTGCTTTCGATTTGCTTTTGCTCTTCCTGCAGAGCTTTCAAGCGGCCGTCTTGAACGGTAATTCCATCTGCCACCTGCTGCTTCAGGATTTCGGCGTTGCGGATCACATCGCCTTCCTGAACTTTTTTCCAATCGTCGTAGGCGTTGGCGGCCTGGTCGAGATGTTTGTTGATGGTGTGGCTGGCGAGATTGTAGCTGATTGACACCTCGCCGTAGGTTCCGTGGCTGTCGATCCACGGATCGATCTGTTGGTGTTCGCCTACCGACAGCGCTACGTCCCAATTGTTCTGGCGATTTAGTTTGTCGACGGCCTTTTGCTCGGTCACTTCCCTACTTTGTTTTTCGGCGATCAGTTCTTTCAGCGGCCTGTCGCTTAGTTGCGGTATGTAGATTGAGACTACCTTCGTCTGCGTATCGGCGCGGTCCGCGTCCAGTTTGATCTTCGTGGTTTGCAGCGCGAAGGCCATGGGGCGCGTCAGGTTCTGCGCTTCGAGCATTTTTCTGGTGGTCGCGGTGAGTGCGTCCAGGCTATCGGTGGCTTGCTGGATCAGTTCCAATCTGTTCTGCAATGCCTGCTTCTCGAGGTTCGGCAGAGCGTATTGAATATCCTGCTGCGTGGATGTGGTCGCAGTGTAGAGTTCGCAGTTTTTGCGCGCTGCGTCCATCGTGAGTGTTCCCTTTCTTACATTCGAGAGGTTGCCGGAAACTCCCCACACCGCTTGCATGGGCAGGCCGGTGTTCGACTGGGTGACGCCGGCGACCGCGTTGGGCGCCATCAGAAGATCGCGCTGCGCTGCGGCCTGCTCGGTCAGGTAGCGGCAATAGGTCTGCTGGTCGGCATTTCTATTTTCAGAATTTCTATTCTGCGTGCTCAGCTTGGTATCGTCTGCAAAGGCGGCGGGAATCAGTAATATCGCAATCGCGAAAGCCGCGCTGATTCCTCCTTGGAAAGTCTTGAGACTTATTCCAGGGTTTATCTTGCTCATGGGCATCTAGCGTCTCCTTGAAATGAACTCCGAAACGATCCGAAAACGAAGATCGGAAAGTGATCAGAAAAAAAGCGGCTTACGATTCAAGAATACGGTTTTCGATTTCGCGGATTCGGGATGGTCGAGCTGCATCTCGATTAGGAAGCCGCGTATGTCGGTCCTGAAGATGGGATGGATGGCGTGCTCTTCACCGGCAAAGATCTGCTTCACCGTACCCACTTTCCTGCACATGATCATGTTCAGTAGCAGTCGTAAACGGCGGAGCCGGGGACGGCGCTCGTCTGGTTGTCATAGGGCACGAAGGCGAAGTTCACAACATTATTTCCAGAGACGCTCAGGTAGTAGGGAGTCTGCTTGGCCGTAGCCAGCGCTTCTCTGAGCCGTGTGATCTGTTTCGTCTCTTCGTACATCTGTTTTTGCGCTACGCCAATTGCGATATCGAGTTGCGCAATTTCGGAAATCAGTTCGGCTTGCTTATCGAGCACATCGAGCGTCTTGGTGTCAGTCGTGGTCTTTTCCAGAATGTTGTCGGTGAGCAGGATCTCGCCGATCTTGCTGTCGGTGTACGCGCTTTGCACTTGATTGAGCGCGGCGCGCTGGGCGGCGGCATCGCTTTTTGTAATTAATCCGGCCGCGAGGTCTCTGTCGATGGCGGCTTCCACTTCTTTTGCTTCCGCCAGAACTTGTTGTGTTTTCACGTTGTCGGCCAGCTTCTGCCTGTCGAGTTCGAGCAGCTGCGGACCCGTGGCCTGATTGTGTTGTTGTTCGCGGGCAATGGCGACTCGAATCTCGGGTTCGAGGGCTTCGAGCGCAGAGCGATGCTTGGTCATTTCCGCGACGCCGTCTCCTAGCTTTTTCATATCGACGTTCAAATCTTCGAGCGTCTGCCGGCTGGTCACCAGCTTCTCGGTGAAATCGAGACTCTTGTCATCCGCGGGAGAGAGAATCACAGGCGCGGCCCACGATGTGTTCAGCGCATAGAAGCCCATGACGAAGCCGTACGCCACCACGCCGAAGAGCACCACGTACAGCGTGATTATGGCGAAGATGCGATAAACCGTGACCACCGATTTGTAGATCATCGGCTGGATCACAGACGGTTTCGCTTCAGGAATTTTCTTGACGACTTCGGTCGCCATCAGTGACCTCCTGTGGATGTTCTTGTTCTTTCGTGCGCGTGCCCCAATCTCTGGAATCGAGAGTGCACAACGCCAGCGTGGTCAGAAACAAGCTGCTCACGACCGTCCACGCTAGATAGGCGCCGAAAGCTAGCGGATTGTTAACCGCTTCCCGCGCGCTGTATTTTCTGATCACAACGGTGAGGATGGGCGCGATCGCGAGATAGCCGATCAGCGGCCCCGGGCCAGCCAGTTCCATCGGATTGCCGGACATCATGGTGAGAACTACAAGCAATCCAAGCAGAGCGCCCAGCGGTGTTAGAACCAGCGTGAGCACCGTGTTGGGATGCAGCGTCCAGACATGCTTGGGCAGGGTTCGCAGCGTGTAGAAAAGATCGCGGATGATACTGCGCTTCCAGCGCAACTGCTGCTTGAAAAGTTCCGGCAATGTTGAAGGGACCGTCGTCCAGCACAGCGCGTCGTTGTTGATGTAAGTTCCGTAGCCGCGCAGGAGCGTCTGATGCGTGAGGAAGCGGTCTTCGCCCTGGTTGACGGGAATGCCGAACCAGTGGCGGCTGCGAATCATGGGTTCGATTTCGAGCAGCAACTCGCGCCGGATGGCGAACAGGCATCCGCTGATGCAGCCTACGCTGCGCGTCCAGTTCTCGGGAACCTTGTAGAGCTGGAATGCCGCGTAGTAAATAAACGTCTGGACTGCAGTAATTGCGTTCTCGTTGGGATTTCTTACGCCGACTCGACCGCCAACGGATCCGATCTTCGGCTCCGAGAAGCAGGCCGCCAGCTCTTGAATCGCATCGGGATGAAAGATGCAATCGGAATCGATGGAGATAATAAGATCCGCCGTGGAGCTTTGCAGCGCGTTACAAACCGTGCGGGCTTTGCCGCTGTTCACGGTGTTGCGTCCCACGCGAACTTTTATGTTGGAGAAATCGCGCTGCGCCTTGAGCATCCACTCGTAGCTGTCGTCGACCGAGCAGTCATCTTGCGCGATCACTTCAAACTTTTCATTGGGATAATTGCTGTTGCTGATGCTCTCGATCGTTTCGTAGACCGTCTTGCCCTCGTTGAAGCAGGGCATGAGAACGCTGACTGTGGGCTGGTAGGTGTAATCCTTTTCAACCGTGGCTTTGGGGACAGACCACTTCAGGATGAGCGCGAGCGTGTATTTGAAGACCGAGATCAGCAGGCACAAGAAAAGAATGAGCCAGACTAGAACCGGAGCCATGTACGCCTCGCCTGCGATGTCGTGAAGTCACCGATGAAGATTACGAGCTTCACGGATTGCAGATGATTATGGCCTGAGGAGCGGGAAATAGGAATAGCGCAAAGGCGCTGGAGGGTTAGATTCCGGGCACAATCGCGTTGTCGGGATTACAAAACTTGACGTCGGATGGAGTCGATCCAAGTACGCGCGCGGCTGGGCGCTAACCTGAAGCGCGGACCTCGGGCTACGATTGGCCTACGCCGCGAAACAGCGCGGAAACATTTGGCGGAAGAGTTTCGTCGAGCTTACGGGCCAGCCATTCCTGCAGTTCCGACTTTTGCGGCGGGGCCAGGAATTGGAACTGCAGTCCTACAAGGCCTCCATGGCCACGCCATACCACCTTAGTTTCTGCAAATAACTGGTTGGCGCGATCGGGGAGGCTGAAGCGCACGAGCGCGGGGCCGTCGGAATCCAGAGGGGAGGGTGTGTTAACAGCGATTCCACCTTCGCTGATGTTCACGGTTCGGCACACGATATCTTCGGGCTGCCGCGCTCTCACGAAGGCGGGAATCGCGACCGGGCACCGGAAGTAGCGCCGCCGTTCGCGCACCACCAGTCCGAATGCGGCGCGCAGGGTTTGACTGACCGAGGCTGCCGACAGGGGCCGGGGCAGAACGAACGTCGAATCAGGTCTCTCGGATGCGTGCTCTCCACTTCCTGTCGTGATGGCAAAGGTGACTGCGGTGCGGTTGGCGCGCGAGAAGCGGAGCTGGCGCAAGACGATCAACGCCTCCTCGCCGAGCAGCATATCCACAATTACGGCCTCGAACTTTTGCTTATCCAAAAGGCTGGACGCGACAAAGCCGTCCTGACAGATCTCGGGGCGAATGGCAAGAGGCTGCAGGCATTCGATGACTAACTGGCGCGTTGGTGCATCTTTGCACAGGACTAATGCGGTCCCGGCTGTGGCTGACTCTGGTGGGATATTCATAACTGTCATTCGCGACTTCCTGACTGCGGTGTGCCGTTGGCTTCGGGATGAGACGGAGTTCGGGAGGGGCCGCTCCGCGTCATGTGCAAAAGCGCTACCAGCAGCGCTCCAGTCGCAGAGCTGAATACGGCAAGTCCTAGCACCAGCAGATAATTCACGGTCGGTTCTCCCTGTTGGTCGCGCACAGGATGTGGGCTGCGGTCACTAGAGGTCAGCTTGAGGGCGAGAGCGCTTACTGTCAATCGAATTGGGGGCAACGAACAGCAGAAGTTACTAAGTATTTTACTGTAGTTACTAAGTACTTAACTTATTAAGTTGAATAAGTTGACTTGTGTTGCCGACGACTGCAATTTAAGCCTTTGCGGTTGAGCATCGGATCTCGCCTTTCTGGACAAACGAAGCCTCTGTTTACTCTTGCGCTATGAGCACTTTAGCTGTTGACCCTGAGACCTCCAAATGAGGTATGCTCAGGACAAGCGGTTCCCCTATAGGGAGAGTGCATGGCTGATCTAGATGCGGTTCTAGAGCAGTTGAAAAAAGAACGTGAACGTGCGGTGGGCGAGCTTAAACAGCTGGAAAAGGTGATTGCCGACCTGAGCAGGGTGACGACAAAGGGTCTCGGGTCTTCATCCCGTTTTGGCAAACGCAAACACCAACTGTCGGCGGCAGCCCGTGAGCGCATCGCGGCAGCGCAAAGAGCGCGCTGGGCGAAGGTGCGCGCGCAGTCCAAGAAAGTATTGTGAGTTTCGCATAAGCCGGCGCAGCCAGCGGGAAAAAGATCAGTATTTTTCCGCTAACCGCGCCGGCTGCATTTCTGCCCGAGCAGTGGCGTTTGGGAAACAGCCTGGAACGCAATCACGATCAGGAACGAGAGATCAGTCGGCGGCGACGATATTGTTGGCGGCGGGGGCAACCTGCTCGGGGCGGCGGGGCGCGCGGTTCGAAGGCAAGCCGGCATCGCGGATCTTGTAGAGCAGAGCCCGGTAGCTGATGTTCAGGGCGCGGGCGGCGCTTTTGCGGTTCCAATGATGATGCTGCAAGACTTTTAGGATGAGCTTGCGCTCGAGTTCGCGCACCGCCTGGCGAGTGATCTTCTTCAGCGAGATCGGTCCCTCGACGGAGATATCGGCGCTGAAGAAATCTACTTCGCGCGGGCGCAGATCGCCGGAGATGGATTCTTCAGTGCCGAGAATCACGTAGCGCTTCATCAGGTTTTCCAACTCGCGCACGTTGCCCGGCCAATGGTATTTCTTCAACGAGTTCATCAGATCGGCCGAAGGATGAACCGCGCGCGCGTTGAATTTCCGGTTGTAGTATTCGAGGAAGTAACTGATCAGCTGCGGGATGTCGGCGGCGCGCTCGCGCAGCGGTGGCATGTGGAGATTGACCACGTTGATGCGATAAAACAGGTCGGAGCGGAAGTTGCCCGCAGCGATTTCCTCTTCCAGCTTTCGATTCGTCGCGCAGACCACGCGAACTTCCACCTTTTTGTCTTCCTGTGCGCCGATGCGGCAGAACTGGCCATCCTGAAGCAGTTGCAGCAGCTTCGACTGCAGGCCCATATCGAGCTCGGAGATTTCATCGAGGAATAGCGTGCCGCGGTGCGCCATCTCGACGCGGCCCGGCTTCATGCCGTAGGCGCCGGTGAAGGCCCCTTTTTCGTAGCCGAAGAGTTCGCTTTCGAGCAGCGTTCCGGGAATCGCCGGGCAATTCACTTTGACCCAGGGCCCGGTTTTCCATGGAGATGACGAGTGAATCATGCGGGCGATGATGTCTTTGCCAGTGCCGCTCTCTCCCTGGATCAGCACGGGGACATTCGCGACGGCAATTTTGGCTAGCCGCTCGCGCAATAGCCGCATGGCCTCGGTACTGCCGAATACGACCGAATCAGGAGGCATCTCACCGAGAGGCTGAATCAACGCGCTAACTGGATTTGAAGTGCTCATAAGTGCGCCGGCGGCGGAATTTGCCTTCGAATCTAACTTCGAACTAGCTCTGGACTCCAGCTTCCGCAGCACAGGCTTATGGTCGGATGTGCATCTGGAGAACCAAACACAGGGGGAGCTGGACGTATTCTAGCAAGTTAGTCTATCTGATTGATGAAAGGCAACTTACTAAAGATTACGAGGGATCACAACTGGTAATCATCAAAGGTGGAGAGCACTCCAGGAGCAAACAAGGGCGAGGGAAAACATTTTCACAATGTAGAAGCGAGTTTCCGTCGAGGCTTGGCGGAAGGCCGGCTCAGAAGTGGCCGGAGGAACTTCAAGGCGACCAGGTTGTAACCCTCGCCATGCTGCGTCCGCAATACCTTGGCGCGCAGGTTCCGGGTGACTGTGGGCAGGTCGGCCAATGCGCCTAATGGAGCGCTTGGGATCTCGAGCGACACCTGAGCGGCAGCAGGAACGGAGCGGCGGACTGCGACCAGCATGCCGCCGGCAGAAACGTTCAGGGCGGTGGCAAACTCCAGGAATTCCTTGTCAGACTCCGCCCGGCTCCGGACAAAGACGGGAATTGCGAGGGGCAAACGTGGCCACTTTCTGCGCTCTGCCATCGGAGTCTTTTTACCCACAAACACCCCTTCGCCCACCCTTCGACCGAACACTCCAAGCATCTCAGGGGCCAAAGCCGAAGGTAACGGTCAGATCCGCGGACGAACCCGGTGACAACCCTAGGCAACAAGGGCAATTCTCGGTACCGGTGGGCTTAAGACCCGTCAAAGTGCGGCTTTTCATTGGTTTGCAGCAGGCTGGACCTCGCTGCACGACCGCCGCAGAAGGCACCCGTAAGCTCTGAAATAGTGCAAGGTTTTGCTACACTTGGGTAATCACCTTACATTTTTCGTTGACACGGAAAATTGCCTAGCATACGATTTTGTTACAGCATTCTTTATTGACCAGTCGAGCATTTCCCCCTCTGTGCGAGACCGCCGAACCCCTTATGGCCACTGTGCAAAAGAACGTGTGTGTTCCCGAGCCTGCAGAGGAAAAAAAGGCCCTGGCGCCTCCAGCTTCAGCCGAGGGGCTGCCCAACCCCGCTGACTTGCAGCAGGCCTATTCCGAGTTGCAGCAGCGCTTTCAGCGCACCACGAACGCGCTTGGCTCGGCTGCGCACGATTTGAAGACTCCGCTGGCAATTCTGAACGGCTACGTGGAACTGCTGCAAAGCGAAAAGCTGGGATCTTTGAATACGCGCCAGCGCGAAGTGCTGACCGACATGCAGTCGAGCGGCAAACGCCTGCAACAGTTCATTCAGGATTTCCTCACCTATAGCGCCCTCGAAACCGGCGGCCTCAAAATGCAGTTTGAGCCGGGCAATATCAACCATTGCCTCTCCGACGTATGCCGCTTGTGGTCGACTCGTTTTCAGGAGAAGGGATTGGCGCTTTACTTCCTCGCCAACGACAAGGTGCCGGAGTTTCCATTTGATTCTCCCAAGCTTGAGCGGGTGATCTCGAACCTGCTGGAGAACTCTTTCAAGTTTGTTTCGCAGGGCGGCACCGTCTGGTTGCACGCCGAGCCTTACCAGTGGGAGCGCCGTTCCACGAGCCAGCCGGCCTCCGGCGGTGAGAGGCGCCGTCAGGATCTCTCACAGCCGAATTCCGTAAAAGTCAGCGTATCGGATACGGGTCCGGGAATTCCCGCGGAGTTTCATCAGGAGGTCTTCGACGATTTCTTCCGCTTGCCCGGCACCGAAAATCAGGAAGGCATGGGGCTTGGATTAGCGATTGTGCGCCGCCTGGTGCAAGGCATGGGTGGAAAAGTCTGGGTCGAGAGCGATCCCGGCGCGGGCTGCAAGTTCTCGTTCCTCATTCCCTATAAACCCTCCCCGAACCCCGCAGGCAAAGGAAAGAATCGATGAAGGAAACCGCCAAGATTCTCCTGGTGGATGACGAACCAGCCATGCTCCGCTACATTCGGACTCTGCTGGAGGTCGACGACTACAAAGTGGAGACCGCGTCCACCGGCGAAGAGGCTTTGCAACGCATAGACAAAGGCATGGAGCCGGATCTGGTTCTGCTTGACGTGCTCATGCCCGGAATCGACGGGCTGGAAACCCTGGAACAACTTCGGCAGAAGCGGCCCGGAGTAAAGGTCGTAATGCTTTCCTGCGTCAACGACACGAAGAAAGTTGTGCAGGCGATGCGCCTCGGCGCGCACGACTACCTCACCAAACCATTTCAGAAGGCGGAACTCGACGCAGTAATCGATCAGTGCATCGGTGAGGGCAAAGCGGTCGTCGGCGGAGACGCTGAAGACGTCGGCGACGACATATTCTTCATTGCCGCGAGCCCGGCCATGCGGAAGATTCGTTCGCAAGCCGCTCTGGTGGCCAAGGTCGATATTCCGGTATTGCTGCTCGGCGAGAGCGGAACCGGCAAAGAAGTTCTGGCACGCCTGATTCACAAGCTCTCAACGCGCGCTCACCGCACGTTCATGAAGGTGAATTGCGCGGCCGTTCCCGCTGACTTGCTGGAGAGCGAGTTGTTTGGCTACGAGCCCGGAGCCTTCACCGGGGCAACGCACGCCAAGCCTGGCAAATTCGAGCTGTGCAACAAAGGCACATTCCTGCTCGATGAAATCGGCGAAATGCCTCCGCAACTGCAGGCCAAGCTGCTCCACGTGCTGCAGGACCAAAGTTTCTCGCGTCTGGGCAGCCGCAATGTCATCAAGGTGGACGTACGCATCCTCGCGGCCACCAACATCGATATTCCTGAGGCACTGGCTGCTAAGCGCTTGCGCGAAGATCTGTACTATCGCCTGAACGCGTTCACCTTGCAACTGCCGCCGCTGCGCGAGCGCAAGGAAGAAATTCCGATCCTGCTGAAGCATTTCATGACGCGCATGGCCGAACGCTACGCGCGTCCGCAGCTTCCACTTTCTCCCGCGCTGCTTGAGGCTTGCCAGGCACACTCATGGCCGGGCAATCTGCGGGAGCTGAACAATTTTCTGAAGCGCTATTTAATCCTGGGCGATGAGAGTCTGGCTGCGGCCGAACTGCAGCCCCGTCCCGATGGCAACGGCGGCAGCGCGCGCGGAGATTCCGCGAAAAGCGGAGACGCTGGCGGAGGTTTAAAATCGCTGGCCCGCAGCGCCAAAGACGAAGCCGAAGGCGAAGCCATCCGGCAAGCCCTCGAGCAAACCAACTGGAATCGCAAACGCGCAGCGGAACTTCTGCAAATCAGCTACAAAGCGCTACTCTACAAAATCCGCCAATACGGAATCGCCGAAGCCAAGAGCCACCACAAGCTTTCCGCCGGAGCCTAGAAGAAAAAACGGCGTCCGGCGTCCGCTTTCCGGGAATCAGAAAACCCGAAGCCCGAAAGCCGAAGCCCGCCCTTACGGTGTAACCGTCAGCTGAAACGGCACCGTGAAGCTGAACGAGCCCGAGGTCGCCGTAACCGTCATCGGATAAACGCCCGATGGAGTTCCACTCACCGGTACCGGCGTCTTGGTGCTACTGCAAGCGGGCTGCAGCAGAATCAGCGCAAAGAACAGCGAGAGCATCAACAGGCCCAGCAGTCGAGCTTTCTTTCCTTTTCCGCCTACTCGCCATCCCAGCAAAGTCATGCCCGGAACCATCAGCCAGAGCGCGTAAAACGAGCGCCGCCATCCCGCTGAGGAGGCCGTCGATACGGGCTGCGCGGTCGTGGTCAGCCGCAGGGTGGTCGATTGCGCGCCGTTCGCCAAATTGATCGAGCTTGGCGTGAAGTTGCAAGTCGCCCCCGAAGGCGGAGAGCTGCAACTGAACGAAACATTGGCCTGTGTAAACCCGCTGGCCGGGCTCACCGTCACGCCATAGGTGGCGATCTGACCCGCCGGGATGTTCTGAGCCGGCGGCGAAATGAACAGCTTGTAGCCCGCTGCCGTAAAAGTAGCAGTCGCTACGTTGCCGACGCTTGTATTGCTTAGGTTCGCCGATACCGTGGCATTCACCGAATACACCCCGCCCTGGTTCGGAACCACAGTGAAGACGACTAATGAGGTGGCACCGGCTTGCAGCGTTTGGATCTGGCAAGTCACCGAATTTTGGGCGGGCGCACCGCACGTTCCCGAACCCGCAGTTCCGCTGACGAAAGTCGCCTGCGAGTTGTCGACTGTGCCGGTTACGGTGACAAAGGTCGCAGGGTCTGGCCCCTCGTTGGCCACGGTAAAGGTTGTAATGACCTGGTTGCCAGCGCCCACAATTCCCACTGGGGATATGACCGGCGGCACGCAGTTGATGCACAAATCAGTTGCCGGGCCAAGTTTTGCCGCAAACGCGTTGCGCGCACCCTTGAGCTGGTTCTGCACCGGATTGAACGTAGTGAAGGTACTCGAAGTAGTATCGCCGACAAAGTAGCTATTCAGGTTGCTATCGACCGCGATGCCCGTACCGCGATCCGTGCCTCCCGCTCCAGTTGCTGGTTCGCAACAATAAGTAACGTAGGAGCCAACTCCGTTCTGGCCCGTGACCGTCGTCGTATCGATTTGCGCAAAGAAGGCGTTCTGCGGGCCAAGTAGCGCGCTCTGGATGGGGGAGGCTGTGACCGGGAAGTTAGTCGAACTGGTCGCCCCGGTGACGACTACATCGGCGAGCGAAGAGTTCGTCGCATCCAGCACTGCGATCGCCGACCCGCTATCGTTCCCCGATCCGCCCAGATAAGTAAAATACGTAAGCTGAACAAAATTTGGAGTGCCGCCGGCGGCGAGTGTAGGGTTGGTCATTCGCGCCACATACGCGTCAGTGTTAGAAGTTGTGGTGGGGCAGCTCGCCGTCGTCGCAGCCACCACTCCCGGGCTATTCAGGCAATCTTGATAGGCTGCCGTACTGGTAGGCAAAACGAAATCCGGAGAATTGGTTGATCCTGTGAGGTAAATATTGGCAGCGCCGGAATCAATCGCGATGCCAGCGGCTGAATCGTTGCCCATACCTCCGAGGTAGGTCGAGAACAGCAGCTGCGTGGCACCGGTCTGAACCGCATTGGGATTGATCTTGGCCACGAAAGCATCAGTCGGGTACGTTGTACCGAGATTCGTGTTCGAACACTGCACCACGACCGGCAGAACGGTCGGCGGGGAAGTATCCAGGCAAGGCTGATAGGCGTTGAGGATGGGAAAATCCGATGTCCCATTCCCGTTGCCGTACGCGCCCGAGCCGCTGTTGTAGAAATTCGTGGTGCCATCAAAATAAATGTTGCCGATCGCGTCAACCGCAACGCCACCACCCACGTTGCAAGACGCTGGCGGAGTACACGTTACAGGCGGCACAGGAGTCGTCCCGCCAAAGTACGTCGAATAGGTAATGCCGCCTGTACTGGAGATGTGGGTATTCAGCTCGGTGACGAAGAACTGCAGGCTGCCCGGGATTTTTGATGAGGTTTGGTATGCGTCATTGCTTGCGGGAAAAGCGTCTGTGCCAGCCGGCGTGTCGTCAGAGGTAGTGGTGCCAGTAACGAAAGCATCCCCATTGAGGTCGATCGTCATCCCGCTGGCCTGGTCGTTGCCGTTGCCGGAGAGATAAGAAGAATAACTGAGAGCCGATCCACCGGGGTTGAGTTCGCTGACGAACACCGAAGTGCACGTAACGGAGGCGCACTGCGTGCTCTTGGCCTCAGGCGCGGATTGATAGTATTCGCCGGTGGTTGGGAAATCTGGAGAGGTCGTGTTGCCTGCGATGAACGCATCGCCCTGACCGTCGACGCTTATGCCGATGCTGCTATCGGATCCACTGCCACCGATGAAGGTTTCATACACAACCGTGGACGTGGAAGGATTAATCTCGGCGACGAAAATATGGCTGGGGCCGGCCGGGGTGATCGTCAGCGTCGTCGGAATCGAAGTCCACGCAGCATCAGGAAAGGAGCTTTGCGGCGATGTAGTCGTACCCACAATGTATATATTCCCGTTGCCATTGACTGACACCGAAGGCGAGGTTTCCGTACCACTGCCGCCGAAGTAAGTAGAGAAATCGAGCACAGGATCGATAATCAGTTCGCGGCTGCGATCGTAGGAGCCGATTTCGAATGCGACGCGGTTGCCGGCGCGCAGAACGAATCGTCCTGCAACCGGCGTTTGCCGGTCACCATCGCGCTGATAAATGTGCGGAGCCTGCAGGCGCAACCCGCCATCGTCCTCACCAGTGAGAATCAGGTCGCCGCCGCTCAGCTTCAGCTTGTCAGCGCCCTCAAACTGCAATTCGGCCAGCGACGGATCGGCGCCCGGAGCAACCTTGAAGTCATATTCCAGCCGTCCCTCTTTGCCGTAAAAAACCAGATCGATTCCAGGATAGACACTCTGATAGCGAACTCCGGCAAACTGCGGAACGCCGGTATGCCAGCGCTGCGGGTCATTTCCAAAAATGTAATTGCTCTTGCCTGGCAGCGGATTGGTTCCGGAAGTCGCCGCAGCGGAATTCGCTCCAACCAGTTTCATGCGCACATATTGTTGGTCAGGCGCCGAGCGGGCCGTCTGCATCGTGAGCACGGCGCTAGTCTCATCGAGAAAAAGGCTGTATCCCGTGCCGCGCGCGAGAAATTTCACCCGTGAATCGGCCTGGCCCTGATTGGCTTCGAAGATCAGAGGCAACTGCCCGAGAATCGAGCGCGCGTCCGGCTGCGAAAGCCGCGCCTTCGCCTGCAACGGAGTCAGCCGCGAAGACGAAGACTTCGATGGCAAAGAAGATCTCGAGGCGCTCAGTGTCGAAGCGGCAGAAAGCTGATCCACGGACTTCAGCGCCGCGCGGCAGAAACCCGAGCCCAGCAGCGCCGAGCCCGCCAGCAACAGCACCAGCATCGCTCCGAGAGCGCGCATCCGCGCCCCGCTGCTTCCGGAACCCTCTAAGCTTTTTTCCGCGCTTCGTCTCTTCACGCTCTGCCTTTCCGCATCTCGTCCCAATCTTCCTGCCAACCAACGGCCATTGCCCATTACGCTTTTCCTCCGATACAACCCAATCGCTTTTAACCCGCTAATTATGGAGAGAGTAGAACGGCGCGAGTCAGTACTCACCCTGCGCCGGACGAAACCGCCCGCTGCTGACGTGCATTAGGAACTGGCGGAAAACAATTAACTACTTAAACATCTGGCGGATAGCCAAGTCAAGCGAGCCTCTGCCGTCACGCACGCACCCGCATTTGTCAGATGCGTTGGCGGACGAAGAAAGATGCCGAAGCATGGCACGAAAGTGGGATGAAACGAATTGCGAACCGCCTCGCAGCCCCGCTTCAGCATTTACCGAATCAGTTCCCGGAGCCTTTTTGCTCTTGCAAACCGCTGGCAATTCGATACAGTTGAAAGAATCAGGGCCGCTGGGGGCAGCGGATTCCTGGTCCCCCCAGCGTGAATTGATTCTGTACCTGCCCTGATTGAATCTTCGACGATTGAATTTTAGACGACTGAATTTTCAATAATTTGATTTTTGGGGTTGAGTCTTCGACGATCGGATCCTCGACGATCAATCTTTGTTAAGCAGCATTTCGTTAAGCAGAATGTTTTCGGAACATACACACGCGATGCAACCAGAGCCCCATGAGCGGCGGATGATGCGGCGCTTCGATATGCGCCTTCCGGCGATAGTTCGCCTGAATCCAGTAGCGGCTAGTCCGAATAGCAATGAAGGTCAGAACAACGAAGTCCAGAATAGCGAATTCCACACCGAAACCCAGAACGTAAGCGCCCGCGGAGTTTTTTTCTACCTCGACAAGCCGCTTCCGGCAGGCACGCCGTGCGAAGTCACGCTTACTTTTCCACCCCACATCACGCTCACCGACGCAGTGCGTGTACGCTTCACGGCGCGCGTAATCCGCGTAGAATCCCCATTGCCCTCGCAGCGCATCGGCACCGCCGCCATGATCGAGGACTACGAATTCCTCCGCTCCGGCGGCAGCCCCGATTTCTTCAGCGCCCTGCAACGCGAAGCGGAGAACTGAGCCGGCCTCCGGCGCTCGGCTTCCGGCGCTCACACTCGCGTTGTCATCCCGAGCGAAGCGAGGGATCCTGGTTTTTGCCCGCGCTACGCGTGTCGCCGCCACAAGCCAACACCAAGATCCCTCGGTTCGCTCGGGACGACAAGCGTCTCTCAGGCTGGAGCCCGAGAGCGGACGTGCGTCACTTCCCCTTGCCCAAATCCTTCATCTGTTTTCGCACCCGGCTATAACGCCGAACCAAGCTTCCAATATAGAGCGCATGAATCAACCACGTAACCGTGTACGCAGCGTAAAGAAATTTGATGGAACCTGCTGAATTCATCGTGACCCTCCGCCGAGAGGAACTTTAGCCGAACTCTGCACAACTGGACTGCCATGCTCTTCCAACGATTCCAGCGCCTCCGCTTCTTCCACTTCACGCCGCAACTTCTCCAGCCGGAATCGCGACCAGCACACTAGAAACCCGAAGCACAGAAAAGCCATCCAGTTCAGCAGAAGAACATGCAGCATCCGCAAATCCATCGAGCCACCGCCACCGATCACCGGCTGAGGATGCTGCGTCCGAAAAAACCAGATCGAAAAATAAACCAGCGGAACATCGAGCGCTCCAAAAACTGCCAACACCGCAGCCAGCTTCTGCGTCTGCGCGCTGTCGGAGAACCGCCGCAGCACCAGATAGCTCACATAAATCAGCCACAACACCAGCGTCGAAGTGAGCCGTATATCTCCCGGCGCCCACCAGATGCCCCACACCGGCCGCGCCCAGATCGGCCCGGTAATCAGAACGATGGTGCAGAAAACCACGCCCACCTCGGCACAGGTCACGGCGAGCACGTCAACATCCTGCCCTCGGAACAGCTTTCCAACCACGAAATACAGCGCCGGAATCATCAAAGCCGTAGTCGCTGCCGAACTTGGATACATTCCAATCGTCTGCAACCAATCTCGCACTTGCGGAATGTAAGGAATGATGACGCCCACGATCCCGACCGCAATCGCAATCCACTTCGCGGCGCGTTGCGTCGAAGGTTTCGCATCGGCAAGATAATGCACCGAAGCTACGAAGTTGATAAAGAACAGCAGAAAGGCCGTCCACGCCGAAGGCACGTGATAGAAAATGATGCGGTAAACATCGCCCTGCAAGGCATCCGTGGGCGCGACGAACATCGCCTGGTAAAAAGTGTAGGCCAGAAAAAGCGCCGTCAGCACCGCCAGGATGGGAAACGCTTTTTTCATTGATTCGCCTAACTCAGCGGTTAACTCAGAGGCCCTAAGTTCATTCCGCTTGCAGCACCGTGTCGAACAGCCCGACACAAGCTGTAGTAAACACTACATCATAAGTGACAAGCAATATGATGTAGAAGTGCGCCGAATCCTCTCCCGTAAGAATGCTGGTGGTGGCAGCAACCATTGCGATCACCGCGGGAATCGACACCGGGAACAGCAGCAAAGGCAGCATCAGCTCGCGGCTGCGCGTGCGCAAAGACATCGCCGCAAAAAAAGTCCCATTCACCACCAGCGCCCACGTTCCCAGCAACGCCACCGGAACCAACTGCCACGCCGGACCCAATACGCGCAAGTTATAGAAGATCACAAACAACGGCGCCATCAGCGCTTCCAGCAGGCTCACCAAAAGAAAGTTTCCCAGCGCCTTGGCCACAAACAACGCGGTCCCCGGCGCTGGAGACACGCGGTAGCCATCGAGCACCTGATTCCGCAGCTCCCGCGCCCAGGTCTGGTTCAGTGCAACCACCGAGGCAAACAAAAACGCTATCCAAACTAAGCCGCCAACAATATGCCGCGATTCTTCCGCCAGAGGATCGAACGAAAAAACGAAAATCACCACCACCAACAGAGAGAAAAACAGCATGGCATTCAGCGCATCTTTCGAACGCCACTCCAGCCGGATATCTTTCGCCAAAGTCGCAAGCGTGATCGACCAGAACGATCTCATCGTTCCTCCGCTCGCGCCGCGTCTCGCGCGAGATGAGGAGTGCGGTCAACGATCCGCCCGGCCTGCATCCACACAAACTCATCAGCCACGCCATCCAGCAGCGCCGCCTGATGCGTGACCACAAAAATAGTCTTGCCCGCATCGCGCATGCCCTTGAGCAAGCCCACCATCTCCTGCGCGGATTGCACATCGACGTTCGAGAACGGCTCATCCAGCAACAGAATCCGCGGATCGTGCAATAGGGCCCGCGCCAAAGACATTCTCTGCCGCATGCCTTGCGAATACTTTCCCACCGGCCGCGACAATTCCGGGTCAAGCCCCACCGAGCGGATCACCCATTCACAGCGTTCGTCGCCGGCAATGTCATAGAGGCGCGCGAAGTAGCGCAGGTTCTCCATGCCGCTCATCTCGTCGTAAAGCAGCGACGGATGCGCCATATATCCAAGTTCGCGACACGCCTCGTGCGGAGTCTTACCCTGGATGAAAATCTCGCCGCGCGTGGGCTGCGCCAACCCTGCCAGCGCGCGCATGAGAGTCGTCTTCCCCGCCCCATTTTCGCCAAGGATGACGTAGAACTTGCCCGACTCAAACTCCGCCGTCACCCCGCGCAACGCGGCGAACCGCCCAAACTGTTTGATCACGTTGTCGAGCTTAATAATGGGCGCGCCGGGAACCGTCGCTGCCGGAGTCGTCACAGCGCGTGCTCGAAAAGAATTTGTATTCCAGCAGCAGCCACAGCAAAGAATCTAAGGATTTTCTTGAGTTTTTGCAAAGGCAGGAGTCGCAGAAGTTAACGCGAAGGCCGCCGCAAAGCGGCCTTCGCCCGAACCACAACTGATCAGCGATGTTTCGGTTGCGTCTTCAACCGGGCCGCCGCTTTCACGCTGGGGCCGCCATTGCCAGCCGGGCAACTATCGCCCACTGCAGTGGTTTCCACAACATTGAAAGAACTCGTCGACGTTGCCGTGCCGCCGGAGCTTCCTAGCAACACGCCCGCGCAAGCTTCGTTGACAGTATTGCTTGTTGCGCTGCTGTTGGCCCCGCTCGGCGAACTACTTGGTTCCGTGCAAGAGCTGTCTAAATGAACACCCGCCCCGGAGCTGTAGAACACGGTATTCGACGTGGCCGTGTTGTTGTCACTGCACAGGTCGATGCCATCCAGAAGATACGTGTAACCCGTGACAACGATCGCAGGCGTGCTTGTCACTTTGTTCGAACTAACGGTGTTGTAGTCGGCGGTTTCAGCGCCGTCGGTCACCGCCACGATCCCACCCTGCGTATTGCTCACCGTGTTGGTGTTGATGGTTACGGGATTGGCGCTCGTCCCGCCGGAATCGTACAGAAGAATTCCCGTCGCACTATAGCAAGGGACGTCATTCGTGTAGCAATCCGAAGGATTAACATACACGTCATCCGTCACGGTGTTGGCCGTGATTTTCCCGCGCGCTCCAAAGCTCATCTGGATGCCGTTCTGTCCGATGAGAGTAGTAGCGCCGATTCCAACGATGTAATTGCTGCTGATCGTGGCTACCGTGCCGCTACCATCGGCGGTAATTCCGTTCTTGTCGTAATCATGAACCATGCTGTCTTCAATCGTGACCACAGCCGTCCCGCCGCTTCCGTAGCCGCTCTGGGCATAGATCGCCAGCCCATCCTGGCAGCCGAAATACGCCGGGCCCAACTCCTGGTATCGAGCCGTCACGTGGTTCACCGTGCCCGAAGCATTCTGGTAGTAAATACCCACCAGGTCAGTGCCGCATCCGCTGATCCCGTTATTGCTTCCATCGACCGCAATATTGTTGATGTTCACTACGATCGGCGTAGCCAAAGCAATCGATGGCGTCTGCACAAGGATTTGCGCAGCCGTGGGCTCTCCATTCGGATACCCATACAGATCGTTGGTGTTCACCACCACACCGGCAGCCGGAGACACGATCACCGGGTTATTCGATCCCGATGCCGCTGTGCCGGTAGTTCCGTTTGAAGCCAAACCGGTTAGCGTAAGGCTTTTCGTGATCACAACCTGCTCCGCGTAAGTGCCGGGGCAGACGTACACCGTCGAGCCTTTGGGCACGCTGCTGACGGCCTCCGAGATAGTTGAATAGCTGGGAACGGTTGGCTTGCAAGACGTGGTGCTTGGAGGCACGACGACCACGGTTGAGGCCGAAACATTTCCGCTCATAACGATGGAAAAAACAGCTGCGCCTAAAACGCACAGGGCAGCACGACGACAAACAAAAGAACGCATAGAAATATCCTCACAGTCTGGAATTTTCTTTCTTGGTTTAACTTCCTTCTTGGTTAACTAGAGGTACACCGAGGGTCGGACCTGGGATAGGCCCATACCAAGACTACATCCGGGCCGGCGGGAAGTCAATGAAGCCGCGGGTAGTCGCACACTTTGACTAGTCTTGAAAGGGCGTTGATTCGTTCTGAAAGGGCGCGGCTTCAGAGGCTGCGGAAAAACTCAAAAACGCATGCAGCGCCGTGGAAGAGCGGCGCTTCAGCGCCGCGTAGAGTCTCTGAAATCAATCGCGGCTTCAGCCGCCGGGGGCCCGTGGTAAAGATTCAGTTCGACGAGATCGACGGTCTCTGCACCTGCGTCACGCTCTTCGGCATCGTGCCCGAGGAAGTGCCATTGGCTGGCGTGCCCGGCTGCTGCGGAGCATACTTCGATGCGCACTTCGCCTGCAGGCCCTTGGCATGAAAAACCCCGTCGGCGCCATACCTGCCGTCGGCCAGCGCCTGCGAATCGTCCTTGAAAGTATCCGGAGGCGCTTCCGTCCCGGTGTAATCCACTGACAGCAACTGATTCTGCTCCATCAAAACAAACTGCACATGCGTGCCCGTTCGCTTGATCGACCCCGGCTGCACATTTCCCGCAACCCGCAAACGCTTCGCATAAGCGCCGTTCCCCATCTTGTGCAGTTCGCTGATGGTGACGTAATAGCTCTTGCTATCCTGCACGCCGGTATAAGCGAGGTAGCCGAGCAGCAACAAAATCCCGACCGTAGCCGCACCGAACTTGAGATAAGTTTTGCCTTGACTGGACATAAGGTAACCACCGCTGGGGGACAATCTGACCTTCACTTAAGACTTTACGCGTCCGCACCGCCAGAATCAAGATTACCGAGTGGTGGGTCAGTTTGATTTCCGCAGCACTTCCGGCGACGCTGAGTCGAATGTCCGCGCCCCCCGTGCGAAAAAGCCTGCCCCGAGCGGAACTCGGGGCAGCCCTCGACGCCACTCACCAAATGCGCACACGATCCGTAGGCGCAAGGTACAGCTTCTCGCCGGCCTTAACGTCGAAGGCAGCGTACCAGGCATCGATATTGCGAACCTCCAGCGCGCGGTATTGCCCGGGGGAGTGCCCGTCCGTAGCCACTTGCTGGCGCAGTGTCGCGTCGCGTTCCTTCTCTGCCCAGGCTTGCGCAAACGCGAGGAAGAATTGCTGGTCATCTGACAGACCGTCCTGCGCGGGCACATTCCTACCGGCCACAGATGCTTTATATGCGTCGTAAGAAGCGGCGAGTCCGCCCAGGTCAGCGATGTTTTCTCCCAGCGTCTGTTTGCCGTTCAGAGCCAGGTCGGGAAACGGTTTGTAAGTGTCATACAGAGCGGCCAGTTTTGCCGTGGCCGCTTGAAAATGAGCCAGGTCGTCCGGCGTCCACCAGTTGCGCACGCGTCCCTTCGAATCGAATACGCTGCCTTCATTGTCGAAAGTATGGCTGATCTCGTGGCCAATCACCGCTCCGATAGATCCATAGTTCGCTGCGGCCGGGGCTTTCGGATCAAAAAATGGCGGCTGCAGAATGCCCGCAGGAAAGTTCAACGCGTTTTGCAGCGGCAGGTTCACCGCGTTAATGGTTTGCGGCGTCATCGACCACTCCTTGCGGTCGATCGGCTTGCCCAACCGCGCTATCTGCCGTTGATACTCAGACAATTGGCCGCGCCAGAGGTTTCCGAAAAAGTCGTCGGCTTTCACTTCATAATTTGAGTAGTCGTGCCAGCTTTCCCCATACCCTACGCCGACATACAACGTGTCGAGCTTTGCCAATGCCTCGGCCTTCGTCACCGGATTCATCCACGTCAGCGCTTCAATTCGCTTGCGGAATGCCACTTTGAGATTCACGACCATGGCCTCGACCTCCGCCTTGGCTTCCGGCGGGAAGTAGCGCTTCGCGTAGATTTGCCCCACGTCATCGCCCAGAAACGCGTTGACCACGCCTACGCCGCGCTTCCAGCGCTCCTGCTGCTCGGGGACGCCCGAGAGCACTTTCCCGAAGAAAGCAAACTGTTCGTCCGCGAAAGCCTTCGGCAATCCGAAGGAGTAGGACTCAATCAGGTGGTAGGCCAGCCAATCCTTCCAGGTTTCAAGCGGAGTGGAGGCGACCAGAGCCGCTTCTGCGGCAAACGCCGTGGGCTGCCAGACGATAAAGCTCTTTTGTTTTCCGAGTCCCGCGCTTTGCAAATACTCGGCCCAATTAAGTCCGGGCGCTTTCGTGTTGAAATCGCGCAGCGTCCAAGTATTGTTCGCCTTGTGGATGTCATCGTTTTCCGCCAGGCTGATATGCTTTTCGGCAATCGCATGCTCCAGTTCGACGATGCGAGTAGCGCGAGCGTCGGCATCGTTGAATCCCGCAAGCTTCAGCGTCGCAGCCACATGCGCCTGATACTTGGTGCGCGTCTCGCGCATGGCATCGCTGTTGGAAATGTAATATTCGCGGTCCGGCATCCCGAGCCCGCCTTGCAGCAGATACGCGGTATAGTGCTCGACGTCGTCGAAGTTCGGCGCAACCCAAAGCCCGAAAAGTTTTGAAGTATGGAAGTTGGTGTTGTTGAGCGGGTCCACATCGGCGCGCAAAGTTTCGCCCAGGGCGCGCGCCAGGGCGCGCTTATTGTGGATCGCCGCGATAGCGTCAAGATGCGGTTTCAGCGGCTTCAGGCCTTTAGCCTCAATGCCGGCCTCATCCATGTAAGAGTTGTAGAGGTCGGCGATTTTGCGGGCTTTATCGCCAGGTGCCGCATTCTTCGCGGCCTCGCCGATCAAGTCGGCGACCCGCTTGTTGGTTTCATCCACCAGCGGCATTGCGGGAAACGTTGCCCCGTGGTCCGATGGAATCTCCGTGTGCTTCATCCACTCTCCGTTGGCATATTCGTAAAAGTCATCGCCCGGCCGCACCGTGCGGTCCATATAAGACAAGTTAACGGCCGGGCCCGTGGGCAACGGGGCCGAGAGTGAAGGATCTTCTTTAGCGGGAGCTGCGCCAACCGCGGCAAACAGCGACAGCAGGACCACGGCGGAGACAAAGACGTTCGCCAGCGAAAATTTACTACGCGTTTCTTTCATGAATGTGCTCCGCGAACATTATCGACGAAAAGAGCTGACATTTAGACGGGCACCCCAAAAGAAAGATAGCCCATCCTCGGATTTATCCACTTTGTCATTACGGCTGATACGCCGCTGCCATTTCCACTTTGTCATTGCAGCTGACACGCTGCGGCCATTTCCACTTTGTCATTACCGCTGAAACCCAGCAATTCACACTTTGTCATTCCGACCGGAGGCGGAGCGAAAGCGACGGCGGCGCGGAGGAACCTGCTGTTCTTTCGCCGGCCCGATGTATCCTCGAATCATGGCGGAGGCGGGAACGCTTGCACAACCAGATCGGGAAGGGCACGAGTTCCGCTTGTGCCATAAAACACCGGAAAAGACGCGGCTTTCAGCCGCTGAGGTTTGCCGTTTCTGAACAGAGATCATACCGGCGGTAGATTCAAGCATCATGCGGACCGTCATCAGAACTACTCCCCATCGCACCCCAAAGAAAACCGCAGAGCAGCACAAACCTCATTCATCCGAGCAGAACTAAGCTGAGCCACACGCCTCCCGATGCGTTCTCGCGACACCGTAACGGCATTGTGCAGGTTCACCGCACACGGAAACTTCATGCCGTCCTCCTCATTCAGCACCACTTCCGAAGGCACGCCGCGAATCGTCGAAGTAACCGGCGCCACCGTAACTGTGGATAGGTACGTGATAGCGCTGTCGCGGGTAAGCACAAGGGCCGGCCGTTTCTTGTCAGGCGCGGAAAAATCGTAGAGCCGAATCTCGCCTCGGGCTATTCGTCCGGCCATGTGGCCTCCGATTCCCACCGCTGCGATTCTGCCTCGCCCTCCGCATGTCGCGTATATCCCTGGCGGTCGCGCTCTTCACTGGCGCGCAGTTCCAACCGGCGAAGATGTTCCCGCAGAGCGTCGCGCACCAAAGCCGACCGGTTTCGCCGAGTCCGCTTCGCAGCCAGGTCAGCAGCATGTAACAGCTTCTTATCCAGCACGATTTGAACAATTTCCATGTGTGGAACCTATTCCACAGTATACTCCACATGCGCATTCTGACCCACACAAGGACAATGTCAGCCCATTTACAACCAGGAAGCTGCTCCTCTGACTTTTCCACAGCCCCATTGTGACATCTGACCTTGTGCGCATATCGAACTTGCGCGATCATGGTCGAGGCAGTGACGGCCCAGAGAGACCGAATCGTGCCACCCTAAGTCGTTCGTTATCAAGATTTTGATATCTAAGTTCTTTGAAAACAATATTTTGCAAAGTCCGTTTTGCGAAACCCTTGCCCAGCAAGGCTTTCGGAGGCATCGAAATAAAAAAAATACGCCGAATCCGCCTTAAAAGGTCAAAACGCGCGAATCGCGAGATGCTGTCAAACTTTATTTTGACGACGAAATCCACGCCGATGCAGAGCCTGAAACCGGGCCTAAGAAATGAAGGTTTGCGAAAGCTGAAGTAAAAAGCTGAGAGCTGAGAGCTCAAAGCTGAGAGCTGATAGCTAGTAGCTAGAAGCGAACTCCCGCTAGAATGAAAGTAGCCTCACAATCATGATCCATCCCTGGCACGACGTAACTCCCGGCGACAAGCTCCCGCAGGAATTCGACTGCGTGATCGAGATCCCCTTCGGATCGAGCGTGAAGTACGAACTCGACAAAGCCAGCGGACTCATCAAGCTCGACCGCGTCCTTTATTCAGCCGTCTACTATCCGGCGAACTATGGCTTCATCCCGCAGACTCTGGCCGAAGACGACGATCCGCTCGACGTGCTCGTGTTCTGCCAGGACCCGGTCGTTCCGCTCACCATCATTCACGCTCGCGCCATCGGCCTCATGACGATGATCGACGGCGGCAAGCCCGATCACAAGATCATCGCCATCGCCACCCAGGATCCCGAGTTCAACTCCTACCACGAAGCCGCCGAGATGCCGCCGCATCGCATGCTCATGCTGCGGCGCTTCTTTCAGGATTACAAGCAGCTCGAAGGCAAGGCCGTCGAAGTCGATGAGATTCGCCCCGCCGGCGAAGCCTATCCCATCATTCTCGACGCGCTGCAGAGCTACAGCGATCAACGCCGCAAAGGCTTCAATCCACCGGAAAAGCACTGAACGCCGCCCTTGGGAACTTTGGTAACGCGAAGCCAAGAACTGCATCGGCCTATCGCTCGTGTACTGCGGTAACTTCTGCGGGCACCCGGTAGCCAATAGAATCTGGCGAGTCTAAAGCTTCAGTCTGGGGTTTATAAAAACTGAAGTTCATTCTGCCGAAAGGCTTCGAGGAAACTATGAAAACCGTACGACATTGCGCCTTAATCGTGTTTATGGTCGCTCTCTGTGCCGCATTCACATTCGCCGACGAACCCGGAAGGCATCCGGCTTACCTGCACGCGCTCACCGATCTCCGCCACGCTCGCGCTCATCTCGAAAACCTGGCGCCCACTCATCACATGGATAAAGAAGAAGAACACGCCATCAACGAGATCGACAAAGCCATCGACGAAATCAAGAGGGCATCGATTGACGACGGCAAGAACTTGAACGATCATCCGCCGGTCGATGCGCACATGGACCGAGCCGGCCGCTTTCACCGCGCCATGGAACTTCTGGATAAAGCTCACAATGACATTGCCCGGGAAGAAGATGACCCGTCCGTGCGCGGTCTTCGCGACCGAGCGTTGCACCACATCGACGAAGCCCATCGCATCGTCGATCATCTGATCGTTCAGGCTGCCAACCACTAGGCCGCAGCTTTCGCATCATCGAAAATCGGTCGAAGAAGAAACGCCCGGCAAATGCCGGGCGCTTCTTTTTTCCCTTGACTTAATGTACTAATAGTGTAGTACACTGAGACACATGGGACGCACTCCAACGAACGGCCGGGGTTTCCAGCTCAAGCTGGACTTGCACTCCGGAGTTCCCGTCTACCGCCAGATCATCGATCAGGTGCGGACTGGCGTCGCGTCCGGAACGCTCACCGCCGGCGATCAACTTCCCACCGTCCGCCAGCTTGCGGTCGATCTGGCCATCAATCCCAATACGGTCATGCGCGCCTACCGCGAGCTTGAACTCGGCGGCATGATCGAAACCCACCAGGGCACCGGGACATTCATCAGCAACAAGAGGGTCATCAAGAACAGCGGCGAGCGCGAGCGGCAGCTTACGCAGTTAGCCAATGAATTCGCGGCCCGCGCCGGAGCCGCAGGATTTTCTGTCGAGGAACTGCTGGATCGTTTGCGCGAGTTAGCGCCTCAGTCGAAGCAAAGGAGATAAAGCCATGACGAAAATCGAAATCGGTCAAATCAGCGGAGTGGGAAGATCACTGCTTGTCATCTGTCTGTTGGCCGGAGCAACAGTCACTGCCGCCACCAAACATCCGGCTGGAATTATTGCAGGCACCGCTCTCGGCCTCTACCTTATGTTCGCGATCAAGGTGGTGCAGCAGTGGGAGAAGGTCGCAGTGCTGCGGCTCGGCAAGTATGTCGGCTTGCGCGGACCGGGGCTCTTTCACATTGTGCCGATCGTAGAAACTCTCAGCCCGTATGTTGATCAGCGCGTGCGCGTGGCCAACGTCTCGGCCGAATCCACGCTGACCCGCGACACTGTCCCGGTGAATGTGGATGCCATTGTCTTCTGGCTGGTATGGAATCCGGAGAAATGCATTCTGGAAGTCGAGAACTTTATCGAGGCCATCAACATGAGCGCGCAGACGGCGTTGCGCGAATCGATTGGCCGCCACGAACTGGCGCAGATGATTACCGAGCGCGAGACACTCGGCCGCGAGTTGCAGCGCATTCTCGATGAGAAGACGAACCCTTGGGGCATCACGGTGCAATCGGTTGAGATTCGTGACGTGAGAATTCCGCAAGGGTTGGAAGATGCAATGTCCCGCCAGGCGCAGGCCGAGCGCGAGCGGCAGGCCCGAATCATTCTGGGCCAGGCTGAAACTGAAATCTCGAACAGCTTTGTGCAAGCCGCCGCGTCCTACGCGGAGAATCCTGTGGCCTTGCATCTGCGCGCCATGAACATGCTTTACGAAGCGATTAAAGAGAAAGGCTCGATGGTGATCGTGCCTTCGTCAGCTGTGGAAACGATGGGCCTCGGCGGCTCACTCGCAACCGCATCACTGGGCGGAGCAAAGGCCCAGTAAGCAATAAATGAACGCAAACCCACGCCGAAGACGGCTGTGAAAGGAGAAAGTATGAATTGGATTAAGGCTGGTAATCTCGCAGGACTTAAGAACAGAGTGCGCAGTGTGGCATTCCTGGTAGTTGTAACCGTCTTATCATTGACTCCGCGGAGCATTGCCCAGGCGCTGCAAAAAGGCATCAGCGTAAAGCTGGCTCCTACAAGCAGCGCGGTAGCTGTACCCGACGCCGACAACCAGGACGCTTTGATTATCACTGTGACCGAAACCGGGAAACTCTATTTCGGAATCGATATGCTCACACCAGATGCGTTGCTGGAAAAGCTCAAAGCTCGCGCGTCGCATCATGCGCAAACTCTCTACATCAAGGCGGACGCCAAGGCTCCTTATGCGTACGTCATGAAAGTTTTGGATGCGGCGCACATCGCGGGTATAGCGAGTGTGACGTTGCTGACGACTCAACCAAGAACTACGCAAGCGGGAACAACAGTTTCTCCGCTAGGAATTGAAATGGAGTTGGCTCGACACTCGCCTGAGGCAACGAAGTGAAAACGAAGGCGGCCGCTAACGGCCGCCGCTTGATCAAATTCATTTCGGGAGCGGGGTTGACCCGAGCGGAATCATCTTTTTGGATCCCGTCTTCTCTCCGAATCCCATCATCTTTTGCATTTCGTTCGGGTCATAGAAGAACGGGTTGTAATCGCGGTCGGAGATTTTTTCCGGATCGGCCTGATCGGTCACCGGGCCGGGTCCCATGATGGCCGCTCTCCTTTTCATTTCGGCCATGTAATCTTTGTCGAGGAAGACCTCAGCGGGGTTTGGAGCTTTCAACAACAAATCCCGCGGGCCAAGATAGAGATAAGCGTCCGCCATTTTTGAGAAGGAAACGCCGCTGGAATCTATGGAAGTTTCTGTTCGCTTGCCATTCTTTCCAACCCCGAACATCACGTTCGTGCCCCCAGAGGAGTGAGTCTTATCCAACAGATCTGCCAGCCAAGTCCAGGGCAGGTCTTCGACCAGCGATGGAATCGGCCACGCAGCCATCCGCGATTCGAACTCGTCGTTGTATTTCTCCAGTGGAGAGTGACTGCCAAAGCCCGCGTGGTCGGCGATCACGAGGGTCACTCCAGGATAGTTCTTCTCGTACGCTTCCACGGCTGACGCAAACAACATGGGTCCTGCGTGATTGTGGTAAAGATGCAACGCGCCGAAAAGCATGAGCGCTTTGCGGTGCTTCGAGAGCACTTCCTTTTCCATTACCGAAGCGATCACAGGGTCGCGCATCATGAATTGCCCGCGCCCGAAGTCGGCCGCGGTCTTGATTTTGCTCCAGTCAACAGGAGGGTCAGCCGCCACTACGCGAAATCGCTTTCCCGGCGGAAGCCTCTGATTGATTCTTCGAACAAGCGGAAACAGTTCCTCATAAAACGCCGACACACTGCACATCGGCTGGGTTGTGTTGCGCCAAACCTGTCGCACTTCGTCCAGCGGAACATCGTCGCCCGCAATGTAGCGGTCGAGGATCGGTTGGTAAAGCGAATTGCCGCATTCCACGACGATGTCGTTAATCTTGCCGGCAAGCTCAGGGTCTCGGATGAGATTGAGAATGAACTGGTCGAGGTCCTGATTACCGTGCGCCGCGCCCATTCCGACGACTTCGTATTTATCAAACGCAGCGAGAATCGCCTTAGCAGCATCTTGCGGCTTGGGATCGTTGCCAGACAGAGTAGGGCGCGGCACGTCGGCCTGCACCCCGGCCATTTCCTGCCCGGGGCCCGGGAGTGGAATGGATTGCTGCGCCGCGGCAGAAGCACAGCAGATTAACGCGACGATCAAGCCCGTCAGAGCGCATGCCGGACACCGAAACCATTTCATAACTTGTCTTCTCCCGCAGACTGACGAAGGTGCACTCGCGAAGGCGCCGGTGTTTGCACGCTGCGACCTACCACACGTGGCAGGCATTCTCCGCCACCATGGGCTGACCGGCTTTGCATCCCCAGGCCTTCTGGAATTCCGGCATGTTCTGCACTACTCCGTCGACGCGGTATTGGCCCGGCGAATGAGAATCGGTGAGCACACTGGTGCGCGCCATTTCGGGCCGCCGCTTCTCGCACCACACGCGCCCGAATCCCAGAAAGAAACGCTGCTCGGGCGTGTAGCCGTCGATCTTCTGGCCTTCCTTTCCGGTTTGGTCGTCGGCGATCATGTGCTCGAGCGCCATCAAAGCGATGCGCGCACCTCCGTTGTCGGCCGTGTTCTCGCCCAGAGTGAGGCGGCCGTTCAGTTTGAGATCGTCGACAGCCACAAAGTTTGAATACTCGTCGGCAACGCAACTGACGCGCTTCTCGAATTCTTTGCCATCCTGTTCCGTCCACCAATCGTGCAAGTTGCCTTGCGGATCGTACTTGCGCCCCTCGTCGTCGAAACCATGCGTAAGTTCGTGGCCGATCACAAGGCCGATGCCGCCGAAGTTGACGGCGTCATCCATGTTTTTGTTGAAGAATGGCGGCTGCAGAATGCCCGCCGGAAAGACAATCTCGTTGAACGAGGCCTCGTAGTAAGCGTTCACCGTCGGCGGAGTCATGCCCCACTCCTTGCGGTCGAGCGGCTTCTCGATCTTGGCGATGTCGCGCTTGGATTCGAATATATTGCCGCGGGCCACATTACCGAGCAGATCGTCACGCTTAATCACCACCGAACTGTAGTCGCGATAGGTGTCGGGGTAGCCGATCATGTTGCGAATGGCATCGAGTTTCACCTTGGCCTGCTTCTTAGTCTCGTCGCTCATCCACGAAAGGTTATGGATGTCTTCGGCGAGAGACTTATCGAGAGCGTCGACCATCTTGAGCATGCGTTGCTTGCCATCCGCACCGAAGGTCGCTTCCACATATCGTTGTCCCAGCGCTTCGCCCAGTTGGCGATCGGTGAGGCTTACGCATCGCTTCCAGCGCGCCGGCATTTCTTTTTGGCCGGTGAGGTTCTGCTGGAATTTGAAGTTGGCCTCCACGAATGGCTGGGAAAGCCACGGGGTTGCGGCGTTGAGCGCGTGCCAACTCACGTAGATCTTAAGCGAGTCCAGACTTTCGGATTCAAGCACTCCATTCACCTGCTTGAAGAAATCAGGATTCGCCACATTGAGTTGGGAAAAGTTCGGCGCACCCACGTCTGCGAAGTAACGATTCAGATAGAAATTGGGTCCGAGAGCGACGGCTTCGTCCCGCGTCATCTTGTGGTCCTGAGTCTTCGGGTCGCGGCGGGCCGTGCGATCCATGGAGGCCTTGGCCAACGCAGTTTCGATCCGCAGCACGGTTTGCGCGGAATCGGCTGCCTGTTGGGGCGTTTGGCCCGCGAGCGTAAATGCCTGCGTCACATATTCCACCAGGTGCTCACGCATCGCTTTCATCTTGGGGTTGTCATCTTTCAGGTAGTAGTCGCGGTCGGGAAGCGACAGCCCTCCCTGATCGATGTAGGCGATGACCAGGTCGGCGTTGTGCAAATCAGAGCGAGAATAGAAACGGAAAAGCGAACTGCCACCGACAAGCCGCAGGTGTGCGATCTCATCGATCAACGCGGTCTTATCCTGCACGGCGGCAATGTGGTCAAGTTCGGGCTTGAGCGGGGCGATACCTTTCGCATCCACGGTTTTTTCATCCATGCACGAAGCGTAGAGGTCGCCGATTCGCTGGTCGATTGCGTCACGGCTCGCACCGCCGGCAGCGGCTTTCTCCAAGATGGAGCGCTCGACCTCCAGATTGCGCTCGCGCAGTTCCGTAAACGCGCCCCAGCGCGACTGGTCGGGAGGAATCTCGGCGTTCTTGATCCAGTTGCCGCAGGCGTACTGGTAGAAATCCACGCAGGGATCGATGGTCTTGTCGATAGTGTCAAGGCTGAAACCGGGCGCAGGCTTGGTGGAAGAAGATGTCTGGCCGAAGCTGACGGCGATCATGAAAAGTAATGAGACGGTCAAGAGACGGAATCGCATAGGAAATGTTTCCTCAGTAACGTTCAGATTTTAAGCTGGCTTCACGAGACGGGCAAGGCGCGGCGTCTTGCAAAGCAGCCTGGTGCGATCATTCACTGCTCCAGATGGGCCTTCGCTCGGTGTGAGCGCAGATCAGACCTAACCCGCGTGCGGATTTTCGACGCATACGTGACGGAAACATTAGAGACCAGAGTGATAAACAACTTGCTCAGAAACTCCGCAGAGGAATTCCATTTCGGCAAAACCGCCCCTATCTCGCTGAGAATCAAGATCTCCTCCTTTGGCGGGGCAGTTGCAGGACATAGATGTGTACATCGCGACACGTTCGTTAGAAACTGCGCCTCTGCACAATGGGCGCTCGAAGCGGCTCTCGCGATGACAAGTCCCGAGGAGGTTTTTGTTTTGTCGACGGCACGTTTGTTTGCTCTCTTGCTCTTGATCGCTAACCACGCGGCGGCTCAGAATCACCTGCCCAACGACGTACCCCTCGAATTGCACAACAAGCTCGAGCCAACCGGCGGCTTCACCCCAAATACGACTACGACAGCGCAACTGCCGGATGCGACGAGCCGCCAACGAGTCGTCGACAAGAAGTTTGTCGCGGTCATGGGCGCTCTGGGTGGCGCAGAGAGTCTGCGCTTCACTACGCGCAAACTCGTGCTCGATAATGAGTTCGCCGCCGGCGCTCCATGGGTCACGCGCGTGCCCGAGAACCAGCACCTTGTCGCCAAGTACGGAGCGCTTTACGCGACTGAATTGGCCACGGTGTACGAACTCAAGAAGCCCCACTCGTGGCTTCCCGGAGATCGCGTAATCCGGAAACTCTGGTGGGCATATCCTGCGGCGATGGTGACAATCCACATTAAGAACGGTGTGGGCAATATTCGTACGCAAGGCCCCGGAGGCTGCGCTTCGGTGGAATGCGCGGAGCAAATGCAATAGTCCCTGCGCGGGTTGCGCGCGGACGGGTATAATTTGCGAATGACGAAATCCAGTGATGGTGAATCTGTGGTTACTCCGGCCAACGGTTCGAATGGCAACGGATATAACGCTCCCAAGCCGCGCGCAGAGTGGCTGACGCGGCGCAGGCAGGAGAACACCGACGGCAACTTTTCGCAGATGCACTACGCGCGACGAGGCGTAGTCACCGAAGAGATGGGCTACATTGCCCACCGCGAAAAGATCGCCCCCGAACTGGTGCGCGATGAGGTTGCGCGCGGACGCATGATTATCCCCGCGAACATCAACCATCCGGAACTGGAGCCGATGGCGATCGGCGTGGCGTCGCTGTGCAAGATTAACGCCAACATTGGCAACTCCGCGGTCACTTCTGAAATTAAAGAAGAGTTGAAGAAGCTACACACGGCCGTGCATTACGGCGCCGATACGGTGATGGACCTTTCTACCGGCGGGAACATTCACGAGATTCGCGAGGCGATTCTGCGGCATTCTCCGGTTCCCATTGGGACCGTGCCGATTTACGAAGCGATCGCGCGGGTAAAGCGCGTTGAGGATCTGAACGCTTCGGTGATGCTTGAGGTGATTGAAGAGCAAGCCGCGCAGGGCGTGGATTACATGACGATTCACGCTGGAGTTCTGATTCAGTATCTGCCGCTGATCTCGAAGCGCATTACCGGGATCGTAAGCCGCGGCGGCGCGATTCTCGCGCAGTGGATGGCTTATAACCATAAGCAGAATTTTCTTTACGAATGCTTCGACGACATCTGCAAGATTTTCAAGAAGTATGACGTCAGCTTTTCGCTGGGGGATGGGCTGCGTCCGGGATGCGTCGCCGATGCCAGTGACGAGGCTCAGTTCGCGGAACTGAAAACTCTGGGCGAACTGACGAAGATTGCGTGGCAGCACGACGTGCAGGTGATGATTGAAGGTCCCGGCCACGTGTCGATGGATAAGATTAAGGAGCAGGTCGAGAAGGAAGTCGAGCTTTGCTATGAGGCTCCGTTCTACACGCTGGGGCCGCTGGTTACCGATATCGCTCCCGGCTACGACCACATCACTTCGGCAATCGGCGCGGCCATGATCGGATGGTACGGCGCGGCCATGCTTTGCTACGTCACGCCCAAGGAGCACTTAGGGCTGCCGAACGAGAAAGACGTGAAGGACGGCATCATCGCCTACAAGATTTCAGCGCACGCCGCCGACATCGCCCGCGGACGTCCCGGCGCGCGCGACCGCGACGACGCGTTGAGCTTTGCGCGGTACAAGTTCGATTGGGAGAAACAGTTCGCTTTGTCGTTGGATCCTGAGACGGCGCGGGCGATGCACGACGAAACTTTGCCTGACGACTTCTACAAAGAGGCGGCGTTCTGCTCCATGTGCGGCCCGAAATTCTGCTCGATGAACTATTCGTCGAAAGTGGACGAGTACAACAAGCAGGTGCATGGCATCGAGAAGAAGGATTATTCGGAGCTGGTGGAGCGGCTGGTTTCGATTAAATAGCCAGGCATTCTTTGTCTGTCCGAGCGCTTTCCACTGGCGAGCCCTCAGGGGCTGAATCCCACATCTTTGCGGATGCCTAGCGGCACGGCTGGAAGAGGCGCCCTTCCCGATCCGACTACGCCGCAACGGGTCGTGCGCCTGTCTCGCCGAAAAATTTATTTCGAACCCTACGGCTGGTTCCTGCCAACTCCGTGATTCCAGAGATTTTGCAAAATGGGGGGAGGGGGGACCCATGATTTTGGCTACCTGACGTGCAAACTACCGCACACCTCGCCGGAAATTCCCCGCAAAAAATAGATGTCAAAGAGCTTAAAACACTAAGTTATTTGAATTGAAAGACTTAGGACGGGACTCATCGCGCCTTGCGCGGCAGTCACGGCCTCGAACATCATTGCGCAATTTCGGGGCGGTGCGCAAGGCAACCAACCAATCCAATCGTCGGGAGAGTACACAAAGCCCTCTGTTCGGAAGGCAATCCAGTTGCCGCTAGAGTCGAAAAGGTTCTGCACGTACATGGCTGCACCCATCGGCCAAAGCCGTACGGACATTATCGCACCACGGGGCAAGCTTATATAAAGAAAGGCGCTGAAGAGCGCCCTTGGGTAGATACAAGAATAGCTGCAGCGGCGAAGGCCGCCTACGAATGGCCAAAAATTACGCTACGTGAAATTGCTGCCGATACTGCCGCTCAATCGTTTGCATCTGGTCTTTGAGCCGCAGCTTCAGCTTCTTCAGGCGGACTTCCTCAAGTTTTTCGTCTTCGCTGAGATAACGTTTTTGGGTGAGAGAATCAAGGCGAGTGGAATATTGCATATGCTCCTGAGCCAGCTTGCGGAACTCATCATGGTTGCTCAGAGCGTCATTCGAAGTCAGCATCCAGGCAGACCTCCAATAGGGGATCACTAAGCCCCAAACTTACCACAGCCTCAAAAAGGGTTCAATGCCAAATTCTGGTGCAGTCTCGTTGTGAGATGGGGCGCCGTTTGCGTCGGCGCTTCCTGTAATTCTCTTAATCCTCTGTATCTGTAAGATAATGAAGACGCCTCTACCCTATCATTCCTGCTGCAGCCGAATTAGAATGGTAGGTTCTCTCCAGTTTTCCGCGCATTCTGCGATTCTTACTGAGAAGGATTTAAGACATGGCCACTACTACTGCGGTTCCCAAGACCAGAATTTCTGGCGGCAGCTTTCTGCTGGAAGAGCGCCGTCCGGATGAAATCTTCACGCCCGAAGACTTTACGGAGCAGCAACAGCTGATCGGGCAGACCGCGGAAGAATTCACCGTCAACGAAATTCTGCCGAACATCGAGAAGATGGAGCACAAGGATTTTTCCATCTCGCGCGATCTGGTGAAGAAGGCCGGCGACCTGGGCCTGTCTGGGGTTGAGGTCCCCGAAGCCTACGGTGGCCTCGAAATGGACAAAGTGACTGCGGCGGTGATCGCCGACCACATCGCGCAATACGCGGGCTTCGCCACCACATGGGGCGCGCATAGCGGCATTGGCTTGCTGCCGCTGGTTTACTTTGGCACGGAAGAGCAGAAGCAGAAATATTTGCCGCGCCTGGCTGCCGGCGAAATTGTCGGCGCATATGCGTTGTCGGAAGCGTCGTCCGGTTCTGACGCTTTGAACTGCCGCGCCCGCGCGCAGCTCTCAGCCGATGGCAAGCATTACATTCTCAACGGCGAAAAGATGTGGATTACCAACGCCGGCTTCGCTGACCTGTTCACCGTTTTCGCAAAAATCGACGGGGAAAAGTTCACTGCTTTTCTGGTCGAGCGGGATTTCCCTGGATTCTCCATCGGCGCGGAGGAGCACAAGCTGGGCATTCGCGGATCTTCGACCTGTCCTATTATTTTGAACGACTGCAAGGTGCCTGCGGAAAACTTGCTGGGCGACATCGGCAAAGGGCACATCATCGCCTTCAACATTTTGAATATCGGCCGCTTCAAGTTGGGCGCCATGTGCGTGGGCGGAGGCCGCGTTTCGCTCGCACACGCCATCGCCTACGCCAAGCAGCGCAAGGCTTTCAGCAAAGTAATCGCCGACTTTGGCCTGGTGCGCGAAAAAATCGCCAACATGGCTACGCTGCTCTACGTCGGCGAATCGCTCGTCTATCGCACGGTCGGCATGATGGACGGCGCGCTCGGCGAGGTCGATAAATCCAGCGCGGACGCGATGAAGGAAACTCGCAAAGCCATCGAGGAATATGCGGTGGAGTGTTCGATCATTAAAGTTTGGGCCTCAGAGATGGTCGATTACGTGGTCGATGAGACGATGCAGATCTTTGGCGGCTACGGCTTTGTCGAGGAGTATCCGGCCGAGCGCGCTTATCGCGATGCCCGCATCAACCGCATCTTCGAAGGCACCAACGAAATCAATCGCCTCATCATTACCGGATTTTTGCTGAAGCGCGCCATGAGCGGGCAATTGCCGCTGATGCCCGCCATCAAGAAACTGATGGACGAAGTGCTCTCTGGTCCTTCGATGGGCGAGGAACTTGAGGGTCCGCTCGCCGAAGAACGCAAACTCGTCGGGCAGGCGAAGAAACTCGGTCTGTTCGCCGCCGGAGCAGCGACGCAGAAATATATGCAGGCGATTCAGGATCAGCAGGAGATCATGGGCGCGATCGCCGACATGACCATTGAAACTTATGCGATGGAATCGGCGGTGCTGCGCGCGCAGAAGATTGCGGAAACGAAAGGCGAAGCTGCCGCTGCTCTTCCGATCGCGATGGCCCGCGTTTACCTCACGCAGGCGATGGAGAAGGTCGAGTCAGCCGCGAAGAAAGTCATCGCTGCTGTCGCCGATGGCGACATGCTGCGCACTCAGCTGGCGATTCTGCGGCGGCTGGCGAAGTACGAGCCGTTCAACACGATTGAACTGCGGCAGCAGATCGCGCAGAAGATGCTTGAGCGCGGGAAGTACACGCTGGCTTAGGGCAGCCGACTTTTGTCGAGGGATTCTGCGATGCCAACTGTAAAAGCCGTCGACATGGCGAAGGAAGCTGGGATCGACCCGAAGCGATTCCGTCAGGCTTTGCGCGATGAACGCTTTTCTTGGCACGCGCACAACGAACGGTGGATAGTCAAAGCGGGAAGCGACGAGCACAAAGCGATGCAGTCGGTTTTGCACAAGATTTCGAGCTGAGAGAGTGCCAGGACATGCCGACACGTACGTTCACTGCAGTTCTACACAGAGAAGGCGACCTCTATGTTGCCAACTGCCCCGAAGCTGGCACGGTGAGCCAGGGAAATAGCGTAGAAAAAGCAGTCGCGAATCTAAAGGAAGCGACAGAGTTGTATGTGGAAGAGTTCCCTTCGAAGAAAGATCGTACGAGCTAATTTTGTTTCTTCAACTCTTCCATCACGCTCTGAATTAATTCTTTCGCGTCGGTCAAGCTCTTCATGATGATCTGGATGTCCATCACAGGCTTGCCCGGCCAGCGCTGGCTTTGGCAATAGACGCCGTGCTGGCCGACCAGCGCCATGGCATCGGTGATGGTGTCCATGGTCACGGCGAGGCGGCCGCGCGGTACGCCCATCATGGTCTCGTAATGTTCGAGTTCTTCCTGCTTTTCGTCGAATACCGGCATCTCAAGATTGTAACTTGCGTGTTCGAGAGTGCATAATTGCTTTCGGCGGACGAGTTCGCACGTCAAAGTAATCAGCAATTAGCAGTTAGCGAAAGACGATTCGATAGAGATCTCGTGAGACGAAAGTTGCTGAGTGCTAATTGCTAATTGCCAACTGCTAATCGCTAAATGCTTCTTCCCGGAGAAACCATGCAAAAACGAATTGCCCTTCCCGCGCTTTTTATCCTCCTCACCACCGCCGCGCTCGCCCAGATGGGCGGAAACAAACCCAGCCCGCCAGCTTCAACCACGTGCGATCTCGGGGGCGGCAAGACCATCAAGACCGACTACTCTAGCCCGCGCATGAAAGGCCGCAAAATTTATGGCGGGCTCGTGCCCTTTGGCGAGGTCTGGCGCACTGGCGCGAATGAGGCTACAACATTCGTTACCAGTTCCGACGTCGAAGTTGGCGGCAAGACTGTCCCCGCGGGCAGTTACACGATATTTACCGTCCCCAATGCCGACAAATGGACTCTGATCGTCAACAAGAAAACCGGCGAGTGGGGTATCCCGTATAAGTACGAGAGCGACGAACTTGCGCGTGTGGATATGAAGGTCTCAAAGCTTCCCGCGCCCGTCGAGAACTTCGCGATCACCTACGACAAGTCGGCGGGCGGTTGCACGATGAAGATCGACTGGGAGACGACGCGCGCAACGGTGAACATTTCGGCGAAGTGAGAACGCGTAGTAAGAAGCGCAGCGGCATTTTGTAGCGCCGGCGTCCCGGCGCTGTCGTGGGAGCGTCCCGCTCCCACGCTCGCTGCGAAATTACACTGCAGGCTTCCACCGCAGCACCGGCTTCCGCGCCGCCGCGGTTTCATCGAGGCGCGAAACCCGCGTGGAGTGCGGAGCGTCGAGCACGGTCTGCGCATCCTCTTCCACTTCTTCCGCAATCGACTTCATGGCATCGACGAACAAATCCATTTCTTCCTTCGACTCGCTCTCGGTAGGCTCGATCATCAGCGCGCCGGGCACGATCAGCGGAAACGCCGTCGTATACGGATGGAAGCCGTAGTCGATGAGGCGCTTGGCGATGTCCATGGTGCGGACGCCTTTTTTTGCCTGCAGCTTGTCGCTGAAAACAACTTCGTGCATGGTCGGCGTGGAATATGGCAGATCGTAAGTGCCCTCGAGGCCTTTGCGAATGTAGTTCGCGTTCAGTACCGCGTCTTCTGTCGTTTGCCGCAGACCGTCCGGCCCGTTGGCCTGGATATAGGCGAGGGCGCGGACAAACATTCCGAAGTTGCCGTAGAACGCGCGCACCCGCCCCACTGACTGCGGGCGATCGTAATCGAAGCCCAGCGTGCCATCGGCCTTGGTGACGACCACTGGCGTGGGCAAAAACGGCTCAAGAATTTTCTTGATCGCTACTGGCCCCGATCCCGGCCCACCGCCGCCATGCGGAGTGGAGAAAGTCTTGTGCAAGTTCAAGTGCATCACGTCGACGCCGAAATCGCCGGGGCGCACCTTGCCCACCAGCGCGTTCATGTTCGCGCCGTCCATGTAAAGCAGGCCGCCCTTGGAGTGCAGGATGTCGGCAATCTTGTGAATCTGCTGCTCGAACACTCCCAGCGTGTTGGGATTTGTGAGCATCAGCGCGGCGACATCTTCATTCATCTGCGCTTCGAGCGCGGCGATATCGACCATGCCACGTGAGTCTGACTTCAGATTCTCAACCGCGTAGTCGACCATCGCTGCGGTCGCCGGATTCGTTCCGTGGGCGGAGTCCGGAATCAGAATCTTTTTTCGTGGACGTCCCTGCGCATGGTGATAGGCCCGCACCATGAGCAGCCCGGTCATCTCGCCGTGCGCGCCCGCCGCCGGCTGCATCGTGATCGCATCCATTCCGGTAATGTCGATCAGGCACTCGCTCAACGTTTTCAGAATGCGCAGTGCGCCTTGCGAAATCTTCTCTGGCTGGTAGGGATGCCCGTTCGCAATTCCCTCCACTCGCGCCACAGCTTCATTCACGCGCGGGTTGTACTTCATCGTGCACGAGCCCAGCGGATACATACCGAGATCAATCGCATAGTTCCACGTGGAAAGCCGCGTGAAGTGGCGAATGATTTCGATCTCGCTCACTTCGGGCATGTTGCCTAAGTCTTTTCTCTCCGATGAACCGAGGAGCTTCGAGACATCCACTTCCGGAACGTCAAGCGGCGGTAACTTCCACGCAGCTTTACCCGGAGAAGATTTTTCGAAGATGAGTCCTTCGTTCTGATTGACGTGGCGCGTGGCTTTGCGAATCATGTTCTTCATCGCGCCACCTCTACGACGCCAGCTTCCTCTTTCGCGGGTGCAGATGGCGCCGACCGCTTACTCTCAGCCACCAACCCGACAGCCGTATCGATCGCGCTGCGCGTAGTTAGTTCCGTGCAGCACCACAGCGCCGCGTTCCCCAACTCCGGATAGAACTTCTTCAGCGGCAAGCCTCCAACCACTTTGTGTTCGAGCAGCCGGTTGTTGATGGCACGAGGATCTTCGTCGGTCTGCAACACGAACTCGTTGAAGCGAGGAGAGCCGGCAAACAGCAACTTGCCGTGCTTCGCGAACTGCGCCGCCGCATATGCCGTCTTCGCCAGATTCTGTTTGGCCAGTTCCTTCAATCCAACTTTGCCGTAAACGTTCATGAAAATGTTGACCATTAACGCGACCAGCGCCTGGTTGGTGCAGATATTCGATGTCGCCTTTTCGCGCCGGATGTGCTGCTCGCGCGTGGCCAGCGTGAGAACGAATCCACGCCTGCCCTGTTTGTCGACGGTCTGGCCGACTAGCCGGCCCGGCATCTGCCGCACAAATTTCTCCCGCGTGGCGATCACTCCACAATAAGGACCGCCAAATCCCAGCGGCACGCCAAACGATTGCGCTTCCATGGCGATGACATCGGCCTTACGTGGCGGCTCAACAATTCCCAGCGATACTGCCTCGGCTATCGAAACTACTAACATCGCGCCGTGCTTGTGGGCGATCTCGGCAATTGCGGCTACATCTTCAATCGTGCCAAAGAAATTCGGTGACTGGATCAGCACGCACGCTGTCTCTGGTGTGATCGACTTCTCCAGCTCGCTGAGGTTCACCCGCCCCTCGTCCGTGAAACCCGCGACCGACAGCGGCATTCCTTGATGCGTCGCGTAGGTCGCGAGCACTTCGCGATACTCCGGATGCAGACTGCGCGCCACAACTACCGACCGTCGGCCCGTCAGCCGCACCGCCATCATTACCGCTTCAGCCGCGGCCGTTGAGCCGTCGTACATGGAAGCGTTCGCCACTTCCATACCCGTCAGCTCGCAGATCATCGTCTGAAATTCAAAAATGGATTGCAGCGTGCCCTGAGAAATCTCCGCCTGGTAAGGCGTATAGGCGGTGAGAAATTCGCCGCGTGAGATCAGCGAATCAATAATGATGGGCCGATAATGGGCGTAAGCGCCCGCGCCCAGAAAACTGGTATAGCCCTCGCCGTTTTCGCGCGAACGCTCGCGGAAGTAGTCCACGATTTCCGACTCCGCCATCTGGCGCGGAACTTTGAGGTCGCGGCTCAGGCGATATTCCGCGGGAATGGGGGCAAATAATTCGTCGACCGAGCGCAAGCCAATGGCCTTCAGCATGGCTTCGCGGTCGGCGGGAGATTTCGGTAAATAGCGCATAGGAAGTTGATTAGATGTAACTCGAGGTCGATTGGATTGTGAGGCCGCGCGCCAGTTCGCCGGGTCTACAAAACCGTTCAGTGGCCGGCTTCTTCCGCCACAAACTTCTCGTAATCAGCAGCGGAAAGCAGCGCATCCAATTCGCCCGGATTCTTCAGCGTGATCTTCATCATCCACGAACCGTGCGGATCCTTATTCACATTCTCGGGCGAAGTAGCCAGATCGGCGTTCGTCTCGGTGACCGTGCCTGTGGCAGGAGCATACAAATCCGACACCGCCTTCACCGACTCAACCGTGCCAAACCCCTTGCCGGCCGCCAGTTCCGCGCCCACCTTGGGCAGTTCGACGAATACGATGTCCCCCAACGCTTCCTGCGCATGGTCGGTAATGCCGATAGCGGCAGTCGTTCCACTCGCTTGAATCCACTCGTGCGATTTGCTGTACTTGCGATCTGTTGGATAGGCCATGATTGCTTTTTCACCTCCTAGCTTCTAGCTACTAGCTCCTGCGAATTCCTCCGCGTCCTCGGCGTCCGCTGCGGTTTTCATTTCTTTGGACGCTTATAAAAAGGTGTCGGCACCACCTGTGCTCCCACGCCTTGCCCGCGAATCTCGACTTTCACTGTCGTGCCGACGGCCGCGAACTCAAGCGGCACATAAGCGAGCGCAATATTCTTCTTGAGGAAAGGTGCGGGCGAACCGCTGGTCACGTATCCGATCTCGCGGCCTCCGCTATCGAGCACCTTATATCCATCGCGCGCGATTCCACGCTCGACCATCTCTAACCCAACCAGAGTTCGCGTCACGCCTTCGGCTTTCGCTTTTTCCAGCGCCGCGCGGCCGATGAACTCCGGCTTTTCCATTTTGCAGAAACGATCGAGCCCCGCTTCCCAAACATTAATCGTATCGGAAATTTCGTGTCCGTAGAGCGGCAGCTTGCCTTCAAGGCGCAAAGTGTTGCGCGCGCCCAGGCCGCACGGCACGATGCCAAATTCTTTGCCCGCGCTCAGAATTTCGTTCCAGGCACGCGCGCTGGTGGCCTCATCTGCTGGAATGTAAATCTCGAATCCATCTTCGGCGGTGTATCCCGTGCGCGCAATCAGAATATTCTTCAGTCCGCAGACCGTCCCGCGCGTGATCCAGTAAAACTTCACCGCGCTCAAATCGGCGTCCGTCAGCTTCTGCAGTGTATCGACGCCTTTCGGTCCCTGAATGGCGATCTGCGTGAAGTCGTCTGATAGATTCTCCACCGCGCAATCGAACTGCCGCGTGTTGTCGCGCACCCAGTTGAAATCTTTCTCGCGCGTGCCCGCGTTGATCACCAGCAGATACTCTTCTTCCCCAAGCCGGTGAACGATCACATCGTCCACAAACGTGCCCTGCGGATAGAGCAGCGCGGAATACTGCGCCTGCCCAATCGCCAACCGCGAAGCGTCGTTCATGGAAATGTGCTGCACCGCAGCCAGCGCCTGAGGCCCCGCCAGGCGAATGTCGCCCATGTGGCTGACATCGAAAATGCCGACACCCGTGCGCACCGCCATGTGCTCATTGATGATTCCGCCGCCGATCGATGCCGGGTATTCGACCGGCATATCCCAGCCATTGAAGTCGACCATCTTCGCGCCCATCTGGCGATGGACGGCGTTCAGCGCAGTCTTGCGCACGGCAGGCGTGGTCGTCTCAACCGCGGGCGTCTTTACGGAGGACAAGCGAGACCTCAATCAGCGCAGGAGCGGCCTGCAGGATGGTGACTGATTACCGTATCACGCGCTTTTTCGGCGGGTCAAACGGGAAGAGCTTTTAACACAGAGGACACAGAGGACACGGAGGAAATCAAGGTTTTCCTTACCCTATGAAACCCTGTGTCCTCTGTGTTTAGGATTTTCCTATCTTCCGAACTGCACCGTGACATGCGCCCCGGCGGCCACGTGCGTTCCCGCTAACGGAGATTGCAGCCGCGCCACGCCGCTGCCCACGGCTTCCAGCTCGAGGCCAGCTTCCTGCGCGGCTTCCACGGCGCCGCGCACGGTCTTGCCCACGAACGACGGCACTTCGATTCCGCCTTGCTCGACATCCAGGACAACGGTCCCGGTCGCTGGCAACTGCGGTTGCGCAGAGGCGCTCGCTGTCGATTGATCTGCTTGTAAATGATCTGCGCGAGAATGATCTGCCGGCAAATGATCTGCCGACGAATGATCGGAGCTTGCCGCGCTGGGCGCAGTTTCAATTTCACGCATCGCTGCCTGCACGACACTGCCCTCACTGCCGGCCGAGGGCTTTGGCGCGCTTGCCACGCTTGCTTTTCCAGTCTGCGCCGAATCCCCATTCACCTCCGCTGTCTCGAGCGGCTCGCCGGGATGGTCCGGCGTTCCTTCGTCCAAATCGTTGTCCTTCACCTTCGCTTGCGCCAGCAGTTGATGGTTCGGCGCCAGCGGAAGATCGTGTGGCGTGTGCAGATATTCGAGCACCTGCTGCGTGACGCGGCGAAATACTGGCGCGGATACTTGCCCGCCTTGATGCAGGCCCACGGCCGAATCCAGAATCACAGCTACAACAATCTGCGGATTATTCAGAGGCGCGAATCCCGCGAACGATCCGATATATTTCGTCTTGGAATACGCTCCCGTTGCCGGATCCACCTTCTGCGCCGTTCCAGTCTTCCCCGCCGACGTATAGCCTTCCAGAATCGCCTTGCGTCCCGTGCCTTCGAGCACAACTTTCTGCATCATCGAACGCATCTCGGCCGCGGTGAAACTCGAAATTACCCTGTGCGACGCTCCGGGATGAAACGCCACCGTCTGCGGCGTGCCCTGCGGCTCAACTTTTCCCGCGACAATGCGCGGCGCGATCCACACGCCATCGTTAGCGAAAGTCGAGATCAATCCCGCCAACTGAATCGGTGAAATTCCAATCTCCTGCCCCATGGAAATCGCCGCAATCGAAACCTTCGACCAGCGGCTCACCGGCTTCGTCATTCCGCGCGTCTCGCCCGGCAGCTCGATTCCCGTCTGCTGCCCGAATCCATAGGCGCGAATGTATTTGTAGAAACGATCTTCGCCGAGACGCAGCGCAATTTTAATCGCGCCCACGTCGCTCGATTCCGCCAGCACGCCCCACACCGGCAACAATCCATGCGGCTTCGAGTCGCGAATGCGCATGCCGTTGTAGACGATCGACCCCATCTGGCAATCGAAAACTTCATCCGGATTCGTCAGCCTTTCTTCGAGCGCCGCCGAAATCGTCACCAGCTTAAAAGTCGACCCAGGCTCGTACACATAACTCACGGCGCGGTTGGTCAGCGCGCCGGGCGTGATTTCTTTGCGCCGATTCGGATTGAACGTCGGCCGGTTGGCCAGCGCCAGAATTTCTCCGGTATGCGGATTCTCCACGATCACCGTGCCGGTGATCGCCTGCGTATCATGAATCGCCTGATCCAATTCTTTCTCGGCGATGTACTGAATATTCTTGTCGATGGTCAGCACCAGACTCTGGCCTGGCTCCGGCTGCTTCTCCACGTCAGAAAACCACTTCCGGCGCGCATCGACCGAGATAAACATCTTGCCCGCGCGGCCGCGCAATTCGTCGTCGAACGCATGCTCGATGCCGCTCTGCCCGGAGTCTTCCATCCCGACAGTTCCAACCACTTGCGCTCCCAGATCGCGCGCCGGATAAAAACGCTTCGGCTCTTTTTGAAAATGAATTCCCTGCAGGCGAAGCGACTTGATTCGCTCGATGGTCTCGTCATCGGCTTTACGCGCTACCCAGCAAAACGTTTTATGGTTGCGGCAGTCAGCGAGCACCACATTGTGGTCGTCACCCGTGATGCGCGTGATGAGCGAAACCGCCGTGGGCAGGTCTTTCACTTCGCTGGGCACAGCGAAGGCCGAATCAACAAGGACGGACATCGCCAACTCGTGCCCGCCTCGATCATAAATGACGCCGCGCTTGGCGGAGAGCGGAATCGCCCGCTGCTGCTGATGTTCGGCCTGCTTCACGAAGCTGCCGTAGCGGAAGATTTGCAAATAAATCAGCCGCCCGCAAATGGCGATGCACCAGAACAACAGCATCGCGCCCATCAGGTAAAGGCGGGACTTCTTGCCGAGATTGGGATCACTTGCCATAACTGTTCCTTGTCAGTCCGACGCCGCTCAAAACTAAAAATGCCTTGTCATTCCGACGATGCGCGGAGCGCAGAGGAGGAACCTGCTGTTTGCCGGCGCCGGAAACAGCGGGTTCCTCGTCGCATTCGCTCCTCGGAATGACAAACTAAATTTGTGTTTAGACAAACATGGCGGACCACCGTAAGGCGGACCGCCAAATAAATTCGTGTGGGGACAGCCGCCCTCGACTGTCCGCCGAGCCTGCACTTCACAAGGAAGCTCGGCTGGTTTCTTTCTGCGCGCTACTGCCCGGTCAACACCAGTCCCGGCTCGGCACTAGCCATCACCGGTGCGTTCGAATCCGCCGCCGCGCTATCCATGCGGATCACCTGCCCCGGCTCCGGCGGCACCAACCCCATCCGCCGCGCCATCATGTCGATTCGTTCCGGATCGCGCAGTGAAGCATCTTCCAGTCGCAACGCGCGATTCATTTCGGTGAGGTCGTCGAGTTGCCGCTTCGATGACTCGATCTGATATCCATATTCAATCGCCCGGAAATGCTGCCAGGCATAGGTGAACACCAGCAGAAACAGGCAAGCCAGCGCCGTGCCGAACTGCTTCATCTCCCGATTGCGCCCAGGGTCTTCCACTTTCACCAGCCGCGAGTTGTCGATCGCCTTGGCGAAATAAATTTCAGGCGTTCCGGTGAAGAACATATTGCGCCGCGCTGCCGGGATTGCACTTCGAATTGCCGCCGCTGCCGCTGCCATTTATGCCGCTCCTGCGTAAGCCGGTTCACTGCGCATTTCTGGAACTTGCAACTCGAACATCCGCCGCAGTTCCATTTCGTCGACGACGCGCTTCTGAAACGCTCCCCGCTCGGCCCGCTCCACCGTCGCCATCAAATCGTTAATCAATGTTCCCGTGTACATGGTTCCTGTATACATTCCCCAACCTCAGCCTCGGATTCCTACCACGGAACCTTTAAACCCGGCTTTCGGCTTTCGCCCACCGGAATTTCTCCCAGCGGATCTTCGTCCGCCTTCTTTGAACCTGAACTCCCGGCACGCCATTACAGCTGTGCCGGGGACTCCGGCAGTTTTTCCGGAATCAAACTCTTGAGCCGGCTTCCGCCTTCCGGCTCTCGGCTTCCGGTAGCCTGAAGCCGGACGCCGCTTCTAAATTCGTTCCGCCGCTCGCATTTTCGCGCTGCGTGCCCGCGGATTGCGATCTTGCTCTTCTAAAGATGCCGTCACCGGTTTCTTGGTCAGCACCCGGAAGTACTTGTCCTTAATCGCGCCCTCGCGGAAGGCATCCTTTACGATGCGATCTTCCAGCGAATGAAAACTGATCACCACCACGCGTCCCCCTGGTTTCAGAATCCGCGGCGCCGCATCCAGCAGCGCCTTCAGATCGTCCAGTTCGCGGTTTACGAAGATTCGAAGAGCTTGAAACGTTAAAGTCGCTGGATGAATTCGCCTCTGGTCATATTTATTTCGACCCGGATTCATTGGCCGGGCCGCGGCCGATATTACCTCGGCAAGATGTGCCGTAGATCGTATCGGCCGCGACCGGCAAATGGCTCTGGCGATTCTCCGCGACCTCCTTTCCTCTCCGAATTCGTAAATCACATCGGCAAGCTCGCGCTCGTCGAGGTGGTTTACCACTTGTTCGGCGGTTCGCTCACTCTGCGGGTCCATCCGCATGTCGAGCGGTCCATCCGCCTGAAAACTAAATCCGCGTGCCGCATCGGAAAGCTGCAAACTGCTTACTCCAATGTCGGCGAGAATGCCGTCAATCTTGCCGATCGTCGTTGGTCGTTGGTCGTTCGCCAACTCTGCAAACGATCCGTGTCTCAGTTCCACTCGCGGCCAATCGTTTTGGCCAACGACTAACGACGAACGACCAAGGACGCTTTTCGCAATCTCCAGCGCCGCTGGATCCTTATCGAGCCCAATCAAATGTCCCGGTGCGCCGAGGCGTTTTGCGATTTCGTAACTGTGCCCGCCCAAGCCCACCGTGGCGTCGATATAGGTCCCGCCACGCCGCACGTTTAAAAAGTCGATCGCTTCTTTTAAAAGAACCGGAACATGACTTGGTGAAAGTTGGCTCACTTCCCTTCCACCACCATGCCCAACCCCCTGAGGGGTGTCTGTTGATCCCTCGCCCACTAGATGCCCAGTTCGTCGAGCGTCTTCTCATCATCAGAAGTGAACGGCTGCTCTGCGATCTCGTTGCGATACGCTTCCAGGTTGCGCACTAACAAACGGTTCAGGTTGCCGGTCACAGCCACTTCGCCTTTGATACTGGCCGCGTCGCGCAACAATTGCGGAATCAGCAACCGCCCCTGTCCATCCATTTCCACCTGCTGGCCCCAGTAGTTCACCCGGTCGAGAAATTTCTTTTTCGTAGGGTTGTAATTCGACAGCCCCGCCAGTTTCTGCTCGATCCGCTCCCATTCTTCGAAGGGATATATTTCGGCAACCTTGCCGTCGACGCTCGTGATATAGAATTGCGTGTTGTACTTCTCGTCGATCACCCGCTTGAACTCCGCCGGGACTTTCAACCGTCCCTTTTCGTCGACGCGAGTTGGGTGATTGCCGCGAAACATTTTGTCTTTCTATGTCTGTCATCCAGAAACGACAATCGCTTGTTATCCAGAGGCGACGATCACCTCTTACGCTTGTCATCCTGAGGCGACGTTCTGTGTCGCCGAAGGATCTCCGGACCAAAACTGCTACCGAGGAGGTAAAAGCAACGCAAAACAGGGTCAAACTTCGTTGGTTCGGGCTGTTTCTCGGGCTTTTGGGTCGGTTTCCCACCGGCTCCTCGTTTTCAGCTTCCCGTTCCCACGACCTTAACTATCTTGACCACTCCGTACCACTTTGTTCCACATTTTACCCGTAAGTCATTGATTGTCAAGCACAAACTTGAAGGTTGGGTTCCCACTATAGGACTGATTCGGCAAAGCGCGAGGACTTGTGGTTAACTAAAAATACGACCACAAGATGTAGGGTTTACACTTCTGGTTCATTCGCTATTTGTTCGCTTAGATTTTTCTTGCACTCCGCGCTGGTAGCCCTCTTCCCTGTGGAAATTTGTCAAGGCGGGCCGTTTCCGCCTAATTATCGCAACACTGGATAAACCGGAAAGCATCGAAGCAGCCATTCTTAAGTTAGGAGACAGCGCGGTAATTTCGTTTCACCAGCCAGCTCGGCCTCGATGCCCTACCAACTTCAATTCGCCGACTGGGTTCCCGTTCCAGTTTCTGAGGTTTTCGCTTTTTTCGCCGACCCCGAGAATCTGCCGCGCCTGATGCCGCCACAACTTCAAACTAAAGTCGATGGCTTTCAGTTGGTTGCGCCGCCTCCTCCACCATCGCAGAATCTGAATCCGATTGAAGTTCATCACGTTGCTGGCGCCGGATCGATCATCGACACTTCCCTGCGCCGATCAGTTGGCTCTCCTGGCGCCGCAAGTGGACCGCCGCCATTACCGAATTCGAATGGAACCATCACTTCGCCGACGTGCAGCAGAAAGGTCCATTCAAACGATGGCATCATCGTCACGAATTTTCAGAGGACGATCGCAATGGTTTCCACGGCACGCTCGTGCGCGATGTCATTGAATACGAAGTTGGATTTGGCCCATTAGGCGCGCTCGCCAATACTCTCTTTGTCCATCGGCGAATTAGCCAGACCTTCGCTCACCGTCAAAAAATGCTTCCCAAGCTGTTTGCCGAAGGTGTTCGAAGTAGTACGGCTGTGAACAAATCACAATAGCATCCGTCCCGCACCCTGCTTGTTATTTGCCCTCCCGAAAAACGGGTGTACACTTCTCCCGTTCAAATCAGCAAACAGTCACGGAGGCGCTTATGCATCTGAACCGAAGCAGAATTTGGCTCGGCGGTTTGGCCGGAGGCGTGGTCTGGAATGCGTGGAGTTTTGCGGTAAACCGTTTCGTCGTGACCGACGCGCGCTATCTGGCGGCGCAGAATGCTGGACTCTTTCTGAAGACGCCGCGCTATCCCATGTTCATCGTTCAATGGATCGTGCTTGTATTTATTTTGGCGATCGCGGTTTCGCATCTTTACGCTTGGGCTCGTGCAGGTCTGGGCCCTGGTCCCGGCACCGCACTCAAGATAGGTTTTCTCTCGGGCTTCTTCGCTGGGTTTCCAAATAATTTCGCGCAAGAAACTTGGTCCGCGGTCGACCGCGCCCTGCCGTTTGGCTGGATGATCGAAATGTGGTTCGGCGCGATTCTAGCCGCGTTGGTGGCGGGCTGGCTCTACAAGGACTAGAGAAGCCGCAAATGAAAACCGCAGAGGACGCCAAGGACGCGGAGAATTCTGAAGCGTAAGCACCGGAGTACGAATAACGCACTCGTTCCGTGGGACTTCCCCATTTTCGCTCGGCGTACTCCGCGTCCTCTGCGGTTTTTATTTATCTATCTGCTATTTCACCGGCTCAACGAAAACGGCCGTGCCGTAGGCAAGCACTTCGGTGACGCCCTGCATCACTTCGGTTGCGTCATAGCGTGCGCCCACCACGGCGTTACCGCCCAGTTCGGCGGCGTGCTGCAGAATCAGATCGAAGGCCTCCCCGCGAGTCTTCTCGCACAGGTTCGTGAGCAACGTGATGTTGCCGCCAACCAGCGTCTGCAATCCCGCGCCAATCGTGCCGAAGATCGAGCGCGAGCGCACTACGATACCGCGCACTACTCCGAGCGTGCGCGTCACGCGAAAACCATCCAGTTCGAACTGCGTCGTCACCATGTTGTGCGCTACCATCCGCCCACCACCTGCATAGCTGGTTGCCATCGCTTATTCCTTTCCAAGTACGCGTTCGCGATCGTTCGTCGAGCAGCTAACTATAACGCGAATCTCCAGAAGAATGAATCGCAGACACACTCAGCGCTCTCCGCGAGGCGTTCTTCGCGGCCTCCGCGTTGCAAGGTTTTGATTTGATGCGGACGAAGCACAAACTTTAAGCGCGGAATATCGCGGAGAACCCCCGCGAAGGTCGCTGATAGAATGCGATCCAGTTCACTCGAGCGCAGATGCAATGATGAACCCCTGCGAAGACGCATCGTACTCGACGCGCAACACATTCGGCTTGCAGCAGACCTGGCAGTCCTCGACGTAAGTCTGTCGGCGCCCGGCGGATTCGTCCACGGCGGTAGAATTCCATTCGCCGCACCCCGCACATTGAAAACCCGTCTCCATGAAAGCAATTATCTCTCACTGCGATCGCAGGGAGACTTTCTACTATATTCCATAGAATTAACCTGTCGGTTATAGCTCGAAGGGATCGCCGATTTCTCTCCAGAGTTGATTTAAGCCCCTCCGAGTTGGCGGACGGGGAAAAACATCCTCTGCCCTGCAAACATCGCCGTACGGCGCTGCAAACTATCCCTGCTGATCGTTTTACGCGCGGCCGAGACTTCAATTTCGCGCGCAGTCAGCTCGCACCTCGCAACCTCTCCACAATAGCTCATAGTTTTCAACGACTTCTACCTAGCGTCAACAACTTGCGGCGAAGATCAACGACCTACACCAACTTTCAACAACTTAGCTCGTGCCTTCGGAAATCTATCCACATCGCGGGCTGAACTCAGCGCACGGCATATCACCAGCGCAACTGCCGCAGGTATTCGTAACTGGTCTTGATGCTTTCGAACGGAGCTGCTGGTTTGTCGTATTCGACGATGTAATGCTTGATCCCTGCCCTCTCAGACTGCGCGAAGATTTTCTTCCAGTCGATGATGCCGCTGCCCACTTCCGTCATGTCCTTCATCGAGTCGCCGAAGTTCTGGCCTCCGGACGCGGAAACTTTTGGCATCTTTTTCACATCCTTGATATGCACCAGCGGAAAGCGCCCGGGATAGCGATCGAAGTATTGGAGCGGATCGCCGCCGCCGACGACGATCCAGCAGAGGTCGAGTTCCATCTTGACCAGGTTTGCGTCGCAGGTTTCCAGGAGAAAATCGTACGGCAGTTTTCCTTTTAGTGAGTTTTCGTTTGGCAGGAACTCGAACCAGTGATTGTGATAGGCGAACTGGATGCCCGCCTTCTTGCTGACTTCTCCAGCGCGGTTGAAAGTTTCGGCGGCGCGATGCCAGCCGTCCTCTTGTTTGCGGATTTCTTCCGGGATCCAGGGACAAACGATGTAACTATGCCCGATGATTTTGGCGAACTCGATTTGAGCTGGCAACTTTTCGCCGAGGACATCCCATGAAACGTGGCAGGCGGGCGAGACCAGGCCATGCCGGTCGATGGCGGCGCGAACCTCTTTAGGCGAGCGATCGAAATATCCGGCGAATTCGACTTCCTTGTAGCCGATGGCGGCAACCTTGGCCAGAGTGCCCTCGAAATCGGACTTCATCTGATCGCGCACGGTATAAAGTTGCACGCCGAGTTTTTCTATTTTGTGTTCCTCGGCAGCCCACGCTATGCGATGGCTGGACAACATTGCGGCGGTTAAGATTGCAGCAGTTTCTAGAAAAGCTCGGCGATCCATCATTTGTCTTCGTGAGGCGTGTACGCACGTCGATTGTACGCAGGGCGGCAAAGTTCAAACCCAAAATCTTTAACACAGAGGACACGGGGGATCACAGGGTAACCCGCGCACTTGTGACTTCTGAGTTGCGCTTGTAGCACTTACAGTGTTTGCCCTAGTTCGAAAGTCGTATTACAAATTAGACTCTGTTTACGATTCGAGTCGGTTTCAGTTCCCGGTTGCGGAGACGTAATCTCTGCCAACCCCGAAAGGTTTGCTTTGCAACATTTAAGTCCGCATGACGTGATGACTATGTTCATGGCGCTGGCCACGCTGCTGGGCTGCGCCAAGCTGGCTGCCGAGTTGATGCAGAAAATCGGCCAGCCTCCGATTCTAGGCGAAATTTCGGTTGGAATTTTTCTGGGACCGACCGTGCTCGGTCACTACCGCCCTCACCTTTATGAAACGCTGTTCCCAACGACCGGACCGATGCCGATCGTGCTCGATACTGTCACCACGCTGGGCGTTGTGTTCTTTCTGCTGACTGCCGGCCTTGAGATCGACTTGCGCAGCATCTTCCGCCAGGGCAAGAGTGCGTTGCTGGTGAGTATTTTTGGCGTGGCTTTTCCTTTCGGTGCGGGCTTTCTGGCGGCAGAAGTTTTTCCTCAGTACATGGGCGCGGAGTCTGGCGCCAATCCCTTAATCTTTGCGCTCTTCGTGGGTACGGCGTTGTCGATTTCGGCGCTGCCTGTAATCGCGAAGATCCTGATGGACCTCAATCTTTTGCGCACCGAGATGGGGACTGTGATCATCTCGTCGGCGATGTTCGACGATCTGGTGGGATGGATTCTGTTCTCGTTTGTGCTGGGGATGATGCATCCTCCGGCGGGCGGCAGCATTGGCGACGGAGTGAAGCACACCATCATTCTGGTGCTGATGTTTGTGGGACTTACGCTGACTGTGGGGCGCTGGCTGATCGATAAAATTTTGCCCGTGTTGCAGGCGCATACGTCGTGGCCGGGCGGCGTGATTGGATTCATCTTCACGCTTACCATGGCGGGCGCGGCATTCACTGAATACGCCGGCATTCATGCGGTGTTTGGAGCGTTCGTGGTTGGCATCGCGGTGGGCGAGTCGGGACACCTACGCAAGCGGACCGCGCAGGCCATTCACCAGATCGTCACCAATGTGTTTGCGCCGTTTTTCTTTGCCAGCATTGGATTGCGAACCAATTTTGTTTCGAACTTTCATTTGGGATTGACCGCAACGGTGATCGGAGTCGCTTGCGTCGGAAAGCTATTGGGAGCAGGCTGGGGCGCGCGCCTGGGCGGGATGGACAAGACGTCATCGCTGGCGGTGGGGCTGGCCATGAATGCACGCGGCGCCATGGAAATTATTCTAGGGATCCTGGCGCTGCAGGCGGGATTGATCCGGGAGAACATGTTTGTCGCGATGGTGATTATGGCCTTGTTCACGTCTCTCGTATCCGCCCCGGCTATTCACTTTTTGATCCATCGGAGGCGGAAGCTCACGTTGAGGGATACGGTGGAGGCAAAATTATTTTTGCCTAAACTGACGGCGACGACGCGGATCGGAGCGCTGCGGGAGATGTGTGAAGTGGCAGCCGAGGCGGTGAGCAACGCTCCGGAAAGATTGCTGCGGCTCGTATCGGAACGCGAGCGTGTGCTGCCGAGCGGATGGGAAGATGAATTGGCGGTGCCGAATGCGCGCGTGAATGGATTAACGCGGCCGCTGGTGGTGGTGGCGAAATCGGAAGGGATTGATTTTAATGCGCGTGATGGCAAGCCCGCACGGCTGATTATCATGATTCTAACGGGGGATAACCAGTCGCAACACGATTTGCTGGGGGATGCCAGCGAGTTATTCAGCAACAAAGAAGCGGTAGAGCGAGCGGTGAACGCGAAAAGCTTTCTGGAACTGGCAGCGGCGTTAAACGCGCCGGTGCAGTAGGCGGGCGGGGGAGGGCTGAGGTTCCCGCCAACTGCACCGACTGGCTTGCGGATTCAGGCTGAAACGCTGAGACCTCCGCTGGGGGAAGCGCCGCTCGGCGCACTGCGCCGGGTGTGAAAATACTGCTGGATTTGCTGGTTCAATGTGCTGCTGGAAACGGCTGATGTCGACATAGGTGTCTCCTCAGAAATCGGTGGATCTGACAAGGAACGTCTCTACGTTCTTGCCATCCAATGGCCATATCGGCTTAGGAATTGCAAACTTTAGGGTTCGCGGAAATTTCGCGCGAACCAATCGATAGGATTGCTTAGTTTCATCCTTCTTCTCCTTTATCATGTCTCATGGACGAGACGCCGTTGTGGGCGACGAACGATCAGCAGGCGCGGCTGTTAGAGCTTACCGCTGAGACCTCGGATTCTGCCAAAGAACTTCCTCTACGCCGCGACGTTCGTTCGCTGGGAATTCTGCTGGGCTCCGTGCTGGTGGAGCAGTCTGGCGAACCGCTGCTGGACGCGGTCGAGCGACTGCGGCGATTGCTGATCCGGCATCGAGAGCCGGCCAGCCCGCAGCCTGGCAATACGCAACAGGACACGGATGACGATAATCTAGATGACGATGATCTGATGGCGCAGGCGCGCGCGATTATCGCCCAGCTTCCTGTCGAAGACGCCTACAAGATCACGAAGGCGTTCGCGATTTATTTCGAGCTGACGAATCTCGCGGAAACCAATCATCGCAAGCGCCGCCGGCGGGCTGCGCGGCTGTATGAAGAGCATGTGCCTTTGCCCGGCTCTTTTCGCGGAACGCTGCTGCGATTAAGAACAGCGGGAGTCGACGCGCAGCAGGCGCTTGCAGCATTCAAGAAAATTGAAGTCACGCCGGTCTTTACCGCGCACCCTACCGAGGTTGCGCGCAGAACCGTGCTCAGCAAGCGGCGAAATATTGCCCGCTTTCTCGAGGACCTTGATCGTCTGCCTCTGTCGAGCGCCGATGCCGGCGAGTTGGAACGGCAGATCGGCGCCGAGATTACCGCTCTCTGGCAGACCGATGAAGTGCGGCTCATCAAGCCCAGCGTGACCGACGAGATTCGCATGGGCCTCGATCCCTATCCGATGACGCTGTTTGATACTCTGCCCAAAATTTATGCCGAGATGGCCGACTCTTTTCGGGAGGTCTATGGCCTTGAACTGGGCGAGCGGGAATTGCCTGGCGTACTTTCTTTTGGCTCGTGGGTTGGCGGCGATCGCGATGGCAATCCATTTGTGACCGCGGCATGCACTCGCGACGCTCTGCAAATGGCCCGCAATGTGATCATCGACCACTACCTTGGTCAGATCTCGAAGGCCGCGGGCCTTCTCAGTTCTTCGACGCGGCAGGCGGGCACATCGGCGGCATTGCGCGAACGGCTGAAAGAGTATGAAGCGCGGTTGTCCTCAGGGCGCGTGCGGAGGATTTCCCAAGCTGAAAGTTATCGTTTGTTTTTGGAGTTAGTCGAGATACGCCTGCGGGCCTCGAGAAAAGTTCCGCCGGCATTTCCCGCTTATAAAGACTGCGCTGAATTTGCCGCCGACATCGAATTGATCAGAGATAGTCTCGGCGAAAATCAGGGAGGCCGGCTGGCTGAGCTTGCGATCGATCCGTTATTGCGCGCCGTGCAAACTTTTGGATTTCACCTTCACACTCTCGATATTCGCCAGCATGCGTCCGTTCTTTCGGAGGCCCTCGCTGAATTGACGGCGGCTGCGGGAAGTCCTGGGGCATCTTTGGGACCGGCGGGTTCTCAAGGTTTTTCTGAGGCATCACGCGAAATCATGAATACCTTTCAGAGCCTGGCGCAGCTAAAACAAAATTATCCTCCGGGAGCGGTGCGTACATTTATCGTCAGCAATACGCAAAACGAGCAGGACATTTTTAATGTGGTTCGCCTGGCCGCGATTTGCGGACTCCACGTTCGCGGTAATGGAGATGATCCTGGTGTGATGCCCGTCCCGTTATTCGAGTCGATTGAAGCTTTGCGTTCTTCGGCGGACGTAATGCGGCGCATTTGGAAGTCGCCGGAGTATGCTCCGTTGCTCGATTCCTGGGGACGCTCGCAGGAAGCCATGCTCGGATATTCGGATTCCAACAAAGACGGCGGAATGCTCACAAGCACGTGGGAATTGCACAAAGCTCATCGCGCGTTGCATCAGGCGGCACGCGAATGCGGCGTGAACCTGCGACTGTTTCACGGGCGCGGCGGCACTGTGGGACGCGGAGGCGGACCGACGCACGCGGCGATTCTGGCGCAGCCCGCGGGAGATTTCTCAGGCCAGATTCGAATTACGGAGCAAGGCGAAGTGCTCAACTGGAAATATTCCGATCCGGTTCTTGCGGAGTGGAATCTGGAATTGATGATCGCTGCTTCGCTCGAGGCGCTGACCCGGCCGGACGCTCAGCTCGCGAATGAAACTTCGCGGTGGGATGACGTGATGGAAAGCATGTCGCGAAAAGCGTTCGCTTACTACCGAAAGAATATTGCCGAGAATCCGGATGTGCTGCTTTATTTTGAGCAGGCCACGCCGATTCACGAATTGGATAACATGCAGATCGGGTCGCGTCCGGCGAGGCGCGGCGCGAGCCGGCGGCTCGAAGATCTGCGCGCAATTCCGTGGGTGTTCGGATGGATGCAGAGCCGGCACGCCGTTCCCGCATGGTTTGGCGTGGGTTATGCGCTCGAGGAATTTATGGCAGAGGCTTCGGGAAACACAGCGCGTCTGCGCGAGATGATGGCGGAGGTTCCGCTGTTTTCTGAACTGGTGCGCAACGTCGAACTGGCTATGGCGAAAGCCGACTTCACGATCGCAAGACTTTACGCAGAGCTAGTCGAAGATGTTGGCGTGCGCAACCGCGTCTTCGCTTTGCTGGAAGAGGAATTTCTGCGCACGCGACGGGCCTTGCTTTCGATAACGGATCAAAAAGAATTGCTCGAAGCGAACCCAGTGTTATTCCGGTCGATTCGCTTGCGTAATCCTTACGTGGACCCGATGAGCCTGGTGCAGGTTGACCTGCTGCGCCGCAAACGCGCGGGCGACAATACGGACGGTCTCAACTTTGCCTTGAATTATGCCTTGGGTGGAACCATCAACGGAATCGCCGCCGGACTGCACAATACGGGCTAGCTTATTTTGAGACGCGCGATTGATGGGGAGCGCTTCTCATCGAGCAAGCTCGCCGTGCGAATCTCATCACGCAAACGTCACCAGGCAAATCTGGTCTCACTCGACGTGCCACCGGCCGCCGGAATATAGCATTTAGTCGTGTAATCCATCACCATGCGATCGGCATTGAAGCGCCAGCCGAGCGTGCGGATGGTTCGCTTCATGCGTTGGATCCAGCCGCGCGGCAGGCCATCACGATCGCGCTGGTAGAACAATGGAATCACCTCTTCGCGGAGGGTGCGGTGCAAATCCTCTCCATCGCGCGTGTCGTGGACGCTCATGCTGGAGTGCGTTCTGCCCGTGCCGATAGAAAAACCGTTCATACCGTCATAGGCCTCAGCCCACCAGCCATCAAGAACGGAAAGATTGAGTCCGCCATTCAAAACTACTTTTTGCCCGCTCGTACCCGACGCCTCGAGCGGACGCCGCGGGTTGTTCAGCCAGACATCCACTCCCTGCACTAAATGTCGCCCGACATTGATGTCATAGTCTTCGACGAAGACAAACTTGTCGCCGAATTGCGTATTGCGCATCAACTCTGCGATCTGCTGCAAGACGCGTTTTCCCGGCTCGTCGTTGGGGTGGGCTTTGCCGGCAAAAACAAACTGCACCGGCCGTTTCGGATCGTTCACCATGGAAGCCAGGCTCTCGATGTCAGTCAAAATCAGGTTGGCCCGCTTGTAAGTGGCGAAGCGGCGGGCAAAGCCGATAGTCAGTGCATCCGGACTCAGAACCTTGCCGAGTCTCTGCAAAGCCTCTCGCGATTCGAAGCGGCGCTCGGCTTGTTCTACCGCGCGGCGACGCACAAATTCCAGAAGCTGCGATTTCAGGCTGAGGTGCGTCTCCCAGAGTTCGCCGTCGTCAACGTTCTCAATGCCTTCCCAGGTGCGGGCTTCGCTGCTCTTCTGGTGCCAATTTGCGCCGAGATGGCGGTCATAGAGGCGAAACATCTGCGGAGCGAGCCACGACGGAACATGAACTCCGTTGGTGATGTGCCCGATGGGAACTTCATCTTCCGGCTTGCCGGGACAAAGGCCAGTCCACATGGCGCGGGATACTTCTCCGTGCAACGCGGAAACGGCGTTGGCGCGGCGCGAAAGCCGGAGGCCGAGAACGGTCATGCAAAATGTTTCCTGCTGGTTGCTCGGCACCTCGCGCCCCAGACCCATCAGCGTTTCCTGGGAGATGCCCAGCTTTTCGCGGAGCGGTCCCAGATGCTCTTCCATCAGCGCGGCATCAAAACGGTCGTGACCGGCAGGCACAGGAGTGTGTGTGGTAAAAATCACTTCCCGCGACACGCGCGGTATCGCGCCATCGAATGCAATCCCCTCATCCTGCATGCGAGAGCGTACGGCTTCGAGCAGAGCAAATGCACTGTGTCCTTCGTTGAGATGAAGAACGCCGGGCGTAATGCCCATGGCAGTGAGAGCGCGGAAACCTCCAACGCCGAGCAACAGTTCCTGCCGGATTCGGGTGCGACCGTCGCCGCCATAGAGCCGCGAGGTCAGCTCGCGGTCGTCCGGCGCGTTGCCTTCGACATCGGAATCGAGAAGGAACAGATCGCAGCGCCCCACTTTCACGCGCCACACTTTGGCATGAATAGGACCGCTGCGGGTTTCGATCTGCACCATGACCGGACGGCCGTTCTTGCCAATCGCAGTCTGCAAAGGCAGTTGCGTGACGTCGGTCTCAAGATAGTCTTCGCGCTGCCAGCCGCTGAGATCCAGATGCTGGCGGAAATATCCTTGCCCGTAAAACAAGCCGATGCCCACCAGCGGAATCGCGAGATCAGACGCGCTCTTTATATGGTCGCCCGAAAGCACACCGAGGCCGCCGGAATAAACCGGGAGCGATTCGTGTATGCCAAACTCCGCGGAGAAATAAGCCACGGGCAACGGCCGCAAGACGCCGGCGTGCCTTGTGCCCCAGGTGCGGTCGGCCTGCAAATATTCCTGCAAGCGGCGATAGGCGTAGTTAATGCGGCTGTGCAGCACCAGTTCGGCGGCGCGGCTTTCGAGCTTTGCCAGCGGAAACTCCGCCAGCAGCGCAACTGGATTCTGATTTAGCTCTCTCCAGCGTACAGGGTCAAGATCGCGAAACAGGCTGACGGCATCGTGATCCCAACTCCACCAGAGGTTGCGAGCCAGCGCCCACAGGCGCTCCTGCGCGGGAGCGATGAAGCGATCCAAAGTGCGCGCTTCGCTTACCACGGGCGCGACCTGGGCCGCTGCCTGGGTCAGCATCTGAATTTCATCTTCGCGAAAAACCCGCGGCTCGATTGTCTGGACGACCAAAACTCCTTGCAGAACGCCGCGATCGATGAGAGGCACGCCGAGGAACGACTGATAAGTCTCTTCTCCGGCTTCGCGGAAGTACTTGAATCGCGGATGCCTTTGCGCCAACTCCACGGCAACAGGACGCACCTCTTCAGCGACCAGGCCGGTCAATCCTTCATTGATCGCCATTCGCAGGCTGCCGATACACTCGCGCTGAAGGCCGACGGTTGCAGCCAGCACCAGATTGGCGCGATCCGGTTCAAGCAGATAGGCGGAACAAACTTCGGTCTGAAATCGCTTGGCAATCAAGTCGACCACGTTCATCAGAGTCTCGGCGGGCGGGCCTTCCTCAGCCGCAAGGTTGGCGATATCGTCCAGATCGAGAACGTGCGTGACCTCGCGCACGCTACCCGTCACGTTCAACTCTTGAATTTCGTCGTGTTTTTCTTCCACTCCCGAGCTCTCTGGTTCCATTGGATTCGGACCTTTATATTCAGACAGACCTTGCGCTTTCATGGCCAAAGCACACCCCATCTGCATCGTGGGGCCTATTCGTGCTGCTTCCCTATCCTATAGGCAACTGCGGGCGCAAACACCTTCGGTTCAATCGAAAGTAATTATAGAGGCAATGCGGATTTACCAAGTCTGAAAGCGGCAGGGTTCTCCTTGCAAGTTGTTGTTTCTAATACGAGAACCGAATACATCGGGCACACTTGACGAAGTAAATGAAGAAAACCCTTGACATAATCATAGTGTTATAGTTAACTACAACAGTAGATGACAAGGATTCAAGTCCGCCGGATCGCTCCGATGCTGACCAGCCGACAAGACCTGAATCGAGATTCAAAACCTTCGAGGAGAATGATTATGAAATCCCATCGCTTTATGTTGTTCGCTGTTCTGCTGTCGCTGTCCAGTGTGGCTTTTGGGCAGTCTGACGCGCAAAAATCCTTTGACCAATTAAAGACTCTGGCGGGTTCGTGGGAAGGCCACGTCACAACCACGCCGGCGCATCCTGAGTTGGACGGCAAGCTCACGCATGCCTCGCTGCGCGTGACCTCCATGGGTAATGCAATCGTGCATGAGATGACGGGCGAAGGAAGACCTGACGATCCCATCACCATGCTTTATCTGGACGACAACCGCCTGCTTCTCACGCACTATTGCGATGCCGGAAATCGGCCGCGCATGACGGGCAAGACGTCCCCAGACGGAAAAACAGTGGAGTTCGATTTTCTCGACGTCGCCGGCAGCACCCAGTACGGGCACATGGATCATGCGATCTTTACCGTGATTGACGCGAATCATCACACCGAAGACTGGACCTACATGGAGCCTGGGGACAAGCCAGTGCATGCGCACATCGAACTGACGCGCACCAAGTGACGCTGCCAAATTTCCGCAACCGCATTGCAACAGAAAGAATTGCAACAGAAAGAATTGCAACAGACAGAGAGGAGAACATCAAATGAAATCACGCATCGCACTTTTCGTTCTATTCGTTCTGGTCGCCGCCACCGCTTTCGCCCAGGACGCCACCGTAACTCAGTCTGACGCGCAAAAGTCCTTTGAAAAGCTGAAAGCTCTGGCGGGTACCTGGGAGGGCAGCTTTGAAGGCCACCGCTTGGATGTCACGCTTCGCACCACCTCCATGGGTAATGCGATCATGCATGAGATGAAGGGGGAGGGCCCCCAGGATCCCATCACCATGATTAATCTGGACGCCGATCGCTTGCTCTTAACCCATTATTGTGACGCAGGAAACCGGCCCCGGATGGTGGGCAAGATTTCGCCAGACGGGAAGACGCTGGAGTTCGAGTTTCTCGACGTCGCCGGTAGCACGCAGAACGGACACATGCAACACGTCACGTTCACCTTCATCGATCCGGACCATCACACGGAAAAATGGGAGTTCGCGATGGCGGATGGCAAATCAATGGGTGGAGTGCTCGATCTGAAGCGCACGAAGTGACGCCGTTTTGCGGGCGTCTGAGCCCGCTGGCGTCATCCTGAGGAGGGCGTCAGCCCGACGAAGGATCTCCGGGCTACAAGAGCGTCGGTGATGAGAGCAACGGGAAAACCTTATGGACCGTGAGTGGAACGACAGTCAGCCGATTTATCGACAGATTCGCGACCGAGTAGTCGCGATGATCCTCGACGGCCTGCTCAAGGAGGGCGATCCGCTGCCTTCGGTGCGCAATGTCGCGGCCGAGTATCGGGTCAATCCGCTCACGGTTCTGAAAAGCTATCAGCAACTGGTCGACGAGCAGTTGGTCGAGAGCAAACGAGGTCGAGGCATGTTCATCAATGTGGGCGCGCGCAATCTGCTGCTGCAAGGCGAACGCCAGAAATTTCTTGCGGAGGAATGGCCAAGGGTCCACGCAACCATTCAACGGCTTGGACTGAGAACGGAAGAGCTGCTGAATGGTTCTTCCGGCCTTTCTGTGGAGTCGTCGAACTCTAAGAAAAAAGAGGAACCGAAGTCATGAATGTCATAGACGCACGCGGCCTGCGCAAGAGCTTCGGCGAAACTATTGCACTCGACGGCGTCGATTTGCACGTAGAAGAGGGCCGCATCCTCGGACTCATCGGCCCTAACGGCGCAGGCAAAAGCACCGCCCTGAACGCGATTCTCGGCCTCACTCCATATCAGGGCGAATTGAGAGTCCTCGGCCGCGATCCCTGGGGCGAGCGTGACCAGCTTATGCGCGATGTCTGTTTCATTAGCGATGTCGCCGTACTGCCGCGCTGGATGCGGGTTTCGCAGGCGCTCGACTACGTGGCCGGAGTGCATCCGCGATTCGATCGCGCCAAGGCGGAAAGTTTCCTGGCAAAAACCACAATCCAGCACACGAGCAAGATCCGGCAGTTGTCGAAAGGCATGGTCGTGCAACTGCATCTCGCGCTCGTAATGTCGATTGATGCGAGATTGCTGGTTTTGGACGAGCCTACGCTTGGGCTCGACATTATATTTCGCAAGCAGTTTTACGATTCCCTGCTCAACGATTATTTCGATCGCAGCCGCACCATCGTGGTGACCACGCACCAGGTGGAAGAGTTGCAGCACATTCTGACCGACTTGATGTTCATGGATCGCGGCCGAATCGTACTGAATTGCACGATGGAGGAATTCGAGTCGCGCTACGTGGAGTTGACGGTGAATCCTGATCGAGCCGCCGCGGCACGCGCGCTTAAGCCGATGTATGAGCGCCAGGTCTTCGGACGCAGCATTCTGATTTTCGATTTAAAGCCGGAGCGCGGGATCAATCCAAATATCGATCGCCAGCAACTGGCCTCGCTTGGCGAGGCGCGCACGCCCAGCATCGCGGACTTATTCGTGGCGGTCGTCGGCAACCAATATGCCGCACAAGGAGCGGCTCAATGAATACTCAACCGAATGCCATGAATGAGTCTTCCATCCAATCGCAGGGAACCGAACCCGCAGCCGTGTCGGCACTTCGAGTGATGTACTGGTCGATACGGCGCGAAATCTGGGAGAACCGTGCGCTCTACATCGCGCCCCTGGCAGCGGCAGCCGTTTTTTTATTCGGTTTCGCGATCAACCTGGCGATTATGCGGCGAAGCATCGGCGCACCGCTGCTGAGCCCGGCGCAACAGCAAGATTTACTCATGGAGCGATACGAATTTTCAGCCTCCCTGATCATGGGGATAGCTTTTATTGTGGGCATTTTCTATTCTCTTGACGCCCTGTATGGGGAGCGCCGAGATCGCAGCATTCTCTTCTGGAAATCGCTGCCGGTTTCCGATCTCACTACCGTCCTATCGAAGCTGATCGTTCCCATCGTCGGTCTGCCGCTTCTCAGTTTCACCATCACGATTGCAACGCAATTCATCATGCTGGTGATGACCAGCGTAGTTCTGCTGGGCAGTGGCGTGAATATCGCCGCCCTGTGGAGAGAGGTGTCGTTCCTCCATTTTTCCCTTGTGCTGCTGTATCACGTTCTCACGGTTCACGGCCTTTACTACGCGCCCATCTATGGTTGGCTGCTGATGGTCTCGGCATGGGCGCCACGCGCTCCATTCATATGGGCTTTCTTGCCTCCGTTCGTGATCTGCGGAGTGGAGAAGATTGCGTTCAATAAAACGCATTTCTGCACGCTGCTAGGGGAGCGCCTGACGGGGCCGGGAGGCACAATGGCGGAGAACGACCACACGAACAATTTCTCGACACTCATTCCCCATCATTTTTTTAGCGAGCCGGGCCTGTGGATCGGCCTGGCTATCGCCGCGATATTCCTCGCTGTCGCGGTCCGGTTGCGACGCTATCGAGGACCGATCTGATTCGGCGCGAGGGTTTGATTGATTCACGCACGTTAGGAGCAATGTATGACCACCGCTGCATTAAGGGAACGGATCGCGGAAACGTCGCCGCACTTCAAGTCGACGATTACAAAGTCAGCGATTACAAAGTCAACGATTACGGGGATTTTTTATCTGATCACCGTGTTGACAGGAGGAGCCGTTCTGCTGGCTCAGGGCAGGTTGGGTTTAGCGTTCGACGTCATCGTAGCCGCGTTTTACATCGCCGTTACGGCCCTGTTCTATCAGTTAAGCCGCTCGAAAGATTCCGGAACATTCACGAAAAGTTCGCAAAGAAGTTAGGAGAAACAAAATGAAAAGGAAATGGTTCTTCATCGTTCCGCTGGCGATCATGGCAATGGTGCTATTTGCAGTTATCGGCGGCGACGTCGTAATGCGCCTGTGGAATTGGCTGTTACCTCCGCTGTTCGGATGGCGCCACATTACTTTCTGGCAAGCGCTTGGACTTCTAACGCTTTGCCGAATCCTGTTCGGAGGCTCGCGCTGGCGCAGCCCCGGCCGCTACAACTTCCGCCGCCGCATGCAGATGAGAGCGGGTTGTGAGCCCAGAACGCCGGAGCAGCGCGAGCAATTCCGGCAACGCATGCGCGAATTCTTCGGCTTCAGCCCATCCGCTTGCGAGAGCAAGGCGCATTGAGCCGTCTCTATTCGGCGCAGTTGACCCCGCATTGCAGTTGAACGCGCATTAAAGGAGGAACAATGCGATCGCCACTATTAGTTTTGCACATTGTCGCCGGCACTCTGGGAATGCTTTCCGGATTTGTCGCAGTATTTCTCCGCAAGGGTTCGCGCCGGCACGGCCTCGCCGGAAATGTCTTTGTCATAACCATGCTGTGCCTGTCTTCCACCGGAGTGTTTCTGGCGATCATGAAATCACAACCCGGAAATATCCTCGGAGGCACTCTCACGTTTTATCTAGTGGCAACCGCATGGATGACCGCCCGGCGCAAAGACGGCGCCCCCGGCATTTTTGATTGGGGCGCGCTGCTGGTTGTTTTCACGATAGCCACAATCGAGATCACACTGGGGATAGAAGCCGCGCTGAGTCCGTCGGGGCAGAAATACGATTATCCGCCATGGCCTTATTTCATATTCGGTTGCGTTGCTTTGCTTGCCGCCGTGGGGGACTTTCGCATGCTCGTGCGCGCTGGCATTTCTGGCGCGCAACGCATCGCTCGGCATCTTTGGCGCATGTGCTTTGCGTTGTTCATCGCCGCAGCGTCCATATTCCTCGCACGGCAACAAGTGTTTCCCGCCGTATTGCAAAAGACAGGCGTGCTGATTTTCTTGAGTTTCCTGCCGCTGATCTTGCTGATCTTCTGGATGTTTCGCGTCTTGCTAACCAAGGCGTACAGGAAAACTAGGCCCCTGCCAACAGCCGATGCCGCCATCTTGAGCGCTTGAGTCGATGGAGCTTAACGATGATGAGGCATCGCGGTAGAATCGGGTGGACGGCAGGAGGTAGATTGCATGGCCTTCACCAGACGCACGGTTCTGGCGGGCTTCGGATTGGCGGGACTTCACGTAGCCATAACGCCTTTCATCAAGGCGGAAATGACCGCGAGCGCATGCCCATTCAAACTGGCGGTAATCAACGACGAGATCACGCAAGATTTCGAGAAGGCGTGCCAGATCGTATCGGGAGATTTCGGACTAGGCTGGATCGAACTGCGCTCGATGTGGGACAAGAACGTAACCGCACTCAGCGCTAAAGAAGTTGAGGATGCGCGGAAGATTCTGGAAGCGCACAGACTACAGGTTACGGATATCGCAAGCCCGTTGTTTAAAACAGATTGGCCCGGCGCTCCGCGTTCATCACAAAGTGAAAGCCGCGACCAGTTCCACGCCGATTTCGATGCCAGCGCGCAGGATAAGCTGCTAGAGCGCTGTATCTCGCTCTGCAAATCTTTCAACACCGACAGAATTCGCTGTTTCGATTACTGGCGACTCGATGACCAGAAGCCGTATCGCGCCGCAATCAATGCCAAACTGCAGCAGGCTGCCGAGCGCTGCGCCAAAGACAACATTATTCTTCTGCTCGAAAACGAAATGTCCTGCAACACGGCGACAGGTGAAGAAGCGGCTGCTGTGCTCGGCGCGATCCCAAACAAAAACTTTATGCTGAACTGGGATCCCGGCAATTCCGCGGCGATTGGCAGCACGCCTTATCCAACTGGCTATCAGTCATTACCGAAAGATCGCATCGGACACTGCCATTGCAAAGACGTCGTGAACAAGCCAGACCATAAATACGAGTGGGCCGCGGTAGGCGGAGGCATCGTCGATTGGGTTGGGCAACTTCAAGCACTGCGTCGCGATGGCTTCCGCTACGGGTTGAGCCTCGAAACCCATTGGCGCGGCGCAGGCACGCCCGAAGCGTCGACCCGCATCAGCATGGACGGACTGAAGAAAACGTTGACGAAGGCGGGCATCGCCTGCGGGTGAAGAAACGCGAAAGCAAATAAGGAGTCGCAATGGTTACACGACGCGAATTTCTCGACGCGCTCGCCGTAAGCGCGGCGGGCATGGCCGTTGGTTCTACGGCAAAGAGCTACGGTCAGATTCTTGGCTCGAATGACCGCCTCAACTTTGCTGTAATTGGCCTGAACGGCCGTGCTTACGCTCATCTCGCGTCGCTAAAAGCAAATCGAAACAGTGCCCGGATCTCGCATGTCTGCGATGTGGATAGCGACATTCTGAAGAAGTTCGCCGGGCGCACGCAGCAGGAAATGGGTGAGGCTCCGGTGTCGGAAAAAGATTTCCGCACGATTCTCGAACTGAAAAATGTGGACGCGATCACGATCGCAACCCCCGAGCACTGGCATGCGCCGATGGCCATCGCCGCATTGCAGGCGGGCAAGCACGTCTATGTAGAAAAACCGTGCAGCCATAATCCTGCTGAGGGCGAGATGCTCGTGCAGGCGCAGCAGAAATATCAAAAGCTGGTGCAGATGGGCACGCAGCAGCGCTCTTCACCTCACACCATCGAGATCATCGAGAAGATTCACAATGGAATTATCGGCAGGCCTTACTTCGCGAAAGCCTGGTACGTGAACACGCGAAAATCGATTGGCTTTGGCAAAGAGATTCCGGTCCCGCCCCAGCTCGATTGGGATCTATGGCAGGGGCCAGCACCGCGGCGTCCGTATCGAGACAACGTGCATCCTTATAACTGGCATTGGTTCAAGCCGTACGGCACAGGAGAAACGCTTAACAACGGCACGCATGAAGTCGATGTTTGCCGATGGGCGCTGGGTGTCGACTATCCGCAGCGAATTACATCGTCAGGCGGCCGATATCATTTCAAAGATGACTGGCAGTTTTACGACACGCTGGTAACCAGCTTCGAGTACGAAGACAAAATGATTTCGTGGGATGGAAAAAGCTGCCAAGGGATGAAGTATTACGGACGCGATCGCGGTTCGACCATCATGGGAACCGATGGCACAGTGCTGGTCGATCGCGGCGGTTATGAAATCTACGACCTCAAAGGCAACAAGACCAGCGAGGTCAAGGCGGGCCATGCGGCTTCATCGGCTGACCTGATCGGCAGCGATTCCATGACCGACGCGCACTTCGCGAACTTCATCGCGGGAATTCGCAAAGGCGAGAAACTCAACGCCCCCATTTCTGTGGGCAACGTCTCGGTCACGATGCTGCAGCTTTCGAACGTCGCATGGGAAGTTCAACGCGAGTTGCATCTCGAGTCGAAAGATGGACGAATCCAGGGCGACGCGGAAGCAATGAAAATGTGGGGGCGCGAATACGAAAAAGGCTGGGCGCCGCATGTTTAAGAGAACCGCCTTCTCACGCCGGGATTTTGTTCGCTCAACCGCATTGGCTACCGCAGCGTGTGCTGCTCCGCGCAATATCTTCTCACTCGCTCTTAAACCGCCATCGACTGACGACGCATCGCCGATTCGTCTGGGTCTTGCCAGCTACACTTTCCGCAACTTCAGCCGTGCACAGTTGATCGCCTTCATGAAGCAACTCAACGTTTCAGAGTTGAATGCCAAGGACGTTAAAGATCATCTTCCAATGGATCCGCAGCAAGAAGCGGCCGCTCTCGCGGACTATGCCGCGGCCGGCATCAAGCTTCACGCTGCCGGTGCGATTTCCTTCAGCAAAGATGAAGATGCCGACATCCGCTCTAAATTCGAATACTGCAAGCGGGCAGGCATCAGAGTGATTGTTGCCGGAGATCCTACGCCGGAAACTTTGCCGCGCATCGAGAAGTTCGTAAAGGAATACGATATCCGAGTCGCGATTCACAATCACGGCCCCGAAGATAAGCTGTGGCATTCTCCGCTGGATGTCTTGAAGGCAGTGAAGAACATGGATCCGCGCATCGGTTCCTGCATCGACGTTGGGCACACGGTTCGCGCTGGCACAGATGTCGTTCAGGCGATTCACGAAGCCGGTCCGAGGCTTTTCAACGTTCACATGAAGGACCTCACGAACTTCGAGAGCAAAGAGAGCCAGGTCGCGGTTGGCGACGGCATGATGCCCGTGCGCAAAATGTTCGAAGCTCTGATCGCGACTAAATACAACGGCTTCGTCGATCTGGAGTATGAGATTCATCCCGACGATCCCGTGCCAGGAGTCATCAGCAGTTTTGCCTATATGCGCGGTGTGTTGGCGGGCATGGGCTATGCGATGCAGCGCTGATGTGGGAAATGCCGCGCATGAATGCTACAGTAATCCCGATCACTCCGCGATCGCAGAAACAGTCCTAAGCGTTTTCTCAAAAATGATGGCAACTACAGGCTGCGCCGGCTTTTTTCTCTCGCTTACTCTTGCTCTTTTCTTGAACGCTGCACCTATCCTTCTGCAAGGTCAAACCGATTCCGCAGCGGGGGCGGTGATCGAACTGAACCGCGTCAGATCTTCTTCAGCGTTGCCAAATGGCATCGACGTGCGGGACGGCGACGCTCGCATGCAAATCGTCGCGCTGCGCGATAACGTGGTGCGCATTCGGGTATCGCGTTCCAGCGAACTCGCAGAAGATGCCTCGTGGGCTGTGCTCAAGGAAGCGCGGCAAAGCACAGTTGCCGTAATCCCTGACAACACTCCGAACGCGGTTGGTTTCCATACTCAGGCGCTCACCGTCTCCATCAACCGCCAAACCTTTGCATTGACGATCTCCGACCGCAATGGAACCGTTCTTCAAAAAGATGTTCGGCCGACCGAGTTTCATGGCAAGAGTTTTCGCGTTTATAAATCGATGCCACTCGACGAACACTACTTCGGCCTGGGAGACAAGCCCGGTCCCCTCGATCGCCGCGGACAAGCATTCACCATGTGGAATACGGATGCATACGCTTTTCAGGAGTCGACCGATCCGATCTACAAGAGCATCCCGTATTTCATGGCTTTTCGATCCGGCCGCGCCATTGGAGTATTCCTCGACAACACTTGGCGCACCAGTTTTGATTTTGGCAAGCAATCTTCTGACACGTATTCCTTCGGCTCCGTGAGCGGCCCTTTGGACTACTACGTTTTCTACGGACCAACTCCGAAACAAGTAGTGGAAACGTACGCGTGGCTTACCGGCACAACGCCTCTCCCTCCCATCTGGGCGCTTGGTTTTCAACAATCGCGTTACAGCTACACGCCGCAAGCGCGCGTGCTCGAAGTTGCGAACCGCTTTCGAACCGATCACATTCCCGCGGATGTGATCTATCTCGACATTGACTATCAAGAGAGGAACCGCCCGTTCACTGTGGATCGCAACCGGTTTCCCGATTTTTCTGGGATGATCGCGGAACTCGCTTCCGAGAACTTTCACGTCGTCGCAATCACCGATCTGCACATCGCAAAATATCCCGGACACGGTTATGCGCCTTACGACAGCGGCCTTGCTGGAGATCACTTCGTCAAGAATCCCGACGGCAGCATTTACTCCGGAGACGTGTGGCCGGGCCCCAGCGTCTTTCCCGACTTCACGCGCGCGCAGACTCGCGAGTGGTGGGGCGGCCTTTATCAAGAATTTTCGAAGCAGGGCGTTGCCGGCTTCTGGAATGACATGAACGAGCCGGCAGTTTTTAAGACACCCACCAAAACCATGCCCGAAAACGTCGTTCATCGCATCGATGAACCTGGATTTATAAAACGTTCTGCGCCTCACGCTGAGATTCATAACATGTACGGGATGCAAAACTCCCGCGCGACTTTCGACGGATTGCAGCGCCTCAATCCTGATTTGCGCCCGTTCGTGTTGACGCGCGCCAGCTACGCCGGTGGCCAGCGCTACGCCGCCACGTGGACCGGCGACAACAGCAGCACGTGGAATCACCTTCGTCTTGCAACGCCGATGCTTGAAAATCTCGGTCTAAGCGGCTTTACCTTGAGTGGAGCCGACGTCGGCGGCTTTGTAGGAACGCCGCAGCCAGACCTGCTCACAAAATGGATCGAGATCGCCACCTTCCAGCCTATCGACCGCGACCACACCGAGAAAGGCAGTGGAGACCAGGAACCATGGGTTGGAGGCGCGGAGCCTGAGGCGATTCGCAAGCGATTTATCGAAGAGCGCTATCGCCTGATGCCTTATCTCTACACGCTGGCGCAAGAGGCGTCGCGCACCGGTATGCCGATTGAGCGGCCACTCTTCCTTGAATTTCCCGACGCCGCAGGCGATCATCACCCCATCGACGTTGACCCTGAGGCGGCCGGAGAATTTCTCCTAGGGCCCGACATCCTCGTTGCGGCGCCGCCTTATCCGGATCGGCTCGATACCTACACGGTCGAGTTTCCTTCGGCGAAATGGTACGACTACTGGACAGGGCAAGTCGTCCCAAAGCCTGCGCCCAAGGCAGATCGAGATCCCAATGATCCTCCCAGTTCCACCGATCTAGTGTCGCTCACAACGTCGATTCACCCAGAAATCGCAACCTTGCCGGTCTTTGTTCGCGCGGGTGCAATTCTTCCGATCGCGCCTTTGACGCAAAGTACGAACGAGATTCCGCAAGGTCCGCTCACCCTGCGAGTCTATCTGGGCGACGAATGCTCCGGTCATCTCTATCTGGACGACGGCAAGACCTACGCCTATAAAACGGGAGCCAGTTTGCAAATGGATTTCGGATGTGAAGTAAATCCGAGCGGACTGCGCATCCGTATTGGAGAACACAAGGGACCCTACCCAGCGTGGTGGCGCGAGATTCGCATTGAGATCTACGGTTGGTCGCCCAGCAAACGCAGGGCGCGACTTAACGGCGGCAACATCGAAGCAACTATGGATGTATCGCCAGGCAAAGTGGCTCTAACCATCCCAGATAATGGACGAGGCGAAGTGTTGGAGCTTGAATAGGCCTGCGCCCGCTCAACCTGCGCGTCTCTTCGCAGCCTACTTCACTTGCTCCGCCTCCACCTTGCTGATCGTCGCTCGTAGCCATGTGCCGAGCGCTTCTTCGATTTCCTGCTGCGTCCCGGTGCGGTACAAATTATCGAGCGTATCACCCTTCAAAGACAATGGAATATGAGTGCAAGGGACTTGTTCTTTCCGCGCCTCCGCTGGAACGAATTGCATCAGTAGACATTCCTCGCAGGGCTCGCGGTCTTTGGAATTGAAGTTCATGCAAGTGGGCGAATCCTCGAAAATAAATCGTGCCCGCCAGGATTCACGCGGCAATCGCCCGTAGCCCCCTTGCTCAAGAAACTCCAGTTCGAATTTCAGCACGTCCAGCAGCTTTCGACCGTCTTTTGCCATAAGCCCACCCCTAATCACTACGGTAAGTTTGGCTCGTGCTGACACGCCGCGCCGTGACCGGCATCACACCCCAGGGTGAGGGCCGTCACACAGCCGAGTCAACTGGCTCCAAAGTAAGACCATCCGAACAACTTGAGCACGGCGCGCACCGTTCTGTATAAGGGAATTACCAGGCATGTGTGACGCGCGTCACAGAACGTTCCTTCCTCAGGAGTGTTCAATATTGCTCAGTTCAGGCGCGCTGATGTCGTTTTTAATGTTAGCCTGCTGAAATTCAGAACGGAGATTGAATAATGAAGAGCATCAACGCCAAAGTATTGACTATCGCAACAGCCTTCGCTGTTGTTCTCAGCATTCCCCTCTCGATGCAGGCGCAAGACGCCGCAGCAACCTACAAATCAAAATGCGCCATGTGCCACGGCGCTGACGGCAAAAAAGCTGCCGGTCACGATCTTTCAGGTGCCGATGTGCAAAAGGAATCGGATGCGGATCTCGAAGCGGTCATCGCCAACGGCAAGGCCCCCAAGATGCCGAAGTACGCGGACAAATTAAAGCCGGAAGAGATTAAGGGGCTGGTGGCCTACATTCGCACCCTGAAGCAATAGTTTCGGGTTCTGCCTCACGCTTTCAAAACTGCTCCACGGCAGCGAATGAGCCGCCGTGACGGGTGCTGTGTGCCTGAACGCGGAGCGTATAAATAGAACGAAGAGAAAGCACTGGTTTCCAATGAACCTGCGGGATCGCATTCGAGAGTGGTCGCAGCCAATTTATTTCCTGGGGCAGAATCCGGTTACACTCACCGGGGCTGTGATTACCACCAGCACGGCTCTTACCACCATCGCCTTCTGGTTCTATGACATGTTTCTGCCGGGGCCGCCGCATCCTTATATCGGCCTTCTGATTTTTCTGATCCTGCCGGGCATTTTTGTACTCGGCCTCGTGCTGATTCCCATCGGTATCTGGCTCAGGCGCCGCAGCCTTGCCCGGAGCGGAACACTCCCCGGAGCATTTCCCTCCATCGACCTGCGGCTGCCCGTGGTCCGGCGCACCTTGGAATGGGTGGGCCTGGCGACCGTGATCAATCTTTTGATCATTGGGACCGCATCATACCGAGGCGTCCAATACATGGATTCCGCAAGTTTCTGCGGGACGACTTGTCACGTCGTAATGGCCCCGGAATTTTCGGCCTACCAAAATTCCCCGCACTCGCGTGTGGAATGTGTCGAATGCCACATCGGGCCGGGAGCGGGATGGTTCGTCCGCTCGAAACTCTCCGGGCTGCGCCAGGTGGTCGCGGTAACCTTCCACACCTATTCACGCCCCATTCCTTCGCCGGTAAAGTATCTCCGGCCGGCGCGTGAGACTTGTGAGCAGTGTCATTGGCCGCAGCGCTTTACCGGTGACAAGTTCCTGGTGAATACCAGCTACAAAGACGACGAAAAGAACACTCCGCAAACCGATGTTTTATTGCTGAAAGTGGGTGGACGCACGTGGCAGGGTTCGGTCGGCATTCACGGGCACCACCTGGCTGATAACGCGCGCATTCGCTACATTTCCACCGACGCCGAGCGGCAGACAATTCCGGTCGTGGACTATACTGACGATCAAGGCAAGACCACCGAATTCATTTCGACGGATACGAAGCCAACCCAGCAGCAATTAGCCAAGGGAGAACATCGCACGATGGATTGTGTGGACTGCCACAACCGGCCCACGCACAAGTTCGACTTGCCCGAAAATGCCGTGGATAAGCAAATGTCAATCGGTCACATCAGCCCGGAACTGCCCTTTATCAGAAAAAAGGCAGTCGAGGTTCTTAAGGTTAACTATCCTACCCGCGAAGTGGCGCAGCAGAGCATCATCGCCGAGCTTAACAATTTCTATCGCATCAATTACGCGCAGATTTACCAAACCCGGCGCACGCTGGTGCAGCAAGCGGGCGATGAGGTAGCGGCGATTTACCTTCGCAACATCTTCCCCGACATGAACGTGACTTGGGGCGTTCATCCTGACAACCTTGGGCACAACGACTCGCCAGGCTGCTTCCGATGTCACGACGGCAGTCATACCAGCGCCGACGGCCAGACCATTACGAATGATTGCTCAGCGTGTCACCAGCTCCTTGCTTCGGGTGAGGAAAATCCCAAGGTGTTGACCGACTTGGGAATTAAGTGAGCCTCAGAAAAAACGGAAAGCAAAACCCTTGTCATTCCGAGCGGAGCATTGCGATTGGCTTCATCAATCGCAATGCGGAGTCGAGGAACCTGCTTTTCGCTTGCAGCGCACGACGCCGCAACTCTGCGGATGAAACCTCGCGCGCCGTCCCTTGTAGAATTCCCTTGACTCCGATCGGCGCGAGGGTCTTTAATATCAGTTAAAGCATTAGCTCTTTGACATAAGAATAGCAATCGGATAACTGACATCGAATCAAGAATTTGCGCGCAAGCCCTCTGGATACAAGATTTTAGGCGTAAGCGCGGCACAGGCATTCTGCAGCGCTCGCTGATTACAAAGGACTTAATTGAACGGCACTAAAGCTAAGTCCTTAAGATTGAATATTTTACGGTTAAAATATTTAGAATCAATATTTTAGCCGGTTCAAGGTGATATAAAAATCGCGTAACCTATTGATTCCAGATATTTTATCGTCAGGCGTATCAAAAAATTTTCGATCGGATCAATCTACCACCCGAACCGGTGTCTTCTTGGCGAACTTCGCGGCCGTCCCTTAGCGGCCTTAGCGGTTAAAAGCTTTTGGTTTGTGGCCGATATAAGCTATCTGTTAGCTTTTATAGTTATCTTTGAGATATAATTAGAACCCGCCAGACTACCCCTACGTGTAACCTCAGTTACAAAATGAGCGCGTCCTAAGAAATCACGCAGGCGCGTGCGATCCGCCCGTCTTCGACGCGCAGCAGCTAACACGCACAGGTGATGCGAATCACAGAACTTTCCCGTCAAAGACTTCAAAATTGCCAAGGATGAAGTTGCGAAATGGGAGTCTGGCCTTGCGGAAAAAGATACGACACACGGCAGCAGGACGATGCGGCCTCGCCCTTCTGGCCTTAATCTTCTGGGCCGTCCTTCTTTCAGTCGGCACCCCGGCACACGCTCACGGCCGAGCGCAAGTAAAGGCGCCACAACCGCTCAAGCAGGACGAGAGCTGCCTGGCCTGCCATGGCCAAGCGGGAATGACAGCGGGCAATGGCAAAAGCATCTCGATTGATCCCACGAAACATGCAGCCAGTGTTCACGGCGTTCTGAGTTGCAAAGAGTGCCACTCGAGCATCAAGGACTATCCGCATCCGGCCAAAGTGGCGAAGGTGCAATGCTCCACTTGTCACACCGACGAGGCTTCTCATGTGCCCAACAGCGTGCACAGCGCGCTAGGCGAGCAAGCTTGCGAATCTTGCCATGGCGACCATCACGAAGTAGTATCCACGGCTCAACTGGCGCCGGCAAAGTGCGCGCAGTGCCATGCCGACGAAGTAAAGGAACTCCGGCAAAGCATTCACGGAAAAGCGGCCGCAGCGGGAGACCCGGACGCGCCAACTTGCCTCTCCTGCCACGGGTCAGTCCATCAGATTCAGGGCCCGGGCGATGTGACCTCGACGGTGGCCAAGAAGAACTTGCCCGACACGTGTGCATCCTGCCACAGCAACCCGCAGTTTCTCTCTCGCCACAAGATTCCATTCGCGCATCCCGTGGAACTTTACAAACAAAGCGTCCATGGACGAGCGGTGATGGGCGGAGACGAAGCTGCAGCGACTTGCTCGGACTGTCACGGCAGCCACGGAATCCTGCCCTCGCAAGATGCGCTTTCCAAAGTAAACCACTTCAACATACCCGCCACTTGCGGGCAGTGCCATACCGAAATTTCCAAGGCGTATCTTGCAAGCGTTCATGGACAAGCTACAAAGAATGGAGTCTCCGCGGCCCCGGTGTGCAGCGATTGCCACGGCGAACACCTCATCCTGCGCCCGAAAGACCCTGAATCGCTGGTGAATGCGTCGCGCGTTTCAATGGCCACCTGCGGGCGTTGCCACAACGATGAACGACTGGCTCTGCGATACAATCTGCCCGCCGATCGCGTTCCTTCCTATGCCGACAGCTTTCACGGGCTGGCCCTCACCGAAGGAAAGACGACCGCCGCGAATTGCGCGTCGTGTCACGGAGTACACTCCATTCTCCCTTCAAGTGACGCGCGATCGAGCGTCAGCAGCGCCAACCTGCGAAAGACGTGCGGTCAATGCCACAAAGGTGTGGACGAAGCCCGATTCCTCATGGGACCAGTGCATGTGCGGACCTCCACTGGCGCCGCTCATCCGGTTGTAAAGTGGATCCGCTGGACTTACTGGATCCTAATCCCAATGACGCTGGGATTCATGATCCTGCACAACATAATCGACTTCTTCGCGAAGCTCATGCGCCCGCGGCCGCACCACTCCAGCGGCGCGAAAGTAACGCGCATGAATCGCAACTTCCGCATTGCCCACTGGGGCGTGATTCTGAGCTTCCCAACGCTGGTTGTCACCGGATTTGCCTTGAAGTTTCCTGATGCCTGGTGGTCGCGCCCGCTATTGCTTTGGGAGAACCACTTCGGCTTCCGCGGAGGAGTGCATCGCGCTGCGGCCGTTATACTCATCGCCGCCACGCTCTATCATCTGATTCACCTCGCCCTGAACAAGCGGGACCGTGTTTTCGTCTGGGCAATGCTTCCGCAATTCAAAGATGCAACGGACTTGATGCACGTCTTCGCGTACAACCTCCGGCTCACGAAAGTCGAGCCAACGTTCGCGAAATTCAACTATGCCGAGAAGCTCGAATATCTTGCCTTCATGTGGGGAACGCTGGTGATGGCGGTTTCCGGCTTCTTACTGTGGTTTAACGATTTCACTCTGACGCACTTCCCCAAGTGGGTGTCCGATGCGGCTACCGCTGTTCATTGTTACGAGGCGATTCTCGCAACGTTCGCCATTCTGATTTGGCATTCCTACATGGTGATCTTCGATCCGCTGGTCTACCCGATGGACACTGCGTGGCTCGACGGCAAAGTTCCTGCGGATCACTACCGCCATGCGCGTCCGTCCTATTACCGCGCCCTGCAACGCGCGAACCTGATCGAGCTACCGGCCGAGCCCGCCGGTTCGCT